>JGI11944J13513_1001430_pt1 | contig 19178 bp, 22 predicted proteins | sample TerdegcoTASludge_FD_13513 | JGI IMG/M metagenome (IMG submission 13513) | reverse complement strand
AGCCTACGGCTACCGAACAAAACCACAGAGACACAGAGGCACAGAGACGAGATTAAACCATGAAAGGCATAGTAGATCAAGTTAAGCCACAGGAGATAGCGAAGAGCCACAAAATAAGGCTGCTTTTGCAGGAGTGGCGGGCGCTCTCCTACCTAATTAGGCTGTGTTGTTATTTGGCTCCTCTCTGTCTCCGATGAAAAACTCGTTTCTGCCTATTTATTTTTCATCCTTCGTGGCAGTGTGCCAGAGCATCATGAGGGTTTGGTAAGGGTTAACTTGAATCGCGAAATTCCTTTCGTCTTCGTGACTCTGTACTGAAACGTGATGCTCTAACTCAACCACTGATACATGAAGGCAGAGGGGAGATATTCTATGCCAGATCTCACCCACACAATTTTAGCGAAGAGCCAGAGAGGTCGGTCCTTCCTCACCAGCCAGGCGGGACATCGCAGACGCAATTCAGATACTGGTCGAGCATCTTGCCAAAGCGGAGATAGGAGACGAAGTTGGAGAATAAAATCCGGAGGCGTATGAAAGGGCCTCGATCATCTTCACATCCAATAAGTCCTATGGCAAATTGGGAGACATCTTCAGGGATCTTGTCATCGCTGCTGCCATTTTGGATTAGATTCTGCATCATTGCACTATGGTCAACATCAATGAAGACAGCTACAGGCTAAAAGATCGAAAGAGGCAGGTTTTTATCACCAGAGACTGTCAGGCTAACGGGGAAGGGCAAATGATACGAGGGGTAAGGCTTTTGAACAATGTGATCAATTTTACCCCTCCATAACTGGACAATTCCGATCAGCCATTGACGACGCTTTAGAGATGAGTGGTGGGCTTAGCCGATGACACATGAAAATAGTTGCAGGACATTTAAGGCAAACCCCATGCAGAGATGCGATCTAGCGTTTTACCCGCCATCTCGCGAGGAATCATCTCGCGAGGAAGTTTCACTCCCCCGCATCTGTCCGATATGAAAGCCAGCAATCTCTCAAGGGAATCATGATCTTGAAAAACAGCCTCCCGGTCTTCGAGCTTACAGTTGTAGCCCGCCATATCACCTATAGGAAATGGCGCACATTCCTCTCAGTAGGAGCGGTCGCGCTGGCTGTAGCCATATCGATCGTCTTCATCTCCATCCAGAATGGCTTCTCGGACTTCCTCTTCGATATCGTATTTCGGTTCCTTCCACATATCACCATCAGCCCAAAAGAGGGTGAAGAGTACATCCATCTCTATCGGGGCATCGTTGATGTCGCATGGGCGATACCAGGAGTTTTAGGCGTCTCGCCGAGCCTCGCAGCAACAGCAACCTTGGCCTATAAAGATAAAGCTGAAAATGTGGCCATGATTGGCGTGGATCCGGTAGAGGCTGACAAGATCTCCGAGATCAACAAGTACATGGTTGAGGGAGATATCGGATCGATTTTGGGAGGCAAGAGGATAGTCATGGGTCTGGCACTGGCCGAGAAGCTCAAGGTCAAAAAAGGCGACACCATCCAGGCCAAGTTCCCAGATGCAGTTCCTGCCAGCCTGTTGGTATCCGGCCTTTTCAACTTCGGCTACAAACAGGTAGACGAAGCCGTCACTTATGTCTCTCTGGATACTGCACGGGATTTCTTGAACGAAGGAGATGTGGTTACCAGCATCGACCTAAAGCTGGAGGATCCCTTCGGCGCTGAAGCTGCTGCCAAAGAGCTCAGATCTTACGGCTACAACGCTAAAGACTGGCAGCAGCTCTACCCCGATATCGTCAGAACTCTGGCCTTTGAGAGAACCCAAAATGCTATAACCATGCTATTGCTCATGATCATTGCCACTTTTGGCATAGCAAGCATAATGAATATGATGGTCCAGGAGAAGACCCGCGAGATTGGAATGCTCATGGCCATGGGCGCCTCTCCTGTAAACATTCAAAGGCTGTTTTTGCTGGAGAGCGGACTTCTCGGGCTCATGGGTTCTATCCTTGGCTGCGTCCTCGGGTTTTTGGTCTCAATGCAGCTTCGCGGAGTGCAAATACAGAATGCCATGGGCCAGATGATGAATATTCCAATCGCCATCAACCCAATGGACTTCGTCGTCTTCACAATTCTGGCTGTCCTGCTGAGCATAGCTGCAGGATACTACCCAGCACGAAAAGCCTCCCGACTTGACCCGGTGGTGGCTCTTAAGGGATGATCTGGAGGCTGCAGATGAGCGATCTGAGGAGGATGGGCAATTTATGTTCGAGCTGACAGTAGCCAGAAAGCACATATCCTCCGACCCCAAGATGGTGCTCTTCACAGTCCTGGCGGTGGCTTTGGCCATCGGTGTGATAGTAGTAATGATGGGCATCAACGAAGGCTACAAGAGCGATCTTGTAAGCAGCCTGGTGGAGAACAATCCCCATCTGACAGTCAGCCCCAAGGAGAATGAGGACTATATCACTCTGTATCGAACCCTATCCGCAATTATCTGGAGTTATCCTCAGGTGGAGGCGGTCTCGCCCCGCATCATGGGCAAGGCCGGGGCCAAGCACAAGGATATTGTGCGCGCAGTGAGCTTCATTGGAGCCGATCCCCTAAAGGAAGATCCGCTTATGATGGTTCAGAAGGACATGGTCTGGGGAAACTACTCTGATCTCGTCTTCAAGAAAAGAGCTGCTGTTCTTGGAACCAAACTGGCAGATGATCTGGAACTCCGACCCGGACAGAAATTCAATTTGGTCCTCCAGAATAAATCGTTCAACATAGAGGTGATAGGCCTCATAAGAACAGGAACGGGCTCGGACGAAACTCTGGTCTATCTTCCACTTGATACGGCTCAGGAACTCCTGAGTCAACCAGACGTCGTCTCGGAGATCGGCGTGAGGCTATCGGACATTTACGCAGCACCGGCGATTGCCTCGGACTTGAGCTCTCGCTTTGCCTACAAGGCTGTGAGCTGGCAGGAGCAGAACAGGGATATCCTGCAGGTGATGGACACGCAGAAGGTCATTCTCTACATATTCTACGCTCTAATATTCATCATTGCGGGATTCGGTGTGGCAAATACCATGATCATGGCTGTGACTCGAAGAACCAAGGAGATCGGCATACTCATGGCCATGGGAGCAACGCAGTCGAGCATCGTGAAGATTTTCCTTGCAGAGAGCTTGATTCTTGGACCGCCCGCTGCTCTCCTGGGCTGCCTCCTGGCATGGACAACTGCTAAACTCATTGAGGCCTATCCAGTCCAGCTTCCCAGCGACGTCTATCAGGTCTCCAGGCTGACTGTGCTGCTCACGCCGCAAACATTCGCTCTGGCAGTGGTCTTCGCCCTTGGTGTGAATTTTCTTGCGGGATTGTATCCAGCGTACAAGGCATCCAGGCTTGACCCTGTATTGGCCATTGGAGGCGAGTGAAGGGCTGTTGCGATCGCCGGGCAACTTATATATACCAATACTCTAATACTATGAGCACATGGAATTGCCTACGCTTGTGTGCAAACGGTGTTCTCACAGGTGGCACCCCAGATCAACAGAGCTGCCTGCAGTTTGCCCCAAGTGTAAGTCCCCGTACTGGAACAGAGAGAGGAAGACCAAGAGATGATTTGAACGAAAAACTAAATTAATTAGGATTGGATAGACCGAAACGATAACGATTAGGGGTGTTATCATGGGAAGCACCGGATCCAAACGAGATGGGAAATTCAAATGCAAACTCTGCCGAATGATCTTCGATTCGAAGGAAGAATTGAAACTGCACATGATTGAGGATCATAACGACAAGTGAGCCAAGGAGTTCTCCTTTTTGGTTTTGTCGTTCTGCCTGCAAGGGCTATTCTTCTCGAGGTGGGATAATCGATGACAAAAAAATTGGATGAAATCAATGCGCCAAAAGCTGTTCCACGTGAGTCTGACAATCCAATCGTGGAAGAGTACAAGGAGGAGCTTCTGACAAGGCCTGCCTATGGCGTGCACCCGGCGACAGCCGTTGAAGAGGCAAGGCTTTGCCGCATGGAGGGCCTCCTGGCTGAGATGAGAGATAAGGTCGATAACCTGGAGAGAAGGCTCAAGGCATTAGAGGGCAGAAGGCAATAACATCTCTTTTGCTGGCGGGGTATACCTTTTGAGCAGAAGTGAGAGAGAGACGACTGTCACCGAGCTCAAGGCCATGGCCAGGCCTGCAAATTCAGGTCGGAAGGTAATGCCATAAAATGGAAAGAGCGCTCCTGCAGCAACTGGAACCAGCAGAGCATTGTAGGCGAAGGCCCAGAAGATATTCAACTTGATCCTCGATATGACCTTGCGGCTGAGCTGAATGGCGGCCACGGCATCCAGCAGATCGTCCTTCATCAAAACGATCTCTCCCGTCTCGATTGCGACGTCTGTTCCGCTGCCGATGGCAATGCCGACGTCTGCCTGCGCCAGAGCTGGAGCATCGTTGATGCCATCGCCAACAAAGGCCACCTTGCGTCCTCCTTGCTGCAGCCTCTTTATCTCTTTGGACTTCTCTTCTGGCAGAACCTCGGAGAGGACCTGCTCAATGCCAAGCTGATTTGCCACAGCGGATGCACTGCGAAGATTGTCCCCTGTGATCATAACCACGCCAAGTCCCATCTTCTTAAGCTCGGCGACTGCTCTTCTGGCCGAATCTTTCAGCTTATCGGCGATCCCCAAGACGCCACAGCCTTTTCCGTCCAGGGCGATCAGAATGGCAGTCTTTCCCTGTTTCTCGAAGTCGGATGCCTTCGCCAGCAGCTCATCTGGCGTTTCAATGCCCCTTTCCAGGAAGAGCAACCTGTTCCCGACCACCACGCTCTTTGCATCAACCTTTGCTAGCACGCCCTTTCCTGGCAGGGTCTCGAAATCCGTTGCTCCTATGAGGCTGATTCCCTGGGCCTGGGCCTTCCTGACCACCGCCTCAGCTAAAGGATGCTCTGAGCCCTTTTCAGCATTTGCGGCCAGCCTCAAAAGATCGATCTCATCTATGCCAAACGATGTCAGGTCTGTGACATCTGGACGCCCTACAGTCAGCGTGCCGGTCTTGTCGAAGGCGACTGAATTGAGCTTCTCTGAGGCTTCCAGAGCCTCACCGCTCTTGATGAGAATTCCAATCTCAGCTCCCCTGCCAACGCCCACTGTGACTGCTGTGGGCGTCGCCAGGCCAAGGGCGCATGGGCATGCCACTACTAATACTGATATGAGGGCCGTCAGCGAGAAGAGCAGCGTCTCGCGGGCGATGAAGTACCAGTAGACGAAAGCAAGGGCTGCGATGGATAGAATTGTAGGAATGAAATAGCTCACCGCACGATCGGCTATCCTCTGGATGGGCGGCCTCGATCCTTGAGCCTCCTGTACGAGCGAGATGATCTGCGCCAGAATGGTCTCACGGCCAACTTTTGTGGCCCGGAATCTGAGGACTCCGTTCTTGTTGATAGTCCCACCCACCACATTTTGGCCAACGACTTTTAGCACTGGAACGGGCTCGCCTGTGATCATCGATTCGTCCACATAGCTCTGACCGTCCAGGACAAGTCCATCCACTGGAATCTTCTCTCCAGGCTTGACCTGGATCTGGTCACCGACCACGACCTCCTCCACAGCCACCTCGATCTCGGACCCATCCCTCAGGACAGTGGCCTTCTTGGGCTGCAGACCTACCAGCTTCCTGATGGCCTCGGAGGTGCTGCCCTTGGCCTTCGCCTCCAAGAAACGCCCAAGCGTCAGAAATGAGGCAAGCATGATCGCCGTCTCGTAGAACATGAAATCCGAAGTGAGCACTATCCCAAATGTGCCAAGTATGCTGGAACCATAGGCCACACCGATGCCCATGGCGTACATCACATCCATGTCCAGGCTCCTGTTGCGCATGGCCCGGAATGCTGCGCGAAATATTGGAAGGCTGACGTAGATGAAGGCTGGGGCGGACACCACCAGCATGAACAGATTCATGAAATTGGGAGCTGTCATGAAGATGCTCATGGGAATGAAATGGTGAACTGGCAGGTACATCAGAGCCATTAAGATGAGGCTTACTGCAAAGCCGATTATGATCCGCCGTTTCTTGTCTGCCAGATCCTTCGCCAGCAATGCCTTCTCCTGATCTGCAGATGCCTCCTCGCCAGCAAGCCCCAGGAACTGATAGCCAATATCGGCCACTGCCACTTTGAGATCTTCCAGGCCTACCATTCTGGGATTGTAACTGACGTAAGCTTTCTCCGACGCCAGGTTCACGCGCACATCCACGACGCCGTCCAGCCTTTTAAGTCCTGTCTCAAGAGCTCCAACACACATGGCACAGGCCATGCCGCCAATCTTCAGCACAACTTTTTCGTCGACAACATCATAGCCCGCATTCTTGATCGCCATCTCAAGGTCTGCCAGCTTGAGCTTCTCTGGATCGTACTCGACCGTCGCAATCTCTGTGCCAAGGTTTACCTTGGCCTGCAATACCCCCTCTTGGCTCATGAGGGCCTTCTCGATGGCTGCGCTGCATGCAGCGCACGCCATTCCAGTGACCTTTAATTCAGCTCTCTTGGGATCGGACATGGCTATGTCAATGCGCTTCTACTCGAAGCTAAATGAACCTCTCAAACCTCTCCCGGCCTGCCTTGCAGATGGGACAGACTTCAGGCGGCCCTTCTCGACCGCAGAGGTAGCCGCAGACAAGGCACCTCCACACTGGCACTGAGAGCTTCAGGGGCGCGGCATCAAGGCTTGCGCCAGATGATCCGGGCTTTGCCGCTCTGCTCTCGAATGGCGGCCTTCTCTCAGGAATGCAGCTCAGCTCCTTTTCGCCTTTCAGGACTGCTGCAGAGACATAAAGCGCACAGTAGCAGGCCCCGAACTCCGAAAGATCTGCGTCTCTGTAGTAGCAAGGACAGATGATGTCGAGATCCTGCTGCTTGTCGTCTGCAGCCAGCCGGCAGGGGCAGGCACGGTAACCGTAGCGCCTCTCGTTTATTAGCAGGCCTCTGACCAGGCCCTTGACGAACTCGGCTTCTCGGTTGAGGAAGTATCCACCCTGCTTTGCCTCTCTGTCCAGGCGGGCATAGAGCTCATCCACCTCGCTGTCGGTCGGCTCACCGAAATTCTCGTTCATCAGCCAAGTGCCTCCCGGATCTCCTTCTCCCTGAAGCCCACAATGCTCTTATCTCCAATGACGAGCGTAGGAAATGAGGTGCTCGGATTGTAATGCTTGACCTGCTCTATCGCCTTGGACCTGTCCTCTCCCTTCAGCAGATCGACATAAATGTAGTCGAAAGAGACGCCCAACGCCATCAGAAGCTCCCTTGTCCTCTTGCACCAGATGCAAGTGCTCAAGGCATATAGAGTGATCTTGCCTTTTTCCTCTCCCGCAACATGTTCAAAATTCATGAGACACCAGCTTTGTAAAGTACGCTGGTAACAGATAAATAATTTCTCTAAACGATTTCTCTAAACGAGCCTGGACGCAAGAAAAGAGACCCGGGTTCAAAACCAAAGATCAGGCTCAAAACTAAAGATCAAAATGCATAGAGCTTGTTCTCCTCATTCATCGCATCATCGACCAGGCGCTCGTAAAAATCAACCAGCACCACCGTTTTATCTTTAGCCTGCACGCCCCTTGCCTCCAGATCCTCTTGGCAGGCCACAATCCTGTTCAGTGGCAGGTCTTCGAGGGCCTCTTCTAGCAGCATATAAACTCCATCTCCGGCCAGATAAAGGACGGCATTTTCAGACAGCGAAATCAAGCGCATGCAAAACCTGGCACGTTCGCTGAAAGGAGGCTTGGTCAGCAGGAAAACGTCCACCCTGGGTCCTTTGGCGTCTGAATGCAATTGTCTATCTTGCTCCATGAAACCGAATCCTCATAATACTATCACCGAATCGGATGCTACAGCCTCCTCTATGAACCTCTCATCGTCGACCAGCTCAACCCTTTCGATGAGGCTCTGGCTAAAAAGGCCTCTCTTTGCTAGCGAAGGCTCATGGGCGATGACCCTCATCTCGGGATAGGCATAGATCGTGTCCGAAAGGTTGGGAACCCCAAGTGCTCTGCTATCTTGCCCTGCCAGCGCCAGGTACACTCCATCCGCATAGAGGCCCACTATGACGTCCATCTTGATGCTCACGGCTGCAGCGTTGAGCAGCCCGTAAGCTTTCTCGCTCCCATATGGTGCAACATCCAGCATGTAAAAGACAGATCTCATTTTGATAGAGCGATGACTTTATCGCTCTCCTTCAACATCTCAGCCAGATCATACAGGCTTGTGATCTCAATTCCCGGAAGATATTCTTGGCATACGCCATCTGCAGCCTGATAGCCACGAGCTGCTGCACATCTTGGACAGGCCCTGATGGTTGCTCCATTGGATGCCAGCTCCTCAAAAAGCCGTCCGATATTGACGAAGTGCACAGGATTCTGGCTGCCTTTTGGTATGTGCACTGCATCAAGGTAGAGGAAGATATTTACCTTGTGGTGCACCAGGGCAGCTTTCGCAATTTTTACCGCCATCTCTGCGCACTCGGAGATGTAAGGCCCGTCGGTGAGAATGATGGTCAGAGTCGCCAATGTGCCACACCATCAGAGGTATTCCAGCAAGGTCCTGATATGCTCCAGGTTGGTTGCATATTTTGCCTCAAGCAGGGGAGTGCATTTATCAAGCGCCACCTCCCTTCCCACCAGCTTGATTGCGAAGGCATAGCAGCTCTGCTCTCCACAGATTTGGCAATTGGTCTTGGGAAGGTACTCGTAGATCTCGGCATGGTCAACCTTGATCTTCTCGCGCGGGACCGGAGTCACTCCTTTGACTATCGCCTCATTGATTGTCTTCTTCATCTCCTCCAAAATCTCGCGCGCCTCCTCCTCGCTCTTGATCATTGTCATGGTCACATTGCCCGTGGCATAGATGGTGATGAGAATATTGCCCTTCTGGATTATGAGAGCACCAATCTTCTCAGAGTATCTTGCTCTTGGAAATAGTGGCTCCAGGAGTTTGAGGGCGCCTTCCAGTGGAGGCTCAAGCCGGGCAATGATCCTGAACTTGGATTCATCGGCAATGCAGGGCAAGAGCTGGCGAATTTCCAGGATCTGCAGCGGCTTGGTTTTGGAGAGGTCCTTCTTAGTTTCATCAGGCTTTTGTGCGGATTTGGTCTCCATGAAGTTCTTTCCAAAATCCGTAAGAGAGAGCACACCATCGTCATTCTCTGCTAGGCCTGCCTGCTGCAGCATTTGCAGATGGTAATCCAGCATGGAGGCACCGACCTCTTTCTCAATCTCCTCTCGTGTCCTATCTTTCTCCACCAGCAAGGCCATGATTTTTCTTCTAGTTGCGTTTGCCATGGCATTGCTCACCAACTTCACATTTGCGGAAGGGCTTGTCATATCCATATCACCTCTTGAGCTTATGTCTCGCATGAGACCTTTGCTGGCAGGTCAGGGTAAAATCTCCCTCTCAGCTTCAGGGCCACGTTCACGAGGGCGATCAGCACAGGAACTTCGATGAGCGGCCCGATCACTGCTGCAAAGGCCTCTTGAGATGCGATGCCAAAGACGCCCACAGCCACAGCGATAGCCAGCTCGAAGTTGTTGCTGGCGGCCGTGAATGACAAAGCCGCAGTATTCTCGTAGTTCACGCCCAGCTTGTATGCCATGAAGAAGCTGACAAAGAACATTAGCAGGAAGTATGCTGCCAGGGGTATGGCCACTCGCACCACATCAAGGGGAAGCTGTACTATGTAGTCGCCCTTCAATGAGAACATCACAATGATTGTGAAGAGCAATGCAATCAGAGTTATGGGAGAGATCTTGGGAATGAAATCCCTCTCGTACCAGCTTCTTCCTTTGGCCTTCATCAGACCGAATCTGGTGATCATTCCTGCCAGAAATGGTATCCCCAGATAGATGAATACGCTCTCTGCGATCTGGGCGACTGTTACATCGACCAGAGTTCCCTCGGCTATGCCAAGGGCTGCAGGAAGCACTGTGATGAAGACATAGGCATAGACAGAGTAGAACAAGACCTGAAAGATGGAATTCAATCCCACCAGGGCGGCGCAATACTCGGTGCAGCCACAGGCAAGCTCATTCCAGACTATGACCATGGCGATGCATCTTGCAAGGCCGATGAGGATTATCCCGTACATTAGGTGAGGATAATCTCGCAGGAAGATCACTGCCAGTGCAAACATTAGAATGGGACCTACTATCCAGTTCTGCACAAGTGAGAGGCTAAGGACCTTCCTATCCTTGAAAACTTTCCCCAATTCTTCATACTTTACTTTGGCCAGCGGCGGATACATCATCAGAATGAGGCCGATAGCGATAGGTATCGATGTTGTGCCGATCTGCAAGCTTAAGATAAACTGAGTAATTCCTGGTGCATAGTAGCCTGCGGCCACGCCGAGGAACATGGCCACGAATATCCAGACGGTAAGGTAACGGGATAGAAAATCCAGTCCCTTACTTACACCATTTGACATTTAACTCATCCCTCTCCTGCCTAAGTTGTTCACTTAACTGCCAAGCTTTGTAAACTTCGAGCCTGCAGAGCTTCCCATGGATGTGATAGCTGCGGTCTGCGAGTTTGCTGTATCATGCTCTTTCCAATCCTCCCATGTGTAGATGCTGGCCTTGTATCCCATGAGCTGCAGAGCATACCAGACCAGAGATGACCGGCTGTAGTCACTTGAATAGACCACAATCGGCCTGTCCTTGCTCAGTCTATCGAAAACTACGCTGAGATCCTCTACGCTTTTGATCTTCTCCCCTTTGATGATGGTTGCTGGATCGAGTGCTGTTGAGCCTGGGATGCGGCCCTTGCCAAACTCAACAAAGGGCCGAGCGTCCACGATCTGCGCCTGGTTGGACTTCACATAATCGTAATTTGCAATAACATCGGACTGCACTTCTGGAATGTAATCTGCTCTTGGCCTTTTGCTCTCCGATGATTCTACTGGCAAGCCTGCAGCCTGCCAGTCTGCCAGGCTCCCGTCCAGGAGCCGAACCTCTCTTTGTCCCAGGTAGCGCAGCACAAGGAAGGCAAACTCGGCCTCACCTGAACTCTCAGAGGTTCCATAAACGACCACGGAGTTGTCCCTGGAGATGCCCGCATCTCCCAGCACTATGGCGAGCTCCTGGCTTGATTTCAGTTTGCCATCGCTATCAAGAAAATCCCTCGAGGAAATGTGGATAGCATTCTTGATGTGAGACCTGGCATAGTTCTCGCCGTTGGACACATCCAGTACAACATCCGAGCTGGAGACGCTCTTCATGGGCTTGAGAATATCTCCATTGGGAAAGGATTCGCTTCTAGCATGGGTCTTTGGCTGGCTTGTCGTTGCGGTGTTCTGGACATCGCTGGAACTAGATGGAGCTACACTTGTATCATCGATCTTGAGAAATTCTGCAGCCTTGGCCTCCCAATCGCCTACAGCACTACAACTGCAGCCTGCATCTACGATTGGAACGAAGGCAATCGAGGAGATCAATGAAATTGCCAGGACGCAAAGCCACATTTTGTCTGGAATCCTGCCAGAACCCCTCTTATTTGTGCTGATCGTGGTCACAAACTGTCACCTCTATCGCGTTGACTGTCCTTCATCAGCTTCACTAAATTGAGCATATCTATCACAGCTCCTTCAGAGAGCCGGTATCTGGACCATCTTCCATCCTTGCGCTCCCTGATGAGCCCTGCATCCTTGAGGATTGAGAGCTGATAGGAGGTTGTTGACTGGGGGCGGTCGATGCCTATCATGATCTCACAGACGCATAACTCGCCTTCCCGCAAGAGCATTAGGATCTTGAGTCGGTAGGGATCGGCCATAGCCTTGAATATCTCAGCCTCTGCATCGATCTCCTTCTCGTTTAGCTTAGCTGTCCTTGAGCGGAGCTTGTCGACTTTACATTGAGCTTTGTCTGCATCTCCGATAAGCCGCGTCATCCTGCCTACTGCCTCTTTTGTAACACATGCCATACAAACAGCATCCTCATTCAACAGCAAGAGCAGCTTTTTTGAGACAAGAGATTTTTCCTCTCCTGCCTCATGCAATCACTGCATATCCTTATTCTGCCCTTCTCTTTGTGACTTACAATGAAGAGGGATTCTCCTTCTCTGTTGCAAATTTCACATTTCATAGTGCTCATAATGGTCCTTTACCCATCCATATCAAACTTCATGCATATCAAACTATTTGGATATATAAATTTATCCTTCCCGGATGGTCTAATCCGATTACGAAACCCGTCTTAAATAGACAAAATAATTTCATAGACCCAATTTTACAGTTAAAGGCTCATATCTGCGACACGTGTTCAATCGCAAGTAAGATTCGACCAATTGTTTGAAATGTATGGCCGCATCATTCCCCATGTCGAAAGACTTATATCCAATAATCTCGAAATGCGAGTCCTGTCTTGTGCGTAGACGAAGAAGCAGTAAAAATTTAAGTCCACGCGACTGGATTTCAGTAAACAGAAATATCTGAGATAATTGGAGAGTGTATCATGGATATATCTAAGACGCCTGTTTGGCTAGCATCTTTAATTGCGCTGTTCTTTCTGGCATCCGGCTTCAATGCCCTTGGAGCCCAGTACTCAGTGGGAGCGGGAAACGACGATTGGTGGACAGGATACCCCGATCAGTCCTCTGGGGGTGAGGTCAACCATCCAGCCTGGGTTTTGGATGCATTGAAAAGCAAACCTGTTCTGATCTATGTGCATAAACAGTGCGACTATTGCGTCCCGCAGACCGAAGCGGTGAAGAAAATGGCAGAGGAGCTCGATGGCAAGATCGCATTCTACGAGATCGATGCAGATAGCGGCGATGTCAGAGCCGAGGAAGCTTTGCGGGCCTATGATCCCAACGGTGGCACAATGTATGTGCCCTTGACAGCTATTGTAACCTTAGCCTCCGATTCTGAGGGCAAGGTCGTGCCAGTCTGGCACAGCACAGATCAGGTGACGGGAGAAGAATGGATAAAGAATTATGTGGAGGATGCATTAAGCCAATACGATGAAAACTCCGCTAATTGGGATCAGTGAAGCAGACCTCGGAGAAAAGGATTCGTTTTCATGTACATAAGATGCAAAAAATCCCTGATATCGGGGCCTATCACTCTTTTTGTAATCTTGAGTTTTATCTTCTTCTGCCCGCCCGCTGCACGCTCTCAGGAGTCTATAGCTCCTGATTTTCAGGCAGTGGATCTTGACGGCAAAGACATATCTCTCAGCGATCTTCGAGGAGATGTTGTCCTTCTGCATATCACGAACATCGAAAATCCGCTTTGCAGAGAGTGCGAGAAGGCTCTGGAAGCTCAGACCCGCCAGCTTTCGCTGCTTGCTCAGAAGGATCCAGACACTAAAATAGTAACCCTAAATGTCCGGAAGAATTCCTTCTCGGAGAGTGGCCCGGCTCTGGCCAAAGAATGGTGGAATATCAATGTTACCTGGCCCTGGATCGAGGACTATGAGCCCTATTCTCTTACAGGCAAATATATCGACTACACTACCCTGGAAGGCGGCTTTGCCAACCCCACATTGATCCTGATCGACAAAGATGGAAAGATCGCTGGCCTCTACCACGTCTATCAGCTTGGCAAGGGAGAGATAGACGGAATTCAGAGCGCTGACAAACTTTACAGCGACCTGAAACGCATAGAGCGGGGTGAAGCCTCCAAATTCAAGGAGATCGTGTCCAGCCAGGGCGTAAATTACCTGGGCATGTTCTTTTTGGGAATTGTGACCTCGCTTTCGCCCTGCTCCGTAGCCCTCCTCTTGGCCATGTTCTCCTATGTCATGACGGCCCGTCGCAAGGATGAGTATCTTAAAAAATCCGCCTCGGCCTCGAAAGAGGGATTCATGATCGGCGTGGCCTTTACATTGGGAATGGCCATGGTCTTCTTTGTTGTGGGCTTATTCCTCTCGGACATCGGCGTCTTCATCAGACAGGCCCGCCTCTTCGACCTGGCCGCAGGGCTGCTGATGGTGATCCTGGGCATCAATATCATCAAGCCCGTCGGCGAGATCATCGAGCCGATCAGGTCACGCCTCTCCTCTCAGAATCCAGACGATCTGCATTCGGAGAAGAGAGGCCTGATGGAGAGGTCCGTCATGATCTCAATGGACCTCTTCAAGTATTCAGCCTTCATTGGAGCTTTCACTCTGGGCGTCTTCTTTGCTTTGGGCTGGGCACCATGTGCTGTATCTCTCGTCTTCCCGGTGCTGATCTGGCTCATATCTCAGAATGTGACGCCTCTCGGCGGCGGCCTGATGCTCTTCGTCTTCGGCGTGGGCCACGGCGTGCCCGTGATCCCCATTGCCACATTCTCCAGGGCCGTTGGAGGGCAGATCGGCGAGAAGTACATATCTGCAGGAAAATGGATCACGAAGATCTTTGGCCTTGCTGTGATCATAATCGGCCTGATCTATGCCACGAGATATTTCGGATTTAAGCTCTGGTGAATATGCTGCTGCACGGGAGGCTTCGCCTAAGACTCGTGTTGAGAAAACCCTCCCGTCAATCACTTTCGTTCTCCAATCCCAGCTTGGCAAGCTCTTTTAACCTCTGCAGGGAGGCTCTGGCCTGCTGTATGCTATCGCACTGGGAGAGGTCCTTGGGATTGCAGGACGCCAGGATGTCCATCGCCCTGTCAGCCAGACGATTCCATCCTGCATCCTCCAGCCGCTGCAGCAACAGGGCTGCGCGGCGGTTGAACTCGCGACACTCTGAGGCCTGGCTGATCTTCTCGTGCATGGTGCAGAGCGCATCGATTTCATGAAGGATTTCGCTGCATTCCGCTCGCCTTGGATCATCGTCAGTAATAGGTATGCATGGCGATTTCAATGTAACTCCTCCATTTCAAATCTACTTATCGTGATGTGATGAAAAGTTTATATATTTGATGCAACCTCCTAAATCTTCAGCATGGCACAAAATACAGTTTCAGACCTGCGATTGAAGATCTTTTGCGCTCTGGCAGATCCTGTGCGCCTTGATCTCATCGAGTACCTCTCAGGCGGCGAGAGATGTGTCTGTGAAATACTGCCTGCCTTTCAGAGGTCCCAATCATCGATATCCAAACATCTCAATGTTCTCTATCAGGCAGGAATACTGGATAGAAGAATAGAGGGAAAAAGGACCCTCTACAGCATAAAAGACCCTCACGTGCTTCAGGTGATCAAGGCGGTGGACGCACTGGCACTAAAGCAGATATCCCTACTCATCGATGCCAAAAAGAGCATCGAGGAACAGATAATCAGGAGCTAGCACTGTGACCGACTACTCAGCAATTGCCATTGCTGCCTTGCAGGCAGGGCTCACAACATTGATGGAATATCTATCAGCGCATGTTTTGACCTGCCTGGTGCCGGCATTTTTCATAGCCGGGGCCATAGCAGCACTGCTCAAGAAAGAGACAGTTCTGAAGTACTTCGGCGCCGATGCGCCAAAATGGCTGTGCTACAGCGTTGCAGCCACTTCTGGCACCATTCTGGCCGTCTGCAGCTGCACCATCCTTCCCATGTTCGCTGGGATTGAAAAGAGGGGCGCAGGAATTGGGCCGGCAACGGCTTTCCTCTTCTCTGGGCCCGCCATCAATCTAATGGCCATCATCCTCACTGCCAGAGTCCTTGGTCTGGACATTGGCATCGCCAGGGCAGTGGCGGCAGTGACCATGGCTGTCGTCATCGGCCTGATCATGGCAGCGGTATTCAAAGGGTCTGATGAAAGATGCAAAACGGGTCCTGTGGCTGTTGCCCAGGCCGATCCAGAGCCAGTTGAAAATGCCCGCCCTGGGTATGTGACAGGCCTCTTTTTGGCAGTCCTGGTGGCCATTCTGCTGATTGCTACCTCAAGCCTCTTCGAAATGCTACCAAAGGCTGCAATCGTGGGAGCCCTGATACTCCTGGCCGCCTTTATTATGAAGGCCTATTATATGCCAGAGGAGAGAGAGGCATTCCTGGGCGAGACATGGTGGCTTGCAAAGAGGATCTTTCCGCTGCTTGTTGTCGGCACGTTCATCACTGGCATGATAGGCTACTTCCTGCCTGTTGAGTGGGTCCGCGCCATCTTCGGCACGAGCAGCCCTCTTGCCTGCTTTTTAGCCTCTGTTATTGGTGCCTTGCTCTACATGCCCACACTGCTGGAGGTCCCAATTGTCGGAACGCTCTTTGGGTATAGCAGCGGCATAACCGCACCTGGGCCAGCACTGGCGCTACTGCTGGCGGGACCATCGCTCAGCTTGCCCAACATGATAGTGATCTGGAGGGTCATTGGAGCGAAAAAGGCCAGCGTTTACATAAGTATGGTAGTGATCATATCAACTTTAGTAGGGATGCTGTACGGAGCCATCTTATCATAAGCAGTAGAAGGAGTTGGAAGAAATGAGAAATTATACCATGTGGGCCTTAATGGCGTTGGCCTGTATCGCCCTGCTGGCGGCTTGTGCCGAAGGCGTGAAAATCTCCCCAGCTTTGAAGATGGATACATACACAGACGCCGAGAACGCAGATCAAAGCTTTGGAGAGGAGAGTGTGATATGGGTTGAATCCCAAAGCGGGCAGCCTGTGAAAATAGCGTATCTCTCCTTTGCTGGAATGACAACACTGCCTCAGCAGATCAGCTCTGCCAGCCTGAAGATGTATGTCAGAGAGATAAAGCGGCCTGGAAGAGTGAGCCTATTCCTCTACGACAATGCTGCAATGGACACAATCACCTGGGCAGATCAGCCTGAATATGATCCGGAGGAGTTAGGAACACTGGACATTCAGGGACCGGGCTGGCAGACATGGGATGCGACGGATTTTGTGAAAAAGGCGGCTGTGGAGTGCAGCGAAGGCTGTCCCTTTTCAGTCGTACTGGTAGCAGAGGGCGATGCATCCATTGGCTTTGCATCCATTGAGGGCTCGACTGAGGAAAAAGCGTCCCTGCAATATGAAGCATCTTGATGATCGAGTTAAATAGGTCGAGCAGCATTGCAAAAAAATTGCCAAACCTCCCTCAGGCGACATCCTAATCTACAGACATGCTACAACGATCCAGGAAAGGTCGGATGAAGGCCATACTAAATTGCCTAATGGCAATTTTGCTTACCGTAACGTTTGTCATAGTTTTATGGCCCGTCTCAGCCGAAGATAACACTCAGATCACCATAATTACCTCTCCGGGATGTACCAAGTGTGCAGCTGCAGAGAGAGTGCTGACGGAGATACTGGCGGATTACGAGAATACGTCCGTTGAGGATGTCATATTTTCCAGCGAAGAGGGACACAGGATAATAAAGGAGCACAAAGCCAAGGATGTCCCGTCCATAATTATCGGCAATTCGGTTATCGGCTACAAAGACTACGATGGAAATGAGACCGAACTGAAAATGCTCATAATGAGCGCTTTGCAGGGCCAGAATGTCGTCAGCAAAAACGAGGATGAATCAGATGGCATTTTGGATGGCGAGCATGCACTGCAAAATTTGAACCTGTCTTCCGCAGCAACAGTCTTTGTGGCAGGCCTTTTGGCTGGCTTCAACCCCTGTCTTCTGGCCATATTGGCCTTTCTGGCGAGCACAGTGCTTGCCAGCTCGGGTCGCAGAAGGGATCTCTTGACCATGATTGCGTTCTTCTCTGCAGGCATATTCGTGGTCTACTACATCTTCGGAGTTGGGCTGTTTAATGTCCTGCAGGAGAAGTCCACTGCAGCCATGTTCCGCCTGGTTCTGGCAGCCCTTCTGCTGCTCTTGGGGCTGATGCAGATGGAAGATGCCAGAAGGTTGAATGGCGGAAGGGATTCTCTCTTTCGCACAGACTGGGCCATGAAGTACGTGCACGGTGCACTGGCCAGCAAGAGGCTCGGCTCTTACTTCCTACTGGGTGCGCTCTTCTCACTGGTGAAGGCTCCATGTGTGGGAGCGGTCTATATCGCCATCATAGGCATCATCTCCAGCCAGGGGTATGCCTCGTCGGGTTTGATCTACCTGATGATGTACAACCTGGGCATAGTGCTTCCAGTGCTGCTTTTGGGAGTGATAATGGCTCTTGGCATGAGCCCTGAGCAGGTGGACAATTTCCGCAACAATCATAAAGTAGCCATCCGGATGATAACAGGAGCAACGCTGATGGCATTGGCTCCTCTCATCTACTGGCAACTGATATGAGAAAAATGAGACGAATGGGGTGAATGAAATGGTGAAGATTGAGGTCTTGGGAACAGGCTGTGCCAAGTGCAAGAGCCTGATGAAGAATGTTGAGAAGGCTGTTGAAGAATCAGGAATTTCTGCAGAAGTGATCAAGGTGGACAGCATCCAGGAGATCATGAACAGAGGAGTTATGATGACTCCCGCTCTTTACATCGACGGCGAATCTAAGGTGGTTGGAAGAACTGCGACTGTCGATGAGATCAAGAAGATGCTGAAGAAATAATTTATTTAGACACATAAAATGATAAAGTACAGATGAATTGGAGAGATCTATATGCCATTTATGAATGAATTTCTGCCAGATACTGCTGATGCTTTTGGAAAGATGAGGGATGCAGCCTTCCAAGAAGGCGATCTGGACAGAAGAACAAAGGAGCTGATTGCTGTTGCGTGCTCTGTTCTCATGCGTTGCCAATACTGTGTCCACGTTCACTCCCAGAGAGCTTTGGATCAAGGAGCAAGCAAAAAGGAGATTGCGGAGGCGATTGCCGTTGCCATGTTCATCGCTGCCGGCTCCCAGATTGGCTGGACAAATGAGGTAGCTAAAAACGTCTACGATCTTATCTTTGAAGAAAAGAAATCTGAAGGGCAGGGAACAGAGAAAGGATGCTGCTGCGGGAGATAATATCAAAATGAGACGGAGGATTGATGATGGAAGATAAAAAATGCCTTTGCAAAGATGGTGATATTAAAGTTGTGGCATGCTCAGGAGCCTCAAATGTGGGACAGATTGCAAACCAGGCAGCAATCGAGCTGGCTAAAGAGAATGTGGCCGGGTTCTTCTGCCTGGCAGGAGTGGGCGGCCAGATCCCAAGAATGATGAAGTCGGCCAAAGAAGCGGGCCTGATGATCGCCATTGACGGCTGTCCTGTGCAGTGTGCCGCTAAGACTTTGCAGCATGCTGAGATTGAACCGGCTGTACAGATAATTGTAACTGAGCTTGGGATTGAAAAGTCTCAGGATCTTTTCGCTGACGAAAAGGCCTGTTCTAAGGTTATAGAAAAGGTAAAAGAAGAGCTTGCTGCATGAAAACTCGGTG
>JGI11944J13513_1001427_pt1 | contig 19194 bp, 15 predicted proteins | sample TerdegcoTASludge_FD_13513 | JGI IMG/M metagenome (IMG submission 13513) | reverse complement strand
AACTTAAATATGATTAGAGATACTCTGGGCAACAGCATGGATGTTGTAGTTAGAGAATTGCTCGTGTGCCGGACCCGGGTGGCGCTAGTTTATATAAATGGATTAATCAATGAGACCGCCCTGCGGGAAAATGTGATGCGGGCCTTAATGATAGATATGCACAATGTGGAACCCTCGCCCGGTTCGGGGAGTAAGGACCTGGCCGACTCGGTAAAGGAAAAGGTTTTAAGTATCGCCGACGTTAAAAAAATCGGCGATTTTCGCACAGTGCTGGACGGGATTCTCGGAGCCGGCATAGTTTTATTCTTCAACGGTGAAGACACAGGGCTTATCCTGAAGCTGCCGGGTTTTGAAACCAGATCAGTGGAAGAACCGCACACTGAAACTGTAGTCAGGGGGTCCCGGGAGGGTTTTGTCGAAGCACTTTCTGTTAACATCTCCATGCTGCGCCGGAGGATCAAAAGCCCTGACTTGCGGCTGGAGCGTATGCAAGTGGGCGGGGTAACCCAAACCGACATCTGCGTCGCTTACATCAAGGGGATTGTAAACACCAAATTAGTGGATGAGGTGAAAAAGCGCCTGCAGAGAATTGATATTGACGGCGTGCTGGAGTCGGGCTATCTGGAAGAATTTATTGAGGACGCTCCCTTTTCCATATTTCAGACTGTCGGAAACACGGAAAGGCCGGACAAGGTGGCGGCAAAGCTCCTGGAAGGAAGGGTGGCCATCTTTACCGACGGAACACCCATTGTCCTGACTGTGCCTTATCTTTATATTGAATCTTTCCAGGTCAGCGAAGATTATTACTCAAGGTATATACCAGGTTCATTACTCAGAATGATCAGGTTATTATGCGTAATTATCACCGCCGAACTGCCCGCCCTTTATGTGGCCATCACAGCCTACAACCCGGAGGTGCTGCCGTCACCCCTGCTCATCTCCATGGCCTCGTCCAGGGAGGGAGTGCCTTTCCCCGCGATTGGCGAGATTCTGGTGATGGGAGTTTTCTTTCAGATCCTGCGGGAGGCCGGGGTACGCCTGCCCAGGCCGGTGGGCTTGACGGTGAGCCTCGTGGGGGCCTTAGTGGTCGGGGAGGCGGTGGTTTCGGCCGGGCTGGTAAGCGCACCGGCAGTTATAATTATTGCCCTGGCAGGGATTTGTTCTTTCGTGGTCCCCCCACAAAGCGACACCAACCTTCTTCTAAGTCTGTTTTTTACTATTTTAGCCGGGTTCGCCGGTTTCTTCGGATTGTTTCTTGGTTTTGTCCTGGTATTAGCCCACATGGCCTCCCTGCGTTCCTTCGGGGCGCCTTACCTATCACCTGCCGCCCCTCTAAGCCCAGGTGACTTGAAGGATACGTTCATCCGCGCCCCATGGTGGGTAATGACCGGTAGACCCCGCGTTACCGGTTGGAAAAATACCCGGAGAGCAGGGGTAGTTTCATCTCCAAGTCCACCCAGGAACGAGGAGAAGAAACCGGCGCACCGGTACAAGGTGGATGAGTAAATGCTTGAAGAAGGGAGAATATCTAACAGGCAAGCCGCTTTCCTTGTTATCACAACGATCCTGTCCACTACCTCCATTGGGTTTCTGCCTTCGATGATATATCAAGAAGCTGCCCAGGACAGTTGGATCTCCATACTCTTACTTACAGTCTACGGCATAGTGGTCGGACGTATTATAATGAGCCTGGGAATGCGTTTTCCCGATAAAACCATTGTCGAGTACGCTGAAATAGTGACCGGACGTATTCCCGGAAAAATCATCGGATTTTTATACGTTCTTTTTTTCCTTTATCTTAATACCTTCCCGATCAGGTTTTTCGGCGAGCTGTCAATTACCTTTTTTATGCCTGAAACTCCTCTGGTGTTTTTTTTGATTGGTATTATTTTTGCCGCCGCCTATGCTGTCCGCAGCGGGCTGGAAGTGATAGCCAGGGCGAACGAAATAATATTGCCCGTGAGTCTGACGATTGGGATTATCCTTGCAATAATGCTGTTTCCGCAGATGGAAATTAAAAATTTTATACCTATGCTGGAGAAAGGAATCCTGCCCGTGTTTAAAGGAACATATGTCGCTTTGGTCTATTTCGCGGAAACTATCGTGATGGTAATGTTTATACCATATCTTAATACTACCCGCCGGACCAGGGGGATAATTTTCAAAAGCTTTGTGGTTATCAGCTTGTGCGAGTTGCTTGCTGTTGTTTCGACTATAGCTGTCCTGGGCGAGTTGGCCGCGCGTATACCGGTTCCCGCCATCTTCGCGGCCAGGCTGGTCAGCCTGGCCGAACTGATTGAGAGGGTGGAGCCTCTTTTTTTGCTATTGTGGGTTATCGCCGTGTTTGTAAAAGTGAGTGTATTCTATTACTGCTTTGTATTGGCCACGGCCCAATGGCTCAATCTAAAAGAGTATAAAGCTNTGGTGCTGCCTGCCGGTGTGTTGCTAACCGTGCTTTCGGTAGTGTTGTGGGGGAATATTGCTGATTTATATGAGCAAATGGTAAAATTAGTGCCTTATTTTGTTTTTGTCGAAGCAGTCTTGCCATTAGTTCTGTTGGTGGCCGCCTGTCTGCGCGGTAAAGGGGGAACGGCCGGTGAAAATTAAATTATTTCTTGTCTTCTTGATATTGCATCTCTTTGTTCTGACCGGCTGCTGGAACAGGGTGGAACTGGACCGCCGGGCAATTGTCGCCGGATTCGGCGCCGATAAAGCTGAAGAGGAAGGGAAAATACAGGTAACGGTGCAGGTCGTTGATGCCGGGGAAATCAAAGCCATCCCGTTGGCCAGGGGGGGTAGCATGATGAATGCGGTGACAGTATACACCGGCACAGGTTTTACCGCTTTTGACGCCTTCCGCAACCTGTCTATGGTTATTGGGGAAAAACTATTCCTTTCAGAAGTGAGAGTTCTTGTTGTAGGGGAGGAACTAGCCAGGGAAGGCCTTGATAAAGTCATAGACTTCTATGAGCGCGACCATGAGCCAAACATCCGGGACTACCTTATAGTTGTGAAAGGAGGTGAAGCCAAGGAGGTTCTGGAAACTGAACTGAGAATTAATAAAATTTGGGCCTACGGCATTGATAGCATGATCAAAACCACAATGGCACACAGCAAGGCTCCCGCCACGGAGATCATTGATTTTTTAAAAGCGGTGGAGAGCAAGACCACCGCCCCGGTTGCCACAGTGATCCATGTGCTCCGTAAAGGAAATGAGGAGAACGCAGGGGAGGGAAAATCTAATCAGGACGGAACAACGGCAGTGCAGCCAAAAGAACTTAAAGTGTCGGAGACAGCCGTTTTCCGTCACTATAAATTGACCGGCTGGCTGGATGAAAAGGAAAGCCGGGGATTGCTCTGGGTTACCGGAAAAGTAAAAAGCGGGATCATTGTGGTTTCTTCCCCGGAAAAAGAAGACAAGCTGGCCGCGATCGAGATAATCCGGGCCAAGAGTAAAATTAAGCCGGAAATTACGGACGGAAATTTAATTATTAACATTGATGTTTGGGAAGAAGGCAACCTGGGTGAAGAGCAGCCGGATACAATGGATGTTAGCAAACCAATCGTCTTAAAAGAACTTGAGGAGCGAAAAAAGACAGTAATTGAGGACGAGATTAGCGCCGCCGTGATTAAGGCACAAGAACTAAACGCGGATATCTTCGGCTTCGGCGAGGCGGTGCGGCGGAAGTATCCCAGGGAATGGAAACAGTTGGAGGATCAATGGGATGAAATATTCCCCACCCTGGAAGTGAACATCGCGGTAGACGCGAAGATACGCCGCACCGGAAAAATCACAAAATCGGCTGAACCCAAGCCGTAAAGGTGGCTGCCAGATGCTAATAAACATTACGCTTCTCATATTATCTCTTGTCGCCATAGTGCTTTTTGACGCGCCGCGTCTGGTTCGTCAAAAACTCTGGCGTGAATTATGCGCTTTCGCTATAATCCTGGTTATCGGGTATACCCTGGCCTTCCTGCGCGTATTAGAAATTGCATTTTATTGAGCTGAACATCAGTCCGCCTCCCCGGTTATTTTGACTATGGCATGGTAGGTGATATCAAGCAACCGGCCTAGTTCCGGGATGCTCATTGACAGCACCGGCATCAATACGATGATGTTGCCCAGAGGGCGTATTACCAGGCCGTTTTTTCTGGCCTCCAGAATCACCTTGTGACCTATATTATCCTCCCACGGGTAGGGTTCTTTGGTATCTTTATTCTGCACCAGTTCAATACCGGCCATCAGACCCTTTTGCCTGATGTCGCCCACATGGGCGAGGCCGCTAAATCTTTTCAGGCCCTGCTCAAGGAATGAAACTTTTTCATTCAGCCCGTCAATTATTTTTTCACTCTCAATCAGTTTGATATTTGCCAGCGCGACAGCGCAGGCCAATGGATTCCCGGTATAGGTATGACCGTGAAAAAAGGTCTTGCGTTCTGAGTGCGACCCGAGGAAAGCCTGATATACTTCATCAGTGGCCAGGGTGGCGGCCAGGGGCAGGTAGCCTCCGGTGATGCCCTTGGCCAGACACATCAAGTCCGGATTCACGTCTTCATGCCCGCAGGCGAACATTTTGCCCGTTCGTCCGAAACCGACGGCAACCTCATCGGCAATCAGCAAAATATTATAGCGGCTGCACAGTTCTCTTATCTTTCTCAAATATCCTTCCGGAGCCACGATCATCCCCGCGGCTCCCTGCACAAGAGGCTCAATAATCATGGCGGCGATTCCACGGTGGCTCTTATTCATTACCTCTTCCACAGCCTGAGCGCAAGCCATGCCGCAAAAAGGCTTGGCCAGACCCAGCGGGCAGCGGTAGCAATAAGGAGCGGGCACATGCATACATTCAAAAAGAAGCGGCCTGAATATATCATGAAACATCTCCATCCCGCCAACGCTAACAGAGCCGATGGTATCTCCATGGTAAGCCTCCCCCATGGAGATGTATCTGATTTTCTTGCTGAAAGCCCCGCCATCTTTTTGCTGCCAATATTGGAAAGCCATTTTCAGGGCAATTTCCACCGCGGTGGATCCACTATCCGAGTAAAAAACCTTATTCAAGCCGGGCGGCGTGATTTCCACCAGCTTCTTTGCCAGTAAGATTGCGGGAACATTGGCAAGCCCCAGGAGCGTCGAGTGGGCTATTTTATCCAACTGTTCCGCAATGGCGCTGTTTAATTCCTTTTTGTTATGCCCGTGCACAGTCACCCAAAGAGAGGACACCCCGTCCAGATAACGTTTTCCCTCAATGTCGGTGAGATAACTCCCTTCTCCCCTTTCAATTACCAGAGGCTTGTCTTTCACGTACTCCTGCATCTGAGTAAAGGGGTGCCAGATGTATTCCTGGTCCCACTGTTCCAATAGTTCGCCTGGATAATCTTTCAATGACTTTCCCCCATTCACATTAAACTGCGCCACTCTACTTTTTCCTCCATTATCTCTACTAGACCGCCGGCACGACACAATTCGACATTCGTCTCCGGCAGGTATGGCACAATGCCGAGAATCGGCACACCGGTCATCCCTTCAATAACTTCGGGGTTGGTTCGCTCGGCTAAGGTAGCCTGCTCCTTCCGGTAGCCATTTATCACAATTCCCTTAACTTCCAACCCCATCCACTGGGCGTGTCTGACCGTCAAAACAGTATGGTTGATGGTACCCAGTCCCGGTCTGGCCACCACCAGCAATGGAATACCCAGCAAGTGCGCCAGGTCAGCCATGGTAAAGCTATAGTCTACCAGGGGAACGCAGAGCCCGCCCGCCCCTTCAACTAAAACATAATCATTTTCGCCAGCCAGGCGCTGGTATGCTTCTGCTAGAGCCGCCGGGTCGATTACCTGCCCGGAAACCCGCGCGGCTATATTGGGCGAGAGGGGCATCCTGAAACAGCAAGGGTTCATATCCCTGACGGAATACGGCAAGCCAGCTGCCGCCCGATAAAAAAGAGCGTCTTCAGACAGCAGTCCCTGCTCACTTTCGATCCCGCCGGTCTGTACCGGTTTAAAAGCCGCCGCCGCAATCCCGTTTTTCCTGAACACTCCGGCCAGACCGCCGGTTATTACCGTCTTGCCCACCCCGGTATCAGTTCCGGTTACAAATAAGCCTTTTGCCAAAAAAAATCACCCTCTTCCGGTAATCCCGCCTGCGGCGGCATAACTTCTTATAACCTTCACACTCACTGCCGCGGCTGCCATTGAGAGAAAAAGGTCGCCGGGCAGACAAACTGCCACCCCGATCCAGAGCGCTTGAGCAACTGAGAATGTCTTATGCGCCACGAAGTTTAAAATAAGGTATAAATACGTAACGCCAAAAACATAAACAACCGTAAGACCNGCCAGAGCGGCGAAAAGATATTTTTTAAAATTATCGCCGGGCACTCTTTCCACCACCAGTCCGACTATATATGCTCCGGCCGCAAACCCGACCAGATAACCAAATGTCGGCTGGAGAACGTAAGCGGGGCCTCCGCCGCTGGCAAACACCGGCGCGCCGGTCAAGCCTACCATCACATATATTACCTGGCTTAAAAGGCCAAGTCTCTTGCCAAGAAGCATACCGGCGAACAAGACGAATAGAAATTGAAGAGTGAAAGGCACATACGGGATGGGTACCTTGATAAAAGCTCCCACCGCTGTTAAAGCGGCAAACATGGACACTAATGTCATTTCTCTGACAGATATTTTCATGACAGGCCCCCTCGTTTATATTGTTAACCAATCCTATGGCAAAGGTTAACTTTAATATATTATGCGCAGGCCCATATGTCAACTATAATATGCATACAGGTTGACAATAACTGTAGCTGCTTAGAACTTCGCGTAATTTAAAAACATCGCTCTTTTCGCAAAAGCAGGATAAACGGCTTGGCTATTTCAATTATTTTTGTGAGGTTTTGGTTGCCGCTAAACGCTGCCTGATCTTTTCAATAGACTCGAGCACCGCCTCCGCCGCGGGACCGCCGGGCAGCTGTCTGGCCTCGACACAGCATGTGATGTTGATGGCCTCATATACGTCCTCTTCCACCAGAGGACTAAATTTTTTGTATTCTTCAAGGCTTAACTGTTCGAGCGTTTGCTCTTTTCCCAGGCAGTAAAAAACCGCCTTCCCAACCACCGCGTGAGCCTCGCGGAACGGCACACCCTTGCGTACCAGGTAATCAGCCAAATCGGTAGCGCAGGTGAAACCGCCCCTCGCCGCCGCCGCCATATTATCTCTCTTTACTCGCATCGTGTTAAGCATCCGTCCGAAAACCAGCAGACATTTTTTCACGGTATCCACCGCGTCAAAAAGCGCTTCCTTGTCCTCTTGCATGTCCTTGTTATAAGCCAGAGGAAGCCCCTTAAGCATGGTCAATAACGTTTGCAGATCCCCAAAAACCCGGCCGGACTTGCCCCGGATCAATTCAGCCACGTCAGGGTTCTTTTTCTGGGGCATCATACTGCTTCCGGTGCTGTAGGCGTCGTCCAGCTCGATGAAGGAAAACTCGGCGGTAGACCAGAGAATTATTTCTTCGCAAAACCGGCTTAAATGAACCATAATTAAAGAAGCCGCCGCCGTGAACTCCACCGCGAAATCACGGTCGCTCACCGCGTCCAGGCTATTCCAGGTAATTGACGAAAAACCAAGCTGTTCGGCGACAAACTTTCTGTCCAGGGGGAAGGTTGTCCCTGCAAGGGCACCCGCTCCCAAAGGCATCTCGTCAGCCCGCCGGCGGCAGTCCTGCAGCCGGTCCTCATCACGGCCGAACATCTGGCAATAGGCCAGCAAATGGTGCGCGAACGTTACCGGCTGCGCGCGCTGAAGGTGAGTGTAGCCGGGCATTATAGTATCAACGTGCCTCTCCGCCAGATTTAATAAGTCGGTTTGCAGCTGACGAAGCAATGCGCCGACCTGCTCTATTTCGTCTTTGATATATAGACGGATGTCAAGAGCGACCTGGTCGTTTCTACTGCGCGCGGTGTGCAGCTTTTTGCCGACTTCTCCCACTTTGGCGGTAAGCAACTGTTCCACATTCATGTGAATGTCCTCAGCACCAACGGAAAACTCCACCCGCCCGGCTTCGATGTCGGCCAGCACCGCCTCCAGCCCGCGTACCAGTGCTTCTGATTCCGCCTGAGAAATAATTCTGGTTTTGCCCAGCATCCGGGCATGGGCGATGCTGCCTTTGATATCATATTTATAAAGCCGCTTGTCAAAAGAAATGGAAGAGTGAAAGTCTTCTACCAGTCGATCTGTTTCTTTTTGAAAACGGCCGCCCCATAATTTGCTCATAGCCTGACCCTCCTTTAGCCTCTCCTCAGCGGATATGGTATTTATCGTTTTATTTTAACATGGGCTTTTTTTACTGCCAAATAAATATAGAATAAAATTAGGAAGGAGGCAGATACCTTGCTCACCTGCCTCCTTCCTAATTTGCTTCCGGATATAGTATCCATCGCTTAGATTAATCCTCCTTCTCGTATTCGCCATCACAGATTGACTCTAATCCGACGTCTCTCAGGATTTCATTAATGAGTTCCCTCGTCATTTCTCATCCTCCTTTCCAATAACAGAATAAAATGATTATAATACCTAATTATTGGCTAGTCAACATAAATTTATCAATCTTTATACCGGGTACGGTAGATAAACTTGTCGCTGCCGCACTTTTTACAGCGGCAGTCCTTGGTCAGCATTCGCCATATTTCCTCTTTTGTTACTTCTCCCCTGCGGGCAAGATCGACGGTTACTGTTTCCAGATCATGCCTGTTCTCACATATAAATGTTATGACTAGCTTGCTCAATCTAATTACCTCTTTACCTTAAGGGTAAAATAAATAACCAGTGACCGCCTTCTACATCCGGTCCGGCGTCCGTCACCGGCAAGCTGCTTTCCAGCAAATACCCTTAATATTTCATTATCTAATTGTGCTTATGAGGCTTTATAAATAACATTTCTCGTTTCGGATATAGTCCCGCCAAATGCATTTGTCGCCACTATTAACAAGTTGTTGACACCGCCACCTTCTTTCGATAATGTCACGTCGGCGGAAAATTGACCGTTGCTTGTAGTCCCTTTAAAAATCAAGCTTTTTACAGCGCTGTCTCCATTGTAGTAGTTATTATAAATCTCAATCAAGTTATTGGGTTCGGTAAAACCACTAATCTTAATTTTTTCCGTGGAAACATAGCCGTCTTTCGGTTCCGGTGACGAAACGACGAGCGTAGGTTGTTTGTTATTAAGCCTGCTGTAAGTAACGACTTGCTGCACAGTGCTTGTTTTTCCTTTTTGATTAGTTGACGTAACCTTAACTACATTCTCACCATTTTCCAGCGGCACACTGACAATAAAATCACCTTTTTCATCCGGTGTTGCCCGATAACCATTAGCGTCCACCTGACAGCCGGGCTCTGTCGCGCCTTTGATTATGAGCATCTCCGTGTCGGAATTATATTCTCCCGGAATGGTCACATCCAGCTTGGGATTGTCGGAAGGTATATAATTTACGCTTTTTGCCGTTGCGTAAATGGATTTGTTGTCACTCGAAACAACTTTTAATGCAACAGAGTTCAACCCGGGAGTCAGCTTCAGCTGAGCATTGAAATTTCCAAACCCGTCAACCGCAGCTTCTGACTCGTTAATAAATATACGCTGCCCTGGCTCGATGTTTCCAGGTATATTCAGGGTTTCTTCTTTTGATGTCTCAGGTATATTAAATACATAACCCGAGGAGGAAGAGGAGGAAGCAGCATATCCTCCCTCTTCCTGTTGGGCTGAGGCATCTGTTTGTTCTTGGGTCTTACCCAAACATCCTGTCAGTCCACCGGCAATTAACAAGATTAAAACAATTGTAAAAGCAATTTTTTTCATCCGGATTGCTCCACCCATGATAAACTTTGGCTAATTCTTTTATTTTAATCCCGCATTCTTCTCCATCAGCGCCCTTACCTTCAACGGCAGCCCAAAAAGGTTGATGAAACCCTCCGCGTCCCGCTGGTTGTATATTTCGTCCTTGCTGAAAGTGGACAGTTCCTGGTTGTACAGGGAATACGGCGACTTTGTGCCTGCCGGCGTGCAGTTTCCCTTGTAGAGTTTCATTACCACCGTTCCGGTAACTGTTCTCTGGGTGCTGTCCACAAAGGCGTCAAGGGCTTCTCTGATCGGAGCAAACCACACCCCGTCGTAAACCAATTCGGCGTACCGGGAAGCAACTAATTCTTTAAAATGCATGGTTGCGCGGTCCAGGGTCAACAGCTCCAGCTCATGGTGGGCCTGGTACAAAACTGTGCCGCCCGGGGTCTCGTAAACACCGCGGGATTTCATGCCCACCAGCCGGTTTTCCACCATATCGGCGATGCCGACACCGTTTTCCCCCGCGATCTGATTAAGCTTTTCAATAAGAGCTACCGGATCAAGAGCCGCCCCGTCCACTTTAACGGGTATGCCGCACTCGAATTCAATACTGACGTAGGCCGGCTTATCGGGAGCTTTTTCCGGCGGTGTGATTAATTCCAATATATCCGGTTTCGGTTCATTCCAGGGATCTTCCAGATCCACACCCTCGTGGCTCAAGTGCCAGAGGTTGCGGTCCATGCTGTAAGCACGGTCCTTTGTTACCGGCACCTGGATGCCCCTGGCATTGGCGTAATCAATGGCGTCCTCTCTGGAGCGAATATCCCATTCCCGCCAGGGAGCAATGATCTTCAATTCCGGGGCGAGAGACTTCACTCCCAGTTCAAAGCGAATCTGGTCGTTGCCCTTACCGGTGGCGCCGTGCGCCACTGCCTCGGCGCCTTCTTTTTTAGCAATCTCAACCATCCTTTTAGCGATCAGAGGCCGGGCCATGGAAGTGCCCAGCAAATATTTACCCTCGTAAATTGCGCCGGCCTTTAAAGTAGGATAGATGTAATCCTCAACAAGCTCCCGCTTCAGATCCTCGATATAAATCTTACTGGCGCCGGTTTTGATGGCCTTTTCGTTAAGAGGCGCCAGTTCCTCACCCTGGCCCACGTCGGCTGCCATTGCGATAACCTCGTAACCATAATTCTCTATCAGCCAGGGAATAATAATTGATGTGTCCAGCCCGCCCGAGTAAGCCAAGACAACCTTTGCCTTTGACATTTGCGCAACATCTCCTTCACCTTGTTGAACTGAATTTATGCTAATTTCCGAACAATTTTCATAAAAATGCCGCTAATTATCACAATTAGGCATAATATTACTCTGTTGTAGAATTCTACAACAGTTATTCACATATGTCAATAAATTATAACAGCAAGGCCAAAACAGCCTTTTGGGCGTGCAGGCGGTTCTCCGCCTCATCCCAGACGGCTGAATGCCGTCCGTCTATCACTCCGGCGCTTACTTCCTCGCCCCGGTGGGCAGGCAGGCAATGCAGAAAAATGTAGTCCTGCGCGGCGTGGGCAACCAGCTGTTCATTGACCTGATACGGGGGGAATACACCAGCCCTTTTCTTTTGTTCAGCTTCCTGCCCCATGCTGGCCCACACGTCGGTTACGATTACATCTGCTCCAGAGACTGCTTCGACCGGATCGTTCATTATTTCCACCTTGCTGCCGGTCGGCAAGGCGTCTTCCTTCGCCAGCCTGACGATTTCCCCGTCAGGCATATATCCGTCCGGGCAGGCCACGCTGATATGCATACCCACCTTGGCGCAGCCGAACAGGAGGGAATGACAGATATTATTACCATCCCCGACATAGGCCAGCTTCAAACCGGCAAAAGTTCCCTTCCTTTCTTTTATAGTTTGCAGGTCGGCCAGGATTTGGCAGGGGTGCAGGAGGTCGGTCAGTCCGTTAATCACCGGAATGGTGGCGTAATGTGCCAGTTCCTCCACTTCGGCATGAGAGTACGTTCTGATCATAATACCGTCCAGGTAGCGGGAAAGCACCTTGGCGGTATCGGCAATACTCTCGCCCCGCCCGAGCTGCAAGTCATTTGCGCTTAAAAACATCGGGTAACCGCCAAGTTGGTACATGGCTACCTCGAAAGACACTCTTGTACGGGTGGAAGACTTTTGAAAGATCATTCCTAAAGTCTTTCCCTGCAGACAGGCGTGAGGTACTTGACAATTTTGTTTTTCTTTCAATTCACCGGCCAGCTCAATAATAGCGGCCACTTCATCCGGACTGAAATCGTGCAGGGTTAAAAGGTCGCGCCCCTTTAAAACAACTTTCTGTGCATCCAACTCTTATATCCCTTCTCTCTAAAAGCTTAACAACATACGCTTGACGCTCCGAACTCCGCCATGCTCAACGGCTCCGGCCCTCCTCCCTGTTTTAGATAGCGCAGGACCACTGACAGCGCGCGCGCAGTGTCCAGCGAAGTTAAACAAGGCACTTTATACTCGGCAGCGGTTCTCCTCAGCAAAAAGCCCGGCCGTTCGCGGTTTTTCCCCCGGGTGGGGGTATTAATCAACAGGGCTATATTCCCGGAACGAACCAAGGAAACTGTTTCTTCTGCCTCACGTACCGTCAGCCCGGCTTTTTTCAGAAATTCCGCCGTACCTGGGGTAGCCTGAAGTTGGAACCCGAGGCCAGCGTATTCGCGCGCCAGAGGTATTGCTTCCTCCTTATCCCGGTCCGCTATGGAAAAAAGCACGTCTCCGCTGCATGCCACCCGCAGCCCGGCCGACTGCATGGCTTTATATAGAGCATGGGAAAAAGTGCGGTCAACTCCCATCACCTCACCGGTTGATTTCATTTCAGGTCCCAGCGAGATCTCAACCTGGCTGAGCTTTTCGAAGGAGAATACCGGCGCTTTCACAGCGATAAAGCCATGTTCGGGTCCGAGTCCGGGGCGGTAGCCCAGATCCGCCAGACTTTTGCCAAGCATGGTTCTCGTTGCCGCCTGAACCATCGGAACCCCGGTAACCTTGCTCAACACCGGCACAGTGCGCGATGCCCGCGGGTTTACTTCCAGGACGTAGACCCCGCTGTCATCCACAACATACTGGATGTTAATCAGCCCGCAGATTCGCAGCGCCCGGCCGATTTTCAAGGTATATTCAACAATCTTCCCCGTTACCTGACGGCTTAAGGTCTGGGGCGGATAAACGGCAATACTGTCACCAGAATGTACTCCGGCTCTCTCAATGTGTTCCATGATCCCCGGGATAAAAAGGTCTCGCCCGTCGCCGACAGCATCCACTTCCACCTCTTTGCCAAGAATATATTTATCCACCAGCACCGGGTGTCTGGGAGAAACTTGCACGGCGGTAGCCATATACTTCAATAACTCGCTGGTATTGCTGACAATTTCCATCGCGCGGCCCCCAAGTACGTAAGAAGGCCTGACCAGGACGGGATAGCCTAACTTCTCGGCTATGTCCCGGGCCGCTTCAACCGTTGTGGCTGATTTTCCCTCCGACTGCGGCACACCAAGCTCCGTTAACAATTTTTCAAATTTGCCGCGATCCTCGGCCGTATCAATTCCTTCCACCGGAGTACCGAGAATTTTAATGCCCGCCGAGACAAGCCCAGCGGTAAGGTTGATTGCCGTCTGTCCGCCAAACTGGACAATTACGCCGAGAGGCTTTTCTTTCTCAATTACATTTAACACGTCTTCCAGAGTCAACGGCTCAAAATAAAGCTTGTCGGCGGTATCAAAGTCAGTGCTGACTGTTTCCGGGTTGTTGTTGATGATTACTGCTTCGATGTCCTCTTTTTGCAGCCCCCATACTGAATGAACAGAACAGTAATCAAATTCTATTCCCTGCCCGATGCGAATCGGCCCTGAACCTAAAACAAGCACTTTGGGCCGCCCGGAAACCGGCACCTCGTCCTCATCTTCATAGGTTGAATAATAATAAGGAGTGGCGGCGGCAAACTCGGCGGCACAGGTGTCGACAATTTTATAAGTTGGAGCAACTCCGTATTCTTTGCGCAGAGCGCGTATATCTTGCGCCGTCCGTCCGGTCAGGCGGCCGATCAGAGAGTCAGGCAGACCAGAAATTTTTGCCTGGCGCAGCAAATCTGGAGGGGGCTTGGGCCCTTCGGTTCGCAGCTTGCGTTCCAGCTCAATTATTTTTTTTATCTTGCTGAGGTAAAAATAATCGATCATGGTGAGCTGGGCAATTTCACGCATACTCCAAAAGCGGCTGAAGGCCTCGGCTATGGCAAAAAGGCGCAGATCGTTGGGATATGAAAGATTGTCCTGCAGTTCCATCTCGGACCAGGCGGCGGCCCCGCGCAGGTGGAGGCTATCCACATCCACTTCCAGAGAGCGCACCGCTTTCATCAGCGCCCCTTCAAAAGTACGGTCAATAGACATAACCTCCCCTGTAGCCTTCATCTGGGTGCTCAGGGTCCGGTCCGCGCTGCCGAATTTGTCGAAAGGCCAGCGGGGTATCTTCACTACCACATAGTCTAAAGCCGGTTCGAAGCAGGCCGTGGTTTTGCCGGTAACGGGATTGATAATCTCATCCAGGTTAAGCCCGATGGCTATCTTGGCGGCCATCTTCGCAATAGGGTAGCCGGTGGCTTTGGAAGCCAGCGCGCTTGAGCGGCTGACCCTGGGATTAACCTCGATTACAAAATAATTCATACTCTTGAGATCGAGGGCAAACTGGACGTTGCACCCGCCTTCTACCTCCAGCGCGCGAATAATCCGCAGAGAAGCCGACCGCAGGAGCTGATACTCTTTATCAGAAAGGGTTTGAGACGGGGCAACGACAATACTGTCCCCTGTATGAATGCCGACCGGGTCAATGTTTTCCATATTGCAGATAGTGATGCAGTTGTTCGCGCCGTCCCGCATCACCTCGTATTCTATCTCTTTCCATCCGGCAACACTTTGCTCCAGAAGCACCTGGCCGATCATACTCATCTTCAGGCCCCGGCGGGCAACTTCTGTCAAATCATACTCGTTGTAAGCAATACCGCCGCCCGTCCCGCCAAGGGTATACGCNGGCCTGACAATGACCGGGTAACCGTTCAAACCGGCGAAAGTCAGACATTCTTCCACNCTTTCAGCGATAGCGCTTTCAGGCACCGGTTCACCGATTTCGAGCATCAGCTTCTTGAAAAGCTCCCTGTCTTCGGCACGTTTAATAGCCTCCAGAGAGGTNCCCAACAATTTTACTTCGTACTCAGCCAGCACACCTTTTTCAGCTANTTCCACGGCGATATTCAGACCGGTCTGGCCGCCCAGGGTGGGGAGAAGCCCGTCGGGGCGCTCCCTGGCAATGATCCTGGCTAAGCTTTCCCATGAAAGCGGCTCTATATAGACCAGATCGGCAATATCCAGATCAGTCATAATGGTAGCCGGGTTGGAATTAACCAGCACCACGGAAATACCTTCTTCGCGCAACGCCTTACAGGCCTGGGTACCGGCATAGTCGAATTCCGCAGCCTGACCGATAACAATCGGACCGGAACCTATTACCAGAACTTTTTTTATGTCATTCCGCTTAGGCATTGCTCAGCCTCCCGGTTACTTTAGTAATTCAGATTGCCCATAACTCCCTCCAGTATCCCCACAGCCCGGTCTACCTCCTGCTTTGTTATCGTCAGCGGCGGGATAAAACGAAGTACATTATTATTGATACAATTGATTAAAAGACCTTTCTCCCGGCAACCGTTAACGATATCCTTGCCTTCAACGTTCAGCTCGATACCCAGCAAAAGGCCGAGTCCGCGCACTTCCTGCACATAATCATATTTTCCGGCCAACTCCACCAGTTTATCATACATATAGGCGCCTACCGCGGCGGCATTTTCCACCACACCACCCGTAAGCAGCAAATCCATGGCGGCCAGCGCGGCGGCGCAGGCCAGCGGGTTGCCGCCAAAAGTGGAGGCATGATCTCCCGGCTGGAAAGCGGCAGCCACATCGTCTGTCGCCAGTACGGCGCCGATCGGAAAACCGCCGCCCAGCGCTTTAGCCAGGGTAAGAATATCAGGCTTCACACCGTAGTGCTGACAGGCCAGGAAACGTCCAGTGCGCCCGACGCCGGTCTGCACTTCGTCGAAAATCAGCAAAGCGCCATGCTCCCGGCAGAGCATTTTCACTCCTTCAAGGTAGTAACGCGACGCCACGTTGACGCCGCCTTCCCCCTGGACCGGTTCCAGCAGCACGGCGCAAGTATCCGGGCCAACTGCCTGTTCCATGGCCTCCAGGTCGTTGAACGGAGCATATTTAAAGCCTCCAGGGAGCGGCTCAAAACCTTGCTGGTACTTGGGCTGGCCGGTGGCGGTTATTGTTGCCAGCGTCCGGCCGTGGAAAGACTGCCAGGCGGTGATTATTTCCACCTTCCGCGGGCTGTATTTCAGCTTGGCGTGCTTACGCGCCAGTTTAATTGCGGCTTCATTCGCCTCGGCGCCGCTGTTGCTGAAAAAAACTTTACCCATGCCGGAGTTTTCAACCAAAATTTTGGCTAAAAGCACTTGAGGCTCGATATAATACAGGTTAGAACAGTGAATCAGTTTTTTGGCCTGCCGGGAAATGGCTTCAACTACTTCCGGATGACAATGCCCGAATGAATTTACAGCAATACCGCTGACAAAATCCAGGTACTCATTCCCGTCGGCATCCCACATTACGGCGCCCTGTCCTCTGACCGGAGCTAAAGGCATACGCCCGACGCACCGCATCAGGTAGTGGTCGCCCATCTCTATTATCTCTTTCGTATTCATAACATAGTCACCCCGCTTCATTTTATAACCTAAATAAAGTTGGTAATTACTCAGGTATAAACCTTTTTTCGCTCTGACTCCCGAGTAATTATCATTTTTCAACCATTGTCCCGATGCCTTTATCGGTAAATACTTCCAGAAGGATCGAGTGCGGCACTCTCCCGTCCAGAATGTGGGTTGTACGCACTCCTCCGGCCAGTGCCTCCAAACAACACTCAACTTTGGGAATCATGCCACCGTCAATTTTTCCTTGTTCAACAAGAGTGGAAAATTCATTTACCCGCAGAATCGAGATGAGCGAGCCCGGATCGTTCCGGTCAGCCATGATTCCTTCCACATCGGTTAAGATAATCAGTTTATCGGCTCCCAGCGCGGCCGCCAGACAGCCTGCGGCGTAATCGGCATTGACATTATAGCCTTCTCCCCCGGCTCCTACGGCTACCGGCGCCACTACCGGAATATATTCCTCTCTGATCAATTTTGCGATAATCTCGGGATTGACCTTGCCGACATCACCTACAAAGCCGATATCCGCCATTTCTTCCCCGCCTTCGGGCGTACGTGTCTGATGCAGTTTCTTAACCGCTTGGAACAGGTTCGCGTCTTTGCCTGACAAACCCACCGCCCGCCCGCCGATGCGGTTGAGCTGAGCTACTATGTCCTTATTAATCTTACCTACCAGAACCATTTCGACAATTTCCATGGTTTCCGCATCGGTAACCCGTAAACCGTCAACAAATCTTGACTCTTTGCCCACCCTTTTCAGCATTCCGGTTATTTCCGGGCCTCCCCCGTGAACAATCACCGGCTGCATCCCGACATATTTCATCAGCACCACATCGGTAAGCACGGCCTCTTTAAGTTCATTGTTAATCATAGCGTGACCGCCGTATTTTATTACAACAGTCTTGCCGTAAAATTTTTTTATATATGGCAAAGCCTCCACTAAAATAGCCGCTTTTTCAATGGCCGTAGACATCTCAAAACCCTCCTATGTTCGGTAATCTCCATTTATCCTGACGTAATCGTAGGTCAGATCGCAACCCCAGGCGGTAGCATCATATTTTCCGGCATTAAAATCAATAATAATCCGTACAGCATCTTTTTTTAAAACTTCCAGGGCTCTTTCCTCGCTGAACTCAATTGAACAACCTTTTTTAGTAACCTGCTCGTTACCGAGAAAAATATCTACCCTACGCGGGTCAAAATTGGCCCCCGAGTAACCGGCAGCGCATAAAACCCTTCCCCAGTTGGCATCCCGGCCAAAAATCGCGGCCTTGACCAAGTTTGACCCGGCCACCGCCCTTGCCGCCAGGCGGGCGTCTTCAAGGGTACGCGCGTTGCGGGCTTCTACCTGGATCAGCTTGGTCGCGCCCTCTCCGTCCCTGGCAATATCCATCGCCAGGCTGACACAGACATCGGTCAAAACATCACGAAACGATATATATTCATCGCCTTCACCGTCAATAACCGGATTCCCGGCAAACCCGTTTGCCAGAACCACTGCCGTGTCGTTGGTACTGGTGTCCCTGTCCACAGTAATCATATTAAAGCTGCAAGAAACAGCATATTTAAGCGCCTGCTGGAGACAGGCGGGAGATATCGCGGCGTCCGTGGTAATAAAACATAATAAGGTAGCCATATCAGGGTGAATCATCCCCGAGCCTTTAGCCATCCCGCCGACAGTCACCGTTTTTCCACCTATGACAATCTTCCGGGCAGACTCTTTGGGAACAGTATCAGTGGTCATAATCGCCTCGGCTGCCATTGCGCCTCCAGCCGCGCTTATTTCACCGGCAGCCTGCCGAATACCCGGCAGCACTTTATCCATGGGCATCTTCTGTCCAATCACGCCGGTGGAGGCCACAAGAACAAGTTCTCCAGGAATGCCCAGGGCAGCACCCGCCGTGGACGCCATCGCCAGGGCATCTTCCATCCCCTGCTCACCATTGCACGCGTTGGCGTTACCGCTGTTAACAACAATTGCCTGCGCTTTCCCTCCGGCGACACGTTCCATTGAAAGCAAAACCGGTGCCGCTTTTACTATGTTAGTAGTAAAAACTCCGGCTGCTGCTGCCGGCACATTAGAATAAATAACAGCTATATCTTTTTTTATCTTATACCTTATCCCGGCGGAAGCCGTACCTGCCTGAAAACCAGCGGCCGCAGTCACTCCGCCGGACAGTTTCCATTCGCTTTCCACTTAAGCAACCTCCTAATTTTATATACGCATTACTTATTCTGGTATTCAGAATTCAGGAGTCAGAATTCTGAATAAGCCCGAGGATATTCTTCCAGTAATTTACCAGCCTCATACAAAAGAAGTTTGTTTCTATATATCAGCTCATCTAAGAATCTTCGTAAAAACATAACTATAAACCGCAAGCACGAACAAGTGCACCTTGTGCCACAGTAAGTCTTCAAATGTTTTCACCGGTTTTCTCCTGACTACTGGCTACTGATTATTAAGGGAAAAGCCCCGCCCCTACTAAAGCGGTATCTTCCGGCAATCCACAGATAATATTCATATTTTGCACCGCTTGACCGGCAGCCCCTTT
>JGI11944J13513_1001426_pt1 | contig 19220 bp, 19 predicted proteins | sample TerdegcoTASludge_FD_13513 | JGI IMG/M metagenome (IMG submission 13513) | reverse complement strand
CGGGGGCGGTGACCCGTCGAGCCGCGGGGTCGTGGCCACCGCATCCTACGAGGCCCGGAAGTACGGGATCCATTCGGCCATGCCGCTTCGCACGGCCTACCGACTCTGCCCGCAGGCCGTCTTTCTTCCCGTGGATTACGACGAGTACATGCGGTATTCGGCCCTTTTCAAGGCCGTGCTGCATCGGTTCGGGGCCGCGATGGAGGACGTCGGGATCGACGAGGCCTACCTCGACGTCTCCGAGATCGACCGCCCGTCCGAGGAGATCGCCGCCGCAATCAAGAAACAGATCTTCGACGAGACGGGACTGACCTGCTCGATCGGAATCGCCCCCAACAAACTCCTGGCCAAGATCGCCTCGGACATCCGCAAACCCGACGGCCTGACTATCCTGGCCGAGGAGGATGTGCCCCTCCGCATCTGGCCGATGCCGGCACGGAAACTCCTGGGTGTGGGGCCCAAGGCCGAGGCTCACCTGAGGAGGATCGGCGTCGTGACCATCGGGCAGATCGCCGCCCTGCCTCTGGAAAGATTGACGGGGGAGTTCGGCTCATCCTGGGGCCGCTACCTCTACGACGCATCGAGGGGCATCGACGACGACCCCGTGGTTACCCACTGGGAGCCGCGCTCGATGAGCAGGGAGATGACGTTTGAGTCGGACGTCCGCGACTGGCAGGTCATCGCCAGGACCATGGCCGAACTGTCGAAGGATGTGGTCAAGGCGCTCCGCGGGGCCGGCTATCGGGGGCGCACGGTGACCCTGAAGATCCGCTTCAGCGATTTCGAGACGCACACCCGCTCCATCAGCCTCAAGGAGCCCACGGACTCCGAGGAGACCATCCGCCGCACGGTTTTCGGGTGCCTCAAGAAAGTCGAGTTGAAAAAACGGGTGAGGCTGATCGGGGTGAAGGTGAGCAACCTGGAGAAAACAGGGGACAGGGGTCAGGGTTCAGGGTCCAGGGAAGGAAAATAGAGGACAGGGACCAAGGCGCAGTCGCGCAAAACAGGACACCTGTTCTTTTGTTCTTTCTTTTCTTCCCCGGTACCCTGGACCCTCCTTAAGAGTACTGCCTCATGTAATTCTGTATGTACTTCCGCACCTGGTCCTTGGTCCGGAAGATCCCGAAGTGGCCTTCGCAGAGGATGTCGGCATCGAGGGCGAGCAGTTTCTCCATCGACTTCCGCCAGAGGCCCACGTCGGACCCGAAGCTGGGCAGGAAAGGCCCGTGGATGTCCTGGCCGAAGAGCACCCTCTTGCCGCCGCGTTCCAGGTAGAGGGACATGGAGCCCGGCGTATGGCCGGGCGTGTGGAGCAGGTGAAGTTCCTCGATGCCGAAACGCATAATTTCGTAGTCGCCCTTGATGCGGACATCGATGGCGGTGGGAGGGAAGACCGTCTGGTACCAGTTGGCCGCCGTCATGACCGGGTCGCCCTTTTCGATGGCGCGGGCATCCAGTTCGTGAGCCGCCAGCCTGGACCCGAATTTCTCTCGGAAGTATGCCGCCGCCCCGATGTGGTCGATGTGGCAGTGCGTGAGGATCACCGTCGAGATCTTTGCCGGATCGAGACCCGCCCCCTCGATGTTGCGGACCAGCGTGCGGGCGCTCCGGCCGGCCCCCGCATCGATCATGACGAGATCGCCCGCAAAATCGACGACGAAAACGGTGGCGTCCTCGGACAGGGAGATGTTCGGCCCGCCCACGAGCCAGACGCCCTCGACGATTAGCTCCGCATTGCCCATGTCACCGTCTCTCCGGTCTATTCCGTCTGTCCGGTCTGTCCGGTCAAATCCCCCTGCCCACTTTTCAAAGGGGGGATTCTTTGTGTCCCCCTTTCATAAAGGGGGATCGAGGGATTTTCTTGCCTTTGTTGCTTGCTGCTTGATGCTTGCCGCCGCCTTAGTCCGTCTTCAGAGAGCCGATCAGCTCGTTGACATCGCCGATGCCGTGACGCAGGAGATACTCCTCGATCCCGTCGACAATCTCCATCGTGACACGCGGGTTCACGAAGTTGGCCGTCCCCACCTGGACGGCCTTCGCCCCGGCGATGAGGAACTCCAGGGCGTCGGCGGCCTCCATGATCCCCCCGATCCCGACGACGGGAATGGAAACGGCATTCACGGTGTTCCAGACCATGCGGAGAGCCACGGGCTTGACGACGGGGCCCGACAGGCCGCCGGTGACATTCCGAAGGTGAGGGATGCGCTTCTCCACGTCGATCGCCATGCCGAGAAGCGTGTTGATGAGCGAAAGCGCATCGGCCCCCGCCGCCTCGCAGGCGCGGGCGATCTCCGTGATGTCGGAGACGTTGGGGGAGAGCTTCACGAGGACGGGCAGATCCGTGGCAGACCGGACCGCCCGTGTGACGTCGCCGGAGACGTCGGGGTCACAGCCGAAGACGTGGCCGCCTCTCTGCACGTTGGGACAGGAGATATTGACCTCCAGGGCGTGGATGCCGGGCACGCCCGTCAGCGCGGCGGCCACCCTCCCGTATTCCTCCACCGTCTCGCCGAAGATGTTGACGATCACCTTCGTGTCGAACCGCCTGAGCCAGGGCAGCTTCTCGGCAAGGAACGCCTTCACGCCGACGTTCTGCAGGCCGATGGCATTCAACATCCCCCCCGTCGTTTCCATGATCCGCGGCGGCGGGTTCCCCCGGCGCGGCTCGAGCGAGATCCCCTTGACCACCACGGCCCCCAGACGGTTGAGATCAACATAGGAGGAGTACTCCTCGCCGTACCCGAAGGTCCCCGATGCGGTCATGACGGGGTTCTTCAGGACCAGGCCGCCGATCCGGACCTCGGTTCTAGGCTTCGACAAGTTCATTCCCATTTCTTCGTCTGAATTTTTGGTCAGGCCATGCCTGAGATGGCAGGTGGCAGGTGCCATAAAAAACGGGCAGCAGAATAGGGCTGTTACCTGTTCCCTGACGCCTGACGCCCCCTGCGTCATCGCCACACGATCTCCCGGATATCGAAGACGGGACCATCCGTGCAGACCTGCCTGTATTGCACGCCCTGCCGGGATTTCACCTCGATCGTGCACCCGAGGCACGCTCCCATGCCGCAGGCCATGCGCTCCTCCATGAGCACCTGGCAGAAGACGGGATGATCGGCAACGATCTCGCTCACCCTCCGGAGCATCGGGCCGGGGCCGCAAACGAAGACCGCCGTTTTCGCCGCCTCAAACGAGCCCAGGTCCTCCCGGAACAGATCCGTCACCGGGCCCCGGTACCCGGTGCTGCCGTCATCGGTGCATAGTCGAACCTCGGCGCTGCAGACCTTCACACGGTCCACGCCGAGAAGGGTGCCCGCATCCCGGGCCCCGATGTAGACGACCACCCGCACCCCGTCGGATCGGCAGCTCAACTGCCGGGCGAGGAACACGAGGGGTGCGATGCCGATGCCCCCCGCCACGAGAACCGCCGTATCCATCGCGGGCGGGAATTCGAAGGAATTGCCCAGAGGGCCCAGGATCTCCATGCGTTCCCCCTCGCAGAGCGTGGAGATCACCTGCGTCCCCCTGCCCGCCGCGCGGTACAGAACCTCGATCCGTGCCCCGTCGCCGTGGTCGGCCAGGCTGTATATCCCGAGCGGCCGCCCCAGGAATGGGACCCCCCGGCCCGCGGGTCTCAGCATGACGAACTGCCCCGGCCGGGCGTTCCTGAAAACCCGGCTCACGGCCAGCTCCATGAGGAAATGGGAAGGAGCCACCTCCACGTTCGACAGGATCCGGGCTTTCAGGTCTTCCTTGGTGAACATCGGCAATGGGGAGTTATGAGTTTCGAGTTATGAGTTTGCTTCTCTCACGCTCAGAGGTCCAGCCCCATGATCACGGCATCCTCGTTGTTGTCCGAGTAGTACCGCGGGCGGATGCCCCGGGGCGTGAAGCCGAGTTTCCGGTATAGTCCCCGGGCCGCCTTGTTGGACCGCCTGACCTCGAGGGTGCAGGTCTGCATCCCGCACTCGCGGGCCATGCGCAGGGCCTCCCCGACGAGGCGCCCGGCGACGCCCCGGTTCCGAAGATCCTTCCGCACCGCGATATTCGTGATGTGGACCTCGTCGGCGACGAACCAGCATATGATGTAGCCGGCCAGCCGCTTTTCCCCCGCATCCTGCCGCCGCGCCGCAAGGCAGCGGGCAAGCGGGAAGTTCAGGTCCTGCCGGAACATGCCCGGCGACCACGGGGCGACGAAAGAGGCTCGCTCGATCTGCATGACCTCCTCGAGATCGCGTTCCGACAGCGGCCCGATCTCGAAGCCCTCTGTTTTCTCGGTCTCGTCAGCCATGCCCTTCGCGCCGCGGCCCGGGGGTCATTCGCCGGCCTTCCGTGCCCCGCACAACCTGCCCACGGCCCGGCCGCGCCTTGCGAACTCGTCTTCCCTGACGGTGTTTAAAGGAATTCCAGGGCAAGCGCAAGCAGGAAAAACACGCCGCAGAAGACGGGAACGGCCCCCCGGAGCTTGATCGTGCTGAGGGCGACTCCCACCCCGACCAGAGGCAGCACAAGACAGCAAACGCTGAGGACCTGGAGAAGCGCAGGCGGCAGGTCGGGGTATATCCATCGCAGCAACGGGACCCCGCAGAGCATCAGCGCGCCGAGACAGAGGAGGGACGCCCCGTAATACCCTGCCAGGGCCGAGAGGTGGCGGCGGGAAAGCTTCGCGGGGTCTCCGGCCTCCGCATCCTCGAGGGCCCCGCTCACCAACCGCTCGTTCCATTGCCGGAGGAGGATCTCCATCCTCTGCCCGAGCCATGCGGAAGGTGCGAACAGGAAGACCGCAAGGACGATCAGCTCGCGCGGAGGGCTTGTCCCGGGGGGGACCGCCAGGATGGCCCCGGCGGTGGACAGGACCGCGACGAAGGTGTCATGGGGCGGCACGTAGGGCCCGATCGGGATGCGGTCGATCCAGAGCAGCTCCAGGAGGGCTCCCGCCAGGAGGCCCGTCAGCGCATCGCCGAGGACGAGGCCGACCAGCGGGCCCGCAACGACGGGCCGCGAGACCATGACCTGAACGGCCACCCTGTCCATGCAAATCAACGCGCCCAACCCTGCCGCGACGGCTGTCTCGAACAGCATGCTCTCTTTCCCCGACAACGCGGTCCTCCCGGAGACGCCGGGACTCAGAACCCGTTCCCCGTGCCGCCGGCGAGGAGGCTGCGGAAATCCAGCGGCCTGTCGCTCGGCACGGATCTCAACTCCACCGCCACGCCGGCGTCGAGAAGAAACCGGATGTCGGCGATGTCCTCGTCGTCCAGGCAGACGGACGGGGAGCACTGAAGCCTGCAGCGGTCGCTGTAGAGGTTGCCGATGTTGAGCGAATGGAACCGGAACCCGGCTTCAAAGGCCCGCACGATGTCGTTGACCCCGCTGAACAGGACGATGGTCCGCATTTCGTCTCTCCGGCGGGCGATCTGGCTGCGGCCGAACTCTTCGACCCCGTAGATCACGACCTCCACTTCCCGCGGCACGGCCATGCGGATCACGGTCTCGCGGAAAAAGCTGCCCGCCACCTCGTCGTTGACGACGACGATGCGGGTCGCCTTGAAGAAGGGAAGCCACGTCTCGATGATCTGCCCGTGGACCAGGCGGTTGTCTACTCTGACGAGCGAGAAATCCATCGGGCGTCCACAGCTCACGTGAAGGGGGTAAGGAAAAGCCGGAATCCCGACGTGGCGGGTCCCGGCCTGGTTTCAATTCTCGCCGACCTTCTTCTTGAGGATCTCGCTGGCGAGATAGATGTTCTTCTTGCCGTAGTCCCGGATCTCGGCTGCAAACCGGGCGAGGTCGTTTTCCTTCTCTCTCACGTCCGGGACCTTGAGAAGCATGGGCAGGTTTACGCCCGTCACGACCTCGACCTTTCCCTCCTTCAGGAAGGCCAGGGAGACGTTCGAGGGGGTCCCGCCGAAGAGATCCGTCAGGATGAGCACGCCGGCACCGGAGTCCACCTTCCGGATGGCCGCCGTGATTTCCTTTCTCAGTTCGTCGAGGCCCTTCGTGGTGTCCACCGAGATGCAGAGCGTTGCCGACAGGCTTCCCTTGATGAGCTCCGCCACCTTGACCAGCTCGTTGCCGAGGTTTCCGTGCGTGACGACAAGGACCCCGATCATGAATTGCTCTCCCGATGCTGAGTGCAGACCGCCCTGCGGGCGCGCCCGGGGCGCATTGGGCAGCCTGTTTCGCGATGGGTAACGCTAATGCATTCACTATGAATTGTCAAGACGAATCGGGCCGACAGGCATCCGGCTTGACAGGGCTTTGAAAGAACCTTACCCTTGCACATCGGATCGGCCGGACGAATGGAAAAAGGAGAAGTCAGCCGCGATGACAACCATCATACGGAGATGTCCCCGTTGCGGGCACGAGAGCGAAGAATTCCGGAACCCCGTTCCGACGGTGGATATCATCATCGAGATCGGCGACGGAGGCATCGTGCTCGTGCGGAGAAAGAACCCGCCCGTGGGCTGGGCGCTGCCGGGCGGGTTCGTCGACTACGGGGAAACCCTGGAAGAGGCCGCCGTAAGGGAGGCGAAAGAGGAGACATCGCTCTCGATCACCCTGACCGGTCAATTCCACACCTACTCCAACCCCGGACGCGACCCCAGGCGCCACACGATCACAACGGTATTCACCGCCACGGCGGAAGGCGCCCCGCGGGCAGGCGACGACGCCGAAAAGGCGGGGGTTTTTCACGAGGGGAACCTGCCCTCGCCTGTCGTATTCGATCACGCCGACATCCTTGCCGACTACTTCCGCAGACGCCGAAGGGCACCCTGAATGTCAAAAAGGCTGACAACCTTACGCGCCGCCGTCGGGCCGGCGCGGCCCGGATTTTCCCGCTCGGGCCGTTTCTTTTCCTAACACGTTGAAAATAAAACATTATTCTCTTTGACACCAAAGCGTGCAATCCGGTAAATACTCTTTTCCCGCCGTGACTTACGGGTATGGCAAACAACTTTATCCACAGATACTTCACAGGGATTGTGAATTGCCCCTTTTACATAAATGTATCAATGATTACAGATAATTAAAAAAATACCGTCCCGTCAAAAAAATGTCGGGAGGCACCCCCCCGTTTTCGCAACCATTGCAACCAAAGAACTATTTGACCTTGTCAGTAAAGAGATTTGAGTGATGCCTGGGTGCTCGTTCAGACCGGTCTTTCCGCGGGGCCGGATTTGAGCCGGCAATGCCGCGGTCGGTGAACGTCTGCCGGCCGGAGGCCCTCAATGTCGAAAAATGGGCGGGAAACAGGTCCTTTGGCGTTGACAAAATCGAAAGGGGGATTACTATAGAGTCACTTAATCGCCCGCGGAGACGGCAGAGCGCATGTACAAGTGCAAGAAGAAAGCGATCCTGATCACCGAACCGTGCCAGGACACGGTCTGCGAGTGGTGGCTCAAGAACGAGATGTTCTGCAACTGCACCTGGGTTGCCTGCAATTACGGCCCCTTCACGCTCGAGGAAGTCGGCGAGATGATGGGCGTCACCCGAGAGCGCATCCGCCAGATCGAGGCGAAGGCGCTGAGGAAGCTGCAGCACAAGAAGAGGCGGGACCAGCTCAAGGACTTCGCGTCGCCCGACTACGACAAGGATTACCGCTAGACACCGCCCGCAACTGCAAGCAACAAGGTCCCCAAAAGAAAAGCCCCGGAACTCGGCCGAGCCCGGGGCTTTTTTCATGCATGCGCAGGATCTCATTCTTTCACTCTTGCCGCTTCTTCTACCGCGTCCTGGCCGCATTACTTCTTTTTCTTCTGCTTCAACTCCTCGAGGAACCGGCGCATGCTCTCCTTGCGTTCGGCCCGCGAGAACAGGAGAGCGGACATCTCGAATTCGTACTCCAGGGCGGAACTCTTGTCCAGGAAGGGGGCGACCTCGGAGATCCGCTTGACCGCTTCGACGGCCTTGGGCGGTCGAGAAGCCAGCTCACGGGCCATGACCCGGGCTTCGTCCATGAACTTCTCCGGGGGGGCGACCTTGTTCACGAGCCCGATCCTCAGGGCCTCCATGGCCCCGATGGGTTCCCCCAGCATCGCGATTTCCTTTGCCTTGGCTGTGCCGACAAGACGGTTGATCGGGTTGAACAGGGGATTGAGCCCGAACTTCAGCTCCGGGTGACCGAAGATCGCGCTCTCGGAGGCCACGATGAGATCGCAGACCGTCGCCAGGTTGAATCCCCCGCCGAGGGCGATCCCCCCGACGGCCGCAATGACGGGCTTGCGAAAGGAGAAGATCTTCTGGAGGTAGCTTGCGATGAGCGCGAAGTAGTCGTCTATCTCCTCGTCGCGGATCGCCGCCATCTCCTTGAGATCCATCCCGGCGGAGAAGAAGTAGTCGCCGCCCGTCAGGATGACGGCTCGGACCGCGTCGTCGGGCTCGAGGACCGAGAAGCAATCGACCAGCTCGGTTTTCATCTCCCTCGAAAGGGCGTTCATCTCGTGCGGCCGATTGAGCGTGACGACAGCATAGCCGTCTTCCTTCGTGACCCGGATCGTTTTGTAGTCCATGGTTTGCTGACCTTGCAGGCGGGACAGTCCGGCTGTAAACGATGAGACCGGCTTCCACGAACGCCTTGTAACAGAGGATCGGGTGCAGCGTGGGTTAAAGGTCCTTCTGTACCCTGTACCCTACTCTTTCTTGTCCACCCGTTCCTTGAGCTCCTTCCCCACCTTGAAGAACGGGAAGCGCCGCGGGGGGACGTCCACGGACGCCCCCGTCATCGGGTTGCGCCCTCGCCGCGGGTCCCTCTTCCGGACGGTGAAGTTGCCGAATCCCCGGATCTCGATCCTCTCCTCCCGCGTCATGGCTTCCACCATCGAGTCGAAGACGATCTCGACGGCGTGCGCTACGTCCTTGCGGGGATACTCCGCGTGCAAATCCTGAATTCTCGCGATCAAATCCCTTTTCGTCATGGAAACGTCACCTTCCCCGGCCCAGGTAAATGTAGCTCAGGCCCGGTCCCGTCTCCGCCACCGCTTCTACCATCTCCCGTTTGAGGACCGAAACCATCTCCTCGATTAAATAGCGCAGGACGCCCCGCCTTTCCTCCTTGGGAAAGAACAGCTCCGGCTTGCCCTCCAGCTGGGCAAGCTTGGCCGCCACGTCCGCCGCGTGATCCAGGTCTCCCAGTTCGTCGACGAGCTTGAATTTCAGCGCCTGGCGGCCCGTGAACAGCCTCCCGTCGGCCAGCCCGATCACCTTCTCCCTTTCCAGGCCCCGGCTCTCGGACACGGCCTCGACGAACTGTTCGTGCACGTCGTCGATGAGCGCCTGCAAAAGCTCGCGCTCCTCTTTCGTCATGTCCCGGAAGGGGGAGCCGGCGTCCTTGTAGCGGCCGCTCTTGATGGCGGAGGGCCGCAGCCCCACCTTCCTGAAGAGATCCTCCATGTTGGTGAAGTGCATGATGACGCCGATGCTGCCCGTCAGCGTTCCCGGGTTGGCGACGATCTTCTCCGCGGCGCAGGCGACGTAGTATCCGCCCGAGGTGGCCATGGAACCCATGGAGGCCACCACGGTCTTCTTCTTGCGCAACGTGCGGACCTTCTCGAAGATCTCCTGGGAGGGGCCTACGCCTCCGCCCGGCGTGTCGATGCGCAGCACGACGGCCTTGATGCTGTCGTCCTTGCCGAACCTCTCCAGCACGTCGAGAACCGGCTTGGAGTCCGCGATGATGCCCTTCAGGGGAACGACGCCGATCCGTTCCTTCGCGATGAAGGAGGCCCTCTCCCCCGTCACGGAGCTCATGGCGTAGACGAGGAAAAAGAACCCCGCCCCTAGAACCAGAAGCAGGAGAAGTCCGAAAACGACGGGATGTCGCTTGCGCATGGGTTACCCTCCGTTCGGCGGTAGACAGGCACCCGGCATGTTCCACCGAACGATTCACACGAAAGGCTTCAGAGTCCACAGGTCAGGGTTCAGGGAATGAAGGGGATTTTCTTTTCCGGGTCTTACCCTGTACCCGGTCCCCTGTACCCTGTACCCGGTCTCAGCTGTCCAGCTTGATGTCCGCCAGCGCCTTGCCGAGGCTCGACCCGAGATGTTCCTTATTGTTGATGTACTGACGGGCCGGAGAGGATTGCTGGCCCGTTGACTCGTGATCCTTGATGCTCAGCCTGATCTTGCGGTTCCTCGGGTCGATGCTCTTCACCACGGCCGTGACCGAGTCACCGACACTGTAGAGGTCGGAGGCCGCCTTGACCCGCTTCTGGCTCAGCTCGGAGATGTGGACGAGCCCCTCGATGCCCTCCTCGATCTCCACGAAGATGCCGAAATCGGTGATGTTGGTCACCTTTCCCGTGATGACGGAACCGGGTTTGTAGTGCTCGCAGAATTCCTCCCAGGGGTTCTTCTCGAGCTGCTTGATGCCGAGGGAAAACTTCTCGTTCTCCACGTCCACGTTGAGCACCACGGCGTCGATCTCCTGGCCCTTCTTGTAGAGCTCCGAGGGGTGCTTCACCCGATGTTTCCATGAGATATCGGAGACGTGAACGAGCCCGTCGATCCCCTCCTCGACCCCCACGAAGAGCCCGAAGTCGGTGATGTTGCGGATCCGACCCCGGATGACCGTGCCCTCGGGGTACTTTTCCCGCAGCGCCAGCCAGGGGTTCGGCGTCGTCTGCTTGAGCCCCAGCGAGATCCGCTTGCTCTCGGCGTTGACCTCCAGCACCATGACCTTCAGCACCTGGCCCACGGAGAGCACCTTGGAGGGATGTCGGATCTCCCGCGTCCAGAACATCTCCGAGACGTGGATGAGACCTTCGACGCCCGGCTCCAGTTCGACGAAGGCGCCGTAGTCGACGATGCTGACCACCTTGCCCTCGAGGATGGACCCGACGGGATACTTCTCGGTGATCCGCTCCCAGGGGTTCGGCGTGAGCTGCTTGAGCCCGAGCGAGACCCTCTCCTTCTCGCGGTCGAAGGAGAGCACCTTCACCTGGATCTTGTCGCCCCTGCTGAAGGTCTCCGCGGGCTTCGGCACCTTGCCCCAGGAAATGTCGGTGACGTGCAGAAGCCCGTCGATGCCGCCCAGGTCGATGAAGAGACCGTAGTCGGTGATGTTCTTGATGATCCCCTCGATGACCTTCCCCTCCTCGATCGTCTCGAGGAGATGCTTGCGTTCCGACTCGCGCTCCTTCTCCAGGATGGCACGCCTCGACAGGACGACGTTGTTGCGGTCTCGATCGTACTTCAGGATATTGAACTGCATCGTCTGGCCGACGAAGCGGTCCAGGTCCCGCACGGGCCGGATGTCCACCTGGGATCCCGGCAGAAACGCCGGGATGCCGATGTCCACCGTCAGGCCGCCCTTGACCCGCTGCGTGATCGTCCCCTCGATGGGCTGCCCGTTGTCGAATTTCTCCTTGATGCTGCCCCAGGTCTTGATCCGGGCCGCCTTGTCCCGCGAAAGGATCAGGCTGTCGTCCTCGCCCCTCCTTTCCACGAGGACCTCGATCTCGTCCCCCACGTTGACGGTGATGTTCCCGTTTGCGTCGCGCAGCTCGCGCGCCGGGATCATGCCCTCCGTCTTGGAGCCCACGTCGACCATGACCAGATCGGCGCTGACCTGAACGACCCTGCCGATCACGATCTCGCCGGATCGAAGCTCCTGCAGGCTCTGCTCGTAGAGGGCCGAGAAGCCCACCTCGTCCTCTTTTTTCGCCGACGCCTGGTCCTCAGCCGCCCCCCTGCCGTCCTTGTTTTGTTCCTCCGCCTTCACGCTCTCTTCCGTAACCATCACCCGCAGTACCCCCGTTAAGATTTAACACGACGCCCGACAAACCATCGTGACGTAGCACACTGCCCCTAAAAGATCAAGGACTTATAACGCTTCGTTCTGTTTGTTTCTTATGACCCGCAGCATCTCCTCGACGACCTCTTCCACGGTCTTGCCCGTCGAATCGACAAGGACCCCGCCCTCGGCTGGGCGAAGCGGGGCGATCTCCCGCTCGCTGTCCTGGCGGTCCCGCCCGACGACATCCCGGACGACGTCCTCGAGCTCCACGGCGTGTCCCCGCTCCCGGAGCTCGAGCCAGCGCCTGCGGCCCCGTTCCTCCGGCCCCGCCGTGAGGAAGAATTTCACGTCTGCGCCGGGAAACACCACGGTTCCCATGTCGCGCCCCTCGGCCACGATGCCGCCGGCCCGGGCAGCCTCCCGCTGCACCGCCAGCAGCCTCTGCCGCACCTCGGGTACGGCCGACACCGTCGATGCGAGCATGCTGATCTCGGGAGTGCGGACCAGATCCGTCACGTCCCGCCCGTCGAGGAGAATCCGCGTTGCACCGCCGCTGTCGACAAGCGCCACGTCCGTCTCGCCGCAGAGCGCGGCCACAGCGGCCCTGTCGGAGGCGTCGAGGCCCGCACGGCCGACCTTCAGCGCCACGGCGCGGTAGAGGGCCCCCGTGTCGAGGTACACGTAGGAAAGAGCCCGGGCCAGCAGGCGGCCGACCGTGCTCTTGCCCGACCCGGCCGGCCCGTCGACGGTCACCACGTATCGCTTCGTCAAGGCCGGCGCACCTCCGCCTCGATTCGCTCCTCCAGGGCCCTGACCGGCCCCGGTCGATGACGGAGCCGCCGGTACGTCAACGCGGCGAGCACCACCCCCGCTGCGTCAAACAGGAAATCCGCCGCGCTGGCAACCCGGCCGGGCACGAAGGCCTGGTGGATCTCGTCACTGAGTCCGTAGGCGCTGCCGACGAGGATCGTCGCCGCGACGGGGCTCGCGGCCAGCAAAGGGGCCCCCGACGTGGTGAACGCCCTCATGAGCAGGTACCCGAGGACGTAGTATTCCGCCAGGTGCAGAAACTTGTCGAAGGTCAGGACGGGCTTCAGTTCCTCCACGTCGAGGTTCAGGGAGGACACCGCGAAAATCAGCGCCGCGTACCCGACGGCAGGCAGGATATAGAAGAGAGTGCGTTTCCGGTTGAAACCTTCCAGGTTACGGTCCGTTGCCATGTGAACGCGCGGATGAGACCCTCTACACCTGCCTCTCTCTTTTCCCCCGCGGGTGTTTCACCTTCTCGAAGAAGGGCCCGTCTTCCCTCCAGAGCCAGCAGCTGTTCTTCAGGATGTCCGGGTCGTAGTCGAGCGCCCTCGTGGCGCCGCCGTCCCGCTTCCGGCTCAGCGCGGCCCACATCCCCTGCACGGCCGCCGCTCCCATGCTGTAGATCAGCGTCGCCATGTGCAGGCACCCCGCCGTGCCTCCCAGCCTGTCCTTCAACGCCCCGAAGAAGCCGGGCCTGATCCGGAGACCGACGATTTTTGCGACCGTCGGCTCCACGCCGAGGCAGTCCTCGATGGGGATGCGACGCATCGAGGCGCTCGCCCCGGTGATCTCGAGCGCCGGCAGGGCCACCTTCATCTCGACCCGGATGTCGTGTACAACCCCGGGGTCCAGAAACTCGTTTCTGCTGTAATAAAAAGAGGGAAAGAAACGCTCGTCCAGCAACTCGCCTTCGATCAGCAGGGACGAGTCGTCGATCTCGTAGGAATTGACGGTAATGGTTCGCGAGTGGATTCGTTCTTTTTTCTGCAATGCACACCCAGAGGTACAGGCGGGCGGCCGAAGCCTCCGGCACTTCGTCAAAACCCCGGCCGAGAGTACACCGGCCCGCCGTGCTCCCTCACGCCGCGACTCTATCTATACCACCAGGTGGCACTTGTCAACAGCAATCATTTGGGGCCCGGCCGGAACATCCGCTTGATTCCCCCCGGAAAGAAGATATAATAACCCGCAAGTCGCCACTCCGGCCCCTCGGCCGGCGGGGGCATGCAAGGAGATCGGCAGTGATGCCGGCCCGCAGGGGCGGGGTGCCCCGTTGCAATGAAACAATATCACAAGACACCGTATCGCGCCCTCACGGCCTTCCTTGTAGCAGCCTTTCTGATATTGTCGGCCCTCCCCGCGCCGGCGCGTGCCGCGGGCCTCACAATCGAGGAGGAGAAGAAACTCGGCCGCGAGATCTACGAAAAGCTGGAGAAGTCCAACGCCCTCTCGAAGAACCAGAAGGTCGTCGACTACGTCCGCAAAATCGGAGCACAGATCCTGGCCCACCAGCAGAGGGTCCCCTTCGACTACACCTTCAACGTGATCAACAGCTCGGCGATCAACGCCTTTGCCACGCCCGGGGGGTACATCTACATCTTCCGGGGCCTCATCACCCTGGCGGAAAACGAGAGCGAGCTCGCGAGCGTGATCGCCCACGAAATCGCCCACGCCAACGCGCGGCACATCAATTCCATGATGGAGAAGTCCCAGAAGCTCAACATGGCGGCCATGGCGGGTATCCTCGCGGGCGCCCTGCTGGGCGGCGGCGGCGGCGCCGCCGGCGCGGCGGTGGCCATGGGCACGGTGGCGGGGGCCCAGACTATGGCCCTGCAGTACAGCCGGGAGCACGAGGAGGAGGCCGACCGCTACGGGATGGCCTACCTCGCGGCGGCGGGATACGACCCGAAGAGCATGGTGGACTTCATGAAGCTCATGAGGCGCCACGAGTTCTACTCCAGCCTGGTGCCCTCCTACTTCCTCACCCACCCGGGCACGAGCGACCGCATCCGGTACCTCGACAACCTCATCGAGGCACGTTACGGGGCGAGGGGCAGGGAGAGCATCGTGGGCGGGTTCCGGAGGATCCAGGTCGAGATGCTGATGGAGGAGAGGAACCTCGAGCCGGTGCTCGCCCGGTTCCGAGACGAGCTGAAGAAAAACCCCTCCGACGTGAACGCCCTTTACGGGATCGCCGTGGTGCAGGCCAAGCTGGGACAGACGAAGGACGCGGAGTCGAACATCCGAGCGGCGCTTCGCCTCGCCCCGGAGGACCCCGAGATCACGCGGGATGCGGGCATCATCGCCTATCTCGCGGGAAACTACTCCGAAGCGACCCAGTTCCTGCGGAAAGCCTACCAACTCAATGATGCCGACGAGGAGACCGTCCTCTACCTCGGGAAGACCTACGAACAGACGGGGGACTACTTCACGGCCCTCGAGCTGTACCGGAAGGCCGTTGCCATGGGGATGACCGATGACCAGATCTACTACGGTCTCGCCACGGCATACGGACAGCTCAGCAACGCCGGTGAATCCCATTACTGGTTCGGGACCTACTTCAAGAAAAAGAAGAAGAAGGACAGCGCCCTCTTCCACTACCGCGCTGCGCTTACCCAGTTCCCGCCCGACAGCGACCGGGCCCGGGAGATCCGGCAGGAGATCGAGACGCTGCAGAAGCCGCAGGAAAAACCGCCGGTGCAACACGACCCGCGCGCCCCGAGCCGCTCGAGACGGGTCCCCTGATGAGCGCGGGACGGGACGCAAAGAAAAGGGCTGCGACCGAAGCCGCAGCCCCTGCTGTTCATGGTAGGCGGTACTGGATTTGAACCAGTGACTTCTACCGTGTGAAGGTAGCACTCTCCCTCTGAGTTAACCGCCCGTGTGGCCATCCTATAGCGTAGTGGAGACCGTTTTTCAAGAGGAAAAAGCGCCTTAATTTTTTATTGACAAGAGAACATCTTTTGCTATTATCTGTTCCTCTTTCACAGCAAGAGCGGGCGTAACTCAGCGGTAGAGTGCTACCTTGCCAAGGTAGACGTCGACGGTTCAAATCCGTTCGCCCGCTCCAGTCCATAGCGGCGGCATAGCCAAGTGGCTAAGGCAGCGGTCTGCAAAACCGTTATTCACCGGTTCGAATCCGGTTGCCGCCTCCAGATAAAGGATCGAGGGGTTGCAGCGAGCGCGGCAGCCCCTTTCTCGTTTCCGGGACGGATCGACGTGCACGCACTTAACCCTTGACAGCTCTTCCGCGACGCACGACACTGGCCCTATGATCTCCCGGCGCGAATTCATGCAATCCCTGGCCCGGCTGGCGCCGGCGCTGGGCGGCACGGGGCTGGTCCTGTCGGAGCCCGCCCTGCTCCGGGCCCTCCTGGGTGCCCTGGGAGGGGCCGCTTTTGCAGGGAGTCCCGCCGACGAGCTGATCCGCCAGGCGCCCCGAGCCCGCTTCTGGTCCGCCGCGGCCGGCGGCCGCGTCCAGTGCCGCCTCTGCGCCCGCGAGTGCCTGCTGGCCGACGGGCAGCGGGGCCTGTGCCGCTCGAGGGCGAACGTCGGGGGCGAGATGAGGAGCCTCGTCTACGGCCGTCCCGTCTCCGTCCACGTGGACCCCATCGAGAAGAAACCCTTCTACCACTTCCTGCCCGGCAGCCGGGCCTACTCCATCGGCACGACGGGCTGCCCGCTGCGCTGCAAGTTCTGCCAGAACTGGCAGACCTCCCAGGCCTCGCCGGAGGACTACCGCGTCCGCTTCACCCCGCCCGGCGACGTCGTCGAATCGGTCCGGTCCCGCAAGGTGCCCGTCATCGCCTACACCTACAACGAGCCGCTGGTGTTCACGGAGTACCTGCTCGACATCGCGAGCTCCGCACGCCTGGGGGGCATCCGCTCGGCGATGGTGACCTGCGGCTACATGGGCCCGGCTGCCCTTGCGGAGATGTGCCGGGTGCTCGACGCCGTCAAGGTCGATCTGAAGGGCACCAGCGAGAGCTTTTACCGCGACGCCTGCGGGGCGGAGCTCAAACCCGTGCTCCGCACGATCCGGCAGATCGCGAAGAGCCGGGTGCACCTGGAGATCGTCAACCTCGTGGTCCCCACGCTCAACGACTCGGACAGGATGATCGCCGGGCTCTGCGACTGGGTCATGGGGGAGCTGGGCCCCGACATTCCCCTTCACTTCACGCGGTTCCGCCCGGACTACCAGATGCCGCACCTGCCGCCCACGCCGACGGCGACGCTCGAGCGTGCGCGGTCGATGGCCATGTCCCGGGGGATACGCTATGCCTACGTGGGGAACGTACCGGGCCACCATGGGAACAACACCTTCTGCCCGTGGTGCAGGAAGGAGATCATCGTGAGGACGCAATTCTTCGTTCTGGAGTCGAACGTGAACAACGGCAGGTGCGGGTATTGCGGGAAGAAGATCGCGGGGGTCTTCGCTTAGCCGCTGCGCGGCAATCCCTTTTCTGTCATTCAACACACAACACTCGTAACTCACAGATGATTGTCCGAGACAGACGAAGTAGACCCAATCGACCGGAGAGACGTTTTCTTATGTGAGGTCGCCATGAAGAAATCCAGGATTCGGCTGTGGTTGCTCATGGCTCTGCTGCTGATGCCGGCGGCCTGCCAGGCGGCAGACAGGACGGAGGGCCCGGTGCGTCCGCCCGCCGTCGCGGGCCGGTTTTACCCCGACTCGGCCCCGGCACTGCGGATCGCCGTCGAGAAGTACATGGCCGACGCCGTGCCGTCCGTCGCAAAGGATCCCGCGGCGATCATCGTCCCCCACGCCGGGTACGTATTCTCGGGCCAGATCTGCGCCGACGGTTTCAGCCAGGTGCGCAGCCGCCGCTACGACACCGTGGTCATCCTGGGCACGAACCACACGAGTTCCTCTTTCCGCAAGGTGGGCATTTACCCCGGCCGCGGGTTCCGGACACCGCTCGGGACGGTCGAGACCGACGGCACCCTCGTTGATGCCCTTCTCGCCCGCTGCCCCGACTGCACGCTCGACGCGTCGATCCACGCCAGGGAACACTCCATCGAGGTCGTCGTGCCCTTCGTGCAGGTCCTCTTCCCGTCGGCGAAGATCGTCCCCGCCGTCGTGGGCGACGCGGACCCGGGAATGTGCGAGCGTTTCGGAAAGGCCCTCGCAGGGGCCCTCGCGGGGCGCAGCGCCCTGATCGTCGCAAGCACCGACCTGTCGCACTACCCCTCGGCCGCAAACGCAGCCATGATCGACCATCAGACCCTCCAGGCCATCCTGCGGCTCGACCCCGCCGGCTTCCGGGCCGTCGCGCACACCCCGACGGATCGCAACATACCCGGCCTTGCCACGCGGGTCTGCGGCGAGGCGCCCGTCCTGGCCGCCATGACCGCCGCACGGGCGTTGGGCGCCACGGGCGGCACTCTGGTGAGCTACGCCCACTCGGGCGACACGGTGCTGGGCGAGCCGGGCCAGGTGGTGGGCTACGCCGCCGTCGCCCTGGGCTCCGGCCGGACGGGAACGGGCGAAGCCAGGCGGGACGCCGCGCAGCCGGCACCCGTCGGGGCGTCCCTGAGCGCAGCGGACCGGAGGACGCTTCTGGCCCTGGCGCGGGAGACGATCGACCGGTTCCTGGCGACGAAAACGGCCCCCCTGGCGCGCAACCCCTCCCCCGCCCTCGAGCAGACGCGGGGCATGTTCGTGACGCTCAAGAAGCACGGGGACCTTCGCGGCTGCATCGGCGAGATCGTCGCGGAAAGACCCCTCTACCGGCTCGTCGGGCCCATAGCCCTGAAGTCGGCCCTCGAGGACGCGCGGTTCAGGCCGTTGCGGCACGAGGAGCTGAAGGACATCGAGATCGAGATCTCGGTGCTCACGCCCCCCGCCCCCGTTTCGGTTGCGGAGGACATCGTCCCGGGTCGCGACGGCGTCATCCTGAAAAAGGACGGCCGTTCGGCCGTTTTCCTTCCCCAGGTCGCAACGGAGCAGGGCTGGGGCCGGGACAGGATGCTGGACGAGCTCTGCCGGAAGGCGGGCCTGCCCGCCGGCAGCTGGAAACAGGGGGCGCAGATCCTCACGTTCCAGGCGGAGGTCTTCAGCGAAGCGGACGTCAAGACAGCCCCATGAGCGCCGTCCTCTTTATCGTCGGAGTCATCTCGATCGCGGCTCAGGTTGTGCTCCTGCGGGAGCTCGACGTGGCCGCGTTCGGCGTGGAGCTTGTCTACATCCTCGGCCTCGGGGCCTGGCTCGCAGCTACGGCGCTGGGGACCCTCCTGTGCCCCTCGCCCCGCATCGCCCGGACGGGCCTTGTCGCCCTGCCGCTTTTCCTGTTCTCCCTTCTCGTCCCCCTGGCCGTCGCGACGGCCCGGGGGAGCCGCATCCTGCTCGGTGCCGTCCCCGGCGCGTATCTGCCCTTCGGCGGGCAGGTCGTCACGATCCTTCTCACCCTGCTGCCGGCGGGGTTTCTCTCGGGCTGGCTCTTCCGCCGGGCTGCAGGCCTCTTCGTGACCGAGGGCCGGACCGTTGCGGCCGCCTACGCGATCGAGAGCGCAGGGGGAGTAGCCGGGGGGCTGCTGTCTTCCCTCGGCCTCTATGCGGGATTTCAGAACTTCTCCCTGGCCGTGGCCTGCTCGCTCGTCGCCGCCGCGGCGTCCGCGCTGCCGGCGTCGGGCGGCCGCCGCAGCCGCCGGCGGA
>JGI11944J13513_1001413_pt1 | contig 19332 bp, 21 predicted proteins | sample TerdegcoTASludge_FD_13513 | JGI IMG/M metagenome (IMG submission 13513) | reverse complement strand
CCTGCCGTCGTGGAATCATTAACCCAATAAATTCCGTGGATGCGAGGGGGAAATCGTATTATGATACGCGCTCCGGGTGATAAAAATGTAACGTTCCGGATTGAGGGAAGGAGGATGTAGCCATGAAGAAGATCGCTGTCCTGGTCGCATGGATGATGCTGTGCGCGGCCCCCTGCGCCCTTGCGGCGCCGCAGGCAAAGGCTGCGCCGGTGTCGGCGGACAAGGCGAAGGCCGAGGGGAAGGTGGTCTTTTACGCCAACATGACCTCCGTCGAGCCCGTGATGGAGGCGTTCCAGAAAAAGTACGGCATCAGGGCCGAATACACAAGACTATCGACGAGCAAGTTCATCGCCACGATCCTGACGGAACATGCGGCGGGCAAGCTGACGGCCGACGTCCTGCAGGCGCCCGTTCCCGTGATGGAGTTGCTCAAGAGCAAGGGCATCATCGCATCCTACGTTTCCCCCGCCGCGGCGGGCTACCCGAAGTGGGCCAACAAGGACGGCATGATCCAGAGCTTCGGCATCGAGTACGTCGCCCTGATCTACAACAAGGACCTCGTCAAGGCGGCCGATGTGCCCAGGACCTACCAGGAGCTGACGGACCCGAAGTGGAAGGGCAAGATCGTCATGGCCGATCCCGCCACGCACCCGACGACCATCTCCTGGCTCGTGGGCCTCAGGGAGAACGTGATCAAGTCCGACGCCGAGTGGCGGGCCTTCCTGAAGGGCCTGGCGGCCAACAACCCGATGTTCGTGGCCTCCTTCGGCCCCACGCCCGCTCCCATCGAGACGGGCGAGAAGCTCATCGGCATCTCCATGCCCAAGTACATCGTCACCAAGGCCCCGGCGCCGCTGGACTGGGCGAGGGTCTCCCAGCCCATGATGGGCACCCCGCGCGCCATCGGCATCACCGCGAAGGCGCCCCACCCGAATGCCGCGCGACTATTCGTCGACTACTGGCTCTCCAGGGAGGCCATGAAGATCATGGCCGACCAGGTGGGAGAGTACGTGCTGGCACCGGGCGTCTATCCGCCCATTGCCGGGATCGACAAGGCCAGGGTCATCCCGATCCGGGAGCTCTCCGACGACGAGATCAAGAAGTGGGGGGCGGAGTTCAAGAAGATCTTCGCGAAGTGACAATGTCATTCTTGCGGAGGCGGGAATCCATGCGGAGACCGGATGCCCGGTCAGGCCGGGAATGACGACGGCATTTGCAAAGTTCCCCCTTTTATAAACGGGGAGGTTTGGGAAGGACCCTTTTTCGAAAGGGGGAAGCAGGAGCAATCGTCCAAGGCGTATTCATGGAAATCCGCGTAAGGAACGTCAGCAAATTCTACTACTCCGAGGGCAAGCGGATCGAGGCGCTGGTCGACGTGAACCTCGTGATCCCGTCGAACCGTATCTTCACCCTGCTGGGGCCCAGCGGCTGCGGAAAGACGACGCTGCTGCGCTGCATCGTGGGCCTCGAGTCGCCCGACTCGGGCGAGATCGCCATCGGCGACGAAGTCGTCTTCTCTGCCGAAAAGGGCATCTTCGTGCCGCCCGACCGGCGGGGGCTGGGTATGGTGTTTCAGACCTATGCCATCTGGCCCCACATGAACGTCTTTGACAACGTGGCCTACCCCCTGCAGGCCCGCAACGAGCGGCAGGAGGAGATCGCCCGCAAGGTCGCCAGGGCCCTGCACTTCGTCCAGCTCGACGGCTTCGAGAAGCGGCCGGCCACGAAGCTTTCCGGCGGCCAGCAGCAGCGAGTCGCCCTGGCGCGGGCCCTTGTCGCCGAGCCGAAGGTGATCCTCTTCGACGAGCCCCTGAGCAACCTCGACGCCAAGCTGCGCGAGGAGACGCGCAAGGAGCTGCGCCGTTTCCTCACGGAGCTGCGCATCACCGCCGTCTACGTCACCCACGACCAGATCGAGGCCCTCGCGCTCTCGGACGACATCGCGGTCATGCGAAACGGACGCATCGTGGAGACGGGTACACCGCGCGAGATCTACTTCGATTCCGACCGGCAGTTCGTGGCCGACTTCATCGGGCACGCGAACTTCATCCCCGGCACGGTCGCGGCCACGGGTGAATCCGGCACGAGGGTCGACTCCGCCATCGGCCCCATCGCCTGCGCGAAGAAGACGGGCGCGGCGCCGGGGCAGGCGGTCACCGTCTGCATCCGTCCCGAATTCATCCACGTGCACACGGATGGCCGCGGCGACGGGGAGAACGTCTTCCGCGGGAAGGTTGAATCGCTGGTCTTCGTCGGCGATGCCTGCGAGGGGGAGATCCGCATCGGCGAGACCGTGCTCCTCTTCCGGATCGACCCGACGGCGGCCGTCCGCGAGGGCGAGGAGATCGCCCTGCAGTTCGACCCGCGTCACTGTACGATCCTCATGAGCTGAACGGCGGGACTGCCATGCAGAAGACTTCAGCGGCACTGACGCCGGGTCTCATCGCAATTGTCGGGTTCCTCACGCTCTGCCCCGTCGTCATGCTCATCCTGGGGAGCTTCAGCGGCGAGCTGGGCGCCTTCGGCGCCTTCACGCTGGACAAGTACGTCGCGGCCTACACGGACCCGGCCTTCGCGGAGATCCTCGTCAGCACGGTGATCTTCACCCTGGGCTCGGCCCTCGTGGCCACGGGGCTTGCCCTCTTTCTCGCCTATCTCAACACGCGGACCAACATCCCCGGCAAGTTCATGTTCGGCGTCATCTCGCTCATCCCGATGATGGTGCCGCACATCCTGTTCGCCGTCAGCTGGGTGCTCCTGCTTAACCCCTCGAACGGGATGATCAATCTCTTCCTGCGGCAGCTGGGCCTCGAGGGGGCGGCGCTCAACATCTACTCGCTCACGGGCATGATCCTCGTCGAGGGACTGCTCGACCTGCCCATCGCCTACCTCGTCATCGCGCCGGCCATGTCGGCCTTCGACGTGGCCCTCGAGGAATCCTCGCGGGTCTGCGGGGCCTCGAACGCGCGCACGCTGTTTCGCGTGACCCTGCCCGTCCTGCGGCCGGCGATCCTCGCGGCCCTCACCCTCGTCATCGTCCGGAGCCTCGCCTCCTTCGCCGTGCCGTCGGTCATCGGCATGCCGGGGCGGATCTACGTGCTGGCCACCCACATCTACAGCATCGTCGCCACGGGCTATGCCGCCGACTACGGGATGGCGGCGGCGGTGGGCATGAGCGCCCTGGCGGCCTCGATCACGCTTATCGTGCTGTACCGGCGCCTCACCCGGGAGGGCGAGAAGTACGTGACCATCTCGAGCCGGGGCTACCGGCCCAGCGTGATCGACCTCAAGGGCGCCCGGTACCCGCTCTTCGCGGTCGTGGCCCTCATCTCATTCGTGCTCATCGTCCTGCCGATCCTCGTGCTCTTCTACACGTCGCTCGTGCCCTACGTGATGACGCCCGGCGCGAAGGCATTCGCGGCGATGAGCTGGAGGCACTGGGTCACGGTCCTCAAGGACCCCGTCTCGCTGCTCGCGCTGAAGAACAGCCTCTTCCTCGGCGTCGGCGGGGCCACGCTGGGGATCCTCCTGTCCTTCTTCGTCGCCTGTGTCATCGTCAAGGTGCGGACGAAGGCCTCGGGCCTGCTCGAGTCGCTGAGCTTCCTGTCCTTCTCCTTCCCGGGGATCGTCGTGGGCATCGGGTTCATGTGGTTCTTCGTGCAGACGCCGCTGTACTCGACGATCTGGGCCCTGCTCATCGGCTACATCGCCACGTACCTGCCGTATGGTCTCAGGCCGCTGACGAGCGCCTTCGTCCAGATTCACAGCCACCTTGAGGAGTCCTCGCGGGTCTGCGGCGGAGGCCCGCTGTACACCATGCGCCGGATCGTCCTCCCGCTGCTCGTCCCGGGGATCGCCTCGGGGTGGATCCTGATGGCCACCATGTTCGTCCGCGAGCTGAGCCTCTCCGTCGTCCTGTCCCGGCCCGGCACGGAGGTGCTGGCCGTGCAGATCCTGCGCTTTGCCGAGGACGGGCTGTGGGGGCGGCTCTCGGCCCTGGGGATCCTCATGATCTTCATCTCCACGGCCCTGGTCGTCATTGCCGACGGGATCGCGAAGAGGCTCTCGAGAAGGGGCTGAAAAAGGGGATGTCCCCTTTTCAGCCCCTCCGACCATTCCTCACTGGAAGATCTTCGGCACGCCGAGAACCTTGATGGGGTCCTCATCCGGCTTGAGGCCCATGAGCTTCACCAGTTCGGGGCGGATCTTCTCCCAATCCTGCCTGGCCAGCGCCTTTCCCTTTTCCGTCTTGGCCTCCTCGTAGAGCCGGAAGAACACGTAGTAAACGATGTGCCCCTCCTCCTTCGTGTCCTTGGCCTTCCAGCGCTTCTTGGCAAGCTCGCGCCACTTGCTCCCGTCGGGAACCACCGACCCGTAGACGAACTGGGAGATCAGGTCGGCATCGTGGGCGATCCTGGCGCTCTCGTTTTCCGGCTCGGGGAAAACGGCCTGCCAGGCGCCCTTGCGGCCCGCCGCCTGGTCCACGGAATCCCGGAAATACCAGTACCCGGTGGAGTGCTCGATGATGGTCACCTGCATCATCTCGATGTCCTTCTCGGAGAATCCACCCGCCTTGCGGGCGATCTCTCCGGCCGTGAGGGCGCCCGTGATGTGGTGGATCAGGGCGAGATTGCCGCCGACCTTCGGGCTTTTCAGCAGCGCCTCGTCGCCCCAGAAGCCGGGGGATGGCTTGAAGTACCCTGCCTTCTTGAGCTTCGCGACCATCTCCGAGCACTTGCGGAACACCTCGGGGTCGGTCAGGACGGCCCCCTTGTCCTCCTTGCTGATGTTGTGGAGGATGTCCGCCGCGATGGCCAGCTTCCGTTCCTGTTTCGCCAGCGGCCGGGCCATCTCGGAGGCCAGGGCCGAGCACACCCGGTTGTGCAGGATGTCGCCCCCGGGCTCCTTCAACTGCTGGATCGCCGTGGCGATCATCACGTCCATGAGGCCCTGCAGCTCCGGGAACTCCTTCAGGTATGCCTTCTCCCAGGCCAGGTAGGGCTCGGGCAGGGAGTACGTGTCCTGGGATGCCGCGGCCGCCATCCCCGCCGCCCCGATGATGAATGACAGCGCGATCAGAACGACGATCCTTTTCTTCCTGTTCATTTGCCTGCTCCTCCTCTCGTATTCGTTTCTCTCCGGTTCTCTGTTTCTCAATACCGTGAAATATCGGTGTTTTTCACCTGCAACCTTCTCCCGGTCAGGCCGGGGTCCGGGCTGTAAACCGAATGCCCGGCCATCCGTTTTACCAGGCAACGGAAGGATTCGATAGCGGGGTCACACAGGGACAACAGGAAAGATACCACACAAGGAAAAGGAACCGAACATGAAACGCATTCTGTCAGCCATTGCAATCACCCTCGTTGCCGCGACGGCGGCGCAAGCTGCCGACGTCGGCGTATCCGTCAGCATCGGCCAGCCGGGGTTCTACGGCCAGTTCTACGTCGGGCACTTTCCCCCACCGGTTGTCTACGCGCGGCCCGCCGTGGTTCATCCCGCACCCGTGGTCGTCTACAGGCCCGCCCCCGTTGTATACCGGCCGGTCTACGTGCACGTGCCCCCGGGCCATGTGAAGCACTGGCAGCGTCACCACCCCGGCCACCCCGTGTACTATCGGCACGACGGCCGGTCCTATCACCGGTAGGGGCGCCGCGGCGGACGCCGCCCGCCAGAAAGACATCTTGAGCGATCGAGGAGCACGAAACTTCTTCGTGCTCTGGGATAGAAGGAAAGCAGGACCCATGCAGGCCCTGCTTTTCCTTTGACGGTTTCGCCTGCCGGGCCGGTTTCATGCGCCGCCCGCGGAACGGTTCGTGAGGTAGACGCCGAAGAGGACCAGGGCCGCGCCGATGAGCAGCGAGGCGTCGATCGACTCGCCGAGCAGGAGAAAGGACAGGATGACGGCGCTGATGGGAACGAAGTTGATGAACACCCCCGCCTTCGAGGGGCCGATCTTCCGGATCCCCTCGTAGTACCAGATGAACCCGAGGCAGGTGCCGAAGAAGCCCAGGTAGACGATGGCGGACCAGGCGGAAAGAGAGTAGCCGCCGAGGTTTCCCGCCATTCCCTCGACGAGCGCCGGCGGCAGAAGCGCCGCCGACCCGACCAGGCAGGCGTAGGTAACCGCCGAGACGGGCTGCACGTCCCGCATGACGACCTTGCCGACGAGCGAGTAGGACACCCAGCTTGCGACGCAGCCGAAGATAAGCCACTCCCCCCGCCCCATGGCCCCCTCCAGGAGGGTCGAGGGGTTGCCCCGGGTGATTACGTAGACGGCGCCGGCGACGGAGAGCGCGACCCCGGTCGCCTTCAGCAGGGTCATCCGTTCGCCCCGGAACAGCAGCGCGGCGAAAAGGGAGATGAGCACCGGGTTGGAGGCCACGATGACCGACGCGCGGCCCGCCTGCACCGTCTGCATACCCGAGAGGAAGAAGACATTGTAGAGAAAGACGCCCGTCATCCCGGAGAGGAACACGAGGAGAAGCTGCCTTCCCCGCAGGGGCTGAAGTGTTCCCTCGAAGTGCCTCACCAGGGGGAACATGCACACCGAGGCGACGAGGAACCGCAGGAAAGAGCCCGAGTAGGGCTCAACCTCCTGCGCCAGGATGCGGCCCGCGATGAAGGTCCCGCCCCAGAGGACGGCCGTGAGGAAGAGCTTCAGGTAGATCATCCGAGGACCTTCCCCGCCAGCCAGTAGAGGGCCATTCCGACGATCACCGTTCCTCCCAGGGAACGGGTCCGCAGGGCGAACAGGAAGACGGGGATGGCCACGATGAGGTCGTTGTTCCAGAGAGTCAGCTGCCTCGGCTCGCCGGAGGTCAGCAGGGCCGGCAGGATCAGGGCGCTGAGGATCGCCGCCGGGATGAGGTCGAGCCACTCCTCGAGCCAGCGCGGAAGCGACCGCTGCGAGAGGGCAAAGAGGGGCACCCAGCGTGGGACATACGTCACAAGGCCCATCCCGAGGCAAAGGAGGAGATAATCGGTCGAGATCATCCTGTGAATTGTCCTTCCCCGGGTTTCCGGGTCATCCTCGCGGAAGCGGGGATCCCGCTCGCAACCGGATTCCTGATCAGGCGGGAAATGACGCCGGTTCCGGGTCCCTTGTGCCTCATCTCCGTCTCACCTCCGACCCGTTCCCGCCCCGGTGGTGGACGAGGCCGGGGCAGGCCATCGTCTCCGGATGAAAAGGCCGGCTGTGGCGGCGAGCACCGAGGCGGCCACGATGTAGCTGTTGCCGGGGATCATCAGGGACATCGCGACGGCGGCGGCGCCGGCGATCAGGGCGGTCAGGACATGGATCCGTTCCCTGAGCTGGTAGACGAGCAGGCACAGGAACATGCCCATGAGCGCGTAGTCGATGCCGAAGGCGTGAGCCGGGATCAGGGCCCCGCCCAGCGCGCCCGCGGCGGTGCTGGTCACCCAGACCGCGTTGGTCACGTGATTGACGGTCAGCGCCCGCCGCCAGTCCCAGCCCTCTTCGCGGAATCGCGCCAGGTTCAGGGCGAAGCTCTCGTCGGTCACCCCGTAGGCGAACAGCGCCAGCCATCGTTTTCGGACGCCCCCGAGGAAGACGGAAAGGGCGGAGCTCATGAGCAGGTGGCGCAGGTTGACGGCGAAGGTCGTGGCGACGATCGAGGCGGTCCCCGCCCCCGCCCCCAGCATGGCCACGGCGATGAACTGGGAGCTGCCGGCAAAGACGAGGGCCGACATGACCCCGACGGCAAGCGGAGTCAGTCCCGCCTTCTGGGCGAGCACGCCGAAGGCCAGCCCGATGGGGACGTATCCCAGGCAGATGGGCCAGGCCGCGCGGATGCCGTCTCTCACTGTGGAAAACCTGTCTGTTGGTGCTGCCGGGTCGGGCATATTCGAAATCGCGCTGTCAGGACGCTGGCAAGAGCGGGGTTTCGGCGTGTGCGGAAGGCTGGCCTTCCGATCTCCCCAAGCATGAAACCCTTCTGTGATCGCGGGGCGGTCTGAGGGTGCACATCCGATCCCCGGCCTACAGTTTGAACTCCGCCACGATGGGCGCATGGTCCGACGGCTTCTCGGCCTTCCTGGGCTCCAGGTCGATCCATGCGTTCACCGATTTTTTCGCCAGCGGTTGCGTGGCCAGGATGTGATCCACCCGCCATCCAAGCCCCCTCTCGACCGACTTGGGGACCCGGTAGTCGAAGTAGGAGTACTGGCCCGGTTCGCCGGGGTGGTGCTTGCGGAACACGTCGACGAAGCCCCATTCCAGCACATGGTCGAAGCCCTCCCAGACCTCGGGCGTGAAGTCCACGTGACCCAGGAGCCTCCTGGGGTTGTGCACGTCGATCTCTTCGCGGGCCACGTTGATGTCCCCGCACCACAGGATCATCTGGTCGGGCTTGTAGTGCCTGGCGAAGAACCTCCGGAGGCGCCTGAACCACTCGAGCTTGTAGGCGAACTTCGGGCTCTCCCGCTCGAAGCCCTGGGGCACGTACGTGTTCACCACGGCGATCCCCGAAAAGACGGCCCGGATGAGACGGTCCTCGTCGGCGGGGCCGCCGTCGTCGAGGCCGAGGGACACCCTGTCGGCCTTCCCGGCGGAGACGATGGCCACCCCGTTGTAGCTTTTACCGCCCCGGTAGACCACGTTCCACCCGGCCGCCTCGAATTCCTTCGCCGGGAACCTCGCGTCTTCCGTCTTGGTCTCCTGGAGGCACAGCACGTCGGGCCGGTTCTTCTCGAGCCAGGGAAGAACGATGGGCAGCCGGCTGCGGACCGAGTTGACATTGTACGTGGCGATCTTGAAGCGTTTCATGGGCTCCTCCCGTACGGTTGCGCGCCTGTGAGCGTACCACAGATTTCGGCTTATCAGGAAGGGAGAATTCTGCTAATAACATCCGTGTATTCCCCCTCGGACGGGCGGGCAGGAGGCAACGGGCCCCGCACCCCGGCCCGCTTCGATGAACGCACGGCGAGGCGTCGGTCGGAGGGTTCTCCCCGCGGGCAGAAGGGGACGGAAAGAAGGATGGGATATGTCACAGGACGTCTACCGGGCCATCCGGGAGCTGCTGGAACGGATGGGCATCCGCTACGACGAGATCGAGCACCCGCCCGTCGGCACCTGCGAAGAGTCCCTGGCCTACCGGGGCCAGGCGGGCTGGGAAGGGGCGAGCAGCAAATGCATTCTTCTCAAGGCCAAGGGCAAATACTACCTGTTGGTCACCACAGCCGAGAGGGAGATCAAGGCGCGGCTCTTCAAGAAGGAGTTCGGCACGAAGGACATCCGCTTTGCAACCCGCGAGGAGCTGCAGGAGGTAACGGGTTGCGACCCGGGGTCGGTGCCCCCCTTCGGCCACCGTGACCGGTTGCTGCCGTTCTACGTCGACGAGAACATCCTGCGGGCCGGACACTTCATGTTCAACCCCGCCATCCCCACGAAGAGCTTCCGCATCGACGCCGGGGATCTGCGGCGCATCTATGCCGCCGTCCCGAACCCCGTGAGCACCTTCGGCGAGGACGAGGACGAGCGCTTCGTGATCCGCAGAGTGGAGAAACCCGCATGACGCAGGGGAATCGGCAGCACGGAAATCCAAGCGGGCACGGAGTATTCGGCCCCGAACCGATGACGGTCCTGACGGACGTCCTGCTGGCGGCGGCGGCCGCCTGGGCCGGCTCGAGGATCCTGGGCGTCTCGGAGACTCCTGTGCACCGGTACTTCGCCCTGTCGTTTTTCCTCATCGCCCTGGGGACCCTCTCGGGGGCGACCATCCACGCCGTGCGGCACACGGCCCTCGTCCGCTGGGTCCCGCTTCTGTGGCGCATCACGGGAATCGCCGTCGGCACGTCCGTGGCGGCCATGCTGGCGGGGACCTTCTACCACCTGCTGCCTGCCGACTATGCGGACATCCTCCGATGGACCGTCCTGGGCCTTTCGACCCTTTATGCCGCCTGGATCTGGCGGGACTACCGTTTCCGCAACGTCATCGTCTTCTACTCCATCGCCATGGCATTTGTATTGGGGGCCATGGGGTTGAGCTACGTGACCACGGGGTCGCCCGGCGCGAGGCTGATCGCCGTGGCGATTCTCATCAGCTTTGCCGCAGCCGCCGTCCAGCGGAGCGGCATCAAGCTCGCGCGGCACTTCAACCACAACGACATCTACCATCTCATTCAATTGATCGGCCTGTACTTCTTCTACAAGGGCGCCCTCCTCCTGTAGTCGTTGATCCTCTTGATTCCCCAGATTCCGCCGTCCCCCGGCCGCCGTGTCGCCCCGAAGAAGGTGAGAGGTTGAGAAGGTCGGCGATGTCGGAGCCTTCCCGTTCTCCGACCTTCACACCTTCTTACCCTCCCACCCTCTATTCCCGCCGGTCTTGACAAGCCGGAATCCGAATTTATTTTATCGCCAGAAATGGAAACGGGGCCGGAGGGATCGGCCCCCCGACGAGTAACGAAACGTGAAAGGAGGTTGCATCGAGATGTTCTGGCCGGAATTGGGTCGATACGGTAGGGTCTGGAGCCCCTGGCGGGAGATGGAGCGCCTGCAGCAGGACGTGAACCGCCTTCTCGCGAGAGAAGGCGCACCGTATGCCGCCACATTCCCCGCTGTCAACATCTGGGCTTCCGATCAGGATGTCATCGTCGAGGCTGAAATCCCCGGGATCGACCCGGCGGATCTCGACATCACGGTCGCCGAGAACATCCTCAGGCTGACGGGGTCGAGAAAGCCGGAGGAACTCAAACCGGGGGAAGTGTCCCATCGCAGGGAACGCGCAAGCGGGGAATTCACCCGGAGCTTCCGTCTGCCCTACGCCGTGGATTCGGGCAAGGTGGAAGCAACCTATGAGAAGGGGGTCCTGACAGTCAGGCTGCCGCGCGCGGAGGCGGATAAACCCAGGAAAATCGCGATCAAATCGCAGAGGTAACGAAAGGAGGCAACCCACATGGCGGACAAGGAGATGCAGAAGCGAGAGGCATCCTCGCCCGTTGAAACGGAGAGGACGAAATCCGTGAAGGTCTTCATCCCCCGGGTGGACATCTGCGAGACCCAGGATGCCATCGTGTTGCTGGCTGACATGCCGGGCGTGGACGATAAATCCGTCGACATCACCCTCGAAAAGAACGTGCTCACCCTTTCCGGGAAGGTCACGCCCGTCGCCCGTGAAGGGTACCGTGCCGCCTACGCCGAATACGAGGCGGGCGACTATGAAAGGGCCTTCACCCTGTCCGACGAGATCGACCGCGACAGGATCGAGGCGTCGGTGAAGGACGGGGTCCTGAAACTCACCCTCCCCAAGGCGGAGCCCGTGAAGCTCAGGAAGATCAGCGTGAAAGCATCGTAACATCCATCAACCCCTTGAAAAGGAGGCGAGCCATGGCAAGCAAGATCAAGGATGTGGTCCCGGCGGGCCAGGGGACGGCGACCCCGCCTGCGAGACGCGAGGAGGAAGTTCCTCTCTTCTCCCTCCAGAGGGAGGTCAACCGGCTGTTCGACGATTTCTTCCGCGGGTTCGACCTGCGGCCCCTTCGGATGGCCGACGAGAGATGGGGCGGGTTCAGCCCGAAGATGGACCTCGAGGAGACGGAAAAGGAATACCGCATCACCGCCGAACTTCCCGGCATGGAGGAGAAGGACGTGGAGGTCCTTCTGACGGGAAACTCGATCACCCTCAAGGGGGAGAAGAAGGAGGAAAAAGAGGAGAAGGGCAAGAGCTACTACCACATGGAGCGCTCATACGGCTCCTTCCAGCGAACGGTGCCTCTGCCCGACGGGATCGACCTCAAGAAGGTCGACGCCGAGTTCAAGAACGGCGTGCTGACCGTGAAGCTCCCCAAGACGGCGGAAGCCAAGTCCAAGGGCAAAAAGGTTCCCATCAAGAGCGGCAAGAAGTGATCAGGAAGGCCGGCACGCGAAAGCGAGCCGGCTTTTTCCCGCCTGCCTGTTCCGGGGTCTGCCGGGGCGCTCAGATGCCGATCCGCATAAGGTCCTCGGCCAGCGTGAGGGGGCCCTTCCAGGTCTTTCGGCACTGGGCCGCGATGTCGGCGCCGTCGCACTCGGGGTAGAAGTGGGTCAGAACGAGCCGCTTCGCCCCTGCCCGCGATGCCGCCTGCCCCGCCTCGGACGGGGTCAGGTGCCCCTCCACCTTCATCTCGTCGGGAAGCGAGCACTCGCAGAGAAACAGGTCGGCGCCACGGGCAAGCTCCACGAGGCCCTCGCACAGGTCCGTGTCCCCCGAGTAGGCCACCGACAAGCCCGCCGGGGTCTCCACGCGGTAGCCGATGCTGCCCGCGATGTGGGCGACGGGCCTTGACCGGATGAGCAGATCTCCCGAGACGAAGGCGTCCGGCGTCCGATCGGCCAGCTCCCTCAGGGAGAAGAGAGGTTCAGGCAGGACGAGCCAGTCGCCGTAGGCGACGCGGAGGGCGTCGTAAAGACCTTGCAGACCCCTGGCGCCGATCAGCGTGAGGGGTTTGCGCCTGCGGTAGGCCTCGGGATACTTGGCGGCGAAGAGCAGCGACGCCAGCTCGCCCGAGTGGTCGGGGTGAATGTGGGAGATCAGAAGCAGGTCGATCTCCCCGATGGTCTTTCCCGCCTCGAGCAGGCGGCGCATCGTGCCGGGCCCGATGTCGAACAGAAGCGCCTGCCCCGCCGCCTCCAGCAGGATGGAGCAGGGGCCTCGCCTCAGCGAGGGCACGATGGTACCGGAGCCGAGGATCGTCACAACGGCGCTTTCCACGTGGAATCTCTCCTTTTGAACGCTGTTCTGTTGCGAGGATATCTCGTGACAAAGGTTCGAGGTCCGAGGAACGAGGATCGAGGAAACAAAGAAGAAAACCTCGCTCCTGGAACCTCGAGCCTCTATCCTGGCGCGTCAGCCGCCCGGGAGGATCTTGACGAACACCTGCCTCGTCCGCGGGCCGTCGAACTCGCAAAAGAAAATGGATTGCCAGGTCCCCAGGACGAGGGCGCCTTGCTCGACGAACACCGTCTGCGAGGCCCCGAAGAGCGACGCCTTGATGTGGGCCGCCGAATTTCCCTCTCTGTGCAGGTAATCCCCGCGCAGGGGAATCGAACTGTCCATCTGTGCCAGGATGTCCCGGGGCACGTCGGGGTCCGCATTCTCGTTGATCGTGACGGCCGCCGTGGTGTGCGGCACGAACACGCAGCAGATGCCGCTTGCGATCCCGCTCTCCCGGAGAATGGACCGGACCTGGCCCGTGATGTCGATCATCTGACTGCGCGCCTGTGTCCTGACGGAAAATTGTCTCATGGCTTTCTCTCCGACCGTCTGGTGTCCCCTGCCGTTCTGCCCCTTGCTCCCGGCCGCCGGACCCTCCCTCCATAGCAGATTTCTGAGGTGCCTGCCATGCAGTTTTGCGGGAAGCCGCCGTAACAACGGACCCTTCCCCGTTCGCAATCAACGGGGAGGATCGCAGGGGACAGGCCTGCAAAATTTGTGGACCGGAAATGGAGGGTCTCCCCATGCGTCCCCTCGCGACGGGTAAGTATTTGTTTTATGGCATGTATTGTGCAAATGTTGCAGTGGTTACCGAGGCCTGAAAATGCTTGACAAAAGGAATAAAATAGATAATGGTTTCAATGGTTTTTCTTTTTTGTGCGTAACCGTTTATTATTATTCGCGATTTTTGATGGATCCCCGGGGGCCCGCCGTCAGAGCCGGTTTCGGGGATTCCTGTCCCCTTGACGAGGGGATCCCGGCGGGATGACGGCTGCCGGTCAATCGGGATTTATTCGACAAGAAGGTGAGCATGGCCTCCAATCGAGAAATTTCTTCCACGGAAAAACTTCTCAACGTCATCCGGGGAAAGGCGAAGACGGCGCCCGAGGAAGAGCCCCCCTACAGACCCGTCGGGCCGAAGAGGAAGAAGGCAAGCCCCTTCTCCTCCCTCACCCCCGCTTTTCAGAGGCCTGTCACGATCGGTGTGGACATCGGCCACCAGGCCCTGCAGCTGGTGAAGGTGGAAGAGACGGCCCCCGACCAGTGGAGGCTTGTCGATTTTCGGCGCGTGCCCATCCCCTCCACCACCGCCCGTGGCACTCACGAGTTCACGGGGTTCCTCAAAACCGAGCTGGGGAAATTCTGCGGCCCCGGCAAGGGCCTTCAGGTCTGGAACCTCATGTCCTCCTCCAAGGTGGACGTGCGATTCATCAAGATCCCCAAGGTGCCGAGAAAACAGCTGGAAAACGCGATCTACTGGACGGCCAAGCGGGAGCTTAACTTCGAGGACATGGACACGATCCTCGATTTCGAAGTCCAGCACGACGTCGTGGAGCAGGGGATCAAGAAGACCTCCGTCATGGTCTACACGGCGCCGAGACGCGAGGTGGAGGCCGTCGTCGAGCTGTTCAACGATGCAGGCTACCAGCTGAGCGGCCTGGCCATCGCCCCCTTCGCCATCCAGAACCTCTTTCGCACCAAGTGGATGCCAACCTACGGCGAAACCCTGGCAAGCCTCTATATCGGCCGCGACGGCGCACGCATCGACATCTACGCCCGGGGAAGCCTCATTCTGACCCGCGACATCAAAACCGGCATCAACAGCATGGTGGAGGCCCTCGTCGAGGGCTACACCGACCGCAAGCGCCCCTCGGCGAGGGATATGCGCTGGGGAGGGGCGCCGGTGGATTTCACCATCACGCCCTCGCAGGCCTACAAGCTCATCTTGAGCCTCGACCCCGATGCGCCCGCCCTGACCCCCGACGACGCGGGGCACGAACTCTCGGAAGAGGACATCTTCGACATGGTGCGCCCGGCCCTGGACCGCCTTGTGCGCCAGGTGGAGCGCACCTTCGCGAACCTCGGAGGCGAGAAGGTGAGCCGGGTCTACATCTCGGGCGTCGTGAACGCCTACCGGCCCCTGATCCACTACATCGGGGAGCAGCTCGGGATCGAAAGCGGGGTCATGGACCCCCTGGACCCCGCCATCCCGTACCTCTCGGGGTACTCGGAGCCGGCCACGCTCTCCGAGAAGGCTGCGCTCGCCGTCGCGGTGGGTCTTGCCCTGTCGAACAACTCGCGGACCCCCAACCTGCTGTTCACGTACAAGGAAAAGGAAAAGATGGCGACGGTGAGCCGGGTGAACCGGGTCATCCTGTTCTCCATGGCCGCCATCATCATCTCCGGGCTCACGGTTTTCGCCTGGCAGGAACGCATCGCGTCCACGAAGAAAGCGACCATCTCCGACCTCAACCGGCAGCTCTCGTCGCTCAACCTGATGGTCGACACGAAACTGATCCTCCAGATGGCGGCCAAGGACCGCGAGGAGAGGCGCCTGAAGAAGGAGTACGGCGAGCGTTACCTGGGCATGGCCGTTCTGAGCGAGCTGTCCGCCTTGACGCCCGAGAACGTCCGGCTTCTGAAGGTCAAGACGAGCCTCGGCAAGCCCGAGGGAAAGGCAGCCCCGGCGGCCAAGGGGGCGGAGAAGGGCGCCGCGGCGTCCAAGCAGGCCGAGACGGCGCCGAAGACTCTGGAGATCGACGGGTTCGTCACGGGGGAGAGGAGCATGCTCGAGGGCACCCTTTCGAGCTACGTTCTCAGGCTCAAGGGATCGCCCCTTGTGAAGGAGGCCTCCGTGCAGAAGAGCGTCGTCGAGGTGCTGCAGCAGAACAAGGCCGAGGGGGAAGTCCTGCACTTCGTCCTGAACATCAAGCTCTAGCCGGGTGAACCATGGAAATGAGGAAAAACATCCCCTTCGCGACGCGAAACCTGACGCTGCTGATCGCCGGGGTCGCCGTCATCCTGATTCTCGTCTACATCGGGTTCTACAACTACCGGAGCATCTCGCGGCTGGACACGGAAATCAACGAGCTCAAGACGAAGATCAACACCCACCAGAGCTACGCCCCCATGACCAAGCAGCTCTTCGACCGGATGAAGGTCAAGGTCGAGCGGAGCCTCCCGCTGCCGGCGAAGGCGAAGCTCTCCGGGGAGCAGAAAGACCGGATTTCCCTGATCTTCCGGGACATGGCCCAGAAGGCGAAACTCGATCTCGTGGCCGTCAATCCCGACATCAACTCCCTGGTCGGGGGGTCGTCGTCCATGCTGGTGCATGCGACCCTGAAAGGGGACTTTTACCATTTCCGGAACTTCCTGATCGAGCTGGGCGACCGGCCCTACCTCGAGAAGGTCGAGGAGATCGAGATCCAGCAGATGCCCGGGACCAAGGAGTTCCGGATCAAGGTGTGGCTCGCCGTCGGCTGACGCGTCGCCGTGGCGGGAACGGACGACAAGGGGAATGGACCCATGAGCAAGCGCGAAAAGATCATCGTCGGCGTCATGATTTTCTCGATCCTCTTCGCCCTCGTGTACTACCTCTCGCCCGCGGTCACGGGGCAGGGGGCCAGGCCGGCGGACCCCTACACGGGCTCGGAGAAGATCATCCAGGAGGTCGCCGCGGAGCTCAAGAAGGTCGCAACCTCCCCGACCGAGAATTACGCGATCGCCAGGGCGGAGGCGGCCTGGGCGAAAGACCCCTTCTACAAGAAGGTCATGCCGGCGGCGCCCAAGGCGGGGCCGGGGGGCACGGGCGGATCGGACATCGTGTACTCGGGCTACGTCGACATGGGGGAGAAGAAGCTCGCCGTCATCAACGGCAACACCTACCAGGTCGGCGAGAAGCTCGATTTCGGCGGCGCCTTCTACCTCAAGAGCGTCGAGCCCTTGCGCGTCGTCATCGTTGACCGGCAGAACCAGAGAAACATCGTCATCAAACTGAAGGATGAAACCTTCTAGAGGAGACAGGCCTTGAAACCCAGAGCCCTTACGCGGTGGATGTGCTGGCTGTTCATTCCTGTGATCGGTCTTTCGCTCGCGGGTTGCGCGAAGGACCTCAAGCAGGTGAAGGACCCCTTCTTCGAAAAGTGGAGCACCATGGCGGAGACCTCCAAGGGCCACTCGCCGACGCCGCGGGCGCGGATCACGGACCTGCCGCCCCTCGAGGAGGACGAGCTTGTCACGGACGAGGCGGCCCGGAAGGAGAAGCCCCTGCCCACGCGTCCCGTGTCGCTGCGGATGCACAACGTGGACATCAACGTCATCCTCCGCGCCCTGGCCCAGGCCGCCAACGTGAACATCATGCTTCGCTCCGGCGTCAAGGGGGAGACGTCCGTCAACATCGCGAACAAACCCTGGGACCAGGCGTTCCTGGGCATCCTGAAGACCAACGGCCTTTCCTACGCCTGGGAGGGCGACATCATCCGCGTCATGACCGTGGAGGACATGGAGCGCGACATCAAGCTCGACGCCGCGCGCGACCGCATCCGCGGCCAGAAGCTCCTCACCATGGTCGTCTCCGTGGACTACGCCGACGCCGCGAAGCTGCGCGACAGCCTCAAGGAGCTCCTGACGAAAGACCGGGACGGCAAGGTCCGCGGCTCCATCCTCGTCGACCAGCACACCAACTCCATGATCGTCCAGGCCACCCGGGACGATCTCAAGCGCATGATCCCCATGATCGAGCGGCTCGACAAGCCCACATCCCAGATCCTCATCAAGGCCAACATCGTCGAAGCCTCGAAGGAGACGGCGCGCGCCCTCGGCGTGCAGTGGGGCGGCATCTATGCCAACCGGTGGGGAGGGCAGAACTATTACGTCACCCCCGGCGGCTCCGGCGGGTCGACGACGACGCCGCCCACGTCGGGCGGCTACACGCCGACCTACGGGTCGACGGGCATCGCCGGCCAGGGCTTCGGGTTGAACTTCCCGGCCAACCCGGCGGCCATCGCCGCCGCGGGCGGCGCGGGGTCGCTCGGCCTCATCTTCGGCACGATCGGCGGCAGCGTCCTCGAGATGCAGCTCCAGGCCCTCCAGAAGGACGGCAGGCTGAACATCCTCTCGAGCCCCTCCATCACGACGCTCGACAACCAGATGGCCTACACGGAAAACGGCGAGCGGGTCCCCTACGTGGCGACGAGCACCTCGAGCGGCGTCGTGACCCAGGAGGTGAAGTTCGAAGACGCCGTGCTGCGGCTCGAGATCACACCCCACGTCATCGACGGCAAGAACCTCAAGATGAAGATCAAGGTCAAGAAGGACGAGGTGGACTCGACCCGCACCGTCCAGGGCAACCCCTACATCATCAAGAAGCAGACGGAAACCACGCTCATCGTTCAGGACTCTGAGACCATCGTGATCTCCGGCCTGACGAAGCAGCGCAGTCTCCTGACCGACACCGGGTTCCCCGGCCTCAAGGACATCCCCGGGATCGGGTACCTGTTCAAGGCCGAGGACCGGGCCGAGACGATGGAGGAGGTGCTCATCTTCATCACGCCTCACATCCTGAAGGCCCAGGCGGCCCTCCAGGCCGAACCGGCCGCCGCACCGGCGACGAACACGCCCGCCGAGGCCCCGGCCCCGGCAAAGAAGGAGGCCCCCGGGGCGACCCCGGGCAAACAGCCATGAGCTACTTCGAGATCCTCAACCTCGACCGGGAACCCTTCTCCAACTCCCCGGAGCCGGAGTTCTTCTTCGAGACCCCCCAGCACGTCAACTGCCTGCAGCAGCTGGAGATCTCCATCCGCCTGCGCCGCGGGCTCAACGTGGTCATCGGGGACGTGGGGACGGGCAAGACGACCCTGTCGCGCATGCTGATCCGGAAGCTCCACGGGGACGACACCGTGGAGTTCCACCTGCTCATGGACCCCGACTTCGGGGGGCCCATCCAGTTTCTGGCGGGCATCGCCCGGATGATGGGCGCCGTGGAGTCCGCCCGCGGCCTGTCGGAGTGGCAGCTCAAGGAGGCGATCAAGCAGTACCTGTTCCGCCGGGGGATCGACGAGGACAAGGTCGTCGTCCTCATCATCGACGAGGGCCAGAAGCTGCCCGGGTTCTGCATCGAGATTCTGCGGGAATTTCTCAACTACGAGACGAACCGGTTCAAGCTTTTGCAGATCGTCATCTTCGCCCAGCCGGAATTCAACGCGACCCTGGAGCGCAGGGAGAATTTCGCAGACCGGATGAACGTCTGCCTGCGCCTGAAACCCCTGGACTTCACCCAGATGCGCCGGATGATCGAGCACCGCATCGCCCAGGCGAGCCAGGCCGGCCACGATCCCGTCGAGTTCACCCTGCCGGCGCTTGCCGCGATTTACCGGGCCACAGGGGGCGTCCCGCGCAAGGTCGTCATGCTCTGCCACCAGGTCATCCTGGCGATGATCGTGCACAACCGCTCCCGGGCGGGGTGGTTCCTCGTGCACTCGTGCCTCCGGAACCGCGTGGCCCGCCGCAGGAGGCGAAGGACCGTGGGCTGGGGGGTGGCTGCCGTCCTTGCTGTGGCGGTTGTGGCCTTCGTCACGGGAATCTCGATCAAGCGAGACGGGGCCTTGGACCCGGGGGACCGGAC
>JGI11944J13513_1001409_pt1 | contig 19359 bp, 17 predicted proteins | sample TerdegcoTASludge_FD_13513 | JGI IMG/M metagenome (IMG submission 13513) | reverse complement strand
AGCTGATGGGCAAACGGAAGGTTTAAGAAATTAGTGGCTATTGCTGTCATGGTGGGGACACAGGGCATATGTATCTCATAGTATATAAACTATGTGATTAAATATTCCCTGCCACCATCACCTACCTATGCGATAGTGACTATTTGCCTATCAAAAAATGAATGAGAATCCACCAGCCCATTAAGTGGATCTCTTCGATCTTTCCCAAATATCGCCCTACTTTCTCGCCGCCATCTCCAGAACCTTGACCGCCTGGGCTCCCGCCTCCAGGATCTCAAGGTTCTTGGGGATGAGCTTGGGCTTCTTGGCGAAGGTCACGCGGAAGGCGTTCCCGTAAGCCTCTTTAGGCAGCCCCAGTTTCCCTGCCTGCATCAGGGCCCCGAACATGGCGGTGTTGGCGGCCATACCGGCACCCTTATCGGCAGCGATCTCCGTCGCAGGCACGGATATAGCCCGAACCCCCTCTGGGGCTTGGAACTGGCCGGCCAGAGAGTCGTATAAGATCACGCCCCCCTTCTTGACCGTAGGGGCGAACTTCTCCAGAGATGGCCGGTTGAAAGCCACCAGCACATCGGGATGATCCACCACCGGCGAACCGATGGGCACTCCGGAGATGATCACTGAGCAGTTGGATGTTCCCCCCCTCTGCTCGGGACCATAATCCGGATACCAGGATACGAACCTTCCGCATCCGAAGGCCGCCTGGGCCAGGGCCAGCCCCATGCTGAGCACCCCCTGCCCTCCAAACCCGGCGATCTTCACCCCTTTGGGCAGGAACTCCGGGTCCCGCTCGAACTGGACGCAGATATTGTCCTCGCAGCCGAAGACCTTCACCAGAGACTGTAGAGAATAATCGCTCTTTTGCCTGATGATGGGTTTGGCCTCAGCTGATCTGTCCCGGAACCTCTTCAAGGGAAACTCCTTTTCCATCTGCTCGTTGATGAACCGGGCACAACCTCGGGCATCCATCCTCAGGATAGTGGGGCAGGGACTGAGGAGTTCCACAAAAGCATATCCCTTCTTGTCCCTTTGAATCTCCAGTGCTCGTCTTACCGCCCTCCTGGCCTTACGGATATGTTCGATGTCCGAAAGGCTAGCCCTCTCGATGAAGACCGGAGCGCTGAGGGTATCCAGGATCTCGCATACATGAAGGGGATAACCCTGCTCCTGGGGATCACGCCCCTGGGGGGTGGTTGCTGTGACCTCGCCGATCATGGTAGTGGGCGCCATCTGGCCGCCGGTCATGCCATAGACGGTGTTGTTGACGAAGAAGACTGCCAGCTTCTCTCCCCGGTTGGCCGCCTGGATGGTCTCATTTAGACCGATGGAGGCCAGATCTCCGTCTCCCTGATAGGAGATGACTATGGCATCGTCCTCTGCCCGGGAGATGCCCGTGGCTATGGCCGGAGCTCTGCCGTGAGCAGCCTGCACATGTCCGCAATCGAGATAGTAATAAGCGAACACAGCGCATCCCACAGGACTGATCACAACGCAGCGGTCCTGAATTCCCAGGTCGGCCATAGCCTCACCGATCAGCTTATGCAATATGCCATGCCCGCAGCCCGGACAGTAATGAGTGGCGGTAGGAGCAGACCCTCCCTTCCTCGGGAAAACATCATACATTCCCGGATGCCCGCCAAACAGCTTCTCTTTTGCCGCCATCTATGCCACCTCCCTGATCTTATCCATGATCTCGTCAATGTTGATCAGATTTCCTCCATAACGAGAGACAAGCTCCACCGGCCGGCAGCCGCTGGCAAGTCGGATATCATCTCTCATCTGGCCGTTGCTCATCTCCACTGATATGAACTTGCAGCCCTTATCGGCAAGCCTGGCGATCTCTCCCTTGGGGAATGGATAGAGGGTTATCGGCCGGAAAAGCCCAGCCCGGATTCCCTCCTTTCGGGCGCTGTCCACTGCCGACCGGGCGATCCGGCTGCTGATGCCATAAGAGACCAGGACCACATCAGCATCCTCCAGCCGGTGTCCATCCCAGAGAACCTCATTTTTCTCCACCTGGCGGTACTTCTCTTGCAGCATCAGGTTGTGCTTCTCCAGGTCGCCGAAGTCCAAGGAGATGGAAGTCACCAGATTTCCCCTCGTCTCCGCATTGCCTGCCACCGCCCAGGTGGTGTCGATGGTATGCTCTACTGCCTCCTGGGGAAACTCCAATGGCTCGACCATGTGCCCCAGAACTCCGTCCGCCAGGATGACCACCGGATTGCGATACTTGAAGGCCAGGTCGAACCCCTTGCGAGTGAAGTCGCACATCTCCTGCACACTGGCGGGAGCGAGGACAATATTATGGTAGCAGCCGTGCCCTCCACCCTTGCAGGCCTGATTGTAGTCGGACTGCTCTGGTCCGATGTTGCCCAGACCCGGCCCCGCCCGGCAGATGTCCACGATCACGCAGGGCAGCTGCGCTCCAGCGAGATAGGTTATTCCCTCCTGCTTGAGGCTCATTCCCGGCCCGGAACTGGCGGCCAAGACCCGGTGACCGGCGGTTGCCGCTCCATAGACCATATTGATCGCTGCCTCCTCCGATTCCGCCTGGACGAACTTGCGGCCGAGCTTCGGGAAGAACCTCGAGGCCTCGTGCAGTATCTCGCTGGCCGGAGTGATGGGATAGCCAAAGAAGCAATCGCATCCTGCATAAAGCGCTCCAACAATCACTGCGCTGTTCCCTGCCATCAACTGTGATGCCATTTTCAGCTCTCCTCCCCAGACTTCTCTTTCTGAGGCACGTGGACCTCGATTGCCAGCGGCTCTGGACAGGTGTAGTAGCAGGCTGCGCAGCCTATGCATCCGTCTCCTGAATAGACCACATAGTTGTAGCCGCGGGCGTTCAGCTCATTGCTCATCTTCAGCACCCCTACCGGACAGGCCTCAATACATCTCTCGCAGGCTTTGCATTCCAGGGCATTGATCACCGGGTATGGCTTGTCCTTATCCCTGATCTCTACCCTCCTGATCTTGCCGCTGATGGTCTTTGGAAGCTCGTCCACGAACTCCACTATTCGGGGATACTTGTAAGGTGCTGTCACCTTTTTCACGTGGTCTTGCAGCTCCCGTTTCAGCTCCTCGGAGGGGCTGAACCCCTTGGTTAAAACCACTGTGGCCTTGACCACCTGACCGCGGATTGGGTCGGGCACCCCGGTGATCGCCACCTCCAGGACCGCGGGATGGGACATGAGAGCCGACTCGACCTCAAAAGGTCCCACCCGGTAGCCAGAGCTCTTGATCATATCGTCCGTCCGGCCGATGAACCAGAAGTATCCATCCTCGTCCCGCCAGGCGGTGTCTCCGGTATGATAATAGTTGTCGTGCCAGGTGTTATGGGTCTTGTCCGGATCCATGTGATAGTCGGTGAAAAGGCCTACCGGCTTTCCTTTATCCGTCCGGATCACAATCTCCCCTTCCTCGCCCACCTCGCAGATCTTATCGTTCTTGTCCACCAGGAGGATATCGTATCCTGCGGCCGGTTTTCCCATAGAGCCTGGTTTGGCCTCCATCCAGGGATAGTTGCAGATGCAGACCACTGTCTCAGTCTGGCCGTATCCCTCCATCAGCCGCAGACCGGTGGTCTTCAGGAAGCTATCATATACCGAGGGGTTAAGGGGCTCGCCCGCTGTTACCGCATATTTGAGGCGAGAGAAGTCATAACGAGACATATCGCTCTTGATCATGAACCTGAAGATGGTGGGCGGGGCGCAGAAGGTGGTTACACCGTATTTGCCCATCTCATCCATCATCCTTCCGGCATCGAAGCGGTCGTAATCATAGACGAAGACGGCAGATCCTGCTATCCACTGGCCGAATATCTTGCCCCATGCGCATTTGGCCCAGCCGGTATCGGCAACCGTGTAATGCAGTCCATCATCCTCCACATTCTGCCAGAACTTGGCGGTGAGGATATGGCCAAGGGGATAGGTCTGATCGTGCTTGACCAGCTTCGGGTAGCCGGTGGTGCCTGAGGTGAAGTATGCCAGCAGTATGTCATCGTTATTAGTCGCCTGGTCTCCTGTGGGGCGGATGAAGTCTGAACTGGCTCGTTCCAGCTCAACATCGAAGTTGATCCAGCCCTCNCGGTTCATATCTTGGCTCCCCACTAGGGCTTTGACCAGGGGGACATTTCCCGCCTCGCTATGCGCGGCATCGAACTCTGCGGGAACGCCGTTCTCGCCGATGCAGACGATCATCTTCAGATCGGCTTTTTTAATGCGGTAGAGGAAGTCCTTCGCTTTGAGCATATGGGTGGAAGGGATAGAGATAGCGCCAAGCTTGTTCAGGCCCACCATGCACACCCAGAACTCCCAGCGGCTCTTGAGGGTGAGCATTACAGTATCTCCCTTCTTTATCCCGAAGCTCTGAAAGAGGTTAGCGGCTTTGTCGCTCAGTATCTTCAGCTCTCCGAAGCTGATGATCTTCTCTTCTCCATGATCGTTGCACCAGACAAGTGCACGTTTATCTGGACATTCCGCAGCATAAACATCGACGACGTCATAAGCGAAATTGAAGTTCTCGGGGATGATTATCTTCAGGTTCTCTCTGAAGTCATCGTATGATTTGAAATCCGATCGTGAGACATACCTAGGCAGTAAAGATGTCATATTCAATCCTCTATGAACGGTTTACATGACCACGGCCAAAAACTTCACTGGCTTATCGTTTAAGGCTTCCATGACATGGTCGTATGTTGAATCAAAGTATATCGAGTCCCCTTCATTGAGAACCACCTCGTTATCATTGATGGTGATCTTCAAGGTGCCCTCAAGCACATACTCGAACTCCTGGCCTGGATGGCTATAGAGCGAATGAACCGGATGTGATTGGCCCTCCTTCTTGGGATCGATGGTAACGATAAAAGGCTCTGCTTTCTTGTTGGCGAACTTTCTCGCCAGGCTCTGATAATGATATTGCTTCCTGCGCTCCACCTCTACCCCCTCACCCTTGCGGGTTATGGCGAAGATGCTCATCTTGGACTCCTCGCCGGTTAAAAGCAGGCCCGTGTCCACGCTCAGCTTTCGCGCAATGCCGATGAGAACGCTGGCCGGGATGTCCAGCTTTCCCTCCTCATAGCAGTTGTAGGTATCGACTGGCACCTTCAGGTGCTCTGCCATCTCTTTTGGCGATACTCGGTTAAGCTCTCTCAGCTCACGAAGTCGTGTTCCTATCTCCTCAAGCGTCTCTTTCATGCACATTCCTCGGCGCATCATAACTTCATGGTCCAGAGCACTAGATCCAGGCCACAGGTAATGCAGGATTGAGACTGCCTCACATTTATATTTGAATCTATCTCAGCTATGGGCTCAATTCGGGGCGATGCATAATTAAGCTAGGTATTACGGCATGCAGCCTGAACTATGCCCAAATTATGCCCGATTATGACATCGAGACGTCTGAAGGTTCTTCGCTGTTTTCTGTGGGTAAACCTGGAGATACTACTTCTCCCTCGTCTTCGTGCCTTTGTGCCTCTGTGGTGAAATCGGGATGCTTGGGTCTCACCACAAAGACACCAAGGCACAAAGAAAAATTCTCTGGAGTACAATACCCACACAATTTAGCGAAGAGCCCGTCTGAATCATGCCTGAATGAAGCTTGCAGGCGATACCTTTGACAATTGCTTTTTCTTCCAGAGAAAGGGTAGCTTTAAGCTCAACAAAAACTGATAATAGGGGCCATTATCTGATCTTTAAGAGGTCCAGTCATCCTCATCCAGCCAGCTCTCTGACCTGCTCTTTGAGCTGACCGCCTCCGCGGTTTTTCTCTTGTTGGCAATGGCCATGGCGGCAGATCGAGCACGACTGCTGCCCCTAATGAGCTGATAAGATATCTCTGGATCGATATCGTATTTGTCCAGGTAGGCATGGTGGGAGAGGTGCTCGCCCAAGGCAGAGATGTAAAGGGGGTCGCCGATTACCGGAGTTATCTTCCCTGCGGGAAGGATCCACTCAAAGCCCTCGGGAAGGTTGCATTCCAGCCATTCATCGCCATCATTCAGAGCATCCTCTGAGACCTCGTTTACAACTCCACAATTTTTGCAGATTATCTTCTTCATAATCCTCACCTTCAATAAGATTATTCAGTTAATAACAGTATATATAATTTACTCAAGAGTATTCTTATAATATTGAGATATTCCCATTCGATCATGACGAAGATGCATCTATCTGATCATTGCTGATCAAGCAGGATAATACATGGATTAAAGGCCTCTGCAACTTAATTAAATCTTCAATCGTAAGGGTTATAAACTTTAAAAAATATCTATTTAAGTATGAAGGACTCTATGGGATCGAAAACCACCTATTACAGTCTGGCTAAAGATAAATTGAAGGGGAAGCATCCCAGGATATACAATCTCATCCTGATATTCACTTTGTTCTCGCTTACCGGCACCGCCGCATTTCTGATCTCCGATATCCTCTCATTCGGCGTTGATTACGATAATGGAGGCATTCAGAGCAGCGAGGACATGTCCGGCCTGGATAAAGGCAGCTTCTTTTCTTCTCCTCTGAAAGATGATGGAGCAAGCCGGGAAGCGGCAAAGGATGCAGCACAGGAGAAGGAGCCCACCTTAAGCGTTCTGGTTGCCAATTCATCCCCAAATGGTAAAACGAGCATTCAAAAGAGTGTGAATTCAACCGAAAAGGGCGAACTGGAAAAAGCAAGCGGTGAGCTGAAAGCATCCGAGAACATCTCCATTGACGGCCAGTCTGCAGGACTCAACACCCTGGCAAAGCAGGCCGGTAAATCAATCAGCATCAGCAAAAGCCATAGCTCATCAGGCTCTTCAAGCTCCTCCCGCTCCAGTTCCTCGTCGGAGAATAAAGTGAAGAAGAAAGCTGATATCCCGAATAATGAGAGCGCAAATCTCTCCGCTGCAAATCAGACATCTACCGCTCAATTGCCGACTTATAGCTCTGCAACTCTCCCTGCCCCAAATGATACCTCGAGCACTGAGCGGCTGAGCAAGCTGCCAGCAGGCATACATCGTAATGAGAGTCCGCAAATTGCAGTCGGGCAAAAGGAGGGAGATGATTACGATTCCAGATCAGAGAGCATCATGATCAATATGGACCCTGTCGGAATGAATGCTGACTCTAACAGCCAAGCAGATAATGAGGATCCGTATGAGGCTGAGCATGCGGGAAATGATGGAAAGCGGGAAAAAGCAGAGATGCCGGCAAAGAATGAAATACCTGTAACATCTGCGACACCGTCAAAGGCGGAGACAAATGGCATGTTCGACCCTCCAGGAAAGGTCGGCCCACAAATCAAGAGCGGCACTAATAACAACAGAGATAATCAAGCAGAGGCGATGGCCAAGACCGAAATGCAGGTCGTGACGGAGGGCACAGCTGATACGGAAATATCGACCAAGGATAAGACACCGGCCAAGTCCGCCGCAGAGGAAGGCTCGACATCCGCAAAGGTAAATGAGCGGTTGGAAAGCCGGTCAAATAAAATAAACGATTTGGCCAGGGAAAAGGCCGAGCACAATGAGAGGGCATCGATTGAAAGGGCTCAATCGTATTCATCCTTTGAGAAGGAGCGTACAGAGAAGAGCGAATCTGCCAAGAAGGCAAGCTTGATGGCATTGCAGAGGAGCACAGAGAAGAGAGCTCTTTTGCCATCAGCAACATCATCCGATTCCCAAAGAGATGAAAAGAGCTATGCTGCCCTGGGCCCGGCATATGCCGGATCCTATCCCTCTGCCCAGGAGGGAAAGGATGCTGCGATCCTCTCAAAGGACTCTTTCTCCTCCCATAACCCACAGAGAGAATCTAAAAGCAGCCGATCAGAAAAATCTGATAAAATAGCTGATCTCAGAGCGGATAGAACTGATGCCGCAGCAGCCTCAAAAGCCTCAGCCGCCACCCAGCGTACTCGCGATTTGTTGGAGCAGATGAAAGAAAAAGAGAAGGCAAGGGAGACAGCTATCTTAGCGGCGAAGGCAAAGAGAGACCGAGAAGAGCAGATCAAGACCGGCCGCTGAATGAAGGCTGATATACATCATTCATATTCGATTCTGAATCCTTGGGGAATTAATCAGATCTGCTTTTCAACCTTCCTGCTTTGATATTCTCATGATGCATCCGTCATCGGTGTGCTCGACCTCCAAATTCATCTTCAACTCGGAGAATACTTTCTGCCAGTGGGATTCGATGCAAGTCTTGCAGTGCTCCTTAGCGATCAGCTTTGCCCCTATACGGGAAAAGGATCTGGCTCCATCCATCAGGCCGCAGCGAAGCCGCCTGATCTCCACAAATCCATCCCCTTCTGCCACCTCGACCAAACTGCCAAAGAGATTCTTATCGTTGGTGGCCAGGGCCATGGCCACGCTCTCCGGCTCGTCCAAGCCCAGCTGCTTGAATGTGGCTGCAACCTGGCGGGCACCAATATCCTGAAACTCCCTCAGACCCTTCTTGCCGAGCTTCCGGGCCACGTAGCCGCTGCTGCCATAAAAGCTTCCCATCCACATGGCCACCACTCGCTGCTGGATCTGATCCAGAGGGATATCCGGAACTTCTGTCATATCGATCCAAGAGCGAGCCAGACTGTTATAATACTTCCGCGCCCAGAGGAAAGGAGCAAAGAAGGCTTCCGAAAAAAAAAAATTTCCCTGCCTATAAGCGCAACCCAAATAGGGACGAAGACGCTATGAGAATGGACGGTTGAAATCCCATGCCAGAGCTTCCGGAGGTGGAGACAGCCAGAGAGTATCTAGAGGCCACAGTTATCTGCCAGCCCATAGAGGAGGTGCGGGTCACGGACGAACGCATCCTCTCCCGAGTCACTTCTTCCCGGCTAAGCCAGAGCCTGGCAAAAAAGAGCTTCCGGTCAGTTAAAAGGCATGGGAAGAGGCTCTTTTTAGAGCTAGATGAGGAGATGTGGCTCACCCTTCACCTGGGCATGACTGGGAAGCTGATCTATCTGGAGGAGGGGGTGGATGAGCCCGCCCATACCAGGCTGCTGACCAGGTTCCAGAGTGGCCATCGTTTGGCATTTGACGATCTTCGGATCTTTGGAGAGGCTGGGCTCATTGAAAACCCCTCCACCTTCCTGGCAGAGGAAAAGATAGGGCCCGATGCCCTGCTAGTGGATCAGGAGGGATTTTTGAGTATCATGCGTGACAGGAGGGGGATCATCAAATCCCTGCTGCTCAACCAGAGGCTCATCTCCGGCATTGGGAACCTCTATGCTGATGAGGCCCTGTTTCAGGCCGGCATTCATCCCCAGTCCCGCGGCCTGGATGAGGTGCAGCTAGCTGGCCTTTTTTCAGCTATCCAGGAGGTTCTGAGAGCTTCGATAGCCGTGCGGGCGGATCTCGACCGCCTGCCTGAATCCTATCTTCTCCGTCACCGTCACCCTGGGGGCCGCTGTCCTCGGGACGGAGCACTCCTCCGTCATGAGAAGTTTGTCGGGCGGACGAGCTACTACTGTCCTGAGCATCAGAGGCTGAATGATTCTGGCAGTGAAATGAATGATAAGGCAATGAAATGAAAGATGATCTTGACGAGTTGAATTGATTTTTGATCATTTCGATGAGCTTTTACCGGATTATAGTCCTGCCCACTGAGATCAGCAACAGGGCAAAGAAGAACGAGCCGATCAGCTTCTCAGAAGTGTAGATGAAGTAAAGAGCGCCTGTGGGTGCGCTGTTGGGATCACTGATGAGCTTGGAGCCGGAGAGAAGGAGGGTGAGGCTGAGGTTTGCCGCCTCGGCAATGTTCGGCGCACCAGCGGGGCTGAAGAGACCACCAAAGGCGGCATAAAAGAGGGCGAAAGCCAGGAAGAAGGCGGCTGAGAGGAGGAGGGGGCGCATCGGCCGGACGCCGTAGCCGTAGGAGGCCATAAGTATCCAGTCTATGGGCCGGTAGTGGGTCGGCAGGTTCGGACGGTGTTCATTTCGGTAGTGATAGTAGCAGTCATCAGCGTCCTCGAAGAAACCCAGCTTCTTGAAGTTGTCAATCAAGAGTAAATATGCGGTCTCTCCGTCGTTATTGGTGGAGGTGAGCTTGCTCGCTCTCACCAGGCGCCCCAGGTACGGGCATTGATATCTGGGCCTGGTGAGGCTCTTCCAGCGGATGTGCAGCTTCTCGTATTTGGTCCAGGTGAGGACCAGGCTATCATCAAAGGAGGCCTCGGTGAAGAATGCATCTCCCGTAAAGTGAGCGGACTCGAAGCTTGCTTCTCCTGCGAAACGGGAGCGGCTGAAGTCGGCATCGTGAATGAAATTGGCCTTTCTGAAGAAGGCTTTTTTGTGAAACTGGGATCCTTTGAAGTAGGAATCTCCCTCGAACTGGCAGCGTTTGAAGCTCAGCTCCTCCATGAATATGGATTTTCTGAAGTAGAGCTCTTTTTTGAAGAGCGATTTGCTGAAGAAAGCCTTCTTTTCGAAAACCGCCCGGTTGAAGCTGGCTTCATCCTCGAACTGGCATTTGTTGAAGCTGATCACATCTCCAAAGCGGGCATTTCCGAAGTCTGCAACCGATCTGAAGACTGAACCGTTGAAGCTGGCCGGCTGATTGAATATCGATCCCCTTAGGTCGACCGAATCCATGAAAATGCTCCGTGCCAGTGTCACTTTGCCCTGGAATTGAGAGTTGGTTATCTTTATGATAGAGCTGACACGAAGCTTTCCATCGACGACAGGCAGGTTGGCATAGCCTATTATCAGGTCGCCCTTGATCTGAACCTCATTGTGCTCTGCTGGTTTGCCCTGCTCTATCTCCGCCAGGATCTCTGTGGCAGGGATCTCCCTCAGGCTCGCAGAATTCTGGTTTTTGTCTGCCACCGCTTACCGTCCTCGCCACAGAACATCGGCATTTCTTTGATATATTCTTTCTTGTCGTTCTCATGCAAAATGGCCACAAAACATCCCATGAGCATCCGTGATGCAGTCTTGGCTGCCAGAATAAAGTAAGACAATGAGCTTGAGAGTCGGTAGGCTTCGAGACTGAGAGCCAAGAGGGCTTTAAAGATATGCCACGCGAGCAGGTCCGTCCGGGCTTGCCTTGCTCGTCGTCGTCCAGGCGGGCTCACATATTGATAGGACGTTATGGGGCTTTCAGTCAATAGAGACACTCCGCAAATAAGGTGATAAGATGTCTAATTGGAATCATGCCAATCCTGCCGGGAGATTCAAGCCTGCAACAGAGTCTTTGTTATAGGGCTTGGGCCAATATCTTCGTCTCTATAATAATTGGGTATAATGAGGGTATAATGATGGAGATGTCTTCACTAGCCATGACATCATGTCTTGATCCCGAGCAGGCCCCATTGCACGTGCACGCGCGCTTGCGGGTGAGCGCCTGGCGTTTGCGAGGGGCAGCATCGCCAGATTCTGGTGATAGGAATAGCATTCCTTTCCGGCACTTTTTGGGGGAAAATTTAAGAGGAAGCCAAATATAATGCGGATAGGTTCCAGCTGATCATATGGATGCTAAGGGTGCAGTTGATAGAAGAAGATGGATGGTTCCTTGATAGGACAAAAGGCAGTCACAGACAGTATAGACATCATTTAAAAAGTGGATTGGGGACCATCTCAGGTAAATTGGATGACGAAGTGCCGAAGGGTAATTTAAATAGCTAAGGCAAGAATCCATATCTACTCGGCCATTTTCGACAATGTACAACAGCACCGCTGATGCATTGATATATAATATAAATGAGCTCTGGACTTCACCTCTCCGACTAGACAACGAGCTGAGCAGCATGCCTCATAGAATGGCATGCATGATGCAAACCGGGTGGCGCGAATAGGATGACCTTGGACCGCCTTCAAGTGCTGACCGCAAAGCTGGCCAGTTAAATACGTACATTTATATTAAGCACTAATGGATGGAATCAGCATCTATCGACTTACTCTCAGCCTAACCTCCCGGATCAAATAGGAGCATAAACCGATCAATCTCAATTATAAACTCTATGAAGTCATAGTATCAGCCCATCTTAGCCCCTTCGAAGGGTGACAGATATTTATCTTAATAGCATCAATTATACATTAGAGGTGAAAAGAATGAACAAGATCCTGGCTCTCACCCTGCTGTTAATGCTTCTAGTTGGCAATGCATGGGCGCAGCCAACTCCGCCGGCAACGCCCCCTAGCCCTGAATCGCAAGGAATCCAGATCCCACAGGCATCATCTGGCTCGCAGGCTCCGCCGTTTTCAGAGAGCAGTCAGACACTAATCCCCACAAGTGCGGCATCAGCACGGGCTACAGCTCCATCATACCAGACAACTATGCCATCATACCAGGGGACTGCACCCGCATATGGGACAGGTGCTTCAACCCAGGCAACCGCTGGATCAGGGGCTTATGCTAGCACATACCTGGTAGTTCCACCTGGGGTCACGACTCCAAACAGGTTTTACATTCCCTACTTCCCATCGACCGTGGCCGGATGTAACTATGGCCAGTGGATGCCCATGTGGCTGGATGTCATGGGAACCGGGCCCCTTTATATGTATGAATGGTACCCAAGTGGTAGGCTGGTGAGCAAATACCTGGCTTCTATACGCTATCCCGGCTGGCAAAAGATATGGTTTAATGGCGATGCAGCAGGATGGCACATTCTTCAGTACTACTGCAATGGCTGGAGCAACTACATCTATGTCTATGTCTATAGCTCATATTATCCGCCATACTACGATTCCAGTTACTATCCACAACCAACTTACCCGACCTATCCGCAGACACCCGAGCCTGAATGCTATGCTCAGATAACCATCACATCCAATTACAGGAGAGGCTATTCTGTTATTGTGGACAACAACTATGTCGGTGGCGACGGCCGCAGTGGGGACCGTTATGATGGGACCTTCACCTTTACAGTAACTGGGAACCAGCCTCATAGTATTAGGATCTATAGCGACGGCTATAGCTACATTCGGACTGATACCTATAACTGCGGCCAGAGCTACAACATAAACCTCTAGAATCGACTTAATGCTCATCATTAGAGCCGCAGCCAAGTTTATATGATAATACTAGTTTTATTTTTTTATTGATTCCAACAAATTAATATAGAAGAAATACTAAAAAGTATGCAAATGAATTTTTAAAGGAGATATAAAACATGGAGAGCCTATTGGTGAGAGATGAAACTATAGTAAAGTTAGAGAAGATCGAACTGTCGCCTGATAGTTCTGAACAAGACTTCATAAGAAGATCGGATAAATGCTCTGGACATTGCATCAGTGGTGGGGATGGCACATTGGGACATCATGATAATCGAGAGCCGCTCTACTAGAGACAAATAATGATAGAGCTGAACAACCTGCTCCATTTTGTCGAAATCGATGAGAATGATCATTATATTTTTAAAGGAAATGATGGAGAATTATACAAGATAAATTGCGCAGAGGCGTTCAGGCTTTTGCGCTCCTTTTACGAACATATTATTAATAATAAATATGTCAATGTATCCGAATTCTGCGCAGCTATCCCTAAAGAATTTCAAAACATCGATTCTAACATTTTAAAAGAAATTTTTCTTACCCAGGATACTCCTCCAATTTTGGAAAATGAGCTTGATGATGAAGCGTTTTTCAGAAAATGCCAGGAAGAGTTTTCGGGTTTCTTTATATTTCCCACATATGAGTGCAACTTGAATTGCACATATTGCACCTATTCTGGAGCCTATCCCAAAGAGCGTCGACACATCCCCGTGTCCTTGGATGATTCCCTTATTGATGACACGATCAACTACATTCGCAGGGCTTCTATTGCCAGCGAAAATGTAAATATCGTCTTTTATGGTGACGAACCTCTAATTAATTTTAAAGGTATAAGCAGGATGATTGAGGTCCTGAAGCGGGATATAGGCAAAAATTATTCTTTTCAGTTGGCAACTAATGGCCTGCTGCTGAATGAGGCAATAATTGACTTTTTAGCAAAACGCCGAATAAAAATGCAGCTGAGCCTTGATGGTCCATCTCACATACATGATCGCTACCGAAAGACTCCAGACGGCCGGCCCACTCACCAGAAGGTGATCGAGACGCTGGAGTTGATACGAAATGTGGATGATGAATTCTACGCTAAATGCATCAGCATATCATGCACCCTGGCACCACCATTCCATATAGGCGAGGTCGATCGTTTCTTTCGAGAAGATGATCTCTTTTCTCACTTGAGCGGACATGCAGGCAATTTTTCTATATCAATAATGAATATGGAAGGCTCTGATTTTTACAGCGATAGAGATAAAAGTGAATTTAGAAAACAGATGGTGCCATTTAAGGAAGCTTATATCAATTATCTGCTGAACGGTGATAAAAGTGATACGCAATTCATATCATCGGCGATGTATGAAGCCCCCTTTTACATTTTCGCGCAAAAATGTTTGACAGAAAGAGAAAAATGGCGCTATCCTGGAGAATGCATACCGGGGGTAGATGGTTCGGCCATCGGCGCTGATGGAAAGATATTTGTTTGCAATACATTCAACCGACTCCCCATAGGAACGGTTCAAAATGGCATAGATAGAAAAAAGGTCAGGGACTTGCGCCAGGCATATCTTGAGGTAAGAAACAAAATATGCCGCAGATGCTGGCTCTTCCGCTTTTGTCCTACTTGTATTGCCGCCTTCAAATATGCTGAACCGGAACAAAGCTTTGCTGAGCTCCTAAACTGCAAATATGCAAAAGATATGGCCGAAGACCTGCTCAAGATGTACATAAAAGTCCTGACGGAAGCTCCCCAAAGATTAAAGGACTTTATGGAGCGCTGAGAAGAAGCCCTTTTGGCAATAACAGGGTAATAAATGAGCCAGAGAAAATCTGATGAAGCAATATCGATAGATGATTAATTTTCTTGCCCCCTTTACACAATGCATCCCCATCTCATGGAGCCAGCCGGTCAGTTCACATCCTTGTAGCCGGTGGTGACGTTCTCGAACTGCTCCCTCAATCGTCCTGCAATCTCCGGCGAGAGCCTCCTTTCCACCGCATCCAGGAAAACCTCTGCACATTGCGGCGCGATGCACAGCAGGCATTCTGAGCCATCCATGGCTCGCTCTGCCAGATATTTGAGATCTTTATCAGAAATCTTTTCCAGCCGGGAGAGGAAGTCATCCCTATCGGTGATATAGTATCTGGAGATGGATGTCAGCAAGCTTCCCGGTTCTCCCTTTTTCATCTCTTCTGCCTTGGGCTTGATCAGCTTCTTCAATATATGAATATCCTTTCGGTTGAGCTTTTTCATCCTTCATCACTCTGCACCTAATTATTGCCCCTTTTCCTTAAATTCCTATGCTATGGGCATCAGAAGAAAAAGGACGGATTACGGTACCGGTTGGAGATCGAGGGCAACTAAAGGGTGCTTTCTTATGAATTGCGTCCGAAGGCATATAAAATAAAATATGATAATAATGTCCGTTCGTTTAAATCGATAGGAGCTCATCATCCTGGTGTGCCTATGGTTGAGCGATCAGAAGCATCTTCTGTCTTTGCAGCATTTTCTTATTGCCGCTGCCAGTATCTCCCCATCGGAGAGATTTCCAGAGGATTTTAAACGATCGACCTCTATTAGCAGTCTCTCGATGTTCTCAGTGCTCATCTTATTCTTCTCTGCGAACTTCATGGCTATGCCCTTTAGCTCTATCTTCGAAGAGAATCTCTTGGGCATCTCACAATCTACAAAATTAAATATATGTCCGCATTTCTTATGTCCTATGGTCGGAGTTGATGGATTGGCAGAAGTTTCTATATAATCTTTAAATGTACACCCGTCGATGATCTCGCCACATTCACATAAAAGCATTCAATACCTCCGGTAAGGATAGAAAGAAATCATTGAGTTGATGCAATGCTTCCGCTCAGGGGACAACTATTTAATGACTTCTTTTCTTATGTACTTTCTTGTATATCTGTATTTATCTATTACGCCAAAGGAAACTTAAAAATCATTTTAAAATTTTATATTAACTTAGTCATATTAAATATTTCGGAGAAATGGTTCCAAATTTAACCATTTCATTGATAAGAAAAATTTTTATCCTCCTGTTTGATGATCAGAGATGAAATTCAGTAAATTAGGATTTTTAAAGCCAGGATAGAAAGTTTTACTGATATTTCTGGGTAATCCATTCATGATATCATTTAATTCTTGATTTTAAGGTTCTAAAAAAGTATTAGCTTCAAATTCATAAGATTTGCATCTTGGAGCTGACGGAGAAAAATCGCGAGCCATTATTGGCAGCAGATGCCCTCTCATATTGTTGTCTATCATCACTTGAAGACAGTGAATAATCCCCTATACCATTCATGGATGCCAATACTCATCAATACGCGCCATACGTCCATCCTGGCCCAACCCTAGACAACGTACGCATTTGTCTCTTCATCGCAATTGGCGCAATCTCGCAGCATGAATATCGATCGATTGGCATTAATTGCAGAGCATAGATCGGAGCGACTGAGAGGGTCCGGCAAGGCAAAGCCCAGACTGATCATACGCGTATCTTCCGGTGGGTCCCATGCTGCGCTGGAGTCAAGCTGAGCGAATTGAGATCCAAGCTGCAATGCCAATTCAGTCCAGCCGACAAATCGTCCGATATGAGCATAAAACAGGTTACCGGGAACATCTGTTAAGAAGCAATCCGAGGCAGTGCTTGGACATAACGTAATGGTGTTGGCACAATCCTCCGGGCAGTGCTCTGAGGTGGGAGACCGCATGGTCCTGGAATCATTCTTGAAATCGTATTTTCCACCAGTCTGAACCAGGCTCTTCCAGATGAGAGCAGCTCCACGAATCGCCGCCAGGACAAGAGCTTCAGGAGCACCTACTAGAGGCACCGAGGCAGCAATCAGCGCCCGCCTGAAAGCCCGTTGCCCTGATGCGGACGCAGCAAGCTGAGAGCTGGCCTCCGTGGTCCGGGTGGGCGAACCAACCCTTGTTTCCTCAGCCAGGACCCGGCGGGCGACAGCACCTTCGGCAATGGCCTCGGCAGAAAAGCCATGGCGCCTGGCTAGACTCTCTGCCCCAGCCAGTCTGGCCTGCAGCGCCAGAACTGTAGCATCCGTTTTCGCCGCATTTATCTGCTGGATAAGCCAATCGGTTGCATCGGGTCCGCAGACTCTGCTCCTGGGTGGCTCGGGAGTTGACCTGGAGACTATGACGCTGCGTTGCTGAGTTGCATCTCCTCCGGTTGCTCCGTGATTGAAGACCAGGATTGTGGCGGAGACGCCACGCTCAGCCAGTACCGCCTCTATGACTGATCTTGCCCGCAGAGCCCTGGCGCATGACAAATGGAGATTGTATATCGGATCTCCTTCTATGCTGGCAAGCCCGTGGATCTCGACAATCTCTCCCGACTCTATAAGGCGCGCTTCATTCTGAGGTCTTCTTCATTGCCGGAGGCAAAATCATCGCAATTGACTTTAAACAAGTACCTCAGGCCCTGAATACCTCTATCGGTAGTTGTGCAGCCAGTGGGCTCGTCAATGGCTGCCGATCCACAGGCGCGCTGAACTCTTCCGCTTTGCGGACAGTTGCTATCTTGCTGCTGCATCACATGAACCAGTTCGTGTGCCAGCAACCACCGTCCATTCGTCTGCGGAGTATAGAGATTCGAGGCAAATACCAAATCCCGGCCTACAGTGTATGCAAGCGCATTCACCGAGCGCGCTGATTCCGCTGCCCTGGCATCCGTGTGGACTCGAACCCGGCTGAAGTCACAGCCGAATCGCGGCTCCATGAAGGCGCGCGTCGCCGAATCCAGCGGGCGTCCGGGCGAGCGCAGCACCTCGTGTACTATGGGCGGCACATTGGATGGAGAGGTCTGGACGAAATGGCTAGCACATGTTGAAAGGGGCTTCATCTGCAGCCTCTCTTCCACCTCTTTCCGCTCGCTCGCCTTCTTCCTGCACTTCGGGCAGGATCGTCGCATGATAGGAGGTTGTGCCATCTCAGATCTATTGGCGATCCTGGTCTCAGGCATGCGCATCACCTGCTCTGCTACACGATCTGCCTCCTCTTCGTACCTGTCGCCAGGCTGGTTGATGGCCAGCTTTGCCTGAACCGGCGACATATCCACCGACATCATACTTCCAAGATTTGAAAACCAGCTCAATTGGCCAGGTTCTGGGGATATCTGGATATTGGCAAGAGAAAATCCAGGTGACAGTCTGTTCTCTCTCCGGGCCCTATCCTCTGCTGCCAATTTCATGATATTCCAGTCATCAGCTTCATCCTCCTGACGGGATAGGCTCAAGCCGCGGCCCGAAGAGAAATAGCCGGCAGAAGGCCGGTTGTATTGCCTGCTACTATTGAAGCTTCCTTTGGGATTGCGACTCTCTTTTCTGGTTAATTGCGAGTATTGAGGCAATCTTTCCCTCCGGGCATGATCAGAATGCTGCCACTGCTAAAGCAGCATCCAATACATCGCCAGGATTATTACTACTATTCAACATCACAATCGGGACACTACCGTCATAGTCCGGGACGGAGCTATGCCATAGAGCATTAGCATGATGTCGCCGGCACAAAGTCCGATCCCGGATCTACCTTGACCTCCATAGCCAGGCGCAGATCCATTGGATCCTGGCAACTGGCAGCTTTTCCAGTAGCGATATACCTCTTCAGGCAGCCCAGTATGGCGGCAATATCCCTTGGGATTTTAATGCATTTGGGCAGATGATGGCTCTCCCGGTTCATGGCCAGTCGGCAGCTGCTGTCTGCCCCGGCTACTTTTCGATTTGCGCATCTGCGATTGCAATAGGCCACCGTTCTTAGCAGCACCCGTCCGACATCGATATTCACTGGCGGATCGGAGACGCTGCGGGCATACACAGCTGCGGCCATGGCAAAGAATGAGAGGTTCTCTATCGTTCCCTCAGACCACCTCTGGGATAGATATTTCATTATCCTGGGGTTAATCTCAGTCCTGGCCTGCTCCACCAGGGCCCGGTAGCCTGCGGCAGTTGGCATGAGCAGCACCTGATCGAACTCGAACTCCTTTCCACTACCCCGGCTGTCCACCAATTTTACAAAACGGCTGCCGTACCGATCTCCGAAGTCTTCCATTTCTCCAAGGGATAGATCGAGCTATTAGACTTTCAACCTTTCATTCCATAATTTTGAATCATTCAGAACCGCTTCTTTCAGCCTCTCCGCCAGTTTCATCGCCCTTGCCCTATCCGACTGGCGGAGCTGGATGGGAATCGTCTTATCTCCCAGGCGGATGGCCCCCAGCCTTGCCTGGAAGGCCCCGCCGCTGCACTGAGAGACGCAGAGTCCGCAGTTGAAGCACTTATTTTTGTCGCGCATGCGAGTTCCGATGCCTGGTTCTTCGCTGTTTTCTGTGGGTAAACCTGGAGATACTATTTCTTCCTCGTCTTTGTGCCTT
>JGI11944J13513_1001407_pt1 | contig 19374 bp, 15 predicted proteins | sample TerdegcoTASludge_FD_13513 | JGI IMG/M metagenome (IMG submission 13513) | reverse complement strand
TTTGCGTGGACCGCTTCTTCCTGGGCCTGCACCTTCATCCAATTGGCGAACCCCTTCAGGTTCTGGCTCTCGAACCACGCGGACATGGAAAGGTACAGGTAGGAGGAAAACGCCTCCTCGTTGATCTGCTTGTTCAGCGCCTCATTCATCCGGGCTTTCATCATCCTTTATCTCCTCCTTTTTCGGGTTTCGTTGCCATTGTTTATAATGTTTTTAGATAACAATATACTAGCGCCCGTTCGCCGCCCTGTCAAGAAAGTCGCGGGCCGCCACGAGCCCGCTGGCAGAGGCCTGGACCAGGCCGCGAGTCACCCCAGCCCCGTCGCCTGCAGCGTACAGACCCCTGATCGAGGTCCGCAGTCCCTTGTCCAGGGCGAGACGCAGGCTGTAGAACTTGACCTCCACCCCGTAGAGCAGAGTATGGGGGCCGTCGATCCCTGGCATGATGGCGTTCAGGGCCTTGATCATTTCCAGGATGTCGGTCATGTGCCGGTAAGGCAGTGCAAAGGCAAGGTCCCCGGGTTCGGCCTGCAGAAGGGTGGGCCGGACCAGCCCGCGCTCGATCCTGGCCGCCGTAGAGCGCCTTCCCGCCTTCAAATCCCCCAGGCGCTGCACGAGAACGCTTCCTCCCAGCATGTTGGCAAGCTTGGCGATGGCTCCACCGTACCCGTTCGGATCTCGGAAAGGCTGGGTGAACTCCGTGCTCACCAGGATCGCAAAATTCGTATTCTGGGTCCTTCGGTCCCGGTTGCTGTGGCCGTTCACGATCACCAGCCCGGAATCGCTCTGGTACTCCGTGACGACTTCTCCGTGAGGGCACATGCAGAACGTCCGGACCCGGTCGTCAAAGGTCGGGGCATCGAACACCGCCTTGACCTCGTAAAACTGCTCCGTGAGATCATTGGCGATCTCGTCCGGCACTTCCACGCGAACCCCGATATCCACCGGCAGGGAATCCACGGCCAGCCCGAGGTCCACGGCCACCCGCTCCATCCAGGTGGCTCCCTCCCTGCCAGGGGCAAGCAGGACCGCCGGCGCGAAAACCCGGGTCCCGTCCTCCAGGAGGATCCCCCGGACTTCTCCATTCTCTACCAGGACGGATTTCACCTCCACGCCCGTGAAAACCGAGCAGGCCCCTTTCAGGTGGTTGTAAAAGGAGGCAAGGACACGCTTTGCCCGGTCCGTCCCCATGTGCCGGATCCGCGCCGGGATAACCTGGAGCCCCGCAGAGCGCCCTCTCTTGATCACATCCGCCGCGTAGGCCGGGTCGGGCTCAAAAACCGGGGAATCCGCTCCGAAATGGACGAAGGTCCGGTCGACTTCGGCGATCAGGTCCAGCAGCCGCTGCCTCCCCACGCTTCGTTCCAGGTTGCCTCCGAACTCAGGCGTCAGCGTGAGCTTCCCGTCGCTGTAAGCCCCCGCACCGCCCCACCCGCAGACGATCGCACAAGGACGGCAGTGGACGCAGTTTTTCACCGCCCCCGTTTTGATCGGGCATTTCCGTTGCTCGATCGGGGCCCCCTTGTCGAACACGGCGACCTTTTTCCCGGCCTTCGTGAGCTCCAGCGCTGCGAAAAGTCCTGCAGGGCCAGCCCCCACGATGATGAAATCGTAATGCTCCATTCTCACCCTTCTCCTTTCGTTCGATGCTTAAATGATAGCGCAAAAAAGGAGGGCGGCGGATAAATCCGCCGCCCTCCCTAGTGGGAGGTTCCGCTGCCTAGCGGGGCTTAACGTTGATTCCCCGTTCTTCCGGGGTTCCCGGGATCAGGGTATCCCAGAAGGCCGCACAGACACCCGCAACGGCCATGGGAGTCTTCAGAACGGCCCACAGGACCTGCCCCGGGATGCCGTGTGCAAAGAAAGCGGCCTTCTGCCCGTCCACCCAGCCGGGAAGCCCGAGGGCCATCAGGAAAGCGAAGCCAACGATCAGGACGTTTCTCTGGCTCCCCATGTCGGCCCTCATGAGTACCTGGATGCCGAGCGCCCCAATGATCCCGAACAGCGCGATGTAGGCGCCGCCGATGATCGGGCTGGGAATGGTGGCAACGAGGGCCCCGAGCTTCCCGATCATGCTCATGATGATCAGGATGATCGCTCCCGTCCGGACAACCCAGCGGGAAGCCACGCCCGTCAGTCCGATCAGGCCGATGTTTTCGGTGTAGGAAGTGGTCCCCACGGCACCGAATAGGCCCGCCAGCATGCAGTTCAAGCCTTCGGCCCCGATCCCGCGGCTGATCGTCTCGGGGCTCGGGTCCTCCAGGCCGGAGGCGTAGGAACAGGAATGGTGGTAGTCTCCGATGGATTCGATCATCACGGCAAAGAAACCCGCCAGGATCGCCCCGAAGGTGAGGAGGCTGAATTTCGGTGCCCCCCAGGGCATGACGAGGGTCCTGAAATCACGGAACCATGGAGCCGCCTGGATGCTGGCCAGGTTGATGTAGGCCGGGTGGCCGGGGGCAAAAACACCGGCAAGGGACGCTACCAGGCAAACCAGGTAGGCTAGCACAATGGACGAAAGGATGGCAAAAATGTTGATGTACTTGTTTTTCAGGACGAGGCTGAAAAGGAAGACTCCCGCCACGACCAGGAGGGATACCGGCCAGTAGTTGGCGGCGTTGAACTGGACCGCAACCGGGGCGAGGGAGAACCCGATCGCCATGATCGTCGGGCCGATGACGACAGGCGTGATGACCTTTCGGATCATTCCAACGAGCCGCGTGTAGCCGAGGAGCGCAAGAACAAGGCCCCCGGAAATGAGGGCGCCTCCAACGTTCTGCATGATGACGGCAGGCCCTGCCTCCTTGAATGTCCCGATGATCGTCATGATGGGAGGGATGAAGCTGAAGCTGGATCCCTGGACGATCGGAAGGCCCGATCCCAGTTTCGGGTGGGTCTGGATCAATGTGGCGACCCCCATCGCAAAATAGACGCAGGAGATGAAAAAGCCTATTTGGAGGGTATCCATCCCCATTGCGGGGCCGAAAATGAGCGGGACCAGGGTGGTGGCCCCAAACAGGGTCAGCACGTGCTGCAGCCCGGCCAGGACCATGATGGGGAAGGGAGGACGATCCTCGACACCGTAGACGATTTTCCGCAAAGCCATGACAGCGACACCTCCAATTTTTTTGCACCCGTTTGCATGAAATATAGCATGGCGGGAAGACCTCGTTCAAGAGGAAAAGGGGGCCTGGTTTCATGATTTGCCCGAATGCCGGATTGATGTAGACTGGAAGAGGAGGCGAGCCGAATGAACGTACCCCCTTTTTCCGACGCGCAACAATGTGTCGAAATGATCCTTTCTTCCGGACGCATCGCGCTNCTGAGCGGGGCGGGAATGTCGACGAGCGCAGGAATCCCGGACTTCCGGGGACCAGGGGGGCTGTATTCCAGGCTCGGGATCGAAAACCCCGAGCGGATCTTCGAAATCGGCGCCTTCTTCTCCAACCCGGCCACTTTCTACGATTTCTACCGTGACTTCCTGAAACTGCTCGAAACCGTCAACCCCACGTGGACCCACCGCTTTTTTGCAGCCTTGGAAAACCAGGGGCGGCTGAGCGGGATCGTCACGCAGAATGTCGATGCCCTTCATCAACGGGCGGGGTCTCGGAACGTCCTGGAAATCCACGGCAGCGTCTGGCTAAGCCATTGCACGAAATGCGGGAAGGAGTACGGGTATGCCGCGAGCGCCGCGAAAGTCGCGAAAGAACGCGTCCCGCTTTGCGATGCTTGCGGTTCGGTGATCAAGCCAGACATCGTTTTCTTCGGGGAAAATGTCCGCCAGTTCGAGAACTGCCAGGACCTCGTGTCAAACGCCGATCTTCTCTTCGTGGTCGGATCTTCCCTTGTCGTAACCCCTGCCGCTTGGCTGCCCGGCCTCTGTCCCGGCCGGATCGTGGTCGTCAACAAGGGGGAGATCTCAAGGGCCTGGCTTCCTCCCTCCCGGATCTCCCTGCACGCGGAAGAGGACATCGACACCTTTTTCAGGGCCGTCGCGCAGCTGGCGGGAATCGACGTTCCGGAGCCCCGCTAGATGCCCCGGGGTTCAGGACCCGAACCTCGAGTTCCTTCCCAAAGGTTTTCTCGAATCCCTCCGCCTGGGATTGAACGCCCCACAGCTCCATCTGGATGTCTCCTTCGGCCCGGATTTCCAAGACGACCTTTTTCCCTTGCCCCCGTATGAAGCGTGCCCCGCTCACAAGGCCCGTATGGGTACGGTCGAGGCTTTCCGCCAGGCGGACGAACATCGAGAGGACCCGCACGACCTGCCGGGAAACCTTGTCCAGGGATGCGAAGTCGGGATGTTTCTTGTCCGGGAGGCGTTTCCTGTGAAACAGCGCGATGCAGGCGATGATCGAGATCTCGGTCTGGTTGAAGCCAAGCAGTTCCGCGTTTCGGATGATGTAATGGCTATGGGCGTGATGGTTGGAGAAGGAAATGAACATGCCGATATCGTGGAGGAAGACCGCGTGCTCCAGCAGTTCCCGTTCCGAAGCCCCGTAGGCGTGAAGGCCGGCTTGGCGGGCCGAATCGAAAAGCTCTAGCGTGAGGCGGCTGGTCACGAGGGCATGTTCCTCGTCCAGGTTGAAGTTCCGGGCGAGCCGAAGGACGCTTTTTTGCCTAACGGTCAGTTCTTCCATCTGCGGGAAGTTCCCCTGGCGTGCGAGGTAGTCCACCAGGAGACCGTCCCTGAGGCTCCTTTCGCTGGCCAGGATTTCCTTGAGGCCGACCAGGTCCATCAACGTCTCGAGTATCGCCGCTCCCGCCACCAGGATATCCGCCCTTTCGGGGTTGATGCCCGGGATCTTTCGCCTTTCTTCAAGCGGAAGGGAACACAGGACCTGGACCACCTTCCCGAGCTGTTCCCTCCCGAGGATGGAATCTCCCGAGACTCCCTTCAGCTTCATCTCCCGGGCGATTTGGGACAAGTTGAGGATCGTCCCGGAACTCCCTAGGGCCATGTCGATCCGATGCTCCTTGACCCTCTGGGCCGTCCGGATCGCTGCGTTCCTGACGTACTGGCAGATCAGGGCATAGCGCGCCGGAGAAACGGGTCCCTTTTCGTCCGGCAGGAAAAACATCTGCGTCAGGCGGATCGCCCCAAGTTTCAACGTATCGAGGTAGGCATAATCGGACTGGTTCCCGACGACGACCTCGGTGCTGCCTCCCCCGATATCGATGAAGACGGCATTTCTCGCCCCCATATGGACTCCGCTCGAAACGCCGAGATAAATCAGCCGGGCCTCCTCTCTTCCGGAGATGACGCGGACGTCTAGACCGGCCTCCTTCTCCAGGCGCGCCAGGAACTTGCCTTGATTCTCCGCGTCCCTCGTCGCGGAAGTGGCCACGGCGACGATCTCTTCGGCACCGTAGGCCAGGGCCAGGTCCCTGAACTTGCGGCAGACGAGAATGGCCCGTTCCATGGCCCGGGGCTGAAGCATCTGTTCCTGGAACTCCCCTTCCCCCAGCCGGACGACCTCCCGCTGCTGGTTGAGGACCGTGTAGACGCCTCCTGGATCCACCCTTACCACCAAGAGCCGGACAGAGTTCGTCCCCAAATCGAGGAAAGCGGCCACTTTCCCTTTCGCGGTCTTCACGCTTGAATCCATTCGATCTTCAACTCTCTTCCGAAGGTCAATTCAAACAGGTCCTTCTTTTTTTCGGCCGACTCCCGCTCACAGAAGGCTGGGGAAGAAACCCTGCACTCCAGGAGGAGGCGGCTTCCCTCCAGCCTGAGCCCGATCTCCCTGACGATCGCCCCGTGGCTCGAGTCCATCCCGTCGGCCAACCGAAGGAGCGAGGCCAGCTCGCGGATCGTGAACCGGTCTTTCTCGCAAATGGCCTGGTAGTGGAAATGGCTTTCCCGGGGCAGGCTTCCCCGGTGATATCGCGCGATCGCACCGATGATCCTTCTTTCCCGGGAAGAAAAGCCTTCCAGGAGAGGGGAATCCTGGATTAGTCGCTGGGAGGTCTTGTGGTGCCCCGAGCCCCCCTCGATCCACCCGATGTCGTGCAGGATCGATGCGCATTGCAGCCACAAGCGTTCGGGTTCGCCCAAACCGTGCACGGGCCGTAGCAGGTCGAACAGTTCCAGGGCCAGCCGTTCGACCTGCCGGGCGTGCCCTTCCTCTGCCCCGCAGACTTCCGCAAGTTTCCTGGCGGAGTCGAGGAGTTCGCCGGCACTGGCTCGCGTCGTTCTTTCAGAGCCGCATGGCGGCTCGTCCTCCGCGAGGACACTTCCGAGGTCCGTTCCACGGAGCAGCATCTGGGCAAACGGCTCGGGAAGGCCTCGCCGCCTCGCTTCATCCGCGGCCCGTTCCACATCGTACTCGACTCGGTAATGGCAAAGGCGAAAGACCCCCTTCCGGAGAAAGACCGTTGCGTAAGATGCCCTTGCATCCTCGTCATCGGGGCGTCCCACCGACCCCGGGTTCACGAACACCGTCCCCTTCGCACGAAGCGTAAAGGGGCGGTGCGAGTGACCGCAGACCACGAGGTCTGCATCGGCTGCCTCGGCGAGAGCCTCGAACCGGGACAACGGGGTTTCTTTGGACAGGTGTTCCTTCGGCGAAAGGGGAGAAGCGTGGAGGAGAAGGACCTTTTTTCCCTCCACCTCCATCCTGAGCTGCTCCGGAAGGCTGCGAAGCCACCTCCGGCTCTCCTCGGAGAGGTTCTCGTAGGCCCAGTTGAAAGCCATCTGCTTTTCCGGCATCCCCGCTTGCTTTCGAAACCCGCCTTTCTTCTTCACGTCGAGGACTTTCCGGTCATAGTTTCCGACCACGTTCACGGCATGACGCCTCAGGAGGGTCACGACCTCTTCCGGGAAAGCGCCGTAGCCCACGCTGTCCCCAGCGTTCCAGAAGGCCTCGCACCCCTTCCCCCAGGCGTGTTTCATGACCGCCTCCAGGGCCGGCAGGTTGGCGTGAACGTCTGCGATCAGTGCGACCTTCAAGAGACATTCCTCCCCAGTCTCCTGGCAAAGGCTTTCCAGCCGACCTCGTCAAGGTTCCGTTTCCAGAACTCCCGGAACTCTTCGAAACGCTCGGCCCTGCGCTTCCGGAATTCCGCCTGCAGGAACTCGATGCCCGGGCGCAGCCTCCCCATCGGCCGCCCATGCCCGAAATACCGGATCGTTCGCCGCTCTTCCTTTTCCAGGAACTGCGGCAGNAAAGTGCNCCAGACATCGCAGTCGTGCACGTCCCCCAGGAGGTCCTGGAGTTTCTTGAGCGTCTCGAGGACAGGGTCTGCCTCTCCTTGGAAAAGGGAGCGGAAAATCTCGAGGGTGTATCGAAGCCGCTTCACCGCAATTCTCATGGCATGAAGTTCTTCCACCCTTTCGGGATGGTCCGCAACCGGCTGAAAGGCCTCCAGCTCGGCGGCCCTACGGGCCAGGAGCTCCGCCGCTGCACCCCGGACGGTTTCGAGGCCTTCAGCCTGGCCCGGCAAGGCCATGCGCATCCTCGCAGACAGCCCCCGAAGCGCTTCGGGGAAACTTTTTTTCAGTTCGCTTTCTTCGAGGCGGTCGAGCGCCCGGATCACCTTCAGCTGCAGGCGCTCGCGGCGTTGTCTCAGGCGAAGAAGGAGCCGCTCCACGCCCGGCCTCGGCTTCCGATCATCCACCGTTTCGAGGAGGGCCGCAACCGAAGCCGCCTGGACGTCTGCGTCCCTGGCTTCTCCCAGGGCGCGGCCCACCTTCCGGGCTTCCTTTTCCCACCGCTTCCATTCCACCTCCGAGAAACAGCCGCCGAAAAGGGAAAGTGCGTTCCTGAGCCTCCTGGAGGCCACCCGCATTCGGTGGAGGCATTCCGGGTCCCGGTTCTCCCGGACCCCCTCTATTTCGTCCAGCAGGGCCCAAATTCGTTTCGTCAGCACCTCCGAGGCAAAGAGGCAAACCTCGGGTCCGAAAAGGGGACTTGCTTCCTCAACCATCATCGTTCCAGCTCCCTCTTTTCCGGATCATCTCCCGCTGTGCGTCGACGGCGGACTCCCCCGGGGCGGGACCCAGGCGCACGTAGGTCCCGTCGGGCAGGAGCATTCGGGCTTTCGTACAATCCTGCAGGTGCACGTCGAGGATCGATTCCCGCAACGCCTTCGCCAGAGCCGGGTGCTCGACCGGGAACAGGATTTCGACCCTCCGGTCTAGGTTGCGGGGCATCAGGTCGGCGCTCCCCAGGAGGATTTCTTCGTTTCCCCCGTTGTTGAACCAGAAAATCCTCGGGTGCTCTAGAAAACGGCCGACGATGGAGGTCACCCGGATGGTTTCGCTGAGGCCCTTGACCTGGGGCCTCAGGCAGCAGATCCCCCGAACCTGCAGGTCGATCCGCACCCCTTTCTGGGAAGCCCGGTAAAGAGCCTGGATGCACTCCTTGTCGACCAAGGCATTCATCTTGAAGGCAATGGCCCCGTTCCCCTGTTTTTCGTGCAGCTCGATCTCCCGGTCGATCCTGGATAAGATGCCCTCCCTCATGTTGGCCGGAGCCACCAATAGCTTCCGGTAGTCCTTTTTCATCGAGTACCCGGAAATCGCGTTGAACAGGTCCACAACATCCTCGCCGATATCCGGATCGCAGGTGAGCAGCCCCAGGTCGGTGTATTGCCGAGCCGTGACAACATTGTAGTTGCCGGTCCCCAGGTGCACGTACCTCCGGATTCCGTCGGGCTCCCGCCGAACGACCAGGAGGGCCTTGGCATGGCACTTGAGGCCCAGCACCCCGTAGACGACGTGAACCCCGGCTCGCTCTAGCTCTCTCGCCCACTGGATGTTGTTTTCCTCGTCGAAGCGCGCCTTCAATTCCACCATGGCCATCACCTGCTTCCCGGATTCCCGGGCTTCCAGGAGCGCCTCCACGACCGGGGCGTTTTTCCCCACCCTGTAAAGGGTCTGCTTGATGGCGAGGACGTCCGGGTCCTTTGCCGCAGCGTTCAGCAAATCGAGGACGGGCTTGAAGCTGTCGTAGGGGTGAAAGAGCAGGATGTCCTTCTTCCGGATCGCGGAAAAGATATCCGAGGCCTTCTGAATCGGTTCGGGCACGGCCGGGGCGAACGGGGCCTCTTTCAGACGCGGCCGGTCTAGGGAATAGAGCTCCATCAAGTCGCCCATCCCAAGGGGTCCTTCCAGCGAGTAGATCTGGCAGGGCCCCACCCGCAGGTTCTCGATGAGGACCCGCTTCATCTTGGGGGGCATGGCTTTNTCGAAGGCTAGGCAGACGGGCGTGCCGAACTGCCTTTGCTCGACGCTTTCCTCCATGACCGTCAGGAGGTCGGCGGCTTCATCCTCTTCGATCTCCAGGTCCGCGTCCCGGATCACCCGGAAGGGGCGAGCCGAAAGGACGGGAAACCCCGGGAAAAGCAGGTCCAGGTTCGCTGCGATGACCTCTTCGATCCAGACGAAGTCGTTGTTTCGGGGATCGGTCATCCCCATGCGGTTATAGGGATTCCCCCGGCCTTCCCCAGGTACCCTCAAAAGCCGCGGGTATAGGGCCGGGATCTTCACCCGGGCAAACCTCTCCGATCCCTTCGGCCCTTTCAGCATCACGGCCAGGTTGAGGCTGAGGTTCGAGATATGGGGAAAGGGGTGCCCGGCATCGATGGCAAGCGGGGTCAAGGTGGAAAAAATTTCTTCCCGAAAATAGGACCGGAGCAGTTTCTGGGCCTCCGGCTCCAGTTGTCCGTAGTGGAAGATCCGGATTCCCTCGGCAAAAAGGCGGGGGAGGATGTCCTTCTTCCAGGCTTCGACCTGGAGAGCCAGGAGCGGCTTCAGGATCTTCCGGATCCGGACCAGCTGCTCGGTCGGAGTCATCCTGTCAGGAGGCGGCTCCAGCGCCCCGAGGCTCAACTGCCGCAACAGCCCGGACACCCGGATCATGAAGAATTCGTCGAGGTTCGTGGAAAAAATCGACAGGAACTTGACTCGTTCGAGCAGGGGCAGCGAAGGATCCAGTGCTTCCTCGAGAACTCTCCTGTTGAATTCGATCCAGTTCAGCTCACGGTTGAAGAAGAGGCTCGGGTCCTCGAGGCGTTCGTCCAGGGTCGGCGGCACGGGGTACGGCTTGTCCGCAACCGGCTGCAACTCGTAAGCCGGCGCGTGCCGCTTCTTGCCCTTGCCCCTGTCCTTCGATCCACTGGGATTTCCCATGGGTTCTACCCGCTCCCGGAACCGATCCCCGGGAAGCTGGCCAGGGTTCGTTCGAATGCCCCGGCGGCTTCCGTCCCGAAAAGGAAGAAGGCAATCTCCTTCAGCGAGGTCGACGGGTTTTCGGAAAGGTAATCATGAATCTCCTTCAGCATGGCGCGGGCACATTCGGTGAACGGAAACCCTCCCCCCCCTGTCCCGAGAGCCGGGAAGGCAATACGGCAGGCGCCGATCTCTTCCGCGCGGGCCAGTGCGTTTCTCGTCGCCAGGCGGATAAAGGCCTCGCTGGTCACGAGATCCTGCGCCATCACGGCCGCATGCAGGACGAATCGAACCCCCAGGTTCCCGGCCCCAGTCACCCGCACTTCCCCGGGAAGGGCCGGCCCACCGGCCATGGCTTCCGCCTCGATGGACTGCCCGCCTTTTCTCTTGATCGCGCCCGCCACCCCGGATCCCATCCAGAAGGCGTTGTTCGCCGCGTTGACTACTGCATCCCCGTCGTAAAGGGTAATGTCTCCCTCCACGATTCGAATCGTCGTTCGCCCCCAGAGCCTTTCCTGCGCCATTTCGTCCCCTCCTCCCGCCGCTCGCGGTTCGGCTCTTTTCTATGATACGACATTCCATCGATTCGGGGACCCGGCCTTTTCAACCAACCTGGAGGATCCGGCAAAAAGGGGGGGGCGAGGGGAGTCGAAACTCCCCTCGCCCCCCGGTGTGGATTCGTCCCCGAGGCCTTCTAGTAGGCCCTGGCAAAAATGGCGAGCCTTGCGTTCTCTTTCCCGGTGAAGAAGCAGGTTCCCGTCCGCTCGTCGGAAAGGGGGAAGCAGCGGACGGTCGCACCGGTCGCTTCCTTGATCGCCTTCTCGTCGGAACGGTCGCCGGCAAAATAGGCCGTCACGAACCCTCCCTCGTTCTCCAGCAGCGTTTTCATCTCTTCGAAGGAACCGGCGTGGTGCGTGTTGGCTTCGCGGAATGCCAGCGCCCGGTCGAAAAGAGCTTGCTGGATCGTTTCGAGGAGACGTGGGACTTCCGCCGAAACCGCTTCCCAGGCGATATCGGACCGCTCGGCCGTATCGCGCCGTACTGCCCGGACCTTCCCCTCGTCCATTTCGCGTTCGCCCAGTTCGAGCCGTAGGGGGACTCCCTTCTGGAGATGCCGGAAGAAACGGTCCCCGGGCCTGAGGTGGAAGTCGGTGTCGACGCGGACCGCCATGGGGCCCAGAACGCGGTTGAGTTCGGCCGCGATTTCCCTGGCCTTCGGCAGGATTTTCTCCTGGAGCTTTTGCGCGTCGGTTGAAATCGGCAGGATGACCGCCTTGACGGGAGCCAGGCGGGGAGGAAGGATCAGCCCGTCATCGTCGGAATGGGCCATGATCACCGCGCCGATCATGCGGGTCGAGGTTCCCCAGCTGGTCGTCCATGCATAATCGAGTTCCCCCGCCTGGTTCTGGAAGCGGATCTCAAAGGCCCTTGCGAAATTCTGTCCCAGGAAATGGCTGGTTCCAGCCTGCAGTGCCTTCCGGTCGCTCATCATGGCCTCGCAGGTGTAGGTGTTGTCCGCCCCTGGGAATCTCTCCCCTTCCGATTTCTCCCCGGCGATCACCGGCAGGGCCAGGATTTCCTCCATGAAGCCTCGGTAGACCTCGAGCATCCTCAGCGTCTCTTCCATGGCTTCTGCTCTCGTGGCATGAGCGGTATGCCCCTCCTGCCAGAGGAACTCCGAGGTCCTCAGGAAAAGGCGAGGCCGCATTTCCCAGCGCATGACGTTGCACCACTGGTTGATCAAAAGCGGCAGGTCGCGCCACGATTGAACCCACTTGCTGTACATGTAGCCAATGACCGTTTCGGAGGTCGGGCGAACCACCAGGGGTTCCTCGAGCTGTTCTCCCCCGGCATGGGTGACGACCGCGCACTCGGGAGCAAACCCTTCCACGTGCTCCTTTTCCTTTTCCAGGAAAGAGTTCGGGATCAAAAGGGGAAAGTAGGCGTTCACGTGGCCCGTTTCCTTGAATCGCCGATCCATCTCCGACATGATCGATTCCCAGACGGCATAACCGTCCGGCCGGATCACCATGCATCCCCGAACGGGCGCATAGTCGGCCAGTTCAGCCGCCTTGATCACATCCAGGTACCACTGCGAATAGTCCTTCTCTTTCGGCGTGATGTTCCGTGCCATGAAACCCCCTCCAATCCTCGTTCTCCTTCCGGTCGAACGAGTGTCATTTTAGCCTTTTCAGGGTGATGTGGGCAAGGGCGCCTCGATCCGTCACGGAAGCGGATCCCTTACGGGCATCGGACGCCCCAGGGACAATCCCCACCTCAGCTCGCTTTCGTCGTTGTAGAGCAAAAACAGGCTCCCCCCGAGGAAATTGTTCGGGAAAGAGAGAGAAACACCGGCTTCCCATAGGCTGTCCCCGCTGGACCACCCAGAGTCGAACGTGTTTCCGGCCGCTGCGAAAAGATCGACGTTCATCGAACCCCACCAGCTCCGCTCGAGGACGCGCCGAAACACCAGTCGGGCCCAGGCCACCCTTTCGGCCAGGACGGGCCTGTCCCCGTACCCCAGCAGGTCGTCGCTTCCTCCCAGCCACGCGGCCGTAGCCGGGTTCGACGCGTCCCCGGCCTCCAGCCCCCCCGAAAGAAGGAGGCGCCAGCGGGGTGAAAACGAGTGGACCGCGAGGCCTTCCGTCCTCAAGAGCAGGGTTTTCCCGTCCCTCCACCACCCGCGAACCCTCCACCGGATCCCTTCCGTCGGATCCAGCGGATCGTCCAGTCCCTCGTAAGCTGCAAAGAAGGCCGGGCCCGATGCAAAGCCGTCCTTGAGCCCTTCCGGGCATTCCAGGTACTCGAGGGTGCCTCCCCAGCCGAACTGCCAGTTGCCGGAAACACTGGTGCGGTAAAGTGTCAGCGCGTACCGTTCCCACTTCGCGTCCGGAACGTTGGCGGGGGAAACTTGCCTGTGCCTGGCGGAAAGGACCGCTTCCCACCGAGCGTCCCGCCTGGAGGGTGTCAGGTACCGCGCCGAAACTCCCCAGTCCTCCGCCAGAGTCAATCCCACCCATAGAAGGTCTCCGTCCGCGGAAAGGTCCCTTCGGACCGCCTGAAGAGTCACTGCCCTTTCTGCCGGGGAAATGTTCGTGGTGTATCCTCCAACCTCCACCTCGTAGGGGGCCTTCTTCTGGATGTTGAACACGACCGCTGTCCCGGACTCCCTTTCCTCGAGGGAAACATCCACAGTGGAAAAATCCCCCTCCCTCCGGAGGCGCTCCACGACCTCCTGGATGGCGGCCGGATCAGCCGGAGCTCCCTGCCACTTTTCCGTCCCCTCCAGCAGCTCCCGCTTGCGTAGGTCCGAGATCCCGTTCGCCTCGACGGAAGTCACGGTCGAAACAGCCGGCGGAACTTTTCCTGCCGGAGGGGCTTTCGCCGCCAAAGCAGCAAGCTCCGGTAAGACCTTTTCCGCTTCGAGCCTCCCTCGGTTGACCACGTCGGGAACCGAAGCCACGGAAAGAAGCGGGATCCCCCTGGTATCGGGCCGAATGACAAGATCGGCCCCAGCCAGTTCCTTCGCCACGTTCTGCCCGGTCATGAACGTCGTCATCTGGTCGATTACGTCAACGACCGACCGGATTTCTTCCCGGCTTTTCAGACCGCTCGAAACGTCAACCGCCACCACGGGATAGCCGGGAAAGAGCGCTCGGGCCGCGGAAACCGGGACATTGGCGACCAGGCCTCCGTCCACCAGCAGGCGCCCCTCGTAGGTCCACGGGTCGAAAACCCCCGGTATAGCCATCGAGGCCCGCATGGCACCGGCCAGGCTTCCCTGTTTCAGGACGACCATCGCTCCCGTTTCGAGGTCGGTTGCAACTGCCGCGAAAGGAACAGGCAGCTCCAGGAAATTGCTGTTTCGAACCCGGGAAGTGAGGCTCGAGAGCGTATTGAAAACGCGGATCCCTGGCAAACCGCCGAGGGGGCCCGCCAACCGCCGGTCGTTTCCGAACTCGAGCCGGATCAGGGGCTGTCCCCCAGAGGTCCCCTCTTCCCCCCGCGGCAGGAGGGAAGGCTGGGCATTGTCTCCGAACAGCGCCGCGAGGTCCAGCCCCCGCACGATCTCTTCGATCTCCTCCGGGGCGTAGCCGCAGGCCGAAAGCCCCCCGATGATCGACCCCATGCTTGTTCCCACGATCCCCGCCACGGGGATGTCCGACTTGCGGATGACATCCAGGACCCCGATATGAGCAAGACCTTTCATGCCTCCTCCGGAAAGGGCGAGGACGATCGCTCCCTTCCCGCCGGAATCCGCAAAGGCAAGAGAAACAGGATGGGCAAGGAATGGAAAAGCGGCAAGGAGAAATACGCATAGGCTCAGCACGAACGTTCGCTTCACGGGGATCCCTCCTGGCGTGCGCCTGGATACGCTGGAAAACACGGGTGCACTCTTATCTCAAAAAAGTCTTTTAGTCGGGGTATAGGGTATAATAGCAACAGGTTCGTTAATTGCTGATTTCTACATTCTGCGAAGGAGGGAATAAGGATGAGCGAAGAAAGGAAGAAATTCCCGCTGATCTGGAAGATCGCCCTCGGCTTCGTCCTCGGCATCGCCGCCGGTGCGGTCTTCAAGGAGCAGTCCCAGTTGCTGGCTCCCATCGGAAAGATTTTCATCATACTCCTCAAGATGCTCATCGTTCCACTGGTGTTCTCCAGCCTTGTTGTCGGAACAGCCTCTTTGGGAGATCCCCGTAAGCTCGGCCGCATCGGCGCAAAGACCATCGGCCTCTACCTCGTCACCACGGCCGTAGCGATCGTCATCGGCCTCTTCCTGGGAAATATCATCCAGCCGGGCAGCGGCATGGCCCTATCGGTCGACACCTCGGGATTCAAGGCGCCGGTTCCGCCCTCAATCCTCGACGTCCTCCTGGGGATCTTCCCCGACAACATTGCCAAGTCCCTGGTCGAGTCCAACATGCTGCAGATCATCGTCTTCGCCCTGTTCTTCGGGGTATCGGCGGTTCTGGCGGGTGAAAAGGGCAAGCCCGTCATCGCCTTCATGGATTCCGTTGCGGAAACGATGTACAAGCTGACCGGAATCGTCATGGCCTTCGCCCCTTACGGCGTGTTCGCCCTGATCGCGACCACGGTGGCGAAATATGGACTATCCGTCCTGGCTCCCTTCGGGAAAGTGATCCTGGCGGTCTACCTCGGCTGCTTCCTACACGCGGCTCTTGTCTACTCGGGGCTCATCATGATCGTGGTCAGGAAATCCCCCTTCTGGTACTTCAAGGGAGTAAGGGAATCCACGCTGACAGCCTTCGTCACCCGCTCCAGCTCGGCGACGCTGCCAGTGACCATGAGAGTGGCCCAGGAAAACCTCGGGGTTTCCGAAGGGATCTCTTCCTTCGTTCTTCCCCTGGGAGCCACCATCAACATGGATGGAACGGCCCTATACCAGGGAGTCTGCGCGCTCTTCATAGCCCAGGCCTATGGCCTTCCGCTGGGGATCGGGGCACAGCTCAGCATCATCCTGACAGCCACGCTCGCCTCCATCGGGACGGCCGGGGTTCCCGGGGCGGGGCTGATCATGCTGACTCTTGTCCTGACGGCAGTGGGCCTGCCGGTTGAAGGAGTCGCCCTCGTGGCAGGAATCGATGCCGTCCTGGACATGGCGAGAACTGCGATCAACGTAACCGGCGACAGCTGCGTTGCCGCGGTGGTCGCGAAAACGGAAGGGGAACTGCGCGAAGTTGAACGCACCCTATAAGTTGATCGGCGTCCTGGGAGGAATGGGGCCGGCGGCGGGGGCAGAGTTCCTGCGCCTGCTTACGGCCCTGTGCCCCGCGGTCTCGGACCAGGGGCACCCCCCCGTGATCCTGCTGTCCGACCCGCAGATCCCGGACCGGACCGCTGCGCTCCTGGGCCTAGGAGAGGATCCAACCGAAAGGATCCGAGATGACCTATTCCGGCTGATTTCCTGGGGAGCTGACCTCCTGGCCGTCCCCTGCAATACCGCCCATGCTTTCATTGATCGCTTCGCCGATCAGCTTCCCGTTCCTCTCGTGCACATCGTCGAGGAAACGCTCCGTGAAGCGATCGAAAAAAGTCCAGGCGGAGGATGGCTCATCGCAACCGAGGGAACGCTTGCCAGCGGGATTTACCAGTCAAGGGCGACGCGGGAAGGATACCCCCTCCACCTCCCGACGGACTTGGAGCAGGCGGAGGTGACCGAAATCATCCGGCTGGTCAAGGCCAATCGAACCGACCAGGCGGCAAAGCGCTTCAAACTTCTCGCGGAAGGCCTGTGGGGCCGGGCCGCGCTTCCAATCATCACAGCCTGCACGGAAACCCCCCTTGCCTACCGGACTGCAGGCCTTCCGGAATCGATGACGGTCTCCAGCCTCGAAGCCCTCGCGAGGGGAACCCTCAGGAAGTTCTCGGAGGGGTAGGCGCCCGGGACCGTTCCCCTGAAGCTTTTCCCGGGGCAACATCAAGGAACCGGAGGGCCAGGGCCCATGCTGCAAGGTCGTCGATGGGCCTCGGGGGCACCCGCAGGCTTTCGGGGATCCAGCGCGCGAAAAAGCCCGGCGGGTGCAGTTTCCAGAACAGCCGCCTCGCCTCCAGGGTCGTGTAGGCCTCTTCCACGATCGTGAACACGCGGCCACGGGAGACAAGGGCAATTTCCAGGATTTTCCGTGCCGTTCCGCTCCCGAGAAGGATCGTCCCCGGCGGATCCAGCCTTTCCGCGTTTCCGCGCCGTTCACGGATCGCCGGTGCCAGTTGCCGCAGGTCTCCATTGAGAAGTCCGTCGAGCAATTCTTCCAACCGCAGGCAGGGGATGATCCCGCTGGCCAGCAGGTCTCCCCGTAGCGCAACGAAAGCCCAGCCGAACTTGTTTTTTCCCGGATCGAGCGCAAGCAGGTTCTCCATCTGTTCAATCCCCCACGGTGCTGGCCCAGCGAGGGTACAGCCACATCCATTGCTCCGGGTACCGGGAGATCCAGTCTCCCAGCACCTCGTTGCAAAGGGCCGCCGCGCGCTTGAGAGCTTCCTCTCCGCCGTCCCCCGCAGGCAGGTCGAGAGCAGGCAGGAAAGTCAGGTCGAAGCGGACCCCGCCTTCCCTTCGGATGCCGAATACAGGAACGATGGGAGTCCCGAGCTTCCAGCTCATCTTGACGGGACCGTATGGGGTACTGGCGGGCCGCCCCAGAAACGGCACGACTACCCCCTTGTGCTTTGCGTCCTGGTCAAGAAGGACCGCGAGCGCTTTTCCCGACTGGAGGCATCTCAGGGCACCCTTCAAATCCATTCCCTTGCCGATCGTTTCGACACCGCCCAAGGCCCGGAGCGAGAAGAGCAGGTCCGTAATTCGGGGATCCCTCTGCTCGGCCCCGATCGCTTCTACCGGAATTCCCATGCGGGTGATCCGCGAAGCCGCCAGTTCCCAGTTTCCGAGGTGAGCGCTAAGGAGGATGACCCCACGTCCCAGGCTATAGGCTTTTCTGAGGTTTTCCTCCCCGTGGATCGTGAACAGGTCGTTGATGCAGTCTTTCAGGACTCCCAGGCGAAGGATCTCCGCGATGCAGCGGCCGTGATTCCTGTAGGATTCCCGGACAATCCTTCGGGCATCCGTGATCCCCACCCCCAGGACCCGGACACACCGCCTTTCGGCCGCATCCACGCGCTTCCAGCTGAAAAACCAGGCCAAGAGTCCGAACACCGCTCCAAGCCGTACGGCGGCCGTGTGGGGCAAACGCGTCGCAAGCGCCCGGAACGCCCGTATCGCCAGCCAGGCGGCCTCCTGCCCTTTCAAGGACGTGAAGCTCCTTCCGTCTCCTCCAGCAGCCTCAGCACCGTGGCGTCCACGGCTGCCATCCCGTGGCGGCTAATTTCGGCAACGGCGCGGGCCGTTTCCCCCAGCCCGGGAAGGATGACCCCTTGCCGATCCGAAACTCCCCTTCCCTCGAGGGCCATCCGGGCGGCCAGGTACGCTTCCCCAGCCCCCGCTGAGACCTTTAGGGCGCAGGATCCCTTCGCACCGTCGCACAACACGCCCAAAAGCGAAGAGACGAGCGAAGCGACGGCTCTTTCCGCCTGTGGAGGTGTTCCTCCGCCCAGCCGGACGATCCCTGCCGCGGCCCCCGCACCGGCAGCAATCACGCAGCCACAGGTCGGCGTGAGCCTTCCCGTGTGGGCCTTGATCAGACCCGTAACCAGGTGGCTTAGAGCCAAAGCCTCGGCCAGTTCCCGGGGAGTTTTGCACCATTCCTCGGCCGCCACGGCCACCGGCAGGATCGCCGTGATCCCGTGGTTCCCGCTCCCGGCGCTGCTCATGACAGGCCAGGGGCCTCCATCCATCCGGACATCCGCTGCCGCACCTGCGATCGCCTTGATCCTGTACAGGATGTCTCCTCCGGCTTTCGCCAGGGAGAAGCCCACTCCCAGCCCCCAGGGAGATTCGAGGCCTTGGTCCGCCACGTCCCGGTTCATCCGGACCCCTTCCAGCAGGAAACGTTCGACATCGGCGTCGATCGACCCGGCAAGAGCCCAAAGGCCTTCCATGTCCTGGTTTGCAAGCTCTTCGATATATGCTGGCCTCCCCTGAAGGTTCGTGTCCGCCTCTAGGAGGCGACGGATCACTTCACCGTCGGAGCGGACCTCGACGACGCGGTCGTGACGACCCGAAATCACAGCCGAGGAGGTATGCCCTCCTCCCGACAGGAAGGCTTCGACGAACACGCTCGGGACATCGGGAACCACTTCCTGGGTCACGAGCCCCTCTTCCACCATTGTCCGGGCCATTTTCACCGCTTCTTCCGGAACGTGCTCCAGGACCAGCAGTCCACGAGCCGGATTCCCACAAAGAGCTCCCAAGGCCGCGGCCAGCAGGTTCCCCCGCAGGCCCCGCGTTCCCGGGATGCCCACGGCAATACCGTTCTTGAAGATGTTGGCCGAAAGCCTCAGGCGGATCGATTGCACCGGACAGAGCAGCGCTCTGGCAGCATTCGCTGCGGCAAGCGCGACGGCTCCCGGTTCCGTGCAGCCGAGCGCCGGTTTGACTTCCTGCTCGAAAAAGGAGCGAAGTTCCATTCCCGTATCCCCTTTCCACGTTTGAATCCTTTTTTCCTATTATGCCTCAAGATCTCTTGACAGTCAAGTCCCAGAACTGCTGTAAATTCGGATCCGGTTACAGATTCACCGCTACGGCCTCAGGTTGAGACATGTTTACCGGCTGTTTCACTGAGGCCTTT
>JGI11944J13513_1001404_pt1 | contig 19411 bp, 22 predicted proteins | sample TerdegcoTASludge_FD_13513 | JGI IMG/M metagenome (IMG submission 13513) | reverse complement strand
ACCCCTCCTCGATCAGCCTCTTCATGTACCGGAAGAAGAACGTCAGGAGGAGCGTCCTGATGTGGGCTCCGTCCACGTCGGCATCGGTCATCAGGATAACGCGGTGGTAGCGGGCCTTCTCCGGGTCAAACTGCTCGCCGACTCCCGTCCCGATGGCTGAAATGAGGGCCTGGATCTCTGCGTTCTTGAGGATCCTGTGCTGGGTCGCCTTCTCCACGTTCAGGATCTTGCCCCGCAGGGGCAGGATTGCCTGGAACCGGCGATCACGGCCCTGCTTTGCGGAACCGCCTGCCGAGTCCCCCTCCACGATGTATATTTCGCTCCGGGCCGGATCCCGCTCGGAACAGTCGGCAAGTTTCCCGGGCAGCCCGGTTGTCTCGAGGGTGCTCTTCCGGCGGGCCAGCTCGCGGGCGTTCCTCGCGGCCTCGCGGGCCCGTGCAGCAGTCAGGACCTTCTCAACGATCGCAGAGAGGACACGCGGGTTCTCCTCGAAGTAGTCCGAGAGCGACTGGTAGACGAGCGAGTCCACGATTCCCTTGACGTTGCTGTTGCCCAGGCGCATCTTGGTCTGGCCCTCGAACTGGGGGTTTGCGATCTTGACGCTGATGATCGCTGTCAAGCCCTCGCGGACGTCCTCGCCCCGGATGGAGAGCCCGGTCTCCCGGATCAGGTTGTTCTTGCGGGCAGAGTTGTTGACCGCCTTCGTAATCGCGCTGCGGAACCCTTCCAGGTGCGTCCCGCCCTCCCGCGTATTGACGCTGTTGACGTACGAAAAGATCTGTTCCGAGTATCCTGTCGTGTACTGGAGGGCCACCTCGATCTCTGTCATGGACTCCGGGTCGTTCTTTTTCAGCGAGATGACGTCAGGGTGGAGAGGTTCGGCCCCGGCGTTGAGGAAACGCACGTATTCCGCGATACCTCCCTCGTAGTGGAACTTCTCGCTGTCACCGGTCCGCTCGTCCAGGAGCGATATGGAGATCCCGGCGTTGAGAAACGCCAGTTCACGGAGCCTGTGGGCCAGGATGTCGTAATCGAACCTGACCGTCTCGAATATCGTCTCGTCCGGGGCAAACGTGATCAGTGTACCCGAGAGGCGGTTTCCGAATTTCTGGAGGAACTCCGCCCTGTCCGATCCGCGGAACGCAGGTCTCGAACCGTACCATTCCTGGTACCGGGCGATAAGTTCCTCGATGCTCTCCTCGCGGGACGCAAGGGGACTCGTGACACGCCCCCGTTCGAAGCGCATCTCGTAGATGTTTCCGTCCCGGTATACCCTCGCGTGGAGCCACCGCGAGAGTGCATTGACAACGGAGACACCGACACCGTGGAGCCCCCCGGAGACCTGGTACGTGCTCTTGTCGAACTTGCCGCCTGCGTGCAGCACGGTGAGGACGACCTCGAGCGCACTCTTTTTCGTATTGTTCATCTCGTCGACGGGGATACCCCTCCCGTTGTCGAGGACGGAGATGGACCCGTCGCCGTGAATTGTCACCCATATGGATGTGCAGAACCCGGCAAGAGCCTCGTCAATGGAGTTGTCCACTACCTCGTAGACGAGGTGGTGGAGTCCCCGCGTATCGGTGCTCCCGATATACATTGCGGGACGTTCCCTGACCGGCTGGAGACCCTCAAGTACCGTGATATGCGAAGCATCATAAGTATCTGCCATTCTTCTCCCCCGTCAAAAAACACACTTTTTCCAGCAGAACGGGCGTCACATGTAGTATTGGACGCGCAAACACATAAGCCTAATTCAGGAAAACCGGGTAATTTTACTGGAATTCACCGAGGTCCGGATCTTTTATCCCGAGCCCCTTGTCGATGGCAATGATCAGGCGGTTGATGAGTTTCTTCACCTCTTCTGCCTCCTCCCTGTCGAGTGTCCCCGGCTGGTGCCAGACGATCCGCTTGCGGAGCCTGTCCGCGAGTTCCTCGATCTCTGTCCCCCTGAACTGGTCGGGAACGATGAACTCTTCCAGGTGGTCTGCTGCCCCGAAAAATGCTTCCTCGGGCTTCCCCGAGAAGTGCTTGCAGATGTGCATGAGGTTTGTGATGAATCCCCGTCCAAACGCGCTTGCCATGAGAAAGAGAGGTCCCCTCAAAGGGAAAAAGGGTTGCGATCAGAGCAGTCCCTGCGAGGACAGCCAGGCGATGACGGGGGTGCAGACGACCACGGGCATGCAGGCCAAAAGAAAGAACAGGTCCCTTCTTGCGAGGGGCTTCTTCCTGATGTAGAGGTGGCTTTCGCGCCCGTATCCCCTGCAGAGCATGGCCATGTACGTCCTTTCTCCCTGCTCGTAGGACCGGATGAAGAGCGTACCGATGGTATATGCGAGGACACGCAGGCGGTACCGGTACGGCAGGTTCCGGTCAAAGGGCGAGAAGCAACGGGCGGCAAGCGATTCGCCAACCTTACGCGTGATGTACCCGAAGACAAATATGTACCGGACCATCATCCCGAGTACGAGTGAGAACTCTGCCGGGAGACCGAGCCTGCCGGCCCCCTCCAGGAGGTCCTGGACACGCGTCGTGGAGGAGAGCAGGATGATAAACGATATGGAGACGAGGAATTTCACGAACAGGACAGAGGCAAACTCGACGGACTCCCGGTAGACATGGATCCCGAACGGGAGGTCAGCAATGGACGTGTAAACCGTGTAGTAAGGGTTCTGTACGAATATCTGGACAAGTATGAGAAAGAAACCGAAGGGGACCACCATGAGGACCCTCTTTCCATAGACGAGGGGCGAGAGGCGCGAGAGTGCCCAGAGGATCGCAAAGAGGAGGAAAAAGACGAGTCCGACCGGAAAGACGACCGGCGAGTACGGGACGGCGACCATCGCGACGATCGCTGCAAAGCAGAGGATGATCTTCGCCCGGGCGTCGATATCGTGGACCGGGCTTTTCCTGTATGCCTGCTTCTCGATGAAGAAGAGTTCCTCGATCATCCCCTCCTCCCGAATGCCTCCAGGAAAGCGTTCTTTGCCTCGTCAAATGTGTATGCCATGGAGATCCCGACCCCTTCCTGCCGCAGCGCCCCGATCAGACGTGGAATGACAGGGACTTCGAGGCGGACGGATGCCAGCATCTCGTGCTGCACGAATACCTCCCTGCACGTGCCGCTCGCAACAATCCTTCCCTTGTCCATGACGTACACGATATCGGCCATTTCAGGGACGAGCGAGACGTCGTGCGTGGAATAGATGACTGTCATGCCGAACCTGCGGGCAAGCGAATTGACAAAGTCCACGAGGTCACGGACTCCGGCCGGATCGAGCCCCGCAGTGGGTTCGTCGAGCACCAGCACCTGAGGTTCCATTGCGATGATGCCGGCGATCGCGACTCTCTTCTTCTCCCCGCCGGAGAGGTGGTGGGGGACGCGGTCACGCAGGTGGGTGATCCCGACCACGCGGAGGGCCTCTTCCACCCTGTGGCGGACAGTCTCCCCGTCGAGTCCCAGGTTCATCGGACCGAACGCCACATCCTGTTCGACGGTCGGAGAGAAGATCTGGTCATCGGGGTTCTGGAAGACCACACCCACGAACTTCCGTACCTCTTTTATATTTTCACGGGTGATCGGCTCGCCGCGGATCAGGATCGTGCCCGAGGTGGGCTGGAGGATACCGTTGAAGTGCTTGAAAAGCGTGCTCTTCCCGGCTCCGTTTGCACCTATCACTGCAATGCGCGCGTTGCGCGGTGCGATGAAGTTCACCCTGTCAAGGCCCCTGACGTTTCCGGGGTAGACGTGACAGAGGTCCCGTGTCTCGATGAGGTGCATGGAAAGAACCTTACCCCGAACGGGTGGGGCGCAAAAAAGTAAATAGGTATTCTTTCATCCCGGGCGGGAAAAGGCTTTTCCGAGCCCGAATGCAACAAGCAGGACGAGGATCGTCCCTGCCACGATGGCAAGGGCCTCTCCCATCTTCGCGAGACCTTCGATGGAATAATCCGGGAACGGTGCCGCATACGAGAACGTGTTCCCTGTGATCTCCTGGACCTGTTCCTCGGCTGCGACTGCGGCATCCTCGTTAAGTTCCGAACCATGGATCTCCTTTGCCCCGAATATCCCGAAGAATGCACTCTCCAGGCCGTCCGGGTTGCTGGATGCGATGAACGGCGCTGCAACCGCGATTACAAGGGCAATGATGATCCCAAAGATGAGGATATTGTCCTTCTTCATCAGGCGGTCACCCCCGATTCCTTCGGGAGGATGTCAGGTCGTGCCGTAAAGATCAGGTAGAGTGCGACTGTCGTTATCGCGCCCTCGATCACCCCGATGACGGCATGGTATAAGCCCATGGAGAAGAGGCCGAGGCCCAGGGGAAACGTTCCTGCAATGGCCATCTCGACTGCGCAGGCAAGGGCCGAAACAAACAGGGAGAGCCAGGCAGCCACAAATGCAGCAGGATACGGGTTCCTGATGGCCCTGTTTAATCCCTTGTAACTGTAGAACCCGACGAATCCCCCGATGACACCCATGTTGATGATGTTTGCCCCCATCACCGTGATCCCGCCGTCACCGAACAGGACACCCTGGACGATGAGGACGAGGGTGAGAACGAAGACCGCTGCAAAGGGTGAACCAAGGACGATCGCAGCGAGGGCGGCCCCCACCATGTGACCGCTCGTCCCCCACGGAATGGGGACGTTGACCGCCTGTATGGCAAAGATTCCCGCCGCAAGCACGGCGACGAGAGGGACCTTTTCTTCACGCATCTCGGCCCTTGCCCACCGCAGGGACAGGGCAATGAACACGAGGGCAATGACCCAGTACACTGCTGCCTGCAGGAGTGGAATGAAACTATCAGGGATGTGCAATTCAATCACCAGAATAATACTCTTACATTTGACAGTTTTACTTATTCTTTAAAAAATGTTCTTATTGAAATTTTTTAATACCATTGAGCGGATAATCGTGCCAAGAAGGGGAAAGAGTTCCGGCCTCGTAGCAAGGCGGCGGACAATCTTTCCGGGCCGGTCCATGTCTCCCAGGGACACGATGTCCCTGATGATGGCAGGGTCATCGAGTGCCCTGATTATCCCTGCAATATCACCAGGAGTCATTTTCCGGCGGACCTCGAAGAGCCGGAGCCCAAGAGAGAGCTCGCGGCCGAAGTCTGCTCTCCAGGCCTTCTCGTAGGGGGACAGGTCGTCATCGCTGAATTTCCCTTTCCTGACAGCCTCCCCGATGACGTGGGCAGCATGCCGCGCTGCCCGGACACCCGTGTAGACGCCCCCGCCCGACGTGGGCTTGGCCATCCCTGCAGCGTCCCCGACGAGCAGGACACGGTTGCCATACGTCCGGGCCCTCGGCCCGATGGGGATCGCCCCGCTCACGAGGTGGACGGTTGCCTGGTGACCAACCCCGAAAAACCGGCCCAGGAACCGCGGGAAGGTCGTCCTGACATCCCGAAGACCGGCGAGGCCCACCCGTGCCCTTCCCGGGCCGATGGGAATCGCCCACCCGAAGAAATCGGGGGAGGCATCGGGGTGGATCTCCACGAGACCCTCGTCCATCCGCCAGGCTATGTCTGCCTGGAGGCCGGCAAGGACGTGCGCGGGGCGTGGCATGCCGCTCTCGCGGGCGACCCGGCTCGCTGCCCCGTCGGCCCCGACGAGAACCCCGAACGAGATCTCTTCCTTCCCGCGTATCCCCCTCGTAACGATGCTGTGTCCCTCCCTCCGGAAGAACGCGGTCTTCATCCTGATCTCTGCCCCGGCCCGGGCAGCACGCGCGAGCATCTCGCGGTCGAGGATAGCACGGTCCACCACGTGGGCTTTCGGAACGCCCGCATCAAAGGAGAGGACGGGGCCAAGCGAGGAGACGATCCGGGCACCCCTCACCGTCGCGATGATGCACGAGTCAGGGACACTGCACTCTTCGAATGCTGCGAGGGACAGGAGTCCGGCACACTGGACAGGGATTCCTGCGGATGCATGTTCCTCGAGGAGGCAGACCGAGAGGCCCTGCTCTGCGCACAACCGTGCGCACGTGCTCCCCGACGGTCCGCCGCCGACCACGACCACGTCGAAGTGTCCCGTCACGGTTTTCCCCTTCCATTGTCAGCACGTGGCAGTATCAAGGGATCTGAAAGACCGGAGGACCGAAAGAACGGGAGCAGCCGGGGATGGAAACCACGGGCCTGCCGGAACCCGGACTGCCGGCACATTCTCCCTCACACCCATTTTTCACCTCGCAGGGGGAAACATACTCCCGCAGATGGAGAGAGAACCACAGTTTGTCTGGAAACAGTGCATCGTCGTCCGGAGCGATATCAGGATGAGCTGCGGCAAGACGTGTGCCCAGGTCGCCCATGCCGCGATCATCGCGTACGAGAGGGCCGATGCAGCCACGAGGAAGAAATGGTTCCAGGAAGGGCAGAAGAAGGTCGTCCTGAAGGTTCCCGGGGAACGCGATCTCCTGGAACTCAAGAGCCTTGCGGAACACTCCGGGATCGCGACCGGTCTTGTCCAGGACGCGGGACTGACCGAGATCCCACCGGGAACCGTGACTGCGCTCGGCCTCGGGCCCGCAAAGAGCGAGGATCTCGACCGGATAACGAGTTCCCTGTCCCTCCTGTGAAGGCCGGACAGGTGGCACCCGTTTCCGGCTGCGGGTTCCCCGACAGGAAGACCGTTTTATGAAAGAGAGCCCCTATCCCCTCGAAAAGTTCCTCGGGATGCGCTACTACGCGAGCGATACACCGGGAACCGGCGGCAGGCTGCGGGAGCGTGCGGAGGACTTTGCTGTGGACGAGGTCTTTGCCGCACCGGGAGACGAGGGGCCGTACCTCGTCTGCCGGCTGACGAAGAGGAACTGGGAGATGCAGCGGGCAGCCCGCGAGATCGCAAGGCAGCTGGGGATATCGCACCGCCGGGTCTCGTGGACGGGGACGAAGGATACCCATGCCCTCACCACCCAGCTGATCGCCATCTACGGAGTCCGGGAAAACGATATCGCACGGGTCACCCTCGGAGACATCGAAATAGTCCCGGTCGGGAGATCGCAGCAGCCCCTGTCCCTCGGGGGACATGAGGGGAACCGTTTCTCGATCACCATACGGGACACGCGGTCGTCCGACCCCGGCCGGGAGCTCGCGGAAGTTGCGGAGACGTGCAGGCAGGGAATCCCCAATTACTTCGGCATCCAGAGGTTCGGGGTGGCAAGACCCGTCACCCACCTCGTGGGTCTCCACATCCTCAAAGGTGACCTCGAAGGGGCTGTCACCTGTTACATCGGCAGGGCCTGCCCGGGCGAGGACCCTGCCGTGCGGGAAGCACGCGGAGAATTCCTCTCGTCCCGTGACCCTGCCGCTGCCCTGCGGTCTTTTCCCGTGACCCTCTCCTACGAGAGGGCAATGCTCCACCACCTCGTATCGCACCCGGGTGACTACCGGGGTGCGCTGTGTTCCCTCCCGCCCCGGCTCCTCTCCCTCTTCGTCAGTGCATTCCAGTCCCACCTCTTCAACTGCACCGTCTCGTCCCGGATGGAGAGGCTCGGCGATGACTTCCGGATCCCGCATGCGGGGGACAGGCTCCTCTTTCCAGACGGAAAAGAGGACGTCGTCTCGTCCCCGATGCTCCAGGCTGCCCGCACCATGGCCTCCAGGGGCAGGTGCCGCGTCGCGATCATGGTACCGGGGTCGCGGCCCGTTCAGCCTGCCGGCGAGGACGATTCTGCGATGGCCCTCCTCCTTGCCAGGCATGGCATCTCCCCGGAAGATTTCGCACGGGCCTCGGAGATCGTGGGGACCCGGTACAACGGGGCGTTGCGACCGGCAGTCCTCTCCACGGACGTTGCATGGACTGTTGCGGGAAAGGACGTGACCCTCACTTTTTCCCTCGGCCCCGGGAGTTATGCAACGACCGTGTGCAGGGAGTTCATGAAGGCCGACCCGGCCTCGATGGTCTGACGGGGAGAGTTCAGGGTTTCCAGCCGGCTGCAAGCTTCCTTGCTCCCTCGATGGCATCGTTGAGGTTTCCCAGTTCGTCAACGAGGCCTGCTTCGAGGGCATCCTGTCCGCGGAACACCCGTGCGTCCTCGATAATACTCCGGTTGACCGGCCGTGCGGCAAGGATCCCGGAAAGGATCCCCTCGTTACTCTCGTTCACGATCATACCGGCATACTCGCGCTCCTCGGGCGAGAGGGGACGGTACCCGTATCCCATGTCCTTCCTGCTCCCCGAGGTAATCACCTCGACGCTGATGTTATTCTCCGCAAGCCAGTCCGATATGTCAATAAATGTCCAGGATGTGCCAATCCCGCCCGTAATGGTGTCGGGGTTTGCGTAGATGCGGTCTGCCGGTGCAGAGATGGCATACGCCGCGGAGGTGGCAATGTCACCCATGGAGACGACCACCGGCTTCTTTTCCATGGCATACCTGATGTCCCGGATGATCTCCTGGGCAGCCGCAGGGGTGCCGCCGGGACTGTTGACGCGCAGCACTATCGCTTTGACGAGGGGATCGTCGGCTGCATCCCGGATCGCCCGGCCCGCGTATTCCGAGCCGGTATAACCCCCTCCGTGGCCCGTGCCGGTCACGATGGTCCCCTCGATACGGATGACCGAAATCCCCATCTCCTGCGTGTCAGACACCTGGATGAGCCAGAATGCCGCAGCTCCCGCAAGGAATGCCAGGAGCAGGAGAAGAGCGAATACGAAAAGGCGCCTTGCGGGCTTTTGGCTATGTCCCGGAATCTCCTCCACTCGTGTCCCCTCCTTTCCCTGAATAGAGGACCCTCCACTCTGTCACGAGGTTCGTGCCGCACATGTAATGGGACGACAGGGCCAGCCGGATCATCTGCGACTCGTCCTCGATGTGCATCCCGCCGACAAGCGAGGGCGTGTCGGCTCCCCCGACGATGAAGGGGAGGTGAATGAGCCGGATCTCGTCCACGAGCCGGTGGTGCAGCATGTGCCAGTTGAGAGTGGGGCCTCCTTCGAGCATCATCCGCCGGACACCGAACTCATCGTGCAGCTTCTCCATGAGGAGCGGCAGGTCGACGTGGTCTTCTCCTGCAACGACGACAGAGACTCCCCTGGCCCGGAGCATCGCGACCTTTTCTTCCGGTGCCCGGGAACAGACAGCGATGACCGTGGGTGCATCGGGCCCGAGGACGTTTGCATCCGGGGGAATATCTGCCATGCTGCTCGGGATGACCCGGAGGGGGCTCTTCCCGGGGACCAGCCGGACTGTCAGGAACGAGTTATCGATCTGTATCGTCCGTGAACCGACCATGATTGCATCGCAGGCGGCACGCGTTTTGTGCAGGAGGATCTCGGTCGCATGGTCCATGTATTTCATCAGGATTTTGCTGGATGCTCCCCTCTTGAGGGTGAGCTTCCCGTCTACCGTGATCTCTGACATCATCAGGACATGGGGCCTTCTTCTGTTTTCCGGCACGAAATCTCCCGCCACAGAGAGCTGTATCGTGCTGCTCTGATATAGAGGTTCCCCGGCCGGCAAGAGACTGCAAAGCCGCCTTTATCCTGAAAAATCCGGTCAATTTCCCCATTGGGGCTGTCACCAGCCGGGAATGATAACCATTATCCGCAGTCCCGGCATGGTACTTAGGCATGAACATTACTGCCCTCCGGCCCCGTTTCATGCGGTACATCGAGCCGGTGGCAGCACTCTTTTCACGGGCGGGTTTTTCGGCAAACCAGGTCTCTTTCCTTGCGCTGGTCTTTGGTATCCTCTGTGCCATTCTCTTTTCCCTCCGGATGTTTCCCGCCGGCAGCCTCGCCCTCTTTGTCTCCGTGCTGCTCGACCTGGTCGACGGGTCAGTCGCACGCCAGACATCGACCCAGTCACGGTTCGGGGCGGTTTTTGACTGGATCGTGGATAAGTACGTGGATGCCCTCGTCATTGTCGGGATAGGCGTCTCCGGTGTCCCGCTCGTCACGCGTTTCCTGTCCCTTCCCCCGACAGCCGATTTCTGCGTTGTCGCCCTTGCCGTCACCGGGTCCCTGATGAACACCTTCATCAAGCCGGTGGTCTACGCCGAGATCGGCTACCAGGAGAGGGTCGACGGGAAGATAGAAGACCCCCTCGAGGGTGTCGGGTTCTTCGGGAGACCCGAGACCTGCCTCGTCCTCCTCATCGGAGGAGCAACGGGGTTCATCTGGATCTCGGTCATCATCATCGCTATCTGCACGAACCTCTCCGCAGTCCAGAGAATCACGTACCTCTACCGAACACTCGCCTGATCTCCCTGATATAGAGGTCAACGAGGTCCGTGGCATACCGTGCCAGATCCGGGATGATGGAAAAGAGTCCCCATGCTATTCCGATGAGGAGGAGAAGTGCCAGCCCCTCGGCGATCACGTTGTGCGCCCAGAAGAAACTCTCGTAACCCGGTTCCCCGTTGCCCGCAATCTCCGGCAGGTAGGGGAACCACTGCCCGGAATAGGCAATGATGACCCCGACGTTCCTCGCGATGTTGAGGAGGTAGATGACAGGGACGATGAGCAGGAACGAGAGAACCTTCTGGCGGAACGTCGTCCTGACAGCGCTGACCACGCCGAGCATGATGGCTATTGCCTGGATCCCCGTGCAGGCGAGGATGATCTCCACCCGGTAACCGTTCCGGGAGACGAGGTTCCACGCGAGCCGGTCGACGGGGTACCCGACAAGAGAGAGAACGGCCGCCGTCTGGTCCACGACGACCGCGATCAGCCAGTCACCGAGCGGTGTAAATTCGAAAGGGGCATAAATCAGGAATGCAACCGCTGCAGCCGTCGAGAGCTGCCGGACCAGCCGCTCTCCGGAAAGGAGGTTTTTCCCGGTTATAGCGAGGAAGGGGACGGACAGGACCGCGAGGACCGGATAGAGGACGTTGTTTATGGAAAGGTAATAGGGGATTTCGGCAAAAAGGAAGAGAACCATCCCCGTCCACCCGAGTAGCGCACAGTGATTCCTGTAACGCCATGGAACCAGGAATGCAAGGAAAAAGATGCAGGAGAAGAGGACGAGGAGCTCTTTCATCCCATTCCTATGGGTATCCCGAAAAGAAAAAAGGTGCTATTACGAATGGTTTGACCCCGGGACAACTGCGTCTCGTCACTCTCCGGACAGGCCATCCCTTTTTTTTTGGACCTTCTTTACATTCTTTTATACAAGCCTTAATCTCGCATGGAGGCGCATTAATGGCTGATGTTCTGCCCTGAATGCGGAAGCCTGATGATCTCGTCTGCAGGCCAGTTGAAGTGCCGGAAATGCGGTTACAACAGGAAAATTGACAAGAATGACCAGATGCAGATCACGAGGACACGCCGCGAGAAGGAGATCGTGATCGTCGAGGAGGAAGGATCTGTCCGCACTCTGCCCACAATCGCAGTAAAATGCCCCAAGTGCGAGCATAACCTTGCCTTCTGGTGGCTCCGCCAGCTCCGGGCAGCCGACGAGAGCGAGGTCCGGTTCTTCAGGTGCTGCGAGTGCGGGCACACGTGGCGGGAATACGACTGATATCCAGCCGGTCTTTTTTCTATCCATTTATCCCGATTGTGACCGAAATGCACGGAACCGGGACATTTGGCTGAGTTTTCCGGGGTAAAGGTCCCGGTGATGTGTCCGGTCAACCCTGCCTACTCCCCATCCTCACCGGGGGGTGGCCCGGAGCAGCAGCAGACCGCACTCCCATCCTTAGACGCTCTCGGGGCTGACGCCCCGCCGCTGCGGTACCCCCCTGTGGCGATAGGGCCAGTGCTGGGGGAGAGGTCATGACACAATCCCCGATCAACCCTGCCTGCTTCCCATCCTCACCGGGGGGGTGGTCCGGAGGGGGTCTCCCCCTCCGGGCAATTAGATAGCAGACCGCACTCCCGTCCTTTGACGTTCTCGGGGCTCACGCCCCGCCGTTGCGGCACCCCCGTATGGCGATAGGGCCAGTGCTAGGGGAGAGGTCATGACACAATCCCCAATCAACCCTGCCCGCTCACCATCCTCACCGGGGGGGTGGTCCGGAGGGGGTCTCCCCTTCCGGGCAACTGAGAAACAAACCGCACTCACACCCAATCTGACGCCCCGCCGCAAGAAAACACGTCATGACACAATCCCCGGTCAACCCTGCCCGCTCCCTATCCTCACCAGGGGGTGGTCCGGAGGGGGTCTCCCCCTCCGCGCAATTAGACAGCAGACCGCACTCACACCCAATCTGACGCCCCGCCGCAAGAAAACACGTCATGACACAATCCCCGGTCAACCCTGCCCGCTCACCATCCTCACCGGGGAGGTGGTCCGGAGGGGGTCTCCCCTTTCTGGCAATTAGACAGCAGACCGCACTCCAATCTTTAGACGCCCCCGGGGCTGACGCACCGCAGTGCCAGAGAGAAGAGTATGATAATGCATATGAAGTCAACGACATCCTCACCTTTCCCATTGGATGGAGAGGTTCAGAAAAGAAATTTTTCCCGGTTGTTACAATTTCTTACATTCCCTGCAAGACCTGTAAAAGGTGAAAATTGATTTTTATTCTTTATATTGTCATTTTTATAATTTTTCAACTTTGAAATCAATTCCCGTTTGATAGCATTGTTGTCCCGGATTTAATGTTAAATTATAAGATGTTTGTCCTATTACTTTCCATCCGTCCGTGATGACAATGCTCACTTCATAGAAATGGGCAGGCTGATAGTCAAGATTGGTGAAAGAGTAAATTCCATTCGTTCCTGTTGTTGTACTATAATATTGGGACCAAGGATCCCCCTGACTTTTTCGATATCGGTATCGAACCGTCCATCCAGAAAGGCCATTATTGTTTTGGGCATTGTATACCCTTCCTGTAATGGTACCGCACGATGGAGTTATTGTCTGTGTCGGGCTCGGTGTTGTTGTTATCGTTACGGTCATCGTCGGACTCGTTGTCCCCGTCGGTGTCGGACTCGTTGTCCCCGTCGGTGTCGGACTCGTTGTCCCTGTCGGTGTCGGACTCGTTGTCCCTGTCGGTGTCGGACTCGTTGTCCCTGTCGGTGTCGGTATGCCTGTTCCTCCTCCACCCACCGCAACCCCTTCATTCAACACGAGGAGTTGCGCTTTCTTGTCAACGACCCGGAGCAGGATATTTGCATCCGGAATCGAATCAGGCAGGTACTCCGGGACTTCATTGCCTGCCCGGTATTCGGCTGCCGTGTTGTTGTAGTAAATGTAAATGGTCTCTCCGGGGTTCCACGTCTTCACATCTCCATCGGGAACGACCTTGAATGTGCCCCTGTCGGTGTCGAGGAATATCTCGAGGACGTACCGGTTCTCCTCTGCCGGGTCAAGGGCAGCCTGATCACCTCCCCGCGAGTAGAGGCTGATCGCCCTGCTGCCCGCATAACCCACGACCTCGATCCGGGGTGGAATATACGCTGACTTGGGCTGGATCACGATGTAGCCCATCACTATTCCCCCGATAATGACTGCAAGCGCGATTATGAGCACGACCATCAGGATTGTGCCTATCACCTCGTTGATACCGCCTTCCCGGTGCTGCCGTGGCATATGAATATACCCTCCTGTGTGTGATTATCAATATATCTCTATCGGTGAAGGGACGAGTGAACGGACGCCAATTCCTGCCGGTGTCCAGATTCCGGCGCTCTCCGCGGCTGAAGGGTCGTGCTCCAGAGGGAGAGAAAGTCAGGAACCGGTAACCGCAGCCATCCGCCAACCCAACTGTTTATATACTGCCCGGATTCATTTATAAATATGAAGGTTAAGCCAGAGGATTCTCTCAAGATTGAAAACATCGTTGCCTCTGCAAAGGTGACAGATTACCTGGATCTCCCCGCCCTGGCCTCACAGATAAAAGATGCCGAATACAATAAAAAAAGGTTCCCGGGCGTTGTCATCAGGATGCAGCAGCCGAAGATTGCTGCCCTCGTCTTTGGTTCCGGCAAGGTTGTCCTGACCGGTGCAAAGAGTATCGAGAGCCTCTCGCAGGGCCTCGAGATTTTGGGCAACCTCCTGCGGGGCCTCAACATCGATATCCCCAAAAAACTGACCTACAAGATCCAGAATATCGTCACGTCAGCGGACCTCGGATCGGGGATAAACCTCAACAAGATCGCAGTTGGTTTCAACCTCGACCGGATCGAGTACGAACCGGAACAGTTCCCCGGCCTCGTCTACAGGCTGGAGAACCCCAAAGTTGTCGTCCTCCTGTTCGGGTCGGGAAAACTCATCATCACCGGGGGCAAGGAGCCCGAGGATGCCCGAAAGGCTGTTCAGAAGATCCTCACGGACCTCAAGAACCTCGGTCTCTTATAGATCCTTTTATTTATTACTTATTATGAGTTTATAAATAATAATAATCTTTTTATGTAATTGTTACCTATATCGTAGGAGCGACGGTGCGCCCATGAAATCGAGAAATGTCATGTATTTCACACCCCGGGAAGAGGAAATGGCTGACCTCCTCGTGCATATAGGTCTCAAGAAGAACGTTGCAAAGGTCCTGATATACCTTGCCCACACGCACGAGGCGACTTCCCGGGATATCGAGAGGGGAACGGACCTCCGGCAGCCCGAGGTCAGCATCGCCATGGCCTCCCTCATCGACCAGAAATGGGTCGAGAACAGGGAGACGAAGGCCGAGAACAAGGGAAGGCCCGTCAAGATCTACAGGCTCTCGCGTCCTATCCACGAGATCATGGACAGCATCGAGCAGCAAAAGAAGGAAGAGGCGGAAAACCAGCTCATGCTAATCAGGCAGGTCCGCGAATACATCTCCTGAATTCAGTTCTTCCCAATAATTCTCGTCCCCACCGCATTCCCTGCAACAAGGATCGTCTTTTGTGTATAGCGGCAGAACAGGCCGCACTCGAGAACCCCGGGAATCAGGGTCAGCTCTTCTTCGAGGCCTGCAGGGTCGGGTATTGTCGGGAACGTGCAATCGATGATATAGTTGCCGTTGTCGGTGATAACCGGCCCGTCCTTTGCCTTTCCTTCCCGGATTGCCGGTTCTCCGCCAAGTTCAGGGACTGCAAGCATCACGGGCCGTGCAGCAAACGGGATGACCTCGACAGGCACCGTACCGGCGAGCCGTTCGGTGTACTTCTCCTCGTCCGCAACGATGACGAGACGTGCCGCCGCGGCTGCAACAACCTTCTCGCGTGTGAGGGCTGCCCCCCGGCCCTTGATGAGGCGAAGGTCCCTGTCTGCCTGGTCCGCTCCATCCACGGCGAGGTCCGGATCGGGATGGTCATCGAGCGTTGCCAGCGGGATGCCAAGCTCGCGGGCACGGATGGCTGTCTGGAGGGATGTGGGGATCCCGGTCACGGATATCTCTTCAGCCTTTATCCTTTCCGCAAGCCGGACCATGAAATGGTACGTCGTCGAGCCGGTCCCGAGTCCGATTATCATGCCGTCCCGGACGAACTCTGCAGCCTTCATCCCGGCATTCCTCTTTGCCTTCTCCTTCTCCGCCGCGTTCATCTCCCCTCCCCCTTCTTCGCAGTGGAAAAAAGCCGGGAAAGTTCTTCCCGTGCCCCGGTCGCCGTGCAGTCGAGCGTAATCGGGGTGAGGGAAATGTTTCCCTTCCGGATGGCATGCACATCCGTTCCCTCGCCCGCATCGGAGATGAGGGGTCCGTTGATCCAGAAGTACGGCCTCCCCCGGGGGTCAAGCCTCTTTTCCACGCCCGTGGCGAAGAGCTTCTCCGCGAGGCGGGTGACCTCGTATCCTCCTTTTATGACCGAGGGGATGTTGACATTCAGGACGTCGACCCCGCGGGGAAAAGGTCTTTCGAGGAATGTCCGGCATACCTCCTGAACCACCCTCTTTGAGGGCTCGAAACTCTGCCTGTGCCTCCGCGGGTCGTCGAACTTGTCGCCCTGGTCTTCCACCTGGAGGGAGAATGCGATTGCCCGGGTCCCCTGGTTTGCCGCCTCGAGTGCTGCACCCACGGTCCCTGATGTCATGATGGACTCAAACGAGAGATTCTCCCCGATGTTAATCCCGCTCACCACCATCGCGGGGCGGATACCGAGGGCATAGAGCCCGATGATGACGGCATCGGTCGGCTTTCCCCCGACGGCATAGGCAGTGACACCGTTCATCTCCACCTCGTGGGCCCGGATCGGCTCGAAGATGGAGATCGATCGCCCCACGGCACTCTGCTGGGTTGCCGGTGCCACGACGGTCACTTCCGAGATGGGCGAGAGGGCCTCGTAGGCAGCCCAGAGACCGGCAGAATTGATCCCGTCATCGTTGGTGAGGAGGATTCGGGGTTTCATGTCACCATCCCATTGGGAGGAAGGGGAGAAATAGTTGATCGATCGTCATGCCTATCTGAATGGGAAACGCATGTACCCGGCATGAAAGCGCTCCTCGCCGAGTATGCAACGTTCCACGATCCCCGCCTTGCCCCCGAGGGACGCGTGATGCTGGATGTCCTCTCCCGGAGTTTCGCGCGGTGCGGGTACGAGGTGGTCACACCGGATGGCAGCGATTTCCCCGGCGAGATCCGCCGCCTCGCCCCCGGATGCGACGTCGGGCTCGTTATCGCTCCTGACCACCTCCTCTTCCGGTACACCTCGGTGCTGGAACGTCTCACGCATAATGTCGGCTGCGGGAGCATGAATGCCGCAATCTGCGCCGACAAGGCCCAGTGCGGCCGTATCCTGGCGCGCCATGGCATCCCCGTGCCGGGAGAACCGCAACCCGGCAAACAGGTCATCAAACCCGTTGCAGGATGCGGGTCGGTCAATGTCCGGCTCTCCGATGAGCCGCCGGGCCCGGGCGAGATCGCCCAGGAGTTCATCGACGGGGAGAACCTGAGCGTGAGCCTGGTCGGGAGCAGGGTCGTCGGCGATGCATGTTCCTACTATACCGGGAAACCACCCCTCCTCCTTGCCGTGAACAGGCAGGACGTGCAGGTCAGTCCCTCCGGAGAGTTCCACTACAGGGGCGGGGAGACCCCCGTTGACCACCCCCGGCACGATGAGATCGTGGAGACGGCTGTCCGGGCTGTCCAGGTACTGGGGTGCCAGGGGTACGCGGGGATCGATATCGTCCTTGCGGACAGGCCCTACGTGGTGGACGTCAACCCGCGGGTGACGACGAGCATCGTCGGGATTGCCGCATGCATGGAGGAGGAGATTGCCGATATCCTTGTCCAGGCATCGAGGGGCGGGGGCCCGGAGTCGGTCCACATGAGGCGGCGGGCCCGGTTTGACAGCCATGGGACGGTGGAGTTCCTGTGATTGGCATCGACGTGGGGGGAGCTAACGTCAAGGTTGCGACGGATTCCGCAGTCCACACCCTGTACTGTCCGCTCTGGAAGGGTGCCCCGCTCCGGGACATCCTCTCCCGCTACAGGGACGAGGGAAGGGACGGGGCTGCCGTCGTCATGAGCGGGGAACTTGCCGACTGTTTCTCCAGCAAGGACGAGGGTATTGCATGGATCGTCCGGACTGTCAGGGACGTGTTTCCCGGGGCCCTCTTCTATGGAACCGATGGCAGGTTCCATGACTCTCCCGCGCCTGCGCTTGCAGCCGCAAACTGGTTTGCAGCCGCCGTATACCTCCATTCTTCCTACCCCGGCGGTCTCCTGGTCGACATGGGGAGCACCACAACCGACATCGTTCCCCTCTCTTCTCCCGGAAGCCTCCGGGGTCTCACCGACCTTGCCCGGCTCCAGAAGGGGTACCTCCTCTACACGGGGCTCCTCCGGACCCCGGTCCCGGCAGTCATCAGGAACGTCCCGATCCATGGCATTCAAACGCCCGTCAGTTCCGAGTACTTCGCGACGAGCGCGGATGCCCACCTCGTCCTTGGCCATATCTGCGCGGAAGAGTATACCTGCGATACACCGGACGGACAGGGAAAGGACCGGGATTCCTGCCTCCGGCGGCTCGCACGGATTGTGTGTGCGGACCTGTCGGAAATAGGGGAGCAGGGAGCCGTTGCCATAGCAGCCGCGTTCTGGGAGACACAGCGGGAGATGGTAAGAGCCGCCGTCCAGAAGGTGCAGCAGGTATCAGGGGCGGATCCCGTCATTGCGGCAGGCACGGGTTCCCGGCTCCTCGTTCCCCTGCTGGGTGCCCGGGATCTCGCATGCGACATCGGTGACGCTGCATCCGCCCTGCCTGCCCATGCTGTCCGGGAGGTGATGAGACGAGACCTTACGTGGTGAGCGTCCTGCTCCTCGCGGGCTCGCTCCTTGCCACTGTCATCCTCTGGCTTTGGGGTTTCCCGTTCTTCTTCCTCTTCCTCTTCATCCCGCTCATCCCGCAGGTCTGGAAGGAGAGGAAGGTGCGTTCCTGTCCCGTCTGCGGTTTTTCAACGACGGACGGGAAAGTCGCATTCTGCCCGTACGACGGGACACCCCTTACTGACGTTCAGTCGCCATGAGGGAGAGGGAAAGGAGGGACCGCGGGACCGGGATACCAAAGAGTGTGTCGACCGGGATCTCCGGGAATGACCGGCGCGAATAGGCACGGATCGTGCCCGGGTCGATGGCAAGGGAGAGGCATTCTGCAACCCGTGATGCCCGCCCCGGCGTCATGTTCCGCGAGAGGACGACGCAGAGGTCCACGATGGGTGACCCAAGGCGCGTATCCGGGTAGAACGGTGCCTCTGCCGGGGAGACCTGCCCGCAGTCCGTGCACATGTACCTCCGGACGAGCACGTTCACCGGCCTCTTCTCCCCGCCGTCCACGATGACAGCAAAGCGCCTCTCCCTGGTATCGTACCCCGATACCTTTCCCCCGCAGCGGGGGCATGCATCAAGGCGGGAAAAGACGTGGCCGTCCACGGCAAGGACCCCCGACTGGACGAGGGCTGAAAGCATGGGGGGCACCCGCGGCGGCTTCACGGGCGCATCCCCTTTCCTGCGCCCCTTTCGACGAAAATACCTCTCATTTTCTGATCCTCGTGCAGCGACAAGGTTTTCCCTGGCCCGGATACCATCCGTGACGGGAATTTACCCACCAGTATTCATCGATTTTTCGTTTTAAAACAGCATCGTTAAATAGGGTTCACTGGAGACATTGTTCTGTTCGAGGTTTTCCAATGGACGTCAAGTACGTACAGACAACCTGTCCCTATTGCGGGACGGGGTGTTCCTTCAACCTCGTGGTGAAGGAGGGGAAGGTCGCCGGGACCGCTCCCTACCACCGGTCACCCGTCAACGAGGGGAAGGTCTGCCCAAAGGGCACGTATGCCCACGAGTTCGTGAACCACCCGGACCGCCTCACGAAGCCGCTCATCAGGAAGGACGGTAAATTCGTGGAAGCGAGCTGGGACGAGGCACTGGACCTCGTGGCCAGGAAGTTCAAGCAGTACAAGCCGGACGAGTGTGCCTGCCTAGCATCGGCCCGTGTCTCCAACGAGGAGAACTACGCGATGATGAAGTTTGCACGGGGTGTCCTCAAGACGCGGCACATCGACCACTGTGCGAGGCTGTGCCACGCCTCGACGGTG
>JGI11944J13513_1001398_pt1 | contig 19465 bp, 14 predicted proteins | sample TerdegcoTASludge_FD_13513 | JGI IMG/M metagenome (IMG submission 13513) | reverse complement strand
TTATCCCACTCCCCCCGGAGAATCCGCCGGAGTTATAGTGATTCCAATAAACAATTTCCGCTGAAACCCGTCATCCTGAACTGACACTCCGTGTCATCCTGAACTGACACGGAGTGTCATCCTGAACTTGTTTCAGGATCTATTTCAGGATCTATTTCGGAAGTTTTTATTAAGAACTACTATAGAAGGAGATTCCTCCGGCTTCATCTCAGGGAGTGGGATAAAAATTTTTTTAAGATTTTTTTCCGGTTCAAAAAATATTTTTTCGTTTCCCCTTCGGTTTTTTAGAAATCAAAAAGGAGAAACCCCACGGTCGGAGGTTTCCCCTTTCGGCGTCATTCCTGAATCTTTGGACGGATTTTGAATTTGCAAAAAACTTTTATCGGTTAAAGGAGTTCTATTTTTCAGATTCTTGTTTTACCTTTTTTCCTTATACCTCTTGATTAATACCACTCCTGATGTTAGAATATTTTTAGGGTGTGTTAGCCCTAAAAATTGTTGAATGTTTTTTTTGCAAATTCCCGTGTCCAGTCAAAGATATCGGGAATTTTCGCTTTGGAGGGGATCTTCAAACCCCTGACCGATTTCATCTATTTTATCACAACCCTTACAAAAAATAAACGTGTTTTTAGCAAAAACTTAAATTAAAATTTTCTTCAATTATTTAATTTTAATACTCCTATCCCTCTCCTCCCTAAATTCGCTTTTCTATCCTTTAGCGAAATTCCCCGAAGGGATAAAGTCAGATAAACTATTCTTTAGATCCTTCTTCTATAAAATATTTTTCAAGTTCCTTCCATCCATGACTTTTTACTATATCGAGAGGAGTTTGTCCTTTATTATCTTTTGCATTAATATATGCTCCACCTTTTATCAGTAAATCCACAATCATTACATTTTTTTGTGATGAATAAGTAGGCGGTAAACTTTTTAAAGCTATGTGAAGTGGTGTTCTACCTTTTCTGTCCTTGCTGTTTACATTGGCTCCATTTTGTATCAGTAATTCTACAATTTTTACATTTCCCCCCTTTACAGATATACTCAAAGGTGTTTCATCATTCGTATTTATAGCGTTGACATTAGCCCCGTTTTTTATCAAAATTTTTGCTGTTTCATAGTCACTACAAAGGTGTAGGGGGGTAGTATAAATAATATCACTATCGTTAACATTACTGCCTTTTTTTATCAACTCCTCAACAAGTTTTTTTTCACCATAGTATGATGCCCAGTGCATAGGTGTACGATTTCGACTATCCTTAGAATTAATGCCTATTCCTAACAATATCAATCCTTCTGCTATATTTTTATGATCATTTATGATTGCCCAATACAAAAAACCACCTGATATATGATATAAAAATACAACAAATATAATTAAAAAAATTATAAATATTTTTAATATAATATCATATTTAATCATAATATTAAAATTTACTTAACATCATTTTTATCGGGACATTTTATAAAATAAGTATTATAACCTTTTCCGGGTTCGTCATTATGCCCTTCTTTATCTGATTCTGTAAATAACCAAAAAATTTCCTGAGTATAGTCTTTATTTATAAATATTATTTGAAGATAAGTATATTGATGCTTATCTTCAAAAGTACCTAAATAAGGTATAATTACTACATTCAATGTATTTTTATCACGAAGTTTTTGACTCATATCCCATAATACCGATGTATTTGGGGTTTCATTTGCATTTATAAATTCATAAGCCCAAAGATTGCACCATTTTGTTCCATTAACTTTTGGAAATTTTGAATATTTATCATTTATATATTTTAATATCCTTTTTGCTCGTGGATTACCGCCGTAATTAATCTGATCTAAATTACCATATTTTTTATTTTTCCATGTTATTTTTGTTTCTTCCCCAAAAGCTTCTTCTTCCCCTGTATGATCAGTAAAAATAACAGGATTATTTAGACAATAAACAAAGGAAGGGACAAGAAATTTATCTCTCGTTATGAATCTTCCTGTCTCAGGGCTGTAATATCGTTGGCGGAGGTAGATTAGACCGTCTTCTTCCTGGTGTTGGGGTTCGCCCGTGAATCCTTTAGTATTGTAGAGTTTTGAACCCAAATAGAGATGTTCGTTCTTCGTCGTTACTACGCCAAACTCGTCATAGTCGTAACTGTTTATTATGTTGGCTTTTGCGTCGGTTACATAATAGACACTCCCCAGGTGATCCGTTAAGTAGTAAAACATTCCCGACTGTTTGCCGAACAGTTTAAACCCAGGAACACCCGGAGGATATGAAGCCAATCTGCTTACAGCCGAACTTCCGTGAGTCGCTTTCCTCTCGCTCAGGAGGGGAGGTATCACTCCCGCTCCCCAGTAGTAATGAATCTCGTCCCCGTCGCTCTCTGTCTTCCTGTTCCTCAAGCCGTCATGCCGATAATAGTATTTCGTCGTCTTCCCGATGGGACTGATTAACTTTACCATCTTACCCATTTTATTATAGACATATTGAGTTTCGTCTTCATCCTGTTCTTTCTTGGATACCATATTCCCGTTCAAATCAAATTCAAAATCGGTATCTCCGGCACTGAGGAGTTCGTTATCCGCATTATATTCATATACTATATTATCCGCCGACGCCGACATAGAATCCCTCTTGTCTTTCATCAACCGATTGCCCACTTTGTCATACATATAATAGGTCTTGGTGGTGCGGTGATTTTTGGTGAGGGTAACAGTTTTTAATCTGTTGAGGTTGTCGTATTGGTAGTGCCAGTCGGTAATCTTCCCGCTTTTCCAGGTGATCTTTTTGCGGGTTATGTTTCCTATTTTATCACAGGACTTACGCGAAAAAGCGAAATAAAGATTTTAAATCTTGAATGGTTTTTAAAAAATGGAGAGAAAAGAATCATATTATGAAAAAAACAACTTTTCTCTCCCAAAAATCAATCCTTACTATCATTTCAAACATTATTGACTTCACTTTCTTCCAAAACTATATTGGACACACCAATACGGTTTACCTCCTGGTTTATATCGCAGGTCTTATTATTTGTCGAAAAAACAACACTATGACCAACATTTCCCGGTTCCTAAAACTCTGCTATCATGACAGTCTCCAGAGAATGCTTAATACCTCAAAAATTCCCTGTCGTGTACTGTCTGAATTCTTTATCTCATGGTTACTTAAAAACCGTAAAAAACCAGGATACCTTATCATTGACGACACATTAATTGAGAAAGAACATTCGAAAAAAATCCAATGTGCCGGTTATGCCTATTCATCCAGCAGGAAAAAAAGTGTAATGGGAATTCACATCGTCGTTATGTATTGGAGCGATGGAGATATGAGAATTCCAGTGGGTTTCCGCTTATGGATGCCTAAAAATAAAACTAATCATTATAAGACTAAAATTGACCTTGCCATAGAACTTTTGACTCATAATGATAAGTTTTGCGAATCTTGTTCATACATAACATTTGATAGTTGGTATTGTTCAGATAAAATATTAAGACTTTTGTCTCTGATGAAACTTCCCTGCATCAGTTCGCTCAAAAAGAACAGAAATATAGTCTTCAAGGGACGGGAGTGCCATATTTCTTCTTTCAGGGCTAAATCTGGTCAGGTGAATCTGCCCGGTTTCGGTTCCGTGTTGATATATCGAGACGAAAGAGAAGACGGAGTTCGTTATTTAATGAGCACCGATGTTAATATATCGGCAAAGGAGGTGGAGAAGAGATATATCAGTAGATGGTCAATAGAAGAGAATTTTCGTTTTATTAAAGGAAATCTTGGACTGAATGGTTGCCAATGTCGTAAGAACCCGGCGGTGGAGAACCATATAAGTTCGATATTTCTGGCACATTTCGTAATGGAGGTTTTCTCGGCACAGACCGATATGAATGTATATGGAGCAAGTCTTTACATGTTAAGCAAATTTTTTGGTTTTCGGGATGAAATCCCTAAATTACAGGAGCGAAGGGCATTTCTGCAAACAATGATCTGAAAAATGCGTAACTCCTGTTATCATATTCGTAATCAAATTTCAACAAAGTAGAAGTGGATTTTGTATATTTTATTTGAGTAATTAAACTTCTATCGTCGAAAGTATTATCCCTCTGGATTCCGTTGGGATAGACCATACGGGTGTTTCTGCCTGCGTCGTCGTAGGTGTAGGTTGCGGTTGAACTGCCCGTTTTCGCCTTATAGAGTTGGTCTCTGTCGGTATATTCGAATTGGGTCTGAACCCCGTTGACATCGGTTATTCTGGTCAATCTTCCTGCGTCGTCGTATTCGTATTTGATGGATAACTGGTTAGTGCCGAAGTTTATTTGAGTAAGCCTGGAATCGGAATCATAGAAGTACTGGATGTTGTTTGAAGAGGTGTAGCCGTATTTGGCGGTTTCCGTAGCCGATCCGTACACCGTTTCGCCATATTTTTTAGTTCCTAATTTGGTTGCCCCGCCGTAGGTGGTTTCGCCCAGAACCGGCATGGCTTTTGAAGAAGTAACCGCAGTCAGTCGGGACTCCTCATCGTAAGTATAATTGAAAGTCGGACTATTATAAGAAACACTCTGAACCCGACATAGTAAATCTTTATGGATGGTGGTTATCCAGCCCATGGGGTCGGTTTTTGTGGTGGTTCCGCAGTAGGGATCGTATTCGTAGTCGGTTCTTCTGCCCATCGGGTCTAAACTCTTTTTCATCCTGCCGTTGGGGTCGTATTCGAATATCATAATTCTGCCCATGGGGTCGGTCATTTTACTCATCTCTCCGAATACGCTGTATTCCATGTTAACCGATTTCCCGTTGGGGTCGGTTGTCTTTTTGATATTACCGGCGGAATCGTATTCGATTTGGGAAGAGCGGTTTTTGGCGTCGGTTACGGTTATAACCCGATTCAGTCGGTCATATACCATTTTTGAAGTATATCCGTCGGGGTCTTTCGTCCAATCCAATAAGCCGAGAGGCTCTTTATAATGGAAAGTTGTTTTATTTCCTTCCGGGTCGGTTACGGTTTTTACTTTGCCTAAACTGTCGTGGGTGAATGTGGTTATTTTGCCCAGAGGATCAGTTATTTTATTTAAATTTGCATAATTATCATAATCAAATGTGGTGGTGTTGCCGTTGGGATCGGTGATGTCTTTGAGGAGTCCCATTTTTAGTCCGTCTTCTACTCCGTAGTAGAGGCTAAGTTATTTCAAAATATCTTTTAGATCAGGATTACTGCCATTATATTTTAATATGTATAAATTAAATTTTGATGTAATAAATAAATAATCCCATGTATAGATATAACCATTTATAACAGTAAAATAATCCCATTCAAAATCTTCTAAATTAAATTTATAAATTTTTTTTAGATTACTTTTAGATAATATAATCATTTCACCTTTTTTTGTAACATTATATATTTTTTGTTTATTACTTTTTAATTTTATACCATAATATATAAATATAAAATAATTATTATCGTCTGAAAAAATTTTTATTTCATTTACATGTTTATCCAATTCCTTCTTGCTTATTTTTAATTCAGTTCTACTAATAAATGAAAAAAACTTAGATGATGGGTTATATTTATATAAAGACAACCCATCGTAAGTTAAAAAAGCAAAAATGATTTTATCATCTCTATCAATACAAAAAGAATAAGAAAGATATTTATAAATATTAATAAATATAAAAGATTTTATAAACTTGTCTATATTATTATAATCATTATAATCACTTGTTATAATATTATTACTTCCTATATATTTATACTCTTTTGTGCTATCTTTTTTTATTATACCATCGTTTATATCTATATATATATTATATTCTTTATTATAATTATTATTAAGATATATTTTATCATAATAATAATTAAATTTTGGATTAATATTATCATCTGAATTTATTTTATATTCACTATAATCTTGTTTATTTTTTTTATATATATAATAAAAATTTTTTATATATATAACTTCTTTTATTTTATTATTATTTAGTATTTTAATATTTTCATTATAATAATCAAATATATATAAATTATTTGTTTTATCATTTAATATTTTTATTTTAGAATATAAAGGATAATCTATTTTATATTTTTCTTTTTTTACATCTTTTATATATCCAATTTCATTTTTTTTATTACCATAATTAAAATTAACAATAACAAAATTGGTAAAATCATTAATAAAAACACCATATTTATTTTCGCATATATCAACTATATTACATGTATTAAAAAAAAATATAATCAATAATATACTTATTTTATTATGGGTCTGTAATTCCAGGAATTGTGCCATATTCTATTTCACCTTTTCCAAATAAAGAACTTACTGTGGTGGATTTTACAATACCCCACTTATTTCCATCTCTCTCAGTTAATTCAGTCATTTTTATAATATAATTTCCCATTATCGTATTATAATAAACTTTATGAACGACACCAACATGAACAAACTCCTTATATCCACTCCATTTAAAAAATACAAGGTCACCAGGTCTGACTTCATTTTCATTTATATGTTTTGCGTACGCATGTAAAACAGGAACATAAAGAGAGGCTCTCCATGGTTGTCCTTTTAAATCCGCTAATTTTCCTTCGTCTCCTTGCGTGTATGCCCATAATAACGGAGTATTTTCAGCAGAAAATGTTTTATTTAGTTCTTCAGTGACGGCATCTTTAATTCCATAATGAATCAAATTTTCATTTGGATTGGGAGTTCCATAAGCGTAATACGGTAATAAACTACAGGCATCTTCATCCGGATTAGTAATGTCAAAATTCTTTTTTGTATATTTATCTTCTCTCGCCTTTTTTAAATAATTTTTAATATTATTTCTTTGCTTCAGTCCCGACGGGTCGATCCAGCCGATGGGGTTGTTGTTGCAATATACATAGCGGTTCTTTCCGAAAGGATATAAAGGATCCGGGGTTATGAAGCGACCTACCGACGGATCGTAATAGCGATTTCTTAAATATATCAGACCTGAATCCATATCGAAATTCTCACCGGAAAACAATATCCGGTTAGGGTTAGACATTAAAGAATTATTGCCTGAAATAGAACCGGATCCTGATCCCAATACCTCACCGAAAGACGAATATTCATATCTCGCAATCATATTCCCGCTATCGTCCGCAAGGGCTATCACATTGTCGTTATCACCTACGATAAAGTATGTCAAAGTTCCGTCTTCGTCTGTCGCCAGAAGTCCCTGTCCGTAAACCCGATGAACTGTTTTAGTCTTATTCCCTTTCACTATCTGACTGCTTATTATATGGTGGTCTCCGGTGAAATTAAAATTCCACCAGTAATCCCTGATATAGTTTCCGAACCTGTCCTGAATCAGATCCCTCATTCCATAAGCGTTGTACCTGTATTTGGACTGGGAACCGTCGGGAAACACTATCTTTTTCAACCTGTTGCCATAGTCGTAATAATAACGGGTTTCATTCCCGTCGCCGTCATATTTTTTAGTAAGATTTCCGTTTTTATTATAAACAAAAGTCGAACCGCCCGCGTAGGACATCCTGTCGCTTTTGTCGTAGCGATAACGGACGCTTCCGTTGGGAGTTTCCAGGAGGGTTCTGTTATCCGCATCGTCATATTCGAATTCCTCTATAACCTGGGAATTTTTCGTAACCTGAATGAGTCTTCCCGAAAGGTCATAACCGTATTTGTAAGTATCCGTCCCTTTTTCCGGCGTGAATATGTCTTTCTGAATTCTTTTACCCGTAGAATCATATTTGTAATCGGACTGATAGAGAACTAAATCACCTTTGCCGACTTTTATCTGTTTTAAACTTCCTCCGTCATAGTATGAAAAATTCTTTTTAATTCCGTTGGGGTAATTGATTTCTATCAATCCGTCGGAATTATCGTAATCGAAAGTAAAAGTTTTTTTCCGGTATTTCACCTGAGTCAAACGGTCTGCGTCGTCGTAGGAATATTCCGTCCAGTAACCGCCGATATTGGATACTTTAGATAAAAATCCGCCTGAATTATAAACCATATTTATGTTTTTGTTTTCGTTAAAATTCAGTCCTTTTAATTTGGTGTTGGTCATAAACCCGTCTGCGTCGTAACTATATTCGATCCTATCGAGGGGGTGATAACCGTAGTATTGTTTAGTCCCTCCGTACTTGAAGTTTCCGTATTTGTCGTCGCCATATTCTTTACTGTTCTGGTATTTAATATCACCGTAACAAATATTAGTCATCCTTATACAGGTTTGTCTTCCCAGAGTGTCATAGTCGCTGTATATGTTGCTTTCATCGGCATAACGGAGGCGGACGGGTCTTCCTAAAACATCGGTATAAACATAACCCTTGTTACCGTTTTTGTCGGTTGAAACTATTTCCGACAAACGAGGATAGGAAAGAGTGGTGTAAAGTCCCTGGGGGTCTGTCAGTCGGGTGAGTCGCCCCAATTTATCCCGCGAAAATGTCCATTCCCTTCCCGTTGAATCGGAACAGGATGAAAGTTCAAAATGTTCATCAAAAGTATATTCCTGAACAAAACCGGAAGGATCGGTTATCTTCAAAGGATGATTACCCACATCGTATTCCATAGTGGCGGTTCTGCCCTTAGAATCGGTTATTTTTGTTACATTTCCCCTACAGTCGGATTCGAATTCTACACTGTTTCCGTCGGGATCAGTCTCTTTTATTAAATTATTGTTCTTGTCATATTTGAATTTGTGAACATTACCCAGAGGATCTGTAACCTTGACTAATCTTCCCACCTGGTCATAAGCCGAAGTGGTTTCATTTCCTAATCCGTCTTTTATTGAAGTTATATTTCCATGAGAGTTGTAATTGTATTCCGTCGTCTTGCCTCTGGAATCAGTAACTTTCTTCAGGGTTCCGTTATCGTAATATTCATAAGTAGTGGTCTTACCGCCGGGAGAAGTCCTGGTCAAAATATTTCCGCTATTCGAATCATAGGTAAAGGTCTCTTCATATCCGAAAGGATCGGGATAAATAATTTTAGTAACCTGTTCAAAAATTCCATACTGAAACTGAACCTTCTCTCCCAGAGGATTTGTTACAGAAGTTATATTCCCTTTGGAATCATAGGTAAAAGTAGTTATGTTACCGTCCGGATCGGTTGTAGATATAAGATTCCTGCTCTCGTCGTAACCATAGCGAACCTCATAACCCATCGGGTCAACCACTTTTTCCTTCAATCCGTCTTCCGTGAAGTAATAAGTCCATGTCCTGTTGCCCCTGGTTACGGTAGAGATCCGATCTTCCCAGTCATAATCGAAATCTACTTCCACATCGTTATAAACATACTGCTTTTTTACTCTGGTACAAAGAGGAGAATCGCCGAGAGGTTCATTGGTAAAATAAGTTCCGTCGGGATATTTCACCGTTTGAACTCCCAAAAAAGTACTTCCGTCTTTTACATAAGAAACGGTATTTCCCTCCGGGTCGGTGTAAGATTCCATCTTCCATACATTTATCAGATACTTCCATTCTCTCCCTATCCAGTCGGTGATAACCATATAAAATCTGTCATCGTCAATGTCCTCATAGGAAAACTGAAGAATTCTTCCAGTGGAACTTATTATTTTGTCCAGAAGAGGCCCAGTCGAACCGGATAACCATAAGTAATTTACACACTGTCCCGTTCTGTTTTCGACTTTTATGAGAGAACCGGAACTGTCAAACCAGTGTTTCCAACCGTCCAGAAAAACAAGAATACGGGTTCCGTCGGGCCCGTCCATAAGAGTCAAATGGTTGTAAGAACTAACGGGAGTATATTCTCCGCTCTCGCTCTTCGTAAACCTCTTCTCCTGCCGGGTAGGAAAAACCACCACATATGAATTATCGGAAGAATCATACCTGATATACTCCTGATAATTAAACATCCATTCCTCAAAAACATATCTGCCCGGATCAGGATAACGGGCGCAACTGTTTGCCCATCTTTCTATAACCAGAGGAATACCCAGATCCGGTATATACAGATCCCTCTCACTCATAGTGTGAGTTCCCGTAAACATATCCACCGGTTCTGCGTCTCTGGTTTCATTGTCGTCGTTACTATCACCGGGAGTTACCATAATACCGGAACATATTCCCAAACTTACGGAAGGGTTATAGGAAACCGTTATGTAAAAACGGTAAGGACAATATGGGATCTTCTCTCCGTCAATAATCCCGTCCCACTCCACCTGAACGATGTTTTCCATCTGTCCGCCGGTCTCTTTGGTTCCCGTCCAGGTTTTTACCGCATTTCCCAGATAATCTTTAAACTGAATTTCATAATTAAAAGAATCCGGCGGTGGTTCGGTCTGGAATTCCACATTGGCACTAAAATGAACTAAACCGCCCAAATCTATATACCAAGGCGAAGGCCAAAAACTACCGCTAATCAACGGAAGAGATTCGTCAGCCATAAATAGACCTCCTTATATTTCCCATAAACCTTTTATGTATGGAGATAGATTATTCTTATAGAGGAATATGAATAGACAAGTCTTCTAAAAACCTCTTGTCGCTACTACTCGATAATAACCGGAGGTGGCGGATGTGCTGGCTCCGTATCTTATGGGATTGTCAAAGCCTGATGTGTTATCGTTTACCGATAATCCGGTATCCGTTATATTCCATATCATTCCGCCGTAGGTATTGGGTCCGTCCTTAAAATATACGCTTCTATGACAATTAGCCCCCGCCGATGATGTTGCCCCAAATAATTCCACATGTAACGGATTCAATCCTAAGTTGTGGTTCTTATCGTATTTTGTGTTGGCTGAAACGGCGAACCATCCCGATTCGTATCTGCCCTTTAGCGCAAACGCCGTTACGGATGTTACTGAAGATCCGTCGGTTATCGCTTTGCCTATGAATATCCGGTCTTTGGTTTCCCACGCAGAACCGGTATATCTCTTCATCACACCCAGAGAAATGTCAAACCAGTGCTGATCCGTCGAAGGCGAACCGGGAGCGATGTATGAATAGACCGGCTGAAGAACCGAATGCCCCAGAGTCGCCACGAATCCCGACGAAGCTTTCTCCGCATATAACCAGCAGGTGGAACTGGCGGTCAAACTGGAAATAGAAGTGTCTGATATAATATGTTGATAGTAACCGGATATATCCATTTTTATCGATGTGGTTGCCCCACTGACATTCACCGCTAATCCGGTTCCTACAGTAAGATAGTTGGGCAAGCCGTAGGCGTCTATGGAGGAGAAGTTTACCGCATTACATACCCAGTCGTTCCCCCGTCGGGCTAAATTGGTGATTAAGTTCGTTTCGTTTTCTCTTGCGTTTACGATTTCAGGGATTGCGGTTCCGTTGGTTCCGCCGGAATGATCGTGGGCTGAAATATCCACCCCATCAATGGTTACTCCCGCAGAACAGGACAGATTCCCAGTGAGAGTTCCCCCGGTTGTAGATAATTTACCGGCTATTGCGGAAGCCACATTGGAAAAACTCCCTTTGGGATTGGTTCCTAATTCGGTTTCAATAGCTTCAACTGCGTCCTGAAGATCGTTGATGTCTGAAGCGGATACGGTATCCACTCCATCGGTTTTCTCGGTATAGGAATCTATTCCATCCGGATAATTGGTACTCATATATTACCCCTCTCTATTTTAAATTTAACATAACCGTATTATTATAACACTAATTACATATAAATTAATGATAAATGATTTTACCAATCATCTAATACGCTCTATGGTAGCAATATTATAATAACCACTGGCAGAACCTGACAAATTGCTTGCCGTTCCTGAATCTTCATAAACGCTAAATTGTATATAGTCTCCTGCGTCAGCATAAAATATATCCTCTACGGCAAGTGATAATTCATAGTTGGTTGTCAGATAACTCACAGCCGTAGCCTTTTGATACCATGTTGACGCAGAAACATCATACCAATGTATCCTACATCGGTATTTTCCGTTATCCTCCCCACTCTTCCATTGACATATATAACTAACTCTATAATACCCTGCTTGACCTGACGGGATGATAAATCTGTAATTTGTTGAGTCCCATCCGTCAGTTCCTGGAGTGGTATTAGTCTCAAAATCTTTTGTCAATTGAACTGCTGTCCAAGTTGTATTATTTATAGACTGATCAGCCGATAAATAGTATCTACCGATAGGCATGGCTTTGGGTATTGCATAACTCGATACAGCATTTGGAGTTACCGCTTTTGTTGTAGCGGTATCTACACTATCCTGGAGTTGGACTGCCCCTTTCTGGGATGTGGTAGCGTCTTGGATACTAGCGGTATTGGAGGAGAACTGAAGAGGACTCGTCCAGGTATCCACCCTGTTAGTGTAAGCGGTATTCCAATTAGAGGAATTATCCGTTACCGATGAGTAAGATCCCGAACCGTTGCATTTTACCAATCCGTTTACCGCGTCCTCGGTGGTCTTGTGAGTATAGGCGGTATCCCAGTTATTCAGTTTTCCTGAAGGCATTAACCCGTTTTGGGAGTTGTCCGCGTCCCTGGTCGCAGAAGTATGTTGGGATGAAGTCAAATGATAATATTCGCCCGACTGCCCTCCCTGAAGACTCGACAGGGTGTTATGCAAAATGGGTTCCTGACTCAATTCCACCCATCCCGCACTATTCCCGAAATAAAGTTTATCATTACTTTCTACATAAATAATCCTTCCCTCGTCGTCGGAAGTCCATGTGGGAAGAGCGGACACTCTCTCAATTTTAAAGTTTATGGCTTCATTGAGATCAAAATTCAGATCCCCTTCCAGGGTATCCCCCGTTTTGTTCAGTTTATGGGAAATGGCGTCCGCCACATTGGAAAAACTCCCTTTCGGGTCGGTTCCTAACTCGGTTTCAATGGCTTCAATAGCGTCCTGAATGTCGTTGATATGTGAAGCGGATACCGTATCCACCCCATCGGTCTTCTCGGTATAGGAATCTATTCCGTCCGGATAATTGGTACTCATGATTATACCTCTACCTATTTCAATTTTTTATAAAACTCACAGGAATATAAGGAAACCAATAAACAGCAATACCCGTAGCGAAAGTCTTTAGACCTTTATAAAAACTTCATCCTATATCTGATTTAAAGCGACAACAAACCAAAGATACTCAAACAAGACCTTATCCCGATAAACACTTACTTTTATCCGATAACCCTTTGTGTTCGTTTTACTATACTGATAAAAAATCTTATATTAAAGTGCCTACCGTTACCGACATAGTTATCTATATAATTAAAAACTCCTTCTAAACTCAAAAAAAAAAAAAACTATAACAAATAGCAAACAGGACAATTTAGACCTTTTTTGTCTTATTTACATTATCAATAGTCCGTATATAAAACACCGCTTTTTACCAAACCATATTCAAATAATCAAACCGAAATCAAAAAAAAATAATCAAAAAAGTTTTTTCAAAAAGCGCCGATGAATACTGAGGTCTTTTTTGATTTCCCATCCCCTCTTGATTGTTTGATTATCTTCGCTCTTGATTACTTTGATTTCAAACCAAGTTGGGGGAATTTCTGATTGATTTTTTCCTAATTTCGGATAAGGAACCCGCTTCAAAGAGAAAGGTATAAAGAAATTAAACACCACTCTCTAACTCCCTCATCTCCTTCATAATATCCCTGAAAGAGGAAGATTTTCTAATCCCTTTTGCCGTCGTGAGGTAATCCGGATTATACACCGTATCCCAGAAGGAGCCGGGAAACTGTCTCAATATCGCTGTAGCTACTTTTACATCCCCCTCATCCAGGGCTTTCTCTACTACCGTTATCGCCTTGCTGACAAGGTTTCTAAGTCTCTCCGCCTGAGATTCCCATATCGCTTTCCGACGACGATTGAACTCCGCCATAAAAGACGGATCTAACCTCTGCCAGTCGTTTACGGTCTGCCTTGATACGCCGATTTCCTCTGCAGTCTCTTTGTCGGTTTTACCCGCAATCAGAAGTTCAATAGCCCGTTCCTGTTCGGGAGAAATTTCATGTCGTATTTTGCCGGATCTTCCCATAATATTAACCTCCTAATACGAATTAAAAAACTTTTTTTTCTATTTTTTTTGATTATTTTCGATATTAAAATCCATCCTTTCTACAATGGACGCATACAAACCGACAAAAGAGGACTCTGCCCCTTGCTCCTTCCTTGCCCCTGTAATGGTAACAGTGTTCGCCGATAACAACTTGACAGTTAAAGGATGAAGGGGATGTCCCCACACAGTCTCCCCGCCGTGAAATCACACACAGAAGGATATTTATCCTGCTTAACTGCGAATCGGTCAGGTTATGCAAAAGATCCCGCCTACTTTGGGCAAAAGATGATCCCACTTAGTTTTTAGATTTCAAACCTATCGCCTTCAACGGGGTCCAAACTGCTTTTTCCAGGTTTCCAGGTAACATATCAACTGTGATACACCTTCCGCCGATAACAAAATCATATCAATGTCGCTTGAATCTTTTATATCCGTTCCTTCAAAGTCAGGGGAAACCACAAATGTATAATGTCCCCAAAATGCTTCCTTATGAACGCTGAACAACCGATGAAGAAAGAAATTGAGAGAATCACCGTGTGAATGAAGGGAATCCAGGAGTTCCCGCCCGTAAGATTCAAAAACTCCCAGGGGAAGGATACTTAACTCCTCTTTGCTACAGGGATGAACAATCGGAGGATTTCTGAACTGTATCCGCTTCCCCGTTGCATAATTTCCTACTTCCTGAATTTTTGCATTCAGGTTGGAAGTTACCATTTTTAGACAGGACTTCTCTTCACACTTATCACAGGAAGATTTCCATGACGGATTCGGGGAAAATACCTTTTTAGACTTCTTGTCCATTTTTACACCTACTTTTCTATAATTTTTCATTTAATAATAATATTCTTGAAAAAAAAACATAAGTAATTTGTGATAAACTCCCCATATATAGGTAATTTATCACTATTTACTTATAATATTATATGTGATAAAATAAGATAAATTATCCTCGCAGATTTATTATCATTGTTCATTGTAAAACTCCCTTTATTTCATTGAATATATTTTTAAGGTGTTCCTTCTCCTCGTAGTCAATATGGGACAGATTCAATTTGTTATAAATTACAGTCCAATTATCCCCCGCTTCAGTCATAGCCTTAACTTTGTCCTCCCGTTCCTGTTTGTAGTCCCTCTTTTGTAATTTTGCTCTAACATTCGGGTTAATGTCGCTTCTCTTCTGTTTTTCCAGTTCTTCCTTTTTCTTTTTATCGTCTGATTCTTGGTCTATCTCCTCATTCTTCAACGCTTTTACCGTATTTTTGGCAATGCTCTTCCATAAGTTCTTATCCAGGGTGGAGATAAACTGAGAATTGGTATAAACTCTAAACTTATCAGGGTTCAAAAGTTTTGGGTCTAATCTTACCTTGATTTCCTCCGGCACGTTATGGAGGAGAAGGACTATACGCCGGGTATGGTCTGGGACGGTCTTCCCAGGGATTCTCTCCAGATTGCTACGGAATAGCCTGCCGATAATTTGCGTTATACCTTGTTGAATGATTGCTTCTTGTTTCTCTTGCAGGTCTCCGACAAGGTAAAATTTTTGTCCGTTCTGTTGGAGGAGTCCCCCTATTGCAGAATTTGGGATAAAAAGGTTGCAGTCAATCACTACCAAGTCCCTATCCGGCATATTCACGCCATAATCCATCCCGGATTTTACATAACTGACGATAATATCTTTCTTTGTGTTTTCTGTTGACTTGTCCCAAGTGAACGCCTCATAGTTTCGCTCGAAAAAGAGGGAAGTAAAGTCAGGAATTCCGCTTTTTCCGGTGGTAAACTGCCTATAGGTTTCAATCGCCTGTGTTTTGTTTTTCTCCACTACAAATATTTTTATATTTTTCATTTCCTTTTTTACTGCCCTGCCTATTTTAGCCTTCCCATAAGAAGATATTTCCTGATTCGTTATGAGAAGGGTTACATCGAAGGAAAACGGGGTAACTTCTGATTTACAGACTTTCAGGGGGTTCATAGGCTCCCCCGTTTCTTCCGCTTCTAACTCTATGCAGTAATTAACAAGGTCTATGAGTTCTTGAGGGATTGTAGCTGATACCATAATGAGTTTCTTTGCTCTGAGTAATTGGATTATGGGGGTTATATCCTCCCCGGATAGAATGGGGATTCGGCAAGGGGAATGAGGAAATAGAACTTTATTACCATTAAGCCCGTCCCACTTTTCCCATAGGAAGATCCCGCCCGTCCAGTCCTTCCCCTCCGGGTTCCTAAAAACGGGAAAATCATATTTTACACAGGGGTTCCTCATATTTTGAATCAATCTTTGAAAATGTAAATTCCTGTTAATATATACTTCTTTTTCATTTTCTTCTGATATATAATATAGATTATTGACAGAAAGCCCTCTTTGTCGTATTCCTGATATATGCAGTGTATTATATATTTGAAAACAATTATTACTTTTTACTATTTCTTCTTCTTTCAGGTATGGGGTTAATGAGTCTGGGTAATGTGGCTCTTGCGAAAGTTCATCCGCATGGATTCGCCCGTGAAAACTTCCTGAGAGTTTGTTAGTAGTCCCTCGTGCATAAGAGAAGAAACACGCTGAACAGGTCTTCTTAATATTCAACAATCCTTCCTCTGAAAGAAAAATTGCAGGTAGTGTATTTTTTTCAATCAAAGGACAGGTGCTTCTCCGTCTGTAGCAGTCCCTTTCTGTAAATTGCTCACTTTTCTTGAATTGATATTTTGCCCGTAAAGGTTCATTAATAATACATTTTCCATAATAAAGTAATTGTGCTTCATCAATAAATACAATCCTATCCTTTATTAGTTTTTTTGCTATAAAAAAATTAAAACCGGTTTCTCCCTTCCATCCCAAATATCCCGAAAATGTGGAAATTGCAATTTGCTTTATTTCTTTGTCGTTTTGCTCGCTGGTATGGAGAGATATAACGCTGTTTTTATCTTTCAGGTTAAGTTCTGTTTTTAACAGGATTTCGGCAAAATTGACTTCCTTTAGGGTAAAACATAAAAGTATTATATTTTCTCATTTACTAAATAAATTAATTACACTTTTAATTATATTGTAGGTTTTGCCTGTCCCTGTCGGTGCTTGTGCTATTATTCTTCTGTCGGAAGTCTCTTCAATATACTCAAAAATGTTTGATATATCCGGGAAGGAATAGCCGGGATAATCCTCTGCTCTGGGTTCTATCGTATGGAGTGGGATTAGATCACTCGTGTTTTCGTCTTCCACTGATTCCTCCGGTTCGGATTCCTGTTCGGGGTCTGGGTAACTATAAACCGAATCTATGACGGTTAAGGCTTCGTTCCAGTCCAGGGGTGGAGAACAGTTTTGACAAAAAGCAGGTGCAATTATTTGAGTAAAAAATTCTTTACTCATTTTTTTTGCAGTTCTGTAGTATCCGGTTAAACTGGTAAGGTCTGTGTTCCGGCTTCCGGCAAGAGAACCGCTCAAAATAATTTTTTCGTATTCATCCGGGGTTCTTTTGCTTCCGCTCTTCTTTCCATTTCCTCCGGCTTTCTTTCGTGTTCCAGACACAACGGAAGAAGCGGAATAATTTTGGGTTGTCTTTTTTACTTTATCTTCTTCGCTATTCCAATATTCAATTTCTTTTTGTCCTCCCTTGAAACCCAGAGGTTCTCCGAATTCGCCTGATTCTATTTTTTTAAAAAGTTCGTCTATTTCTTCCGGAGTGAACATCTTTTCAGAAAAATCTATGGTGTCGCAAAGAAGGGAAGGAGTTTCATTACCTTTTATATTTTTTACATTATAGGTTCCAGGAAGTCTCATAATCCGGGGGGTATCTCCGACTTTATCTCCTCCCAGGAATTCGCCTATCTGGTTGACGGGTATAATCTCCGCCATAGGCTCTTGAAGAATCAGAGGAGTAGCATATTTAATGAATCCGTGAATCCCGTTTCCGGTGAAGTTTACAACAGAGGGATAAAAAAGTTTGTAAGTTTCAGGGATAATTCCCTCATGGAAGTCCTTCTTGTCTATGTCAAAATATATCCCAGGGATTTCCCTAACATCTTCTGCAGTCCCGCTTCCCGGCTTTGCTTCTCCCGTCTTCCTGTCATAGATTATTTCGCCTTTTTTTATCCCCAGTTCTGGAATGTCTTTCTTGTATCTCGCAGGAAGAATCCTGAATCTGGGACAGACTCCAAAATATATGTTATAGCCTAATTGATTATAGTTATAAAGATTCTCCCACTCTTTCCATCCCCAGGGATTTATAAAAATTATCCACTTTTTCCCGTCCGGATCTTGTCCTTTTTCAATATGTGTTCTCCCGTAAACGTCGAACGGTGGAATATACATAGAAAATGTAAAAACTCTTTGCCCTACTCCTGCCCTATCACGTTCTTTTAACAATTCGTTGGGGTGGAGTCTTATTTCTACATATCCGGTGCAACCACTGAACCAAAAATTCAAGAATGGTAATGCTTTATTTATTAACATCCTTATTTTTTCTTCTTTGGGTATTACCGTTTCCATTTGTGTTTACTCCATTTCTCACACTCCCCCGGAGAATCCGCCTTCTGGTGGAGTAATCCATTCGGCTTCCTCTCCGGGGTATTGTCCCAGGTAGCTACTCTGGGAGTGGGATTATAAAATTTTTGTCAATCCCGGTTCCTATCGTCCCTGAATACCTCTCTAAAAATCGAAAAGGCAGAACCGCCGTTTTCGACGCCTGCCTTCTGTGGTTGAATTTAGTTATTTCGTTATATAAAACTTTTGTTATTCGCTTATAGTGTAGGATTATGCCATTTTGCCTAATCTGTCAATCCGTATTCACTTTTCAATCTCAGTTTGCTATAATAATCCTATCCCTATGATTATAAGGCAATATTTCCCGTATTGCCCTATGATATAAAATTTTGCTAATAAACATAACTGCCTTCAACCACGAAGGCTTTTTTATTAATAGTTAAAACTGCCTATAGTATATCACCCTCTATAATAGTTTTGCAACTACTTAGAATGATCTCAAAAATTCATTCAATTTTTTATATTTTTTATAATTTGAATAATTTTATATGTATGTATTATATTCAATAATTCATTCTCTCATTGATTTTTACCTATTTTACGCTGTTATTTCAATATAATCCGCAGTGGTAGAAGGTTCGGGAATCGGTTCTCCGTCTTCCCTCATTCCTTCCAGGTGCATTTTTACCGCCTTATCCATCATATCCTTGATTTCCGGTATGGTCTTTCCGGCTACAATACACCCCGGCAGGTCTGGGATATATGCCGAATAGTTATGCTCTCCCTTTTCTATAACGATAAGGTATTTCATATTCTTTCTCCCTTGTTTTTAGGTTCGTGTTATGCAACTTTTCGAATATGTTCAACTGGTGGTTTGATAATGGCGAAACTTTCAATCGGTAAAGATTCTGTTTCCAGTTTTGATATATCAACGAATCGGCTTGCATATTCAATATCAATTCCGACAGGGGTATTATTTTCATCCATATCAAACACAATACCGGGAATAACCTCC
>JGI11944J13513_1001395_pt1 | contig 19485 bp, 19 predicted proteins | sample TerdegcoTASludge_FD_13513 | JGI IMG/M metagenome (IMG submission 13513) | reverse complement strand
GCAGTGGGAAAACGCCCCACGAACGCTAAACAAAATCCGACTGCTGTCGGTTGAGGCCACCTACCGGTGGTCAGCGGCCCTCACGTAAACTCGGAACAAAGTCTAATATTTCCGCTGACACATAACCTTTTGGAGTGAGCCCCCCTCCTCTCCCTCCTTACGGACCGTGCAAAAGGTCGCGGATCGCGAGCTGCGGCACAGTCACGCACAAAGCTTTTTTTCTTTCAGAGCAGCAGCGTTGACAGCATTTGATCATATTATGGAGTTCCCACGCTCAATAAATGACGCGTGGCTTGTCATACCATCAAAAAATGAAAACAGCAATCCGGAAGCGTCAACATATTTTGTAGTAACCCAGGATAGCCCAGTGGCAGCGGGCCTTCTATCGAAGGCTTGATAAAAAACTTTACAAAAAATATTTCGGTTCAAATTCGATCGGTTAATTTTATTTCGTTGCAAAGGAAGCCGATGCTGGCACGATCGGAAGGCATTTTGGAACGGCTTATGCTCTAGTCCCAGGCATCGGGATGCAAGATCCTTACGGCCCAGAAGGAGAGCAATCAGTACTTCGGTTGCATTGGGAGGGGCCGTAAATTCAGGTGCAGAAGTGGTGTCGCAAGCCCGGCAATTTGGTTTTGCGGCACAGCGAACAACGGGCCGGGGATGGAGATTTTCGGTCACAGGAAAGGTTTGTCCTTGCGACAGGCGGATAACGAAACAGAAACGAGAAAGAAATACAACCAAAGAAAGGGGGGAGCACCAGAGCACAGAAAGAAAACCGGACAAGGAAAGAACAGAAGGCAGATTCACAGAAACTAGAACACACAATTACACCAAGGAGGATTGAGAATGGAAAAGATGATTCGTTTCTTCAAGGATGAAGAAGGCGCCACGGCGGTTGAGTATGGTCTGATGGTCGCACTCATTGCCATCGGGATCATTCTTTCTGTGCAGGGCGTGCGCGATGCTCTGATCGCTCTTTTCAATCGCGTCGCTGTCGCTCTCGGATAATGCATGGACGCCGCGTTGAGGGGGTATGCAGTCGGTTTCACACTACCCCCTCAACGACGGCATCCGCAGTTTTCATTGTTTCTACATGATGCTGAAGTGAGCAATCATGAAAAACAAGGACCGCCGATCGAGAGGAATTCTTTTGAAGCGAAGACATACCTGGCGAATTTATTCCCACGGCCTGTTCGCAGGGCAGGATAGGGGGGCGACCGCCGCCGAGTACGCGATCATTCTTGCCTTCATTTCTGGTGCGCTCTTCTTGGCGGTGAACACTTTCGGGCAAGCAGTCGCCGGCCTATTCAGGTCAGCTGCTACAGCTTGGTAATACAGAAAATAAGGCATCCCTTTGTCGTTGTCGAGCGCAGGATTATGGACCTCTATCTGTTTTTGTTTCTAGCCATGATATTGCTCCCGGCGAGCGTATTCGACATGCGCCAGCGTCGGATACCGAACGCATTGACGTATACATCGATGGCGGCTGGCATCATTTATTGGTCTTATCTCAATGGCCTAAACGGATTTATGCATGGGACCGTTGGATTGTTTCTGGGCATCGGCGTCCTGATTGTATTCTATCTCATGGGAATGATGGGTGCCGGTGATGTGAAACTAATGGGAGCTGTTGGCAGCTTCTTGGGTCCGGAGGGCGTGTTTATCGCTTTCCTCTACAGCGCAATCGTCGGCGGCATATATGCCCTTCTTGTTCTGGCAAGGTACAAAGCGCTCAAACAGACGGCAAGCCGGTACGGGTTCATGGCCAAGGGCTATATGACTACCGGGCAATTGTTCTACATCTCTCCGGAAGAGGGCAAATTGCCGCCGCTTTGCTACGGGTTGGCCATTTCCCTCGGGACGGCGATCTACGTCCTGAGGTCACTATAAAGGGCGAAGGGTTGTTGGCGTGTAACCATGCAGCGACAGTCGCTGCGCACATAAAGGAGGCACCGATACCATGAAGCAGTACTGGAGCAAACTGGCGGACAAGCAGAAGCCGCTGCTGCTGTTCGGCTGCGCCGTCGCTATCGCGCTTGTCGTCACCGTCCTGACCTACGGGTGGCTCAAGCAGTCGATGGGCTCCCAGGCGCAGGCCCGGGAGACGCAGCCGGTCGTCGTGGCGGCCGTGGACATTCCCTGGGGCACGTCGATCACGGCAGGGATGGTGAAGACCACGCCTTTCCTGAAGGAAAGCCTGGCGCCCGGGCATTTTGCGGACCCGTCGCAGGTGGTCGGCCGGACCATCGTGCAGCCGGTGAGGACGGGCGAGCCCATCTTCGAGACGAAGCTGGCGCCCACCACCGTGGCCGCAGGCGGCGTCGCGGCCCTGGTGACGCCCAAGAAGCGCGCCATGGCGGTCAAGGTGGACAAGGTCGTGGGGGTTTCGGGTTTCATCCATCCCGGCAACCGTGTCGACGTCCTGGTGACCATCTCCAAGGCGGAGCGTGCCAACCACCCCGAGACGAAGATCGTCCTCGAGAACATCCTGGTGCTGGCAACAGGGACGGAGCTGGAGAAGTCGGGCAGGCAGGAAAAGCCAGCACAGGTCGACGTCATCACCCTGGAAGTGACGCCCGAGGAAGGCGAAAAGCTGGCCCTGGCCGCCACGGAGGGGAAGCTGCAGCTCGCCCTTCGCAACTTCGCCGACAACAGCTCGGCCGAGACCAAGGGGACCACGATCCCGGCGCTGTTCTCCCGGTCCGCCTCGCCGGAGAAGCCTGCGAAGCAACCCGCAACCCGCAAATCCGCACCGCCGCCCTCCTACACCGTCGAGACGATCAGGGGCAGCAAGGTCACGGAAACCAACTTCAAATAGGGGGGAAAAGGGAGCCATGAAAATTCGACCGACCATGCACACGACGGCAGGGGCTGTTCTCAGCCTTCTCCTTCTGTTCGTCTTCATCGCGCCGCAGCTCTGCGATGCCGCCGGCCCGTCGGCGGTCACCGTGAACAACCTGCCCACCAAGAAGATCAGCCTCTCCGTGGGGAAATCGACCGTCGTCGAGTCCGCCGACCCCATCCGGCGCGTCTCCGTCGCCGCGCCCGAGGTCGCTGACACGATCGCTCTTTCGGCCCGACAGATCTACGTGACGGGCAAATCCTCGGGCCTGACGACGATCACCCTCTGGAGCGACGCGAACCGCGTCTCCGCCGTCTTCGACGTGGAGATCCTGCCCGACGTGGCCGCCCTCAAGGAGAAGATCCACCAGGTCTTCCCGAACGAGAAGGACATCAAGGTCCTCGGGACCCATGAGAGCATCACCCTCTCGGGAACCGTCTCCAGCGCGGGGAACCTGAACCAGATCGTCCGCCTGGCCGAGGCCTACGCCCCGAAGGACAAGACTTCCGCCAAGCCGCATCTGATCAATCTCGTCGACGTCGGCGGGGTCCACCAGGTCATGCTGGAGGTCCGCGTCGCCGAGATGTCCCGCAGCCTCCTGCGGCGCCTCGGGGTGAATTTCTCCTACCTCAGCGACAGCGGCACCAATTTCGGGATCTCCCTGCTGAACAGTTTGACAAGGCTTCCCGCGGCAGGTTGGCCCGGCAACCCCCTGATCGTGGGCGATAACATCAACTGGGCATTCCGGTTCACGGGCGCCGGCGCCACGTGGACGGGCTTCATCGACGCCCTGAAGGAAAACGGCCTCACGAAGGTCCTCGCCGAGCCGACGCTCATCACCCTGAGCGGCCGCTCCGCCAGCTTCCTGGCCGGCGGCGAGTTCCCCATCCCCGTGCCGCAGGCCACCGGCGGTGCCACGACGATCACGATCGAGTACAAGACCTTCGGCGTGGGCCTCAACTTCACGCCCACCGTGCTGAGCAACGGCAAGATCAGCATGGCGGTCAACCCCGAGGTCTCGGACCTTGACTTCACGAGGGCCGTGGCCGTCCAGGGGTTCCTGATCCCGAGCGTCAACACGCGGCGTGTCTCGACGGTGATCGAGCTGGGCGACGGCCAGAGCTTCGCCGTGGCCGGGCTGCTCAAGGACGACGTCCGCGAAGACGTCAAGAAGTTCCCCGTGCTGGGCGACATCCCGGTCCTGGGGGCCCTGTTCCGCAGCACCTCCTTCCAGAAGAACGAGACGGAGCTCATCGTGATCGTGACGCCCCATCTCGTGAAGCCGCTGGACCTGGCGAAGCAGACCCTGCCCACCGACGCCTTCATTGAGCCCGACGACTTCGAGTTCTACCTCCTGGGGGCGCTCGAGGGCCGCGAAAAGAATACCGCCGCGAAATCGCCGGCCGCCTCCGTGCCCGGACTCAAGAAGGGCAGCGGCCTCGAGGGCGACTTCGGCTACATGAAACCCTGACCCACGGAAAGGAGCAATCATGAAAACCCAGATCGCAATCGCCCTCGTCGTCCTCTTCACCGCCGGGCTGCTCGCGTCCTGCGCGCCCACGCGGGTGGAGATGGATTACGGGACCTCGCACAAGCTGCAGATGGTCAACCAGATCGCCAACCCCGACGCCGGGAAGGACCTCAAGCCCGTCGAGGGAATGGACGGCCAGACATCGGCGGCGGTGATGACCAAGCACCGCAAGGAGTTCGAGAAGCAGGAGAAGCAGCAGGCCCCGATCTTCAACATCAATACCTCGGGCAAGTGAGCGGTTCGGACTCGGCAGGGAGATGACCCATGAAATTGCGGTGGCGCTGCGGCAGGATGAGCAGGGGAAGCACGATCGTGGAGTTCGCGGTCACGCTGCTCGTCTTCATCACCCTGCTTGTCGGAATCATCGAGTTCGGGTGGCTGTTCTTCATCCAGCACACCCTGCAGTACGCCACGCGGGAAGGGACGCGGCTGGCCCTCGTGGGCGGGACGGTCAACGACCCGTCGGGCAATCCCATGACACGGGTGGACTCCATCATCCGGACGATCCGGGACGGGGCCTCCCTGGCGGTGAACCCTGACGCGGTCCTCATCGCCATCTACCCGGTGAGAGAAAGCTTCGGCGACCCGGAAAACTGGGAGAACCTGCAGGATGCCGGGGAGTCCGGGGCTATCATGCGGGTGCGGTCCCGGGTCGTCCACACCTTCTTCACGCCGCTGATCGGGGGGTTTTTCCCCGGCGGGCGGATCACCCTGCAGGCGGAGGGGACCTACCGGAACGAGAAATTCGACGAGTGAGCGCCGGCTTCACGGGCGTTCCCCGTCGCTACAGGATGGACAGAAGATGAGCATCAGGAATCCGAATAAAAGGAAAGAAGTTCTCAACCGGATTCTCGGCCGTTCCGAAGGGCAGCGGGGGGCGGCTCTCTTGGAGCTGGCGCTCCTGCTCCCGATCCTGATCGTCATGGTCCTGGGCATCATCGACTTCGGGAGGCTCATCCACGCCCGGCTCGTGGTGACCAACGTGAGCCGCGAGGGGGGGAGCCTGGGTTCCCGGGACATCCGCGTGGGCAACCAGCTGGTGAGCATTCTCCTGTCCTCGGCCGCGCCCTTCAACCTGTCTGGCGCCGACGGGCGGGTCTACGTCACCAAGATCAGGGCGGGCGTGAGCCTCGATGAACCGGAGCCTTTCATCCACAGCCGGGCGACGGGGGGCACGCTCGATGTTCCGAGCGGGATCACGGGCAGAGAGGGGGAAACGCCCGGCGGGCTGCAGAACCCGATCTACGGTCGTCTGCGGTTCAGGACGGCGAACAACACCTCGGACATCTCGGAGGTGACGATCGTCGAGGTCTTCTACCTCTACCGCACGATCACGCCGCTTCCCGAATTCGTCCAGAACATCATCCTGCCCGATCGCGGCGGCATCCTCATCGGCAGCCGGGCGACCTTTTAGGGGGCACCATGAAGAGAACAGGGAATATCATTGCGAAAATCATCGGCGGCAGGATCAGGGACAATCGCGGCGCCTTCGCCGTCATCTTCGCCCTCGTGCTCCTCGTGCTGCTGGGGTTCATGGCCCTGGGGATCGAGGCGGGCCGCTGGTACCTGGTGCGGGCGGAGCTTGCCAAGGGGGTCGATGCGGGGGCCCTGGCGGCGGCCAAGAACATCTCGAACCCTTACGTCGACCCGGAGGTGATCGCCCGCGAGTTCGGCGAGGAGAACTTTCGGGCCGGCTACATCGACACCCCGGAGTCCGGGACGGGCCAGGTCCGGTTCACGGCCCAGATGCTGGCGGAAAACCGGGTGCGCGTGCAAGGCGACGTGAATGCCAGGGCCCATCTGGCCCGGCTCTTCGGCGTCGACACGATCCCCGTCACCGTCACGGGCATCGCCCAGCGAAGGGACGTGGAGATCATGATGATCCTCGACCGATCGCGCTCCATGGCGGGGCAGAAGATGACGGACCTCAAGAGTGCGGCCAACCGCTTCCTCGATTTCTTCGTGGAGACCCAGGCGGAGGACCGGGTGGGTCTGATCAGCTTTGCCACCACGGTGACCCTGGACCGGGCCCTGGGCAGCGATTTCGTCGATCCCATGCGGAGCGCGATCAACGCCATGACCGCCGCGGGCGCCACCAACACCGAGGACGCCCTCGACCGGGCCGGCGGGACGGGGAGCTTCACGGATCAGTCCGGCCTCCCGGGGGACCGCCGCGTGCAGCAGTTCGCCGTCTTCTTCTCCGACGGTATGCCGACGGCCCTCAGGGAGCGTTTCCGGTACAACGGCCAGGAGTACGACGGGGTTGTCTACGGGCAGGGTTATTCGGGCCGTGCGAACTGCAGGACATCCGACTACCCCTACATGAGCGTCGCAAATGTGCTGACCCGGCCCGATGGCAGCGGAACGTATGCCGGCGTGAACCCGGCCACGACGGGCGACGGAAGGAGGACCAGCGGCGCAGACCCGACCAGCTGCTGCTGCCCCCGGTACCTGAACACGAAGTGGTACCTCTTCGATTCCGCCCCCGTTCCCGGGTACACGGCGGAATACTGCAGTATCCCCATGAACCGGCTGATACCCCACTTCTGCGGACAGACCCGGCAGCTCGCCCTGCAGAATGCCCAGACCCTGAAGAGCCGGGGCGTCAAGGTTTACGCCGTGGGCCTGGGGTCGAGCACCGACATCGACCCGTCATTCCTCCGCAGCCTCTCCAGCGGGGAGGGGTACACGTACATCGCGCCGACCTCGTCGGAGCTGGAGGCGATCTTCATCCGGATCGCCAGGGACATCAAGCTCAGGCTCGTGCAGTAGCCAAGATGCGTCATCAGAACAGACACCGAGGTGACAGGACATGTTAACCCGCAAGAAAACCGTGAGACTGGAGATCCGGAACGACAGGGTCCGGGAGCATTTCGCCGTCGTCATCGCGTCCATGGAGGGGTTCCTCGTCCAGGGCGTGCACGACACGATGCCCGCGGATCTTCTCATCCTGGAAATCGGGGACGACACGGAACAGGACTTCGATTACCTCACCCGTGCGCGGTCGACGGGCAGGGCGAAGGACTTCTTCCTCACCTCCAAGAACGCAAGCCCGGAGGTGCTGATCCAGGCCCTGCGCTTGGGCGTCAAGGAGTTCATCACCCAGCCCATCAACGAGGTCGAGCTGCGCAAGGCGCTGTTGAAGTACCGCGACGGCTCCGACTCCGCACCGGCACAGCAGAAGGGCCCCGATCGCAAGGGGCAGATCATCAGCGTCCTGGGCGTCAAGGGCGGCGTGGGGACGACGACCATCGCCGTGAACCTCGCCGACAGTCTCGTGAGGCTCGACGGGCAGCCGGCGGTGGCCCTCATCGACATGAACCGCCTCTTCGGGGAGATCCCGCTGTTCCTGAGCCTCGAGCACGTCTTCAACTGGGTGGACATCTCGAAGAACATCGCGCGCCTCGACGCCACGTACCTCACGGGGATCCTCTACCGGCACCGCTCGGGCCTCCGGGTCCTCCCCTCGCCGGACCGCGTGGACGACAAGGGCACGGTGACGCCGCAGGTCATCGAGGCGATGCTGCGGCTGATGCGGACCATGTTCGACTACGTCATCATCGACGGCGGCCAGGCGATGGACGACATCTCGAAGACGATCCTGCGCAGCGCGGACAAAGTGCTGCTGGTCGCAGGGCTGAGCCTGCCGTGCCTCATCAACGTGAAGAAGCTCGTGAAGATCTTCCGCGAGCTGGGCTACCCGCCCGAGCCCTCCGTGGAGGTGGTCATCAACCGCTTCGACAAGAGGTCCGTCATCACGCTGCGCGAGGCCGAGCAGAGCACCGGCAAAAAGGCATTCTGGGCGGTGCCCAACGATTTCAACGCCACGATGAGCGCCATCAACCAGGGCAAGCCCCTGTCGGTCGTGGAGCCCGGGGCCGAGGTCACCGATTCGATCGCGCAGATGGCTGCCGCGCTGGCGGGCCGGCACACGGGAGGCGGCCGGGAGAAGGAGAAAGAGCGGCGGGCGTTTTTGGGGCTGAAGCTCTACTGAGAAGTGCGGGGCATGGAGCGAGGAGTCAGCCTGTCGACAGCGGTCATAGCGAGCGAAGCGAAGCAATCTCGAGCAATTCACGGGATTGCCGCGTCGGGCTCACGCCCTCCTCGCGATGACGAGGTACGGAAACGGAATGACGGCATCCTGCATTCGGGAATCGAGCAGAGGGACTAAACAAGGAAAGGACATGACGATGGCCATCCCCCGAGAGAAACCGATGGTGTTCCTGATCACCGACGAGTACAACGAGCTCAAGGGAAAGGTCCACGACCGCCTGGTGGACATGCTGGACCTGTCGCTCATCGACTCCCTGGACCGGCAGCTCCTCAAGCAGGAGATCCGCCGCCTCACGGAGCGGATCCTCGCCGAGGAGTCGAAGACGCCGCTCAACTACGAGGAGCGCGAGCAGTTCCATGAGGAGATCTTCAACGAGGTCCTCGGCCTGGGGCCCATCGAGCCCTTCATGCACGACCCCACCGTTTCGGACATCCTGGTGAACACCTACCGCCACGTCTACGTGGAGCGCTACGGGAAGATCCAGCTCACGGGGACGCGCTTCAAGGATGACAACCATCTCAAGAAGATCATCGACCGCATCGTCTCGGCCGTGGGCCGCCGGATCGACGAGTCCTCGCCCATGGTGGACGCGCGCCTGCCCGACGGCTCCCGCGTCAACGCCGTCGTCCCGCCCGTCTCGGTCGACGGTCCGTCGCTGTCCATCCGGCGCTTCGCCGTCGACCCGCTGGAGATGGACGACCTGCTCACGCTCAAGACCCTCATCCCCGAGATCGGCGAGCTCTTCAAGGGGATCGTCCGCTCGCGGCTCAACGTCGTGATCTCCGGGGGGACGGGCAGCGGCAAGACGACGCTCCTCAACGTGCTCTCCCGGTTCATCCCGCCCAACGAGCGCATCGTGACGATCGAGGACTCGGCGGAGCTGCAGATGAAGCAGGAGCACGTCGTGCGGCTCGAGACCCGGCCCCCGAACATCGAGGGGAAGGGCGAGGTCACGCAGCGCGACCTCGTGCGCAACAGCCTCCGCATGCGGCCCGACCGCATCGTCGTGGGCGAGGTGCGCGGCCCCGAGGTGCTCGACATGCTGCAGGCGATGAACACGGGGCACGACGGCTCGCTCACGACCATCCACGCCAACTCGCCCCGGGACGCCCTGCTGCGCCTCGAGACGCTCGTGGCCATGACGGGGCTCAACATCCCCAACGAGGCGGTCAGGCGCTACATCAGCTCGGCCATCCACGTCATCATCCACATCTCGCGCCTCGTCGACGGCAGCCGCAAGGTCGTGAGCTTCCAGGAGATCACGGGGATGGAGGGCAACACGGTCACGATGCAGGAGATCTTCGCCTTCGAGCAGACCGGGATCGACGATGCCGGGCGCGTCAGGGGGCGGTTCGTCATGAGGGGGTTCCTGCCGAAGTTCATGGAGCGATTCGCCGCCCTCGGCGTGCCGATCCCCTACAATATCTTCGACGCCAACAAGTCCTTTGAGATCTGAGGGGGGACCACAGATGGACCTGATCCTGTTTGTCACCATTTTCATCGTCGCCCTGGGCCTGACGCAGATTGTCTTCATCCTGGTCCGGGGCCGCTTCAGCCCGGAAGTGGGACGCCTGCGGAAGGAAATCAGCGCCCTGGCGTCGGGCGGGCGGGCGGCGGCAAACGTCGACATCGTCAAGAAGCGCACCCTGAGCGAGATCCCCTGGCTCAACGAGAGACTGCTCAACGTCAAGGCCCCGAGCCTCGACCGGCTCGAGCGCTTTCTCGCGCAGGCCAACGTGAGGCAGCCCCTGGGGTTTTTCCTGCTGCTGACGGCGGTCTGTGCAGCGGCGACCGGCGCCCTGATGTTCTCCGTCAGCCGCAATGTCCCCGCTTCCATCCTCTTTGCCCTGCTTGCGGCCCTTGCCCCCTGGGGGTACCTGGCCGTGCGGAAAAGGCGGCGGATGGCCCAGTTCGAGCAGCAGCTCCCCGACGCCCTGGACATGATCGCCCGCTCCCTCCGGGCGGGCCACGCCTTCACGGGGGGGATGCAGATGGTGGTCATGGAGTTCGCCGACCCGGCCCGTTCCGAGTTCCGCAAGACCCTCGACGAGATCAATTTCGGCGTCAGCTACGAGGACGCCCTGCGCAACATGGCCGCGCGGGTGGACTGCCCCGACCTGAAGTTCTTCGCCCTCTCGGTGATCATCCAGCGCCAGAGCGGCGGCAACCTCGCCGAGATCCTCGACAAGATCAGCCACCTCATCCGGGAGCGGTTCAAACTGATGGGCAAGGTGCAGGCCCTGACGGGCGAGGCGCGGATCTCGGCGGTGATCCTGTCGCTTCTTCCCTTCTTCATGGCGGCCGCCATCTACGTTCTAAACCAGGGCTACCTGGAGGTCCTCTTCCGCGAGCCCGTGGGGCGGCTCATGGCCGGGGCGGCCCTCGTCATGATGGTCCTCGGGATCGTCGCCATGAAGCGCATGATCAGCATCAAGGTCTGAAAGGGAGGCGCGCAATGTTCGACATGGCCATCCTCATCTCCGTGCTCGTTTTCTTTGCCACCCTGCTTTTTCTCGCGGCCGGCTACACGTTCATGAAATTCCGGCGCGAGCACCAGGCTGTGGTCGAGAAGGTGAAATCCGGCGGCGTCGTGCGGTCTGAGCTGTCGGGCGATGCTGTTCCCAAGACGGGGAACACCCTGAAGGACTCGCTCCTGAGTACTTTTGCCCGCGCCGGCGGCTGGGTCAAGCCCCGCGGCAAGGAAGCCGACGTCTCGAATCTGCGGAAGCGGTTCCTCACGGCGGGGATCCGCCACCCCGCGGCACCGGGGGTTTTCTGGGGAGCGCGGGTCCTCTTCGCGGCCCTGTTTCCTGCTCTGGTCTTCTTCGGGGTCCTGGTGGCGGACCATAAGCTCATGCCCCTCCACATCCTGCTGATTCTCCTCGTGGCGGCCGCGGTGGGGTTCTACGTGCCCGAGGTGATCCTCGACCTGCGGATCCGCTGGCGCAAGGAGCAGATCGTCCGGGGGTTCCCGGACGCCCTGGACCTCCTCGTGGTCTGCGTCGAGGCCGGCATGGGGATCGACGCGGCGATCAACCGCGTGGCCGAGGAGATGCGCCTGAGCAGCCCCGTGCTGAGCGACGAGTTCCGCCTCCTGAACCTGGAGCTCCGGGCGGGGAAAGCCCGCGCCGACGCGCTGCGGAACCTGGGAGTGCGCACGGACGTGGAGGAGGTCCGCAGCTTCGCCACGCTGCTCATCCAGACGGACCGCTTCGGGACGAGCGTGGCGCAGGCCCTGCGGGTGCACTCCGACGCCATGCGGACCCAGCGCTACCACAGGGCCGAGGAGCTGGCCGCCAAGCTCCCCGTGAAGCTCATGTTCCCGCTGATCCTGTTCATCTTCCCGGCGATCTTTGTGGTCATCGTCGGGCCGGCGGCCATCCAGATCTACCAGACGATCATCAATCGCTAGGAGGCGGACGATGAAGAAAACCTCCCGCATCATCCTGATCGCAGCCGTCGTCGTGCTGTTCATGTCCGTCAACAGCTGCAGTCTCATCAACTACTTTTCCGGTTACGTGAAATCCTGGGAATCCCAGGCGCCCGGCCGGGCCACCCTGGGGGATGGGCTTGACCACTTCATGGGCTCGGTCCGGGCGCCCCTGGGAAACCCCGACGCGCATTACCTCCTGGGGGACTACTACCAGGGGCGGGGCCGCCACCGCGAGGCGATCGAGGAGTTCAACAAGGCCATCCGGATCGACCCCCGCTACGTGAGGGCCTACAACGGGATCGCCGTGTCGCTCGACCAGATGGGCGAGCACGAGCGCGCCCTGGAGCAGTTCCAGGCGGCCCTCATGATCCAGCCCGACCTCGACTACCTGTACAACAACATGGGCTACTCGCTGCTGCTGCAGGAGCGCTACGAGGAGGCGGCGGAGGCCTTCGAGAAGGCCGCCGAGCTCTCGGGGGGGAAGATCAGCCGCATCCAGAACAACCTGGCCCTCGCCCGGAGCGCGCTGGGGATGGAAACCCCCGCGGAGCGTCCCGGCGACACGAAGCACCGGGCCCTGATCGAGTTCACGGCGGCCAACATGCGGCTGAAAAACGGACGCTTCGAGGAGGCCCGCGAGCACTACAGCCGGGCGCTCGCCCTCGATCCGGACCTGCGCGGGGCGCGCAAGGGGACGGAGGTGGCGACCCTGCTGGCCGACGTGAGACGCTCGCTCAGCGAGGACGGCTCCCTCGTGCTCGACGGCAGGGGCGACATGGCTCTCCTCGGCCGTGACGGCGTCGAGATCTCCAACGGAAACGGCGTGCGCCACATGGCCAGGGACGTCGGGGCGTTTCTGAAGAAGCAGGGCTTCAACGTCGTGCGCCTGACCAACGCCGACCACTTCCAGTACGGCAAGGCCAGCGTCTACTACCGGGGCGACGCGGAGTTCACGGCCCTGAGGGTCAAGAGCGCCATCCCCGGCATCACGCAGATGAAGAAAGTCGGCGGCTTCGACCGGGACAACGTCCAGGTGAAGGTCCTCGTCGGCAGGGACCTGGCGGACCGTCGGGACGCCTTCAAAGAGGGGGACAAGTGATGATCGCGAAGCGATGGACTTCGTTGGCAGGGATCCTGGCGCTGGTGCTCGCCGCCGCCGTCCTGGGCGGGTGCGCCTCCACGGAGACGAAGGACACGGCGGTGCGGGACGAGCACCGGCGGATGATGTCGTTGCAGAAGAACGCCGAGGCCGCCAGGACCTCCTCGGCGCCCCTGAAGGATCTGCCGGAGATGGACGCCCGGGCGCTGGAGCAGGTGGGGGACAACTACGTCCGCCAGAACAACCCGTCCCTGGCGTTCGTGCAGTACGACAAGGCCCTCGCGAAGGACCCGAAGCTCGAAAGCGCCCGGTACAAGAGGGGGATGCTCCTGCTGAGCCGGGGAATGAACGACGAGGCCCTCAAGGAGTTCGAGGACATTCTCTCCCGCAGCCCGAAGAACGCCCTGGCCCTTGAGGGAAGGGGCCGCGTCCACATGGCGAAGAACCACTTCCACGCCGCCATGGCGGATTTCGACAGCGCCCTGGCCGCCGACCCGAAGCTCTGGCAGGTTCATGCCCTCCGGGGGTACCTCCACGACCAGAGGAAGGAACACGACAGGGCCATCGGGGAATACGAGAAGGCGATCGGCCTGCAGCCGGAGTCGAGCCTGCTCTTCAACAACCTGGGAATGTCCCGCTACCTGAAGGGCGATCTCAAGGGCGCCGCCGAGGCCTATGCGCGGGCGATCCAGCTCGACGTCAACAACCGCCGCGCATACAACAACCTGGCCCTCGTGCTCTACAAGCTGGGCCACGACGACGACGCCCTGCTCGCCTTCAAGCACGGGGGCGACGAGGCGGCAGCCTACAACAACATGGGCTGTCTCTACATGGCGGACAGGAAGTACGAAAAGGCCAGGGCGGCCTTCGAAAAGGCCATCGGCCTGCGGGCGACCTACTTCGCCAGGGCCCAGGAAAATCTCAAGAAAGCGGAGTCTGCCATCACGGCCCGACCGACGGTCCAGTGAGGAAAGGAGCCCCCCGTCCATGACAGCCGCCAAAATCGCCATCACCCGCTCCATCGAGGAAACGGGAGTCCGCAAGAACCTGCTCGAGGACCTGGCCCTCAAGACGGTCTACCTCGTGGGGGAGATCTCCCTCGTGGAACTGGCCCGAAGCATGGGGCTGTCCTACCGGGTGGCGGAGGAACTCTTCCAGCGCCTGCGCAAGGAGCATCTCTGCCAGGTCACGGGCATGACGGGGGGCACGCACCGCATCGTGGCCACGTCGGGGGGGAAGACGCGGGCCCTCGAGCTGCTGGCCCACAATCAGTACGTGGGCCCCGCGCCCGTGTCGCTCGAGGACTACACCGATCGGATCGAGGCCCAGAGCGTGCGAGGCATCCGGGTCACGCCGGAGGATGTCCGCTATGCCTTCCAGGAGTGGGTCCTCGACGACGAGACCCTCGACCGTCTCGGCGTTGCGGCCACGTCCGGCCGGGGCATCTTCCTGTACGGGCCCACCGGAACGGGCAAGACGACGATCGCCCTTTCGCTCACGCACCTCTTCGACCTGGACCCCGTGTGGGTTCCCTACGCCGTGGAGGTGGACGGGCAGATCATCACGGTCTACGACCCCGTCCTGCACCAGCGCATCGAGCTGGACGCGGACCCCGAACAGGACGGCCGCTGGGTGAAGTGCCAGAGGCCGCGGATGATGGTGGGCGGTGAGCTGACCATCGAGATGCTCGACCTGCAGTTCAACGCCGCCACGCGCTTCTACTCGGGGCCGGTGCAGATGAAGGCCAACAACGGGATCCTCATCATCGACGACTTCGGCCGCCAGCGCGTGAGCCCCGAGGAGCTGCTCAACCGGTGGGTCGTGCCGCTGGACCGCCGCGTGGACTTCCTGACCCTGGCGGGAGGGAAAAAGATCGAGATCCCCTTCGACATGCTGGTCGTCTTCGCCACGAACCTCGACCCGGCCACCCTGGTGGACGAGGCCTTCCTGCGGCGCATCCAGACGAAGATCAAGGTCGGCCCCCTGAAGCCCGACCAGTTCCGCGAAGTGCTCCTGCGCCTGTGCCTGAAACACGACCTGGATTACGAACCGTCCCTCGCCGACGAGCTGATCCGGATCATCGTCCAGGAGCGCGGGGAACCCCTGCGGGCCTGTTACCCGAGGGATATCGTACAGCAGATTCTGTGGGCGGCCCAGTATCGCCGGGAGAGGCCGCGGCTCGACCGCCAGGCCATCGAGGCCGCCTGCAACAATTACTTCCTGGCGCTCTGATTTTGAGGGATGGCCCCAGGCCCCTGCCATGGCCCGGGGCGAGATGCAGGTTGACGAAGGAAGAAGGAAACCCGAGCATTCCGGGGCCCGCTGCCGGCTCCGGGTGAACCGGGTTGGTGCACCTTTCCCTGCCGACCCTTCGTTTGTTTGCGTCTCCCCCGTTCCGATCGACAGCGAAATGCTTTGCTGCGCGTGCAGCAACGGCGCACTGCGAGGCCGGGGGGCCGGACGGGCCGTCACGGCTTGCGGCTTGCGCGGCCGGCGGGACCGCCGCCGGATTCTCGATGAACCATGTAGGGTACCCATGAGGAAACGCAGGAACCAGAAAGGAGCCTCTGCCGTCGAGTTCGCGATCATTCTCCCTGTCCTGGTCGCTCTGTTCTTCGGCATCGTCGATTTCGGTCTGTTGATCTACGACAAGCAGGTCATCACCAATGCCAGCCGCGAGGGGGCCCGCGCGGGCATCGTGCAGAGGATCCCCAGGCTGTCCGCCGCCGACATCGCGCGCGTGGTGGACGCCTATGCCGCGGACCATCTCGTCACGTTCGGCTCGAGGACGAATCCCGTGACGACGGTGCCGAGCGGGAGCTGCGCCGCGTTCGGCCAGGACCTGGAAGTCAACGTATCGTACAACTACAATTTCCTGGCCCTGACGACCATCGCCATCAACGCGCGGACCGTCATGAAATGCGAGTGATGAGCGGGATGCGCCGGGACATCGGCGCGGGGAAAAGGAAGAACCGGTGAGGAGGAGACACCCATTAAGATGAGATCGGAGAGCCGAAAATCCTTTTTTACGGGACGTCGCCGCCAGTCCGGGGCGGCGGCCATCCTGGTGGCGTTTCTCATGATCGTGTTCCTGGGGATCGCGGCGCTGGCTCTTGACATCGGCTACCTCTACGTGGTGCGTACCGAGCTGCAGAATGCGGCCGACGCCGCCGCGCTGGCCGGTGCAGGCCGTCTGTATCCTCGCTCGGTGACGGGCGCCGTGATCTCGGTCGTACCCCCCCGAGTGGGGCGCGGCAGAGGCTGCGGCTGATTACCCGCAGGCCCCCGCCAACACGGCCGGCGGCGTCATGCTCACCGATTACGAGGTGCGGACGGGGTACTGGAATCTCGTGTCCGGAACCCTCAGAAGCCCGCTCAGCACGCAGGGACCGCAGGACGCGCCGGCCGTCCAGGTCACGGTGCGCAGGAGCGGCGGCGAGAACAGCGGGCCCGTGCAGCTCTTCTTCGCCAGGGCCCTCGGGATCGGCACCGCCGGCGTGGGCGCGACGGCAACGGCGGTGACCGCATGTCCCGGTGTCGCCTATCCCGGAGCCCTGTTCCCCATCGCGATCAGACGGTCCGTGGCAGACAGGGCGAGCGAGTTCGGCAGCCGGTCCTCGACCATAAGGATCGGTTCCGATTATCACTACCCCGAAGACGATGCGGGGCAGTGGACGTCCTTTGACGTCGATGTGAACGACGTTCCGTTCATCCGCGATCTGATCCAGAACGGCAATCCCAACACCGTGACGAACCTGGACAGCATCTGGATTCAACCCGGCACGAAGAACACGATCTACAACGAAGTTCCGCTCGAAATCGACGTGGCCCTGCCGGTCGTCCTCGACGCCGATTTCGATACGCACGCAAGGGTGCCGGTTCACGGCTTCATCGGGTTCCACATTACCGGTTCGAAAAAAGGGAATCAACCTTACATCGAGGGCTACTTCACCTCGTTCCTGTACATCCCCCAGAGCGGGCCCGTGGGGCCCTGTTATGGCGCCTACACACCGCCGCAGCTTGTGCAGTGGACGGTGTAGAGGGACGGGGAAAGGAAATTTCTTCCTTGACATCCCGGGGGGGTTGTCCGCAAGTAGGAGTAAAGTGACAACTGCGGCATGTTTCCATCCCCTTTCTTCGGTCAGCCCGTTCAACCTGCTGCAGGACCCAATACTCGAAACGCCGGCCCGGGTTCTGTGTCAGAGAATCAACCGCTGCCCCGCCAGAAGGGGGACCGTACGCATCCAGGGGCCGCTCCGAATCGGCCCGGGACGTAAAAGGTCCGGAATCCGGTGTGTAGGGCCCGGCAAGGCGGGCCCATGACGACGGCAGGGAGGAGAAAGGTATGAAGAGAACGCTCAGGGGTGTCATCCTCGCGGTCGCGCTGGTCTTTGCCGCAAGCGCCGCATTCGCCCAGGACATGGGAATCGTCACGGGGAGCAAAAAGGGCACCTACTATCAGTTCGGGCTGAACATGGCGGAGCTGGTGAAGCAGAAGGGCGTGCGTCTGCGGGTGGACGACTCGCAGGGCTCCGTGCACAACGTCTTCGCGGTCTACAAGGCCCCCGACACCCAGATGGGGATCGTGCAGTCGGACGTCCTGGCCTTTGTCGCCAAGATCCAGACCGACCCCGTGCTGCAGCGGATCGCCGCCAAGACCAAGATGGTCTTTCCGTTTTACAACGAGGAAGTCCACCTGCTGGCCGGCGCGGAGGTGAAGGATTTCGACGACCTGGGCGGCAAGATCGTCGCCATCGGGGAGGAGGGCAGCGGGATCTATCTCACCTCGCGCCTGCTGTTCGAGGCCTCCGGCGTGAAGCCTCGCGACATGCTGGCGGTGGGGCCCGTCGACGCCCTGGCCCTCCTGAAGAAGGGGGACATCGACGCCCTGTTCTACGTCGCGGGGCTCCCGGTGAAGCTGTTCTCGGAGGACGTGACCGCCGAGGACAGGCTCTCCCTGGTGCCGATCACGAACAAGAGCATCCTCGAGTTCTACCCGGCCGTGCAGATCCCCGCGAACACCTACCCGTGGCAGCCGCAGGCGGTCAGCACCGTCGCCGTGAAGGCCGTTCTCATCTCGTACGACTTCCGGGGATCCAACTGCGAGAACGTCGGCAAGGTCGCCAAGATCGTCCACGACAATCTCGACTGGCTGAAGGCAAACGGCCACCCGAAGTGGAAGACCGTCGACCTCAACGCGCCGCTGAAGGGGTGGGAGCAGTACGACTGCGTCACGAAAGTGATTCAGCCCGCCAGGCGCCGTGCCCCCGAGAAGCCCCGCGCCGTCAACCCCGTGCTGGATGCCATCAAGAAGATGTTTTCGGAATAGCGAGGACCGTTGCACATGAAAGGCAGGGCCCGGAAGGGAAGAGACGTAGGCCGCGGGCGCGATCCCGCGAGGCTCTGGTCCGTCATGTATCCGGCCCATTTCAGGATGACCGAAAACCCCTTCACGGCCGACGCGGACCCGAAGTTTCTCTGGCTCGGGGGAAAGCGCAAGGAGATCGTGGCCGACCTGGTTCGGGGAATCCTCGACGGGGCGGGGGTACACGTGGTGCTGGGTGCCGCGGGGACGGGAAAGACGCTGCTGGCCAACGCCGTGGTCGACGAACTCGGCGACCGGACTCTGGCCGTCGTCGTTCCCTGCATGGAGTACAGGGGCATCGATTTCCTGAAACTGGTCGAGAGGGCCTTCGGGATCGGCGCCGACCCGGAAGGCCGGGGATCCTTTGCCGGGCGCTTTTCGGAGTTTCTTCGCCGGACCGGCTCATTGGGACGGCCCGCGGTCCTGATCGTCGACGATGCCCACCGTCTGAACGGTTCGAGCCTGCGCGAGCTGTCGCAGATTTGCAGGCCGGCCGAGAACGGCGTGCCGCCGCTGCAGCTTGTCTTTTTCGGCGAACCCCGCTTTCGCGAGCTGGTGAACGACGAGGCCCACCGGGATCTCTTCGAGAGCGCCGGCGCGAGACTCACGCTCGATCCCCTGACGAGGGATGAGACCGCGCAGTACATCCGGCACCGTCTCCGGGTCACCCAGTGCGAACGGGAGCTGTTCACGTCCGATGCGGTCGAGGAGATTTTTATCTACTCCAAAGGGGTTCCAGGCCTGGTCAACAGGGCCTGCGAGGCCGCCCTGTCCCGTGCGTTTTACCTGGGGGAGCAGCTCGTCCCCCAGGACACAGTGCGGGAGGCCTTGAAGTTGATGCCGGCGGAGAAAGCGGCGCCTGACGGACCCGCGGGGAATCACTCGTTCGAGACGGCCGCGGCGGACGGTTCGGAGAAGGCCCACGAAGCGGACGAGGAGGACGAGCCGGGAATCCCCGCCGGCCAGGTCCGGCGCCGGAACCGCAGCTGGGTCGCCTACGCGGTCCTCGGGAGCCTGCTCATCGCCCTGATCGTCGTTGCGTCCGTCGTGCTGAGGGGCCGGACGACGACGGCCCCTCCGACCGCGGCGGTGAAGAAACCCGTCGCTTCCCCGACCGCCCCATCGGCGGAGAACGCTGCGGTACCCGCCGTGGCGGGG
>JGI11944J13513_1001391_pt1 | contig 19538 bp, 13 predicted proteins | sample TerdegcoTASludge_FD_13513 | JGI IMG/M metagenome (IMG submission 13513) | reverse complement strand
GCCGCATTTCACCCGCCCCTCGGTGTGGCGTGGGGAGCCCGCTCCCGAGGAACTTCTGTCAGGTGACCACGAGGCCGTTCGGTCCTGGCGACGTCGCCAGGCTGTTCTTCGGACGCTCCGGCGCCGCCCGGACGTTCTCAGCAGGGCGAACGTGCAACCCTACCTGCCCTGCGGAGCCTACGTGGCCTTGCTGCACCATCCCGTTCTGGACAGGCTGGGAAACGTTACCACCACCGCAGTGACCGGACTCGATCTTCACGACATCTCCAGAACGTGTGCCACTTTCGGCGTGCGGCGTTTCTGCGTCGTCACGCCTCTGGAGGGGCAGAGGGAGATGGTGAGAACCATCGTGGCCCATTGGACCGAAGGATATGGGGCGACCTTCAATCCCAAACGCGGAGAGGCGCTCCGCCGCATAAAGGTTTTTCCGGAGTGTCGCGGTATGCTCCGGTGGATCGAGAAAAAGGAACGGAGCGCCCCATTGGTTGTGGGGACCAGCGCTCGTTCGAGAAAAGGCGCGGTGCACTGGTTGGAACTGAAGAGACGGATCGTCGAGGAGGCCCGTCCGGTGGTTTTTCTGTTCGGCACGGGATGGGGGCTCGACGAGAGCGTGCTCGCTTCGTGCGACGCACAGCTGCAGCCGATTCGCGGAGGCGAGGGCGCTTATAATCACCTTTCGGTACGGAGTGCCGTTTCGGTGCTCCTCGACCGGTTTTTCGGCTGGAGGTAGTGGAGGACGACGACGGAGACACGGGGCCCGGAATATGGGGCCGTTCGCCTGGAAAGAGGATGTACGCGAGATCCTGAGGAGGGAATGAGATGGACCCCAAGATCGCATTGGTGGAAAGGAAGTACTGCAAAGAGGAGATTCCCGCGTTTCGCGCAGGGGATACGGTGCAGGTTCATGTGAAAGTGAAGGAAGGAAACAGAGAGAGAATTCAGATTTTCGAAGGTGTTGTCATCGCCAGGAAACATGGAGGACTGAAGGAGATGTTCACGGTCCGGAAAATTTCCAATGGCGTGGGTGTGGAGCGTATTTTCCCTCTCCATTGCCCCAGCGTGGAAAAAATCGAAGTCGTGCGTCTCGGTAAGGTTCGCAGGGCGAAACTCTATTACCTGCGGCGTCTCAGCGGCAAGGCTGCCCGTATCAAGGAGCGCCGTCAGTAGACCTGCTCGTTCCTGATACTGCAAGGTTTCTTGACATCTCCCCCCGACGGAACGGGGCAAGAAGGGAAGAAAAAGAGAAACACAGTTGACGGAAAGAGAAAGGCTCAGTATAATGTGCCTCGCGTTGCCGGGGTGGTGGAATAGGTAGACACGCACGTTTGAGGGGCGTGTGGGGAGACCCGTACGAGTTCAAGTCTCGTCCCCGGCACCATTTTTGTAAACCCTCGTCCCCCTTTCTTCGAAGAGAAGGAAGGGGGATTTTCTTTTCCGGAATCTTTCTTGCAACCGTTTTTCGAAGAGATATTCCGATTTTCATTGTGATGTTTCCAAAGTCTCCCATTTTCTCCACGTTCTGCTATGATGGAATACATTCCGTGCAGTCTGCAAAGGGCTCCTGGAGGTGTCCACCCATGAACGACGTGCCACAGGCGAAGCTGTACGATCTTCTTTCCCGGCAAGGAGCCGAACTTCTCCGTGAGCCGGGGCGTCTTCGCCTTCTCCTGCTTGAGGGATGTCCGAATTTTCCCGAAGAAGTAGACGTGCTTGTCCGTGCTCTGGAGTACGGGCTCGTTTCGCTTATTGCTTCGGGGGACGAAGCGGAGCGGGAGACGTTTCTACGCCGTTTCCGGGAGGAGATCGAAAATTCTCGGGAGCTTGCCTTGTGGGCCATGGATGCATGGGAAAAAGCCCGGGAATACCTTGCCCCGTTGCGTGCCTCTCCGGATACGGAAGGAACGATGCCGTCCTGGGCGAAGGCGTTCGGTTATGCGGAAACCAGGGAGACGGGCGGACAATCCGTCCCTGTGTTTTTCGCCGAAGCAGAACCGATTCCGACGGAATTGGCGAGCTTTCTCGCCGCGCCTTCGGTTCCGGTTTTCCCGGAGGCCGAAGCGCGTTCTTTGCCGCAGGCCTTGGTTGCCTTTTTCGAAACGCCCGCTCCGTTTCGTGCGGCACGGGAATCCGTGATTCAACCGGAGTCCTTCGTTGCGCCCATGCCGAAGGAACCGCTTTCATCCACCTTCGGCGAGACCGAGACCGATTCGGCCCTCTTCGCCTTTCTGGGGGGGGGACCGGAAGAGACGACGAAACTGACGGAGGAAACGCCGGAAGAGCCCGTCGTGAGCGATGCCGGCCCTGCCGCCTTTCTTCGTGAACCTCGCCTCGGCGAAACTCCCCCTCCTGTTTCGGAGAAAATTCCGGAACCTCCGGTTTCTTTCCTGGGAAAAAGTTCTTTCGAAGCCGAAACGAATGCCGAAGAATCCCTACTTTGGGGCGAATCCTCCGATGCCGGGGATGCCTCGCCGAAACCTTCTTCCGTGGCCGGAGATGCGGACTCGAAGTCTGAAGAAGCATTCCACTCCCCCCTCGAAGCCGATGCATTGTCTCCCCTGGAGAAAAAGACGGTCGAACGGGGGAGAATTCCGAAGGGTAAATGGCTTCTCGTCGGTGCATCGTTTCTTGCGGTGGGGGTTCTGCTGTTCGGCGTGTGGTCCTATTTGCAGCGTCCGGCCCGCCTTATCGCCTCGGGCGAACGTCTCTTCCGGCAGGGGGACTATGCAGGCGCACTGGAATATCTCCAAAGGGGGCTTTCCGGAAACGATGGAAACGATGGAAACGGAGGGGAATACTTTCTCCTCGGTGAAACACTGCGCGCACTTGGTCGCTTCGATGAAGCCGTAACGGCCTATCGCAGGAGCGAGCGTCTTGATTCCGGGGATGCGCTGGTGTACTCCGGCCTTGGAGATGCCTATCTCCACCTCGAAGCGTACGAGGAGGCGGTGGATGCTTTCGAGAAAGCTCTCTCCAGGGTTGCGGTTCTTCCCGATGCACAGAAGGGATTGGGTGCCGCGCTTTTGCGTCTGGGGCGCGACGACGAGGCGAAAAGCGTTCTGGAAAAAACGCTCGGAACCGATCAGGAGGATCTCTCGATTCTCGCTATGCTCGCAGATGTGTACCGTCGTTCGGAGGAACCGGCGAAGGCCGTCGCCCTTTACGAACGGGCGTTGGCTTTGAACCCCGATGATTCCCGACTGCTTTCCGCCTTGGATGAAGCTCGAAAAGAGGAGGAGCGTTTGGTTTCCCTGGAGCGGGAACGCCACGTCACCGAAGAGACGAAGGCACTTCTGGCAGAGGGAAAGTCACTACAGGATCAGGGCAGACACGAGGAGGCTTCTGTGGCGTTTCGCCGGGCTCTCGCTCTTGATGCTGGACATCTTCCCTCTCTGAGGGGACTGGGGGATTCCTATGCGGCTCTGGGGAGGCTGGACGAGGCTGTTCGTGTCTATGAAGAGCTGCTCTCTCTTTCTTCGGGTGACATGGAGGCAAGGGCGGCACTTGAACGATGTTTGACCGCGAGAAGCGCATCGGAAGAGGCACAGAAGAAAGAGCTGGTTCTCCGGGAGAAGCTTGGGCGAGCCGATGCCTTGGTTGCCGCCGGGGAGAACCTTCAAGCGGCCACCCTTTACGGAGAGGTCGCGGAAGGGCGCTCGGACCCGCTTCTTTTCGTCCGCCAGGGGGAGTTGTTCTCTGCCGCTGGAAAAGAGGCGGAGGCTTTACATGCGTATGAACGGGCACTGAAATCCGCGCCGGGAGATCGGGAGATAGCCCGGCGCGTGGAGACGGCGCGGAAAGCTCTGGAAAAGGCCGAAAGGAAGCGACGGGTGGAACGGTTGCTCCGGAAAGCCGGAGAGGAAGAACGCCAGGGTCGTTCCCGGGATGCAGTGAAGACCTATCGAGTTGCTCTTGCTCTTTCGAGAGAAGCCGGGACGGAATCCGGCATTGAGCACGGGGAGATTTTGACCGGGCTGGGAAGGGTGCTCGCTGCTTCCGGTTTACTGCAGGAAGCGGAGAACATTCTTGTCGAGGCGATCCGAACGGCTCCCGACAGAGATACCGAAGCCAGGCGGCTTCTCTCCGGAGTGCGCTCTCGTCTCGAAGCTCAGCGGAAGCGAAGAGAAGCGGCGGTGTTGGCCGAAAAGGGGAAAAACCTCATCGCTTCCGGACGTGCGTACGAGGGAGCTGTTCAGTTGCGAGAGGCGGTGTTGCTGGTTCCGGAAGAGCCGGATCTCCGCTTTCGCTTCGCCGAGGCGTTGAGTGATCTTGGTATGTATGGAGAGGCCGCGGGGGAATATTCCTACGTGCTTCGGAAAAGCCCGGAACGGACGGACGTGCTGAACAGCCTCGCGTGGTCCTATGCTAAACTCGGGCGGTATGACGAGGCGTTGCAGGTTCTGCTTTCGGCTCGAAGCAAGGCGCCGGAGAATGTGGTTCTCCTGGAGAACGAGGGATATCTCCGTTTCCGTAGGGGGGAATTCGACCAAGCGCTTCGTGCTTTCGAGAGTTCTCTGCGTCAGCCTGAAGCCGCTCGCCCGATGGAATATCGGGAGATGGGGACCCTGTGGGAGTCGAGCGGATCTTCCCGCGGAGAAAATGCGATGATGACGGAAGGGGGAGATTCCCTCCCTCAGGGAATTCCCTTCTGGCTTCCGTCCCCGGCGGGAGCGGGCGTCTCTTCTGCCTCTGCCGGGGCCTCCGGGCTCTGGCACCTCTCCTTGCCTCGGGAAAGTCTTCCCGAGGAACCTTTTTCGGAGATGCTGCAGCGGGCCATTCGCCTTGATCCGCAAATGAGAGCGCTCTACGGAAACGCTGCGGTGGCTTCTTCGTATGTGGGACGCGGGAAAGCGAACCCCGCGAACCGTATTGCTCCCGTCGTCGGAGTTGCGAGGGAGGACGGATTTTCCCGTGTCCTCCTCGGACACGCCCTTCTTCGCAGGGGCATGGTCGATTCCGCGATGGAACAACTTGAGGAAGCGCTGAGAATCGATCCTTTCGACAGCACCGCCTATACCCTTCTGGGGCACGCGGCACTCCGAAAGGGACAGAAAGCTCTGGCGCTGGAAGCATACAAAAACGCTCTTCTCTTCGACCCCGAAAATGACCAGGCGAAGCGCGCTCTTTCCGGACTGTCCCGCTGAAGCAAACTTCTTTCGAGGTTTCGCGGGCGACCGGCGGGTATTTACTCCCAGTTGATGGTGCGCGTATTTTTGGGTACACTTACCTCTTGGTGGGGTGTGCGTGGGGTCATGGAGGAATGGAGGGCCAAACTCGATCACGGGTGGTGATTCGTGCATGGATGTCCGAAGCGTCGAGGAATGGAAAGATCTCTATATTCGAGAGCACAGCCTCTACCAGGGTTTTACCGAGCGATTGGAGCATCTTGTACAGGATCTCCTGGAACAGGTGGGGATCGAACTGTTTCATGTGGAGAGCCGAACCAAGAGCATCGAGAGATTCATGCAGCGCATTGCGAATCCTTCGGCGTCTTTTCGGGATCCCGTCAACGAAATGTACGACCTCTCCGGTGTCCGGGTGGTCTTGTATTTCGCGGAGGACCTAGAGAAGATCGCTCGCATGGTGGAGGAGGAATTCACCGTCCACAAGGACTTCTCCGTTCCCTACGATGCCCTCCAGGATCCCGATGCCTACGGATACCGATCGATTCACTATGCGGTGTCCCTCGCTCCGCATCGGGCGACACTGCGGGAATGGCGCCGTTACGGAGAGATGAAGGCGGAGATCCAGATCCGGACGATTCTCCAGAATGCCTGGTCTGCCATCACGAAAAAACTTCCTTACGATGAGGTCGTTCAATCGAAGAGCCTGCTGAAACGTAAACTGCTCCGCATGAGTGCCCTTCTCGAAGAGGCCGACGAAGGTTTTCTCTCCGTGTGGGATTTCGTTCGCCAGGGACCTCTTCCTCCCGATTCGGGAGGCGCAGGCGTGTCCCAGCCTCCCAAAGGGCCGAAACCTTCCGGAGGGGTGGGGGGAGAAACGTCCCACAGTACCGGAGCTTCTCCCCGGTTCACGCAGAGTCGTTCCGGAGGGGATGGAATTTCCGTACAGACGCTTCGGCTTTATTTTGAGACCCATGCGCAGAAGCTTCGGGAATGGACTGCCGCCGCTGCGGAAATCGGTTATCCGGTAAGTGCGCGCTCCGAGGAATACGAGGGAAAAAGTCTGGAAAACCTCGTCGCGATCCTTTCGGCGGCGGACATCGCTTCCATGGAGGATTTTGAAGCCTTTCTGGGAGAAATGGAAGACGGCGGAATCGGACGGCAACACCTGCGCACGATTTTTCGTTCCTTCGAGAAAGAAATCCCTCACTGGAGAATCGATACCTATTCCTTGTTCTTCCTTTTGGTTCTCAACGCCAAATGGGATGTGCTGCAGAAGAAAGACCTCGTGCAGCTCGGTATCAAGGGTGCTACGGATCGGATCAAAGGCGCAGAGTAACCTGCCTCCGGGAGGAGGAACGCAAAGGTGTATATCGAGGGTGAGAATCTTCTCTCCCTCGTTTTTTTTTACGAATCGTCCGAATGCGGGGAGGGGTTTTTATGGAGCGCGGAAACCCGGCGGCTTCCGGAAAAACCGCACGTGTTATTGCGGTGCGTGAGATACGCAAGGAGAAAGCAGTTCTTGTCCTCGAAGGAGCCCCGTTTCGACCTTCCGGAGGCGGACAGCCGGGAGATTCCGGGGCGCTTCGGGGGGAGGGTTTTCTCGCTCGCGTTGTCGATTGCCACCGCGAGAACGGACTTCTCGTCGCCCCTGTGTGTGTCGAAGCGGGAATCCCGCGGGAAGGAATGTCCGTTGAAACCGAAATCGACATGGAGCGACGGCATCTCCTTTCGAGAATGCACACGGGGGAACATCTCCTTTCCAGAGTGCTCGAGGATTCCCGGGAGGGGCTTCAAATCTACAAAGTCGCCATCGGTGAGGAAGAGTCCACCGTCTATGTGCGCTACGACGGGATTGTGGACTGGGAGATGCTCTTTGCGGCGGAGGAACGGGCGAATGGGCTTGTCGCGTCGGGACTTGCCGTCGAAATTTCCGAACTGACGAGGGAGGAGGCCCGTTCTCTTCCGAGACTCAAGGCGAACTGGGATCGGCTGGAGGATGATCGTATCCGGGTCGTCTCCATCCCTGATGTGGACGTCATTGCCTGTTCGGGTACGCACGTGGAGCGCACGGATCAGGTGGGGCGGCTCTTTGTCACCGGATACGGAGGAAGTGTGCCCGAATGGGAGTTTACCTTCACCGTTCACGGAGAGTCCAGACTGGCCGAGTGCGGAAAGGTTCTTCGGAGACTCTCCCGTCGGATCGGTTGTCCTGTCGGTGAAATTGAGAAGGTGTATGACAGAGTCCAGGAGGAACGGGGAACTTTGGCGAAGGTGCTCGACAAAGTCAAACCCTATCTGGATTTTCCCTGGGAAGAGGAGCCGCTTCAGGGAATTCCCTTCTGTCATGCCACTGTTCCCGCACTTCCAAGGGATCTCGCCACTGCGCCCGTGAAGCGTTTGGTGACGGAGCGTCCGGACAGTCTCGTTCTTGCGCTGCTTCCTTTGGGGAGCGAGGTTCCCTTTCCTTTTGTTCTTGCCCGGGGAAGTGCGTGTCCCGTCGATTGCCGCGAACTGATACGGGACGAGAGCGTGATGGCAAAGGGAGGAGGCTCCGCCGACTGGGTGATGGGCATAACGCGCTGTGCGATCCCTGCGCTCTGGCGACGTGCGTTGGCGGTGCGAATGGTGTCTCGGCACAATTGAACTGTACAGGCGAGGTGCGAATATGAGAGAGACTATGCCGCAACTCGAAAAACTCTTCGTTCCGCGTTCCGTGGCTGTGGTCGGGGCGTCTCCCGCGTCGGACACCATTTCGGGAAGACCCCTCAAACTTCTGAGAGAGTTCGGTTTTCCCGGGCATGTTTTCCCTGTCAATCCGAAATATCGAACGGTGGCGGAGTACCCATGCTACCCCGATGTGGCCTCTCTTCCGGAGACCCCGGATGTGGTGCTTGTCGGAGTCCGGGCGTCGCTGGTTCCCTCGGTGATGGAAAGTTGTGCCGCACGGCGTGTTCCCTTCGCCGTCATTTTCAGTTCCGGATTCGCCGAAAGCGAGGACCGTGGTGCTCAGGAGCGGATCCTTGCCATCGCCCGTGAGGGCGGAGTGCGTATCCTGGGACCGAACTGTCAGGGCATGGTGAATCTCGTGTCCAGGGTTCCTCTTTCCTTTTCTGCATCTTTGGAAGGCGGGTGCATACTCCCGGGGCATGTGGCCTACGTTTCCCAAAGCGGGGCCTTCGGCTTCGCAACTTTTGCCATGGGGAATGACCGAGGTGTCCGGTTCCGTTACGTGGTCACAACGGGAAATCAGGCCGATCTCGACGCCATCGACGTGGGGTGCTATGTCCTGCAGGATCCCGAGGTGCGACTGCTCCTCATGTATCTGGAGGGAGTGAACGATGGCGAGCGCTTCCTTCGCATGATCCGGGAAGCGCACGAGCGGCACGTTCCCGTGGGGGTTCTCAAGGTGGGAAAAAGTCCTTCGTCCAGGGCTGCGGTGCGGAGCCACACGGCGGCGCTGACCGGGGACGATGCGGTATGGGACGCGGTGTTTCGGCAATACAGCATCATTTCCATGGAGGACGCAGAGGATATCGTGAATCTGGGGCTCGCTTTCAACGCGCCCCAGCGCCCGAATGGAAACAGGGTGGCCATTCTCACTACCTCCGGAGGCGCCGGAATCGTTACTGCGGATCGCTGCGACGACATGGGGCTTGTCGTACCCCCTCTCTCCGGAACGACCCAAGAGGAGGTGCGACGCCACATCCCCCCCTTCGGCTCCTCGCTCAATCCTGTGGACATGACAGCTCAGGTCATCAACGATCCCGAGGGATTCCCAAAATGTCTGCGGGCCGTCCTCGATTCCCCGGAGGTGGACATGGTCGTCTCCGTGCACTCCATGATCACGGGCGAGGCAGGATGGAGCATGGCCCGAAGCCTCGCAGAAGCCTGGAGAAAGAGCACCAAACCTCTCGCGTGCTGCTGGCTCATCGACGAGGCGCACGGTGGCCCCTTCCGGGAGTTTCTCCGCGGACAGGGGGTTCCGCTCTTTCAGAGTCCCCGGGAATGCGTTCGTTCTCTGGCTGCGTTGGCGCAATGGAAAAGCGCCGCGCCGGGAAAGATTTTCCTGGAGAAAAGTCCTGAAGGGGAAAGAAAAAGTGCATGCCCCTCTCCTCTCCTGCCCTCGTTCTCCGGAACGCTCACCGAGTACGATGCCAAGAGGCTCCTGAAAACCTACGGGGTTCCCATCACGAGAGAGGTGCTCTGCGCGTCCCTGAGCGAAGCCAGAGATGCCGCGGAAACCATGGGGTATCCCGTTGCGCTCAAGGTCATGTCAGGCGATATTCTTCACAAAACCGAAGCCGGGGTGGTCGCCCTTCATCTACACAGCGAGGAAGAACTCCGGAATGCCTACGGAAGGCTCCTGGAGCGTGCACGCACCTTTGCGCCCCATGCACACATCCAGGGTGTCCTCGTACAGGAAATGGTCGAGGGGGGGCTCGAATGTCTCGTGGGTGTGAAGCGGGATCCCCTTTTCGGGCCTATCGTTGCGGTGGGACTCGGTGGAATCTACGTGGAGGTGCTCAGGGATCTCGTGCTCCGGAAGGCTCCGGTGGACGAGGCCACCGCGCTGAACATGATCGAGCAGCTCAAGGGCTACCCACTCCTCGCGGGAGCGAGGGGGCAGAAAAAGCGTGATATCGCTGCGCTGGCAAGCCTTCTCCGAATCGTCTCCGAGTTCGCCTGTGCGGAGCCCGATCTCCTCGAACTTGATGTAAATCCGGTCTTCGTGCGCGTGGAGGGGGAGGGCGTCGTTGCGGCGGATGCGCTGGTGCTTCGGAGAGGAGGGATATCATGAATCCGATGTGGCTCCTGGCGGGGTACTTCTGCGGATCTGTTCCCACGGGGCTTCTCGTGGTGCGCATGGTGAAGGGAGTGGACATACGGACGTACGGCTCCGGAAATATAGGGGCCACCAATGTAGGGCGCGTTCTCGGGAAATCCTGGGCTGTCGCCGTGGCTCTTCTGGACATGGTCAAAGGCGGTGTGGCCGTCGTCGCCGCCCGTTTCGCAGGAGTGCACGATCCCTGGTTGCTTGCGGGCATCGCCTTCTGCGGCGTGTGTGGGCACAACTTTCCCGTCTGGCTCGGGTTCAAGGGAGGTAAGGGGGTCGCCACGTCCTTCGGCGTGGTGTTCTTTCTCACCCCTGTTGCCGCGCCCGCAGGAGGCGCTCTTTGGTTCGCACTCATGAAAGGAACCGGGTATGTCTCCGTGGCGTCCATGGTCTCCCTCTGTACCATGCCTCTGACCATGTGGCTCGTTGATGCCGCCGGAAGTGCCCTTGTCCGGGCAGGAACGCTCTCCCCCGAAACAGCACGGTTTCTTTTCGGCACATCTCCAGCGACGATGTTTCTCGGAGGTGCCCTGGGACTCCTTACGGTCTTCCGCCATCGCGCCAACATCGGCAGACTCCTTGCAGGAACGGAGAACAAGGTGGGGCGTAAGCCTTGAGCATGAGGGAAGCGAAGCGCCGGCAGAGGGCGCTGTTTCTTGACGTATTTTGACCATATGGATATAATGGCCCGGAATCAATAATGGTCAAAGGAGGGCCTCCTGTGTCGAGTCTGACGCGCGACATCGAAAGCTACATCCGGGAATTGTTCGAGGAAGCCCAGGAGCATCAGTTGTCCTTGAGGCGGAAAGAGCTGGCGGAACGTTTCGGTTGTGTTCCCAGCCAGATCAATTATGTTCTCGCCAGCCGGTTCACGCCGGAGCGAGGATACCTTGTGGAGAGTCAGAGAGGCGGACACGGGTACATCCGCATCATGAAGATCCGTTTCGCAAACGCGGAAGAGCGCATCTCCCATCTGGACGATCTCGTGGGAAACGCCATCGGCGAGCAGGACGCCCGAAGGTTGCTCACAAGCCTTCAGGAGCGCGGTCTCCTCACCCCAAGAGAACGGCTTCTTATCGAAGTTTCACTTCGTTACCTCGACGAAATTTGTCGAACCCCTTTTGATGTGTCCCCCTACAAGCGCGACGTGATGCAGGCGGAACTACTCAAGCGGATGATCCGAGGTCTCGTTTTGGCCTGAAAGTGGGGAGAGTTGTCCTGTGTTGTGCGAACATTGCGGCGGAAACGAGGCGGAAATCCATCTCCGCGAAGTGCGGGGGAAGGAAGTCCGGGAGCATCATTTTTGTAGGGAGTGCGTCCGGCGTATGGTCGAGGGTGAATTGCTCCCGGAGTTTATCCTGGACATGTCTGCGGGAAGCGTTCCCCGGATCGAAGTGACCGTTCGGTTGCGGAATATGGCGCAGGAAGTGCAGCCATTGCGGGGACAGAGGAGGAAACCATCCATGTGGCAGTTCTTCACGGAACGTGGGAAAAAGGTTGTGCAATTGGCCCACCGCGAGGCACTGAGCATGGGGCATGACGTCATCGGTACGGAACATGTTCTGCTCGGATTGCTTGTGGAGGGAGAAGGAGTCGCGGCCCAGGTGCTGCACGCTTTCGGAGTTGAACTCGATGAGGTGCGTAGACGCATCGAGGACGTAGTGGGGAGAGGCATTCCCAAAAACAGGCCGGTGGATCTGCCGCTGAGCCCTCGGGGGAAGAGGGTGCTTGACCTCGCCATGCGTGAGGCCCGGAACATGGGCGTGAACTATGTCGGAACCGAGCACATTCTTTTGGGACTCATCTCCGAAGGCGAGGGGATTGCCGCCCAGGTTCTGACGAGCATGGGAGCCGATCTCACGAAGCTCCAGCAGGAGGTGATCGGTGCCGTTTCCGGAAACGACACGGTCCAGGAGGGGGGCGGCGAGGGGCAGACGACCGGCCAGAAACGCGGCCGCTCGAAGGCGCCTACGCTCGATCAGTTGGGGATCGATCTCAGCGAAATGGCCGTCCGTGGTGAACTTGATCCAGTCATCGGCAGAAGCAAGGAGATTCGACGGGTTATCCAGATCCTCTCACGTCGGACGAAGAACAACCCCGTTCTCATAGGCGATCCCGGAGTGGGCAAGACCGCCATCGTGGAGGGGCTTGCCCAGAAGATCGCCTCCGGGGACGTTCCCGAAGTGCTGCGGGACAAGCGCGTGGTTCTCCTCAACGTGGCCAACCTGGTGGCGGGAACGAAGTATCGGGGAGAGTTCGAGGAGCGCATGCGCAAGCTCGTGAAGGAACTCCGGGAGGTCAAGGATGTGATCCTCTTCATCGACGAGGTGCACACTCTCGTCGGTGCGGGAGGGGCGGAAGGTGCGGTGGATGCGGCGAACATCCTCAAGCCGAGTCTCGCCCGGGGGGAATTTCAGGTCATCGGTGCTACGACGCTCAACGAATATCGAAAGCACATCGAGAAGGATGCCGCCCTGGAACGCCGTTTCCAGTCGGTTCTCGTCGACGAGCCCGGTCTTGAGGATGCCATCGCCATCCTCAAGGGACTCCGGGATCGCTACGAGGCACATCATCGGGCGAAGATCACCGATGGGGCCATCGAGGCGGCGGCCAGGCTCTCCGCACGGTACATCACGGATCGGTTTCTTCCAGACAAGGCCATCGACTGCATCGACGAAGCTGCGGCGAAGGCGCGTCTGAAGACCATGGAAGCTCCCGAGGCGATCAAGGAACTGGAGCGCCGTTTTGAAACGATCCGAAAAGAAAAGGAAGCTGCCGTGGTCGGCCAGGAATTCGAAAAGGCTGCCCGGCTGCGGGACGAGGAGCGGATGCTCTCGGAAGAACTCGAGACCGCCCGGAAAAACTGGCAGGTCTCCCGAAACCAGGAGGAGCCCGTGGTCGATGCAAACGAGATCGCCCAGATCGTCTCGGAGTGGACGGGAATCCCCGTCGTGCAGATGACCGAGGAAGAGGCGGCCCGGCTGCTCCGCATGGAGGAAGAAATCCACCGACGTCTCATCAACCAGAGCGAAGCCGTGAGTGCCATTGCACGGGCGATTCGCAGGGCTCGGAGCGGTCTGAAGGATCCACGGCGTCCCGTAGGCAGTTTTCTCTTTCTCGGCCCCACGGGAGTGGGAAAGACCGAACTGGCCCGGGCTTTGGCGGAATTCCTCTTCGGCAGCGAGGATGCCATGATCCGCCTCGACATGAGCGAGTTCATGGAACGTCACGAGGTGGCGAAACTCATCGGAGCTCCCCCCGGATACGTGGGGTTTGAGGAAGGGGGCAAGCTCAGCGAGGCCATCCGGCGTCGTCCCTATTCGGTGGTGCTCTTCGACGAGATCGAAAAGGCGCATCACGACGTGTTCAACATTCTGCTCCAGATCATGGAGGACGGGCGGCTCACGGATGGCCAGGGGCACAGCGTGGATTTCCGTAACGCTGTGGTCATCATGACTAGCAATGTGGGTGCCGAAAACGTCGTCAAAGGAAAAGGGCTCGGTTTTGCCGCTCCGGACATGGAAGCTGCTGCGGACTGGACGCGAACCCGAGGGCAGATTCTCGATGCGGTGAAGCGAACCTTCCGACCTGAATTTCTGAATCGCGTGGACGAGATGGTGGTCTTTCGTCCCCTTGAGAAGGAGGAGCTTCTGCAGATCGTGGGAATCATGCTCCAGGATCTCCACAGCCGGCTCAGAGAACAGGGTGTGGCGCTCACCGTTTCCGAAGAGGCGAAGTCTCTCCTCCTGGAAAAGGGATTCGACCCCAAGTTCGGCGCTCGTCCTCTGCGAAGAACCATTCAGCGCATGGTGGAGGATCACCTGGCGGACTTACTTCTGGAGGGACGGATCGGGCACGGAAGCGAGGTCTCCATACACATTCACGAAAAGGAACTTCATTTTTCCTTCGGAGAGGAAAACGACGTGTTTTTCCCTTCGGATCAGGAGGCGGCGGAACTCCGGAGGTGACACGGAGCGGGAGGTGGTCCGGTTCGCGGAAAGGACGGAAATGCCGTGACTTTTCTGCCGAGTTCTGTTAGCATGACCGCGGCACAGTGTCGTTTCCGCCTGTTTCCGGAAGCGGCCTTGCTTCATGTCCGAAGCAGAAGGGGGAACTCGCGTGGGGGGAAAGGTTCGGCTGTCGTTGGGATTCGTCCTGTTGGTCGGGTGTCTTGTCTGCGCAGGGATGGCATGGGGTCGGACCGTTGCCGTGGTCGGGGACGAGGCCATTGAGGAAGAGGAGGTTCTTTCCCTTCTTCGTCAGTATGCCGAGGGAAGCGATGCCCTCGCGGGAGTTCTTCTCTCTCGCATGTCCGCGGAGGAGCGAAGGGCGTACATCGACAGTCTCGCAGACTGGCTTTTGCTGGCCCGGGAGGCGACACTCCGAGGGTTGCGTTTGCGCCCCGATGTGGCGGTGTTCCTCAAGTGGAATGCCATTGGTATTCTCGGTCAGGCGTATCTTGCGGAACTCCAGAAAGAGTGGGATTTCTCCGAGGCGGCGCTCCGAGCCCAGTACGAAGCGCACGTGGAGCGTTATTCGGACGAAGAGGCCGTGCGACTCCGCTGGTGTGTCGCTCCTGACGAAAACAGGGCGAAACGGATGCTCCTGGATCTCCTCGGTGAGCCGCTTCCGTCTCTTCCGCGAGGTGAAGACAATGCCGGTGGAGTGCGCTGTGTAGATACCGACTGGCTCCGAAAGGATGCGTTGCCGCAGGGTGTCGTCGAAGAGGTTTTCCGTGCTTCTCCTGGAACAACCGGTGGGCCGATTCCCACCGAAGAAGGGTATGTGGTTTTTCGTCTTCTCCAGCGAAGGGAAGGGCGCCGTCTCTCTTTCGAGGAAGCGGGGGATCGAGTGCGACAGGATCTCCGGGACTCCTATCTTCAGAGAGAAATGGAACGTGTTCGGCTGAAGACGGATATTTCTATGGATGAGATGGTGCTTATGGACTTAGGTAGTGTTCCAGTACAGTGAAAAAATAAGTAAGGGAGCCGAAAGGGCTCCCTTTTTTGTACTTAAGTAAATGTATGAGTATGAAATGAAACCAGAAATTGCTGGACAGGTTCGGAGAACCGCGTATACTTTTGATTGAAATGTCAGAAAAGGCGGAATGGAGGTGGTCTCCGGGACGGAGTTGAAGTTGAAAAGGAACGGAAAAACGGGTGTTCTTTGAGTGTAGTTCTTGAGACGGAAGGGGGAATCTGCTCCAATGACATCTCAGGAAGGTCGCAAACCCACGTTTGCAGAAGCACTGATCATTCTTCTCGTTTGTGCGGGCATCATCAGTTACGGCGTTCTGAAGCTCGGTGTGGATGCGCATATTCCCATCATCACGTCCGGTGTTCTCGTCGCTCTCTGGGGCTGCTTCGGGCTCAAATATCCCTGGAAGACCATTGAAGAAGGCATGCTTCAGGGTATCACCATGGCCCTTCAGGCAATTGTGATCCTCATGATGGTGGGTCTCGTCATCGGTTCCTGGATTCAAAGCGGCGTTGTACCGAGCCTCATTTATTACGGGCTCGACATCCTCTCTCCGAAAGTCTTCCTCTTTGCCACGCTGCTCATCTGTTCCGTGGTAAGTCTTGCCACTGGAACCTCCTGGGGAACGTCCGGCACCGTGGGTATCGCCCTCATGGGAGTCGGCGCAGGACTCGGCATTCCCGCCCCTCTTACTGCCGGCGTGGTTATCTCCGGTGCTTATTTCGGGGACAAAATGTCTCCTCTTTCGGATACGACTAACCTCGCACCCGCAGTTGCCGGAACGGACTTGTTCAGTCACATCCGGGCCATGATCTGGACCACTGGTCCCACTTACCTCATCGTCACGGTCATCACCGTCTTCCTCGGCATGAAATATGCAGGTGGAAGTCTCGATGCGGGCAAGATCGACGCCATCCAGGCGGTCATGAAGAGCGAGTTCTCCATCAGTCTTCTCGGTCTCGTTCCGCCTCTCATCGTTATCGGTATGGCCGTCGCCAAGATTCCCGCTCTTCCGGGCCTCTTCGCCGGCATCATCTTTGCCTGCGGCATGTCTCTCTCTCAGGGATTCGGTCTTGCCGACATCGTCGGTGCGCTGCACTATGGTTACGAAGCGACGCTCTCTGCGGAAATCGCCGGAACGGAGGCTCTCGACGCGGTGGCGCAGCTCATGGCGGATCACGGCATAGCGGGGACAGCGCCGGATCTCGTCAAAGATGCGGGGACCATGCTCTCGGAGCTGCTCACCCGGGGTGGGCTGGATTCCATGATGTGGACCATCTCCCTCATTCTCGCGGCGCTCTCCTTCGGTGGCATCATGGAACGTTGCGGTTTCCTCGAGGTTCTTCTCCACGCCATCCTGAAGAGTGTCAAGAGTGTGGGGGGATTGGTTACCTCCGTCATCGTCTCCTGTTTCATCTCGAACCTCTTCCTTGGTGACCAGTATCTTTCCATCGTCATGCCGGGACGGATGTTCAAGACAGCCTTCGAGGAAAAAGGACTGCATCCGCGTATGCTCTCCCGTTCCCTGGAGGATGCGGGGACCCTCGTGTCGGTCCTCATTCCGTGGAATACCTGCGGTGCCTACAACAGCGGGGTGCTTGGCGTTCCCACCCTCGAGTACGCTCCCTATGCGTTCCTGAACTACATCAATCCCCTCGTGGCGATCGCCATGACCTATATGGGCATCGGTGTGTTCTGGAAAAAAGAGGGAGAGAAAACCGCGTCATAACGGAACCGGGCGGACAGATCGAAAAGTGGGAGGAGCGAAGCACGTTCGCTCCTCCCTGTCGTTTCGCCGGAGGTGTGGATGGAATGGAAATTCTCTGTCTTTCGAAGACGGGGCAACACCCCAGATGGATGCGTGTGGTTTCCTTCGCGGTCGGGCTTTTTCTGCTCGCCGACGGGTTGCGTCTCTATCTCAGCGCCACACTGGAAACGGGATTCAATCGTTTTTTCCCCTACCTTATCGTAGGTGGAGCGCTTCTTTATTTCAGCGGTTTTAGAAAGAGGATTTTCCTCTCTCCCGAGGGGCTTGTACGGGAAAGCACATCCTGGATGGGAAGCAATTCCCAGGTTCTCGCCTGGAAGGATGTGGCCCATGTCACATTGGCGTTCCGGAGAAACCAGATGATGTGTTTCTTTGAGCGCAGGGAGAGTGTAACGGGCATCAAGGTTCTCTTCGATCGTGACCAGGAAGGCGCAATTCGGAATATCCTTTCGACATACTGCCCGGCGGTGGAAGTGAACACCCTGTCCTAGTGATAGGGCATGTCCGATCCAAGGACCACAGCGTAAGGCAGAGAACGTTCCTGTCCATCCGAAGGCGTGTTGATGAGCTTACCCCGCCACCAGAGGGTGCTTGAGCCGCCTCCGTCCAGATTCAACGCGTGGGTCAGACCGGCGGCGGCAGCCAGGCGTTTTGCCTCTTCGAGAGTTACTCCGGTGCTTCTCCAGGAGTTTCTTCCATCCACGACCATCCACCACATGCGTTTGCCGTCGTAACCCACGAGGGTTCTGGGATGGCGGAGCGCGGTGAGAGAGGGAGAAAGCCCTTCATTGCCGAGGGACGGTTGCCCATCATGGAGCAACAGTGGTCCGGCCTGGAGGACGAACTCCATTCTCCCCATCGTACCATCCTGCCATGTGATCTGGAGTTCTGTCGGTGTTTGGAGAGGAAACTCCATCATGCGTTTTTGAAGTCCCCCCCGCACCACAAGAAGAAAACCGTCCCCCGGAACGGGGTGCATTCCCTGGGCGAAGGAACGCCACGTCATGACTCCGTTTCGCACGTGGATCTTCAGCCCGTCCCCGATTTTCACGAAAGCGCCTGAAGGTGTCGTGAAAAGACCGGCACTTTCCGGCGGCACCTCGCCGTTGAGCTTGCTCACTGGAAGAGACTGTGTTCCCGCGAGGACCCATGCCCGGTAGGCCCCGTTGCCGAAGTGCACATCACCGGAACGGTTCCATCCCACGGCGGACCTGTTTCCGTGGGCAAGTGCGACGGGGACGCCTTCCACGAAGAGGCTCCCTATGGGAACGGCGCCGTCGAAATAGCCTCCGTTGATGCCGCCCTCACCGCCGAAACCATCGGCGAGGCGCGAAAGGGGGAGTCGTTTTCCCCCGAGAAGCGAAGCCGGAACAATGCGAGGGGCGAGACGTTCCGGAGATCCGACGATGGCTGCCCAGAACAGGGCATTGCTTGCGCTGCCGCCGTGGGGGATCACCGTGGGATTGAATCGTTTCGGCAGGGAGACGGCGGCCTTCCATGCCTGAAGATAATGGTTGTAGGGACCGGTCCTAACCGACCAGGACGAGGCGTTCTCCACGATCAGAACGGTGTGGCCTGCGGAACGAAGCTCTCTGGCGCACGCCTCGGCGGCGTTTTTTTCCGGAAACTCTTCCACGGCAACAGTCCACGCGCCGGGAGGTGTCCCCACGTTTTCCCGATGCACGACAAGATCCCCCGTTTCTCCGGGGAAGGTCTCTTCCCAGATGACGCGACGGCGTTTGCACTCCCGGAGCCATGCGGCGAGACGGTCCGCGTCGCCGGGAGAACAGTTTTTCTTTGCTTCGGAAAGGAACTCCTCCGGTGGAGGAACGGTCATGGAGCGGCCGATCTTGATGAAGGCGGCAAAGTGCGGAGGAAGTTCGGCGTCGAGATCGGTGGCGAAAGTGCGGACGAGTTCACCCTCCCGGCGCCACCCCATGGCAAGAAAGGCGAAGCCCAGCGCTTCCGCTCGTGTCGCTTCGATGTCGGGGTGGAATCGGTCCCCCGGTAAAAGAATACCCAAGGCCGACGCTGTTTCGATGGCCTTCGCCCGGGGGTGAGTAGAGGGGACATCGGCGAAACGTTCTTTCCCTCCCCAGAGGGGGAGCCCCAAGGCATCCACGACAATCTGTACCACGTCACCTCTCGTGATTGCGACACAGCATGTCGGGGAAAGAAAAACACCGGTCAGCGCAAGAAAAAAGAAGTACACGGTTTTCCGCGTCTGTCGCCGTGCCATGATCCTTGCCCCCATTCAAAAAGAAAATCGTTCCTGCTGCGAGTATAGCGTGTCTTTTCCCTCCCGGGGAGAGGTGAGAGGGGTGATCCGGGTCTGGCGAGACGTTTTCTTTCTCGGCGTTGGCCCGGCGGTTTTTCAAAGCAAGTGCCGGTTGACAGAATTCCTCAGGCTCCCTATAATGTGCTTCGTTCTGCGAGTGGGGCTGTGGCGCAGCGGGAGCGCGCTTCCTTGGCATGGAAGAGGTCAGGGGTTCAATTCCCCTCAGCTCCACCACTTGGTACACAAGGAGCTTCGGCGATTCCAGCCGGAGCTCTTTTTTTGTGGGGAAGCGCTCACGAAGGGCGATTTTCGTCTTCGTGCTCTCAGTTCTTCGGGTTCTCCGGAGGGATGTTTCGAGGCGCGTGTGTTTTCGGAGAAGACTGTCCTGATCTACTCCCTTTGGTTCATTTTAGGGTATGATTTAAGGGGAGAAATCGGACCGAAAAAGATGTCGGGAAACATGAAGGAGGGAACGACGTGGAGTGGTTCATGAGAGCCGGTATGGCGGAGCTGGACCCTGAGATTTATGGTCTGGTGTCATCGGAATTCGCTCGACAG
>JGI11944J13513_1001385_pt1 | contig 19563 bp, 22 predicted proteins | sample TerdegcoTASludge_FD_13513 | JGI IMG/M metagenome (IMG submission 13513) | reverse complement strand
TCACTTGGAAATCAAGCGGTTCAGGCTTCAATCCTGGACCTTCATAATCCCCTTATGCAGGTCTGCGTGCCCGCCAGGCGGCAGCTTGGCCTGTCTAAGCACGCCTGGTCCTGTAGTTCGTCGCAAATCCCTCTCCAGCCCAGCACCGTCTATCGGCGTCCCGATATGGTGTAGGCACACCCATGGGGGTCGAATCATCTGGACGCGACAAATAAGATCCAAAGCCGGATTCAGGGCTCCCAGATTACTGCTATTCCCGAATCCATGCAACCACGCCGCATCCCCGCCCACAGGGGCGCGAGCCCTCGGGAAAACAGCAAAATACTAGCCCAAACCGGAACCAGGGATCGCAGATTGCTTCCTATCACGAACACTTCAAGCATGCTGCATTATAGACGAACGGGATCAAAGGAGGAATTTCATTGTCAAAGCAGATCTTGCAGTTCTTCTCTTTTTATTCCTGCATCTTCCAGAATCTGTATGAGTGTGCCTCTTGCTATATCCTGGTTGCCATGGTAAGGAACTGTGACCCTTCTCTTCGTTTCCGGATGAGCAAAGATATAATGGCTCCCCGTAACTCTCTTCAGTACGAAACCTTTCTTTTCAAGAATCGCTATCACTTTCTGAGGAGTTAGAGATGGCAGCTTAGGCATGGGCCTCCACTGTAAGCCTGCACTCGATGAGATCCTCTTCCACAGGAATTGCCTCACCGTCTTCTATCAGGCTTTCAATATAGCCAACTATTGCATCCCTGGCCATCTCGATCGCCTCTTCCACTGTCTTTCCATAAGTGATGCACCCGGGAAGTGCCGGGACTAAAACAGTATAGCCGCCTTCAGGTTCCTTGCGCAGAGTGATCCGATAGCTTAGAGTTCTCATATCTAATATTGGTCACTGACAAATGAAATATAACTTGCGGCTATTGGAGGATCACTCAGGCCAGCGTTTTCAGCAAGACCACCATCAGTATCTCAATATAGTAGGGTTTCGAGCTCCGAGGAGACAATAGTCCCTATTCCATGCTGAATAAGAGTTCCTTATTCACAGCCATCATGAATCCACGCAACCATGCGGCATCCTGCCCCACAGGGTGCGAGCCCTCGGGATGCGACAGGCACTCACCCATGCCGGATCTAGGGCTCCCTGATTACTATTATCACGGATCCCAGGCAACCATGCAGCATCCAGCTCTAAAGGTGCGCAAGCTTGGAGTGATTCCCTCCGAGTGGACATGAATTAAGCAATGGCAGCTCATGGAGGGAATCACATGAAAAAGGCCAGACGGCTCTACGACCGAGAATTCAAGATATCAGTAGTAGCCGAGCTTGAGGCCGGCAAACCTCTGGCCCACATTGCTTGCGAATATGGCGTCCATCAGGGGCGGTACATGATTATCCAGGAAACTCATTCGAGCTGCCTTCAGTTGTTCATATCTCAATCATGTCAGGCAATGGATGTGAGGCGCAGAGGCTGCCGCAAATGGCGAATAGATCAGAACTCAGATACCTCTGAGAATACCGAAAATAAAGTTCTCAGAGACGAGATTCGTGATATCGCTCTAGAAATTCAATATCTTTCCATATTTTATCAGCATATTTCTCTTGAGGGCATCTTTATTAAGATTATTTGAATATAATATATTACTTCTAGTTATTTTCTACAGAAAAGTTAATAAAGATTAAATCCAATTCCTGAGCTATTGTGTTAAAGAAATCACAAAAATAGAAAATAGTAAAAAGAAATAAAGAGAATGGAAAAAGAACCTAGATAGGCAGATTGAATGGGAGGATAGATGGGAAATGCTTAATCTTATGGGCAAAGGAATTCTTAATTTGTGGAAACTTTCTATAATTGGATTGATAGCTGCCTGTGTCTGCATGGCTTTGATCGGTCCCGCATGCCTGGGCCAATCAACCGAAGGGAAGGGGTCATCCCCCGATACCGTGGATGTCATTCATCTGAGCGGCGGGGACTATGGTTATCCCACACCATTCATGCACTATCCACGAGGGCCGGGAATATACAAGATGAACCTGATCTTCGACAGCCTGATAGAGAGGGATGACAAGGGCCTGGTCCCTTGGCTGGCTGAGAGCTGGGATATCAGCTCTGATGGAAAGAAGTACACATTCAATCTGAGAGATGATGTGTTATGGAGTGATGGCGAGCCCTTCACAGCAGATGACGTAAAATTCACCATCGATTATGAGAAAGAACATCCGCCAATATCAGCCTATGACCTCTCAACTGTCTCCGAGATCGAAGTGATCGATGAGCACACCATCGTCTTCACCCTCAGTCAGCCTATGGCTCCCTTCTTAGACAAGATCGCTTCAGTGAGAATCATTCCCAAGCACATCTGGTCGAAAGTGGACGATCCCAACACCTTTGATTCCCCTGAGGCAGTGGTTGGCACCGGCCCTTATCTGCTCGATGAGTACAACAAAGAGCACGGCACTTACAGGTTCGTGGCCAATGAGAATTTTTGGGGACCGAGCATCAGGGTGAAGAGCATCGAGTTTGTTCCCGTAAGCGATGCCATTGTGGCCTTCCAGCAGGGGGAGATCGATTTCGTAAGCCTCTCCGCCGACCTGGTGGACAGCTTCAAGAGCGATCCTGAGATCTACGTCTTCCAGCAACCGGCCATCTGGGGTTATGAGCTGACATTCAACATGGCCAAGAACCCGATTTTAAAGGAAAAAGCAGTACGCCAGGCATTCGCCTATGCCCTTGACCGGGAGGAGCTGGTAGAGAAGATCGGCCGGGGAGCTGGCAAGCCGGGAAGCATGGGAATCCTGCCCCAGGACCATATCTGGTACAATCCAGATCTGCCCCAGTATGAGCATGATGCCGAAAAAGCAATGAAGATCCTAGAGGATGCCGGCTGGACGGACAGCGATGGCAATGGAATCATGGACAAGGACGGAGATGAGCTCTCTTTCGACCTGATACTCGCCAGCGATCAGGCGAGAATCGGTGAGCTGGTGAAAGAGAGGCTCAAGGAGGCCAAGATCAGTGTCAATATCCAGGCGATTGAGGGCAAATCCAGAGATGCCAAGCTGGCCAGCGGTGACTATGAGATAGGAATAAACGGCTACGGCGGCTGGGGTGCTGACGCCGACTATTTGAGGACCAAGTTTTGCGGCGAGTCATTCGGCATAGAGGGAGCAAGCCACGGAAGGCCGCTCACCGGATACCAGAACGATGAGGTGGATGAGCTCTGCCTGGCCCAGCTAAGCGAGACCGATGCTGAGAAACGCAAAGAGATCGTCTTTGAGATCCAGGAGCTCCTGGCAGAAGATGTGGCCAGCATTCCTCTCTACTATACTGCCAGCTACAATGCCTACCGACCTGCAGTCTATGATGGCTGGATGAACATGTTCGACCATCATGAGATGACTCACAGCAAGCTGTCATATCTAGACCGCAGCAAGATCTAGGAAATGATGAGGATGGAAAGCAAAAACGAGAATACAATCTATTTGGGGGAGCACTGGAGAAGCCAGGTGCAAAACAGGAGAAGAGGGCCTCATTCCGCCCTCTTCTGGAATAGGAGAGCAGATGGATACAGCCAGGCGATCTCGAAGGAGAGAAAGCATAAGAGGTCAGATGAGTTCTTCGATCTGATAGCCGGCACAGGCTTATCCTGGGATGGTGCCGAGGTTCTCGATATCGGCTGCGGGCCGGGAACACTGGCCCTGCCCCTGGCCAGAATGGGGGCCAGGGTAACGGCGATAGACATCTCAGAGCAGATGCTGAAGATTCTTGAGAAAAAAGCGGAAGAAGAGTGTCTGAAGCTCGACCGGATCATTCAGTCCTCATGGAGCGATATCGATATTGATGAGCTGGGATTTCGAGGCCGCTTCGACCTGGTCGTGGCCTCCATGACCCCCGGCATCGACGGTCCAGATTCTTTTGATAAGATGATGGAGGCCTCGATGGACGTATGCTACTACAGCAACTTCGTCGCCCGGAAATGGGACCCTTCCTACTACGAGCTGTATCAGATGCTCTTTAATGAAAAGTATCCTGACGGAAGCTTCGGCTTTTCCCTGCCTTTTATGTATCTTTACTCCATGGGCTACCGGCCAACCATCAAGCTCTCCAAGAATACCTGGAAGAACAGCGAGACGGTAGATGAGACTGTAGAGACTGTTTCCGGATTCTTCGGCGGTAGCAAGAGCATAGACGAAGGGATGAAAGGCCGGATTAAAGAGTATTTCGAGAAGAGAGCGAAAGGCGGCCTGGTTCAATCAACATCGGACAGCATAATAGGGATGATGGTCTGGAAAAAGAATCAGACATGAGGCATAAGAGATGAGGTCAAGAGATCGAAAGGGTATGGTGATGCAATACGCCACCGTCCTTTTCATCATCCTCGTGCTGAACTTTTTCCTTCCCAGGATGATGCCCGGGGACCCATTTCTGATCCTTTCCGCAGACAAGGAAAACGAGATCGTGTCCGTTCTAACCGAGGAGCAGAGGGAGTACTTCAAGAGCTACTACGGGCTGGACCGACCGGTCCATGTGCAGTTCATAAGATATCTGAGCTCTCTGGTCAGGGGGGACCTGGGCAATAGCATCTATTACAAGGCGCCGGTCATCGAAGCAATATGGCTGCGCCTTCCCTGGACGGCGTTGATCGTGGTGGGAGCGACATTCATAAGCACTATTGCAGGCATACTGCTCGGCCTCTTCTCCGCCAGGAATCGAAGGAAGGCAGGAGATAAATTCCTGCTTTTAGGCCTGATCAGCTTTGCCGAGATTCCCTCATTTCTGCTCGGCCTGATCATCCTGCTGGCATTTGCCGTCCGGCTGAAGATCTTTCCCCTGGCAGGTGCGGTAACGCCCTTCGCCCATTATACCGGGCCGCTTGATATGGCTTTAGACATCGGCTATCATGCCGCTCTTCCCATGATCACCCTTGCTCTCACCCAGCTAACCGGCATCTACCTGCTGGTCAGGAATACCCTGGTCACAGTGATGACCAAGGATTACATCAGGACGGCCAGGGCCAAGGGGATAGGAGACCGGTCGGTCTGGACGAGGCATGCCCTTCGCAATGCACTGCTCCCGGTGGTGACCAGGGTTGGATTCATGGTCGGCATGCTTATGGGCGGATCGGTGCTGGTGGAGAATGTCTTCTCCTATCCCGGTGTGGGAAGTCTCCTCAGAGAAGCAGTAGTTGCCCGAGACTACCCGCTCATCCAGGGGATCATGCTCATCATGGCGGTGAGCATTCTCTCGGTCAACTATCTGGTAGATATCATCTATGAACATCTGGACCCTAGAGTGGCAAGCTATGAGGCGGCATGACCTTCGACTCCTGTAATCCCCATAAGAACGCACCTGTGCTTAAGGCTGCCCTAAAGAGCGGCTGTCTATGGCTGCAAGGTCATCTGCAGGGTTATGTACATCACCGTCTCAAGTGCCACCAGCAAATCCTCAGCTACTGGAAGGATATTTCCGATTCTTCGCTGTTTTCCATGGATAACCCTGGGTCACCATCCCTCTCGTCTTTGTGCCTTTGTGCCTCTGTGGTAAAATCGGGATGCTTGGGCCTCACCTTAAAGGCACAAAGGCACGGAGGAAAATTCTCTGAGAGTCATAATTCCGGATGGATATTCAAGACGGCAAGCAGTTTCACGACTGCGGGAAAGATGGCATTGCTCGGCCTGTTTCTCATCCCGGGGCCAGAACACATCCTGGGAACGGACGAGCTGGGAATGGACATCTGGTCACAGATATGCTACGGAGCGCGGATGAGCCTGATCATAGGCCTGGCAGTGGCGCTGCTATCCGGGGTTGGAGGAGGAGTTCTGGGGCTTTTGGGCGGCTATATGGGAGGAAACTGGGATAAGCTTCTCCTCAGGGCGATAGATATCAGCATGGCCTTGCCAAGCTTTCCATTGCTGATAGTGATTGCCGCATTTCTCAATCCCAGCATCGTCAATGTGATACTGGTGCTTGTCCTCCTCAGCTGGGCCAAACCGGCCAGGATTGTCAGGTCTTCCGCTCTGGCCATGAAAAAGCAGCATTACATAGTATCCGCCCGGCTCAATGGAGCCAGCCCTGCCTATATCATCCGGAGGCATATCATGCCCGAGGTCCTGCCCCTGCTGTTTGTGAGCATCCTCAATATCGCATCTTATGCCATTGTGGCCGAGTCAGGTCTGGCATTCCTGGGGCTGGGAGATCCTACATCCAAGAGCTGGGGCATGATGCTCCACTACTCCACCAGCTTCCGGTCGATCTACTTCACGCCCTACTGGCAGTGGTGGCTTATCCCCCCACTGGTAGCGCTGATATTTCTCCTCCTCTGCCTGGCATTCATCGGCCGGGACATGGAGAGGGTGGTCGATCCGAGGCTGAGGACGGGAGGCCGCTCATGACGAAGCTGCTTGAGATCAGAGATCTCTCCATTGAATATGAAAGAGACAGCACCTCCGGCGGGGTATCCGATGGCTCATCGGAGGGCGAATCCGCCGCTGGCTGCCGGGCAGTGGACCGGCTGAGCCTATCCTTGGAAAAAGGTGAGATGCTTGCGGTGATAGGAGAGTCCGGAAGCGGCAAGACCACTCTTGCTCTGGCCATCATGGGGCTTCTTCCCGAGAATGCATCCATAAAGGGATCGATACTCTTCCAGGGAAAAGATCTCAATGGTATGCAAGAGGAGGAGATAGATCAGGTCCGCTGGAAGAGCATCTCCATCGTATTTCAAAACAGTCTTGAAGTGCTAAATCCGGTCATGCAAGTGGGTGAGCAGATAAGCGAGCCCATGATAAAGCACCTGGGGCTGGGAAAATACGAGGCAAAGAAAAGATGTGCTGAGCTCTTCTCCCAGGTAGGCCTGGATCCGGTCTGGCTGGATGCATATCCTCATCAGCTTTCCGGTGGCATGAGGCAGAGGGTGCTGATTGCCATGGCTCTATCATGCCAGCCCGAGATCCTGATCCTGGATGAGGTGACATCAGCCCTGGATGCATTCACCAAAGTGGAGATAGGCGAGCTTCTCCTCAGGCTGCAGAAGGAGTGCGGATACAGCATGATACTGATATCGCATGATATCGGCTTTATCTCTTCCTTGAGCAACCGCATGATGGTGATGTACGCCGGACGGGCGATGGAGCGAGGAGATACGAAGAGGGTGATAGAAAGTCCTCTGCATCCCTATACCAGGGGGCTTGTCAACTCCACCCCGGGCATCTTCCTCTACCGGGATCTATGGGGAATAGCGGGAGAGGCTCCGGCGGGAGAGGTGCAGGGTTGTCCCTTCTACTCCCGCTGCACCCAGAGAAAGAGCATTTGTAAGAGCGGCTGTCCGGACCTCGAGCCCGTGGACAGCGAGCGAGAGGTGGCCTGCTACCTGGGCGGTATTGTCACCCTTCTGTTCGCCTCCAGGATGAACTACAGCTACCGGCTGCCCGGTGGAGGGATGGTAGATGCGGTAAAAGATGTATGCCTGGACATCAAAGAGGGAGAGGTCCTGGCCATCGTTGGCCAGACGGGCTCAGGAAAGTCGACTCTCGCTCATATGCTGGCCGGGGTTATGGGCTCAGGAGTGGGGGAGATTTACTTCAAAGGCAACAGGATGAACGGAGAAAGATATGGATCCCAATACGGCGGGATTCAAATCGTCTTCCAGGATCCTGTCAACTCCACCAGCTCCAGGTTAACGGTCATGGATACCGTGAAAGAGCCTCTGGACATCAACCATCTGGAGGGGAAGAAAGAGAGGATCGAACTGGTGAAAGAGGCTCTCACATCGGTTGGCCTCCCCTCTTCAGAGGACTTCCTGAATCGATTCTGTGGCAGTTTGAGCGGCGGACAGAGGCAGAGGGTGGCCCTGGCCAGGGCGCTGATAATGAGGCCCAAGCTCCTGATTGCCGATGAGGTCACCTCCTCTCTGGACGTTTCCACCGCTTCCAATATCCTCCGGCTGCTAAAAGGTCTGCAGAACTCCCAGGGGTTCGCCATGATCTATATCACCCATGACCTCATGATCGCCCTCAAGGTGGCAGACAGGATTGCGGTAATGGAGAAGGGAAGGATCATCGAGATCGGCAATTCCCATCAGGTGATGCTCCATCCTCAAGAGGAGGCGACAAGAAAGCTGGTCATGGCGAAGATGAATGGCACAGAGCAGATCATTGGTGGATGAAGTGAAAGCTGCAATTGATGTAAGAGGGCTCTCCAAGCTTTATAATGGCAGGATCAGGGCTCTGGATGAGGTCGATCTGAGGGTAGAGGCAGCCAGGGTCTTCGCCTTTCTCGGTCCAATTGGCTCCGGCAAGACCACTCTGATGAGGATACTGACCACCCAGATCAGGCCGACCTCAGGTGAGGCGTATATCTTCGGCCTGGATGCGCTTCGGAGCGGTCAGGAGATAAGAAAGATCATCGGCTATATGCCCCAGGAGACCAGCGTCTGGCTGGATATCAGCGGATATGAGAATCTACTCATCTATTCCAAGATCTATGGCGTTCCCCCGCAGAAGAGGGAGAAGAGAATCGAGAAAGCCATGCAAAGCATGGGCCTCGAGGGGATGGCAGACAGGATGGTCAAGAGCTACTCCGGAGGGATGGTGAGAAGGCTGGAGATCGCCTGCGCCCTCCTGGTCGGGCCAAGGATTCTGTTTCTGGATGAGCCGACGATAGGCCTGGACCCATCGGCAAGAAAGGCGGTCTGGGAGAACCTGATATCCTTCAAGCAGGAGTACGGCACCACGGTGTTCTTCAACACTCATTACATGGATGAGGCGGACCTCTACTCCGATGAGATAGCGATCATAAACAAGGGCAGGATAGTGAAATCCGGAACGGCAAGCGAGCTGAAGCAATCACTTAGAAGCGAGGTCATTTGGCTTTATCCGCATGACCGCATCGATGGACAGGTTCTGGAGAGCATCAGGGATCTGGCATTTGTCCAGGGGGCGATCAATAACAACTCTCACCTGGAGATAATAGTAGAGGACTCGGAGACCAAGCTGCCTCTAATCCTGGATGTCTTGAGAAGCGAGGGCATCTCCATTCAGAAGGCTCAGGCATGACCGCACTGAGATCTACACCCGGGCGGTGCAGCCCATACTGTGGCTGGGCGTCTTCGGCACGATCATGGGCCGGGTCAATGCCATACCCACTGGCGGGCTGCCCTATATCGACTATATCACCCCGGGAGTGCTGCTCCAGTCCACCATATTCGTCTCCGTATTCTACGGCCTGACCATCGTCTGGGAGAGGGAGACCGGAATTTTAAAAAGGCTTCTTGTGGCTCCCACCTCCATTTATGCTACGGTCGTCGGCCGGTCGGTGGCCTCTGGGGTGCGAGCGGTGGTCCAGGCGCTGATAATATTTCCCGTGGCAATACTATTGGGAGTGAAGTTCATCGCTAACCCCCTCTACATAGCGGCCGCATTTCTGATCCTGTTTTTGGTCTCGGGAGGCTTTGCCGCCATCTCCATCCTGGTCGCCTCCATCATGAAGACCTGAGAGCGGTTCATGGGCCTGGGCCAGGCGTTGATCATGCCCCTGTTCTTTGCCAGCAATGCCCTTTACCCCGTGGATATGATGCCTTCTGCTCTGCAGCTCTTCGCCCTGCTCAATCCCCTCACCTATTCTGTGGATGCGATAAGGGGCCTGATGATCAGCGGGGAATTGAATAACCTTGCGATCGATCTCCTGGCCATACTGGCTTTTGATGTGGTGGTCTTCGTCCTGGCATCGCTGAGCTTCAGGAAGATCATAGAGTGAGTAGATTATGGTTCTTCGCTGTTTTCTGTGGGTAAACCTGGAGATACTATTTCTTCCTCGTCTTCATGCCTTTGTGCCTCGGTATGCATGGGACTCACCACCAAGACACCAAGGCACAAAGAAAATTTCTCTGGAGTACAATACCCACACAATTTAGCTAAGAGCCAAGATTATAGAGTAGAAGCTTATAGGGTAGAAGATGAAAATCAAGTGGGCAAGAGCGATGATCGATGATAAAATCCAACCTAAAAATATCCTGATATACGGCGCCGGGGCGATAGGCTCTTTCATGGGCTATCTGCTCTCCTATCCACCCTCTGAAGATGGGGCCGCAATCGAGAATGTGGCCATGCTGGGCAGGCCCGGGCATATGGAGAAGATCAGGTCTGAGGGGCTGCAGGTGGAGACTCCTGAAGGCATAAAGCAGGTCCATTTCAGGCACCTTTTCACCAACCTGGATGAGCTTGAAGCCTCTGATTTTTGCCCTGAGATAGTGCTGATCTCTGTCAAGACCTATTCCCTGGAGAGGCTCTGCCAGGAGCTGAATCGATCGGGCCTGCTGGAGGAGAGGCTGAAGGGTGCCCGATTCCTGCTGCTGATGAACGGCATGGGAAACGGAGAGCTATTCCAGGCGCTCGTCCCCCAGGCCTTGGGAAGGATTTTTGAGGGGATCACATCAAACGGAGTCAAGCTCGCATTGGAGGGCATGATCGAGCTGAAGGGAACTGGGCCAACACTGTTCGAAGAGGGTCTGCCTGGAGAATTGGAGCAGTTCATAAGAGCCCGGTTTGAAGCCCGGGGATTTCCGATCGATTTCGTCCCGGATTTCAAGAGGCAGCAATGGAATAAGCTTTTTATCAACTCGGTGATAAATCCCATCGCCGCCCTGGCCCGGAAGCAGAACAAAGTCATCCTCGCTCCCGTTTTGCAGAGCACTGTGAAAAGGGTGGTCGAGGAAGGGGTGGCAGTCGCCCGCGCGGAGGGGGTGAGCTTTGATCCCGATACTGTCTTTGAACTGGTCCTCTCCGTGGCTGATAAGACAGGAGAGAACAGCTGCAGCATGCTCCAGGATGTGCTGAATGACAAGACCACGGAGATCGATTCCATAAACGGCTATATCGTCCGTCTGGCGGAAAAGCATTCCATTGCCGTCCCGGTCAACGAGGCATTGTACGGCCTGATCAAAGCGACTGCCAGGGGCTAATTAGAATTTATTTTCAGTATGGGAAATCTATAACAACCCCCCGGCAAGAGAGAAATCGTGGACTGGTTTGCATTCTCTATCGCAGGAGCCGCCTGCCTGGCGGTCACGGGGATCATAGACAAGTTCTACCTGGGCAGATATGTCCGCAATACTCTGGCATACCTATTCGTCCTGGTGGTGATCCAGCAGGTCTTCATCGTTCCCGTCCTGGCCTATGCCGGCCTGGAGTTCGTCTATCCCCAGAGCCTTTATGCCCTATCGATCGGCGTAGTGCAGGTGATCCTCTGGGCGGCATATCTGCGCGCCCTCAAGGTCGAGGAGACGAGCAGGATTGCCGGACAGGTCTATGTATTTCCTGTATTCGTCTTTCTGGGGGAGTTCTTCCTTTTGGGCGAGACGCTCAAGCCCTCAGACTATGTGGGCGGAGCCCTGCTGGTCCTGGCGGCTTTGCTCATCTCCTACCACCCGGCTGCAAACCCAGGCAGCGTTGGGGGGAGGGGCAGGATCTCGCCCGCTCTGAAGTATATGGCGGTCTTTTGGGTGTTCACTGCCGCTTACTCTTTGGCCTCCAAGTATCTGCTCGACTATATGATCGAGTGGCACCTGATCGTCTGGTCGTCACTGGGCAGCCTGGTGGCGGTCTTCGCCTTGCTGGTCAGAGGGGAGGTTCGCAGAGAGGTGGGGGGCTATTTCCGGTCCGGTCCGAGGCTCCTCTACATTCTCTTCCTGAATGAGCTGTTCGATTTCCTGGGGAGAGGGGCTTTCATCTTCGGTTATGCCCTGGGATCGGTGGCCCTGGTATCCAGCGTCTCCGCTCTCCAGCCATTCATCACCCTGCTCTATGTGCTGATCCTGGGAGTCTTAGTCCCTGGAGCACTGGTGGAGGAGATGAATGGAAGGACGATTGGGATGAAGATTGCGGCGACGGTGCTGATCGTTGCCGGGGTGTATCTGGTGTCCTGATCTGCCTGAGCTTGCAGTATTGAGTTCGGAGGAACTCAGGCTCAGTCAGCCGTTCTGGAAAATCGCAAGTGCTTTTTGCAGCAGGGCCAGAAGACTACACAGCCAGAAGATTACACTCAAATCCTTTCATACCAGTGAGGACATAAGGATCGAAAATGAAGCTCAAGATCACTCTCGCTGGTCCAAAGGTGCATGATGTCGGCTACCGGGTGTTCTTGCTCAAGAACGCAATTAATACCGCCCTGCCAGGGCTTTCTACCTACAACTGGGAAGAAGACGGCAGACAACAGGTAATTGCCCTGGCAGAAGGGGATGAGGCTCGAATCAAAGCATTCCTCAAAAATCTTGAGGAGATCAAGGGCATGAGGGAAGACATCCAGCCCGGATATGCCTCGAACTTTCGGCAGATGCAATCCGATATCAGGGCGATAAAGGAACGCCTGGGGATGCCTTGATCATAAAGCAAATCAAACTCTGAATAATTGCATGTATACTTTCGATTGCATAAGAGCCTTCTTAATCGATCTCAAGAAAACATGAAATCAGGGCGAGGATCCACTTCCTCCCCGACCTGAAGGTCGGGGTATCCGTGACCCTCTGCACTCCTGTTGCAATAAAAAATATTTAAAAATATTATCCATATCTTATTGAGCTAATACAGGCTAAAGCTATTACCATTTCTGGCTCAGTTTGGCGGCTATAGCTGCCACATGCCTACCCTGGAATCTGGCTGCTGCCAGTTCATTCTCGCTTGGCATCCGCTCTCCTTTCTGTCCGGCAATGGTAGTAGCCCCATATGGTGAACCGCCAGTTATCTCATCCATGCGGAGCTGGCCCTGGAAAGTGTAGGGTAGGCCAACAACGATCATCCCCAGATGCAACATGGTTGTGTGGACGCTGAGGAGGGCAGCCTCTTGGCCGCCATGCTGTGAGCCAGAGCTGGTGAAAGCGCTTCCAACCTTGCCCACGAGGGTGCCATCTCGCCACAGCTTGCCCAATGAATTGAGAAAATGCTGCATTTGTGCGCACATGTTCCCCAGATAGGTAGGGGCACCTAAAATGATTGCATCAGCGGTGGAAAGATCACCTGGACGGCATATGGGCAGGTTCTTAAAGGATTTGCTGAACTCTCCCGATAGCCCGCTCTTTGTCTCCTCTTCGGCCATAATTTCCGGAACGCGCATCAGTTTCACCTCAGCGCCCTCAACCTCTTCTGCTCCCTGCATGATCGCCTGCGCCAGACTATTGGTATGCCCCAGCAAAGAATAATGAGCGATTAAAATTTTCATAAAACGTCACCCTCAATTAATATGATAATATTATTGCTTTTCAGATATTTAAGTTTTTTGCGTTCCTATTCATAAGCCATTTTCAATAAATATTTAAAAAAATTAAGGGCCCTGATCAGGGCAGCAGGACTGTATCGATAACGTGGATAACGCCATTTATACAGGTTATGTCCGCTTGTATGACCTTTGCATCGTTTACCATGACACCTTCAGTTGTATTGATGCTCAGATATCCTCCCTGAAGAGTTTCTACCATCATGCCATTCTCAAGGTCGCTGGCCATGACCTCTCCAGGAACTACATGGTAGGTTAGTACCTCGGTTAATTGCGTCTTGTTTGCAAGCAATGCCTCGATTTGATCTGCAGGGATCTTGGCAAAAGCTTCATCAGTGGGCGCAAATACCGTAAACGGACCATCGCCTTTCAAGGTATCCACCAATTCAGCTGCCTGCACGGCGCTAACCAGAGTACTGAAATTTCCTGCAGCTATTGCTGTGTCTACTATATCCGCTTTGGCTGCTGTCTCGGTAGAATCATTCATTGAATTCGATCCCGCCATAGACAAACCAACCAATAGGGCGGCTGAGATCAACACTGCATACAAGGTTGCTCCCTTCATAGTCTGCTCACCTCTTCGATTATATTTCCACCACTTGCTCGTAGAATTTGGGCAATAGTTTTCAGCCTCAATCCGGTTTTGATTTAAATATTCCTGCTAAATCTGCTTTTTCCACTGAACTTGCAGCTCATGCAGGAGGAAATGGATGTTTTGGCTGTGTTCTATTCACATCCCGTGAGTAATGGCCCTTGTAATTCCTCATGATTCCTTAAATACTTTCCCATTGCCTACATTGCAGCTCCATTCTCCTTCAAGAAGAAAAACAAGAAGACACATAAATTTAAAAAAAAATTATAATAGGCGGTTGGACTCGATCTTGGCGCACCTTCCCGCAACCACCCGGTATCCCTCCCGGTCCAGCCGCTTTATGGCCTCCGGGCTCTCTGTCCCCGGCTGCATCCAGAATACCCGAAAGCCCTTCTTCTTCGCCTCCTCAGCCAGAGCTGGGACGGCGGATGGCCGGCGGAAGACGTCGACGATATCGATATCCTCCGGGACATCGTGGATGGAGGCCAGGACCTTCTCTCCCAGGATGGTCTGGCCGGCGCAATTGGGGTTCACCAGGTAGAGCTTGAAGCCATGCCGTTTCAGGACCTCGGAAACGAAGTAGCTGGGCTTGTAGGGATCGGGGGAGATGCCGACCACGCAGATGGTGCGGCAGCTGGTGAGGGCATCTTTCAGATCTTTGTCGTCTCTCAGGATGGGCATGAGATAGGATATGGCCAGGATAGGATAAATAGGATTCCTCTCCTTGGTTCTTAGTTGTGATCCCCACCTTGAAAGCAATAGCTACTGGTTTGAGTCACAATGCCCACACAAAACAGCGAGGAGCCGTGCTCGCCCTCTCATGCTCCTTCTTGCCTCATCCAGGTCCGATCACAAAGCGGTCTTCCACTCCCCGCCCTGGTTCACCCTGAGGGAAGAGTATTTTTGCGCATAGTTCACGGTCTCCGTCCAATTCTTCTGAAATGGCGTCCACAGCATGGCAGCCAGCGAATTCTGCCTGAACTCAGAGCTGCGGGGCTCGTCGCTGGGCGGATATGACCCTCCGGGATATGTTGCCCAGGATCCCGAATAAGGATACTTGCCCAGTCGAATCACATCCGCTCGGGGATAATTATAATATTGCGAGGTGTAGGGATAGCTCTGACTGCTAGAGGGAACCGGCATATAGAATATCGGATCTGAGAAGTAGGGCAATACCTCTGCGCGGTTGATCGGTCCCACATATCCGCCCTCCAGCCAGTCGGCGAATGATGAGCCGGACAGGAGGAAAAGGACGGCAAGCACTGTCAGGGGAAGGAGAATTCTGCCATACATAATCGTTCTCACCATTTCCGAATTAACGCCTATGAGATTTAATGCTATCTCTCAAAAGAACTAAATACAAGCTCTCATAGGCTCTTATTTCTGCTGAGAAGAAGGAATGAATAAGCAATAGATATTCTGGTGTTGAAATGAATCCATCCCCCTCAAGTAAGAGCAGCAAAGATAGCTGCGACGGCGTCTGCAGCTCATGCGCGGAGAAGAAAAGCTGTGATGATCCAAGAGCCCAGACCAGCGAGACAGAAGAACGCATGAAAAAGATCAAGCACAAGATAGTGATTGCGAGCGGAAAAGGCGGAGTGGGCAAGAGCACGGTTACTGTGAACCTGGCAGCCGCCCTGAAAAGTAAGGGCTACAAGGTAGGCATCCTGGACGGGGATATCACGGGCCCGGATATACCCAAGCTCCTGGGAATAGAGGACCAGAAGCTCATGGCCGGCCCGTCGGGCCTGGAGCCAGCAGAAGCTGATGGCATCAAGGCTATCTCCATGGCCCTTATCCTGCAGAGCAGGGACTCACCCGTGGTCTGGCGGGGCCCCATGAAGATGGCGGCCTTAAAGCAATTCATCGGAGAGGTCAACTGGGGGGAGCTGGACTTCCTTTTGGTGGACCTGCCCCCAGGAACCAGCGATGAGCCGATAAGCATTGCTCAGCTAATTCCGGGCCTGGACGGGGCGATCATCGTCACCACCCCACAGGAGGTGGCGCTTCTCGATTCTCGCAAAGCGGTCAACATGTTCCTGATGATGAATGTACCAATGCTCGGAATCGTGGAGAACATGAGCGGATTGATCTGCCCCCACTGCGGCCAGAAGATCGATGTCTTCAAGACCGGCGGAGGGGAGCAGGCAGCCAGGGATTTGGGCGTGCCCTTCCTGGGAGCCATCCCTCTGGACACAGAGATAGGGAGCCTGGGAGATATGGGAAAGACCTTTACCGAAAAAGATACCGCCGCCGCCAAAGCATTCGGGGAGATCGTCAAGTCCATTCTGGCTAATCTGCAAGGCCAGCAGTCCAGGTGAGTAGTTTAAAAAGGAGATTCGACAGAGAGGGAGGATATATCGACCCACCTCTTTTCTGGGGGCAGCGGGCCTTGATTTTTCTTCTGCGTCATAAGATATGTCCCCTCGCTGTTTTGTGTGTGCATTTCGATTCTAACTTAAAACCACAAAGGCACAAAGACACAAAGGATTCTATCCTAATATGGAGATAAATCAGCTAGTTTAAGATACATCTTTGTGCCTTTATGTCTTTGTGGTTTATTTTTTGTTCTATAGCCAGGAACAACCGAAGAGGCAACAGAAGGCGCTCGATCAGGTCGGTCTGCAAAGGGCAGCCCACAGGAAAGAGCGAAGAGCCAAAGATATTTAATTGATAAAAGCAATTAATAATCAGTAAAAAAGCACAGATCATTTTCCAGGGAGGTTTTAAAAATGGACAAATTTCTGGGTATAGTGCAGGATGGCAGATTTTCGATTTTATTGCCCCGCCCCCAATGTTGTACCGTCAGGCTTACTCGAATAATGAAGCCGGCATCCATAGCGGAGGAGTTGGTAGTCTCACATGAGATAAACCTGGCGGAATACGAAGGTAAAGCCATTATGGTAACCGGATCTCTCCCTGAGCGCAAGGGATGGCTCTACGAGGCCACGGTGATAGACCAGTCTGGCCCCATATTGACCGAAGTTGTAAAGGAGCTATTCAAATAGATCCTGCTAATTATGGACCAGTAATAAATTTTTTGTCCCCTTTTTCTTTGCTGCTAATGCTCTTTTTCATCCATAAGCCTATCTAAAGGCGAACTGTTGGCACGGATCGACCAAAACAATTAAGTATTTAATCGTATTAGCTCTCAATTAAGCCTCAAGAAGGCGATGTTGTAGCCAGACACAGATCGAATAGAAGCCGGCACGATTTAAATCTGAAAGGATTTTCTCCCTGGATGGATAGTGTCGGCCCACCCTCCTTAACTGCGCCAGCCGTCTCAAATAAACAGCATATCTGGGCAAGAGCGAAATCAATACTAAGGAAGGGCGCATTTCTCGTCATAGGTGATTAGATGAAAGATGGAAGAAACAGCAAAATTATAATCTGCTTGGCAGCGATTGCCGCATGCCTGCTTATCAGTACTGCATCCGGACAGAATGATCCCCTGCAAGGAGGATATGTCGCCAGCGGCGACCGTTCCATGTCCGACCCAGGCATATCCGGCATGCTTCAATGGTTGGACCGACCGGTCAGCCTTCCGTGGTACGGCTCTGATTCCAACTTCTATAAGCAGGCAGCACCAGCTACCACCTTCACCCCTTATAAAGAGTACTTTGTCCTCGGCTCCGCCGCCGGGACAGCTCGAGGCAGCGGGATCGTAAGCAATCCGGCAAAGTATGATATCGCAGAGAAATCCCCATCAAACGTTTACTATGGCAGCGGTGCGGGATTGCCATTCTCTCAGTACTCATCCCAGGTGCAATCTCAGACCAACTATCTGTGGATCCAAGGAGAAACCAACTGGACCCAGTATGTGATATGCCCCACAGGAACCTGGCTGCAGCTGATCGCCCACACGCCGGCCTCGGCAAGCGCGGGCTTCTATGAGATGGTTCAGACTGATACCACCAGTTCCAAATTCAGCACATATCAATTCAATCAGGGCTACAACAGCATGAACTTCCAGGCGAATGAGATTGGAAGGCACATGCTCTACTTTGTGATAGGCAACCAGCCCAGCAATGTGGTTATCGTAGATGTCCTGGCCCAGGCTTAAGGGCGAAAAGAAAGGAAAAACAATTTATTTAATAAAATCGATTCCCTCTTCTCCACCCCTTTTTCTGCCCGCCTGCTTTGGCAAGCGGATTTATATCTTGAAGGGAGATGGTTTTCCTGTCAGGCAGGCGAGGCAGGGATCAGTGATGATGATCGATATAGTATCTCCGGGAACATACACCTACGGCTCTTTGGTCTTGGGCGGGGTGCTGAGGGATAGAGGGCATCAGGTAACGATCACAAGGAATCTGCAGTCCCGGGGTGATGCTATCCTCTTAAGCCTCTTTTCCACTCTTCAGCTTCTCGATCCGAAGATCAGGGATTTTGTGGCAGCAAATAAGACTGTATATGTAGGAGGACCGGTAGGCATCTGCCCGGAGATGGTCCTGGGAGAGCTGAACCCCAAAGCAGTGGTCAGTGGGGAGGGAGAGGATATCGTGGCCCAGCTGGTTGAGAATGGACCGGAAGGGCTGGCAGGGGTGGCCTACCGGCGCGAAGGGGAGATCATTAAGAGCCCTCCAGAGCCAGTCAATTCCCTGGATCATGTCCTCCCCTTGATTCCCGACGACCTGGGAGAGCAGAACGTGCGGGGAGCGAACGTCTACATCGAGACCCACCGGGGATGCCTGGGAAGCTGCACCTTCTGCCAGGTCCCCCGCTTCTTCGGCCGGAGCATCAGAAGCCGGAGAATTGAGAATATCGTGGCCGAGGTGGAGGATATGAAGAGCCGCGGAGTTCGCCGGGTGGCGATTAGCGGGGGCACAGGCTCTCTGTTCGGCTACCGCAATAAGATCAATCGAGAGGCTTTTGTGGAGATGATCCGCTCCCTCTCCCAGATCCTGGGCAAGAGGAATCTATCCGTGCCCGACATGAGGGTGGACCTGGTGGACGAGACGGTGCTGGAGGCGGTGAGGGACTACACCATCGGTTGGGTATTCTTCGGCCTGGAGAGCGGAAGCGACCGGATGCTCAAAGCGATGAGAAAAGGGGTGACGGTGGAGGATAACCGCCGGGCCATAGAGCTGGCAAAGTCTCTGGGAGTCAAGGTGGGAGGGAGCTTCATTGTCGGCTATCCCGGCGAGACGAGAGAGGACTTCGAGATGACGATGAGCTTCGCTGAGGAGGCGATGCTGGATGACGTATTTGTGAGCATTGCCGAGCCGATACCAGCAACCCCCCTCTCGGCACAGGTCCTGAACATGCCAAAAGAAGAGCTGGCTTTATATCAGGAGCACCAGGGAGAGTATCAGGCCCTCCGTCTCTCCGAGGCAGAGGCGCGCTGCTTTGAGCTGATGCTGCAGGGAGAGTACTCTAAGCCTGTTCCCAAAGCACTGAGCCAGGAGCTTTATAATGCCTATCTGGACGAGAGCCGGGGCCAGGGCAGGGATATAAAGAGAGTCATAGACCTGCTGGAAAAGTACAGAGATGTTCTGCCATAGGTTGAATATTTTTTATTGATGTGAACCGTTTTAATCTGACGCTGATCCTTTTAATCTGACTGATCCAGTCGATCATAGCCTTCGCTGGATAGCATAGCTGGTTATAAAAAAGAAAAATGGTGCGTAGGTCGATTGACCTACACAGCGGGCATAACCAAGGATCTCTCGCCTGCAGCGCGGAACTCGCGTGCACCGCCCTTGCCGAAGCAA
>JGI11944J13513_1001384_pt1 | contig 19569 bp, 12 predicted proteins | sample TerdegcoTASludge_FD_13513 | JGI IMG/M metagenome (IMG submission 13513) | reverse complement strand
CCTTGCTTTTGCAGCATTCTCCCCTCAGGGCAAAACCGAGAAACCCAATATCGTTCTTATCCTTGCCGACGATATGGGCTATTCCGATATCGGCTGTTTCGGTTCGGAAATCCATACTCCCAATCTCGACAGACTTGCTTCACAGGGGCTTCGGATGACTCATTTTTACAATGCTTCACGAAGTTGTCCCACAAGAGCTTCCCTGCTTACAGGCCTTTACCAGCATCAGGCTGGAGTGGGGGATATGGTCAACGACCTTGGGTATCCTTCATATCAGGGATATCTTAACGACAAATGTGTTACCATAGCAGAAGTAGTAATATCGAAACCGTCGATGTGTGGTTAGCTGCGTAGCTGCGGCCTATTTCTAAAATAGCCCGCCCCTACGGGGCTAATTTGTTTGCAAATTGAATGTCCGGAAATAGCCGCGTAGCGGCGATCTATTTGTAGCAATATTAATGAAAAAATTATATTTTTAACTGTGAAATATAATAGACTGTAAACAATTGACTTATTATTTTGGAAATCATTAAAATATCCCGAAAAATGAACAGAGTTATCACGGCATTTCTGTTAGTTTTACTGTTCAACACTGCATCATCACAGGATTTTCCTTTCCGGAATCCTAATCTTTCAGAAAAAGAAAGGATCACTAACCTGATCACACTTATGACGCTTGACGAAAAACTTAGTTGTTTGTCAACGCGTATTTCGATTCCAAGGTTGGGTGTGACCGGAACACGTACCATCGAAGGCCTGCACGGACTTGCATACAGCGGTCCGGCAAACTGGGCAGTGAGAGGGGAAAAAGCATCATATACCACTACATTTCCTCAGGCTTATGGCCTTGCACAGACATGGGACCCTGACCTGATAAGAAAAGTTGCCGACTGGGAAGCCACCGAAGCAAGATATCTTGCCCAGAACGAACGTTATAAATCAGCCGGTCTGATTGTTTTTGCCCCCAATGCCGATCTCGGCCGCGACATACGCTGGGGCAGGACAGAAGAATGCTTCGGTGAAGATGCCTTTCTGAACGCACGCATGGTTGTTGCTTACGTTAAAGGTCTGCAGGGTGACCATCCCGTTTACTGGAAAACAGCCTCACTGATGAAACACTTTCTTGCCAACAGCAATGAAAACAACCGCTCATTCAACAGCTCCGATTTCGATGACCGACTCTTCAGGGAATATTATTCATATACTTTTTACAAAGGCGTAACCGAAGGCGGTTCACAATGCTTCATGGCTGCTTATAATAAATACAACGGTATCCCCTGCACTGTCCATCCTGTTTTGCGAAACGTTACAATGAACGACTGGAGACTCCGCGGAATTATCTGTACCGACGGAGGTGCATACCGGCAGCTGCTCTCAACACATAATTACTATCCTTCACTTGATATTGCAGCAGCCGAATGCATAAAGGCAGGTATAACCGTATTCCTCGATAACTATATGGCACCTCTGAAAGAGGCACTGTCAAAGGGACTTGTCACCGAAAAGGATATAGATGAGGCTATTTACGGAAACCTTCGGGTTCTTCTTAAACTCGGACTGCTTGACGACTCACCGTCAAACCTATATTCACAGATAGGGATAGCAGATACTGTTGCCCCGTGGAGAAAGAAAGAGGCAGGAGAACTGGTAAGGGAAGTAACGCGAAAATCCATAGTGCTGCTGAAAAACGACAACAATCTTCTGCCTTTAAAGAAAGAAGCATTAAAGTCGGTTGCAGTTATTGGCCCTTCGGCAAATAAAGTCATATCCGACTGGTATTCAGGCACACCACCATACAATGTGAATATCCGCGACGGGATAAAAAATACTCTGGGCGAAGATGTAACCTTCAGGTTTGCAATGAGCAACAAAGCCGACTCGGCAGTAATTGCTGCAAAGGAGTCGGATGTGGCAATAGTCTGCGTGGGTAATCACCCTATAAGTTACGGACTACCCTGGGGACAAAACTATGTCGCAAGCGATGGCCGCGAAGATGTTGACCGACAGGCTATAAGCCTTGAACAGGAAGACCTCGTGAAACTTGTGATGAAAGCCAACCCGAGAACCGTTCTGGTGGTGGTCTCGAGTTTTCCCTATGCAATAAACTGGTCGAAAGAGCACGTCCCGGCAATACTCCATGTAACACAGTCAAGTCAGGAACTGGGCAATGCTGTGGCAGATATCATCTTCGGAAAGGAGAGTCCTGCCGGCCGGCTGGTTCAGACCTGGGTTACCTCAATTGATGAACTGCCACCGATACTTGACTATAACATCAGAAACGGAAGGACTTATATGTATTACCGCAACCAGCCGCTCTTTCCTTTCGGACACGGACTCACCTATACAACATTTAAGTATTCTGACCTGAAACTGTCACAGAAGACTCTGAAAGAGGGTGAAACTGTTGATGTAATTTTTAATTTAACCAACACAGGCAATTACGACAGCGATGAGGTTTGCCAGCTTTATGTCAGCTACCCGGATTCAAAGGTTGAAAGGCCGTTGAAGCAGTTAAGAGGGTTTAAACGCGTACATGTAAAAAAAGGTGAAACAATAACGGTTACCATTCCATTGAAAGCCGAGGATTTGAAATACTGGGATACGGGTCAGCAAAAATGGACGCTTGAGCCCGGCAAGGTCAGGTTTTTTATCGGACCATCTTCAGCCGATAAGAGACTTGAAGGGGAAATGCATGCCGGGAGCGGAAAGAAATAAGGGAATTGGGGATTTTGGATTTTGGATTTAGGATTTATTTTTAATGAAATGCCACGTAGTGGTCAGGATTTATTGTTCAATTTCCCCCTTTGAAGAGTCTGTCCCGAGTACTCGGGAGGGATTAAGTGAGATGTATTTAAACTTTATTCTATTTTTGCCGGTAAAAAAACTTAATGATGAAGGTAGTTGTTCTTGATGGTTATGCACTGAACCCCGGCGATCTTTCGTGGGATGAATTGAAATCTCTCGGAGAAGTGCAGATTTACGACCGCACACCTGATGATATGGTAATTGAAAGGGCTGCAGATGCGGACATAATTCTTACGAACAAGATTCTGCTGTTGTCTGATACTCTTGAAAAACTGCCCAGGCTGAAATATATAGGTGTTCTTGCAACGGGCTACAATGTGGTGGATACCGAAGCCGCCAGGCGGAAAGGAATAATTGTTACAAATATACCTGCTTACAGCACTGCATCGGTAGCCCAGCATACTTTTGCCCTCATACTTGAATTTTACAATTATCCCGGTAAGTTTTCTGAGGAGGTCAGAGAAGGTCGCTGGAGCAGGAATCCGGATTTCTGTTACTGGGACAAGCAGTTAACCGAGCTTGCCGGCAGAACAATCGGCATTGTGGGATTCGGAAGGATTGGAAGGGCAGTGGCAAGGATTGCTGAAGCTATGGAGATGAAGGTGATAGTGAGTGAAGTAACAGAAGTGGAAGGATACCGGAACTATACTCTTGATGAGCTTCTAAGTCGAAGTGACATAGTTACACTTCATTGTCCGCTTATACCCGCAACAAAAGGCATGATAAACAGAGAAAGACTTAGGTTGATGAAGCCAACAGCACTTCTTGTGAACTGTGCCCGCGGGCAGCTTATTGTGGAGCAGGATCTTGCTGATGCTCTCAATGAAGGCAGAATAGCAGGTGCTGCACTCGATGTTCTTTCAGAAGAACCGCCCCGGCCCGATAATCCCCTGCTGACAGCAAAAAACTGTATAATCACACCTCATGTTGCATGGGCAACCTTTGAAGCACGCCAGCGACTGATGAAGATTGCGGTGGATAATGTCAGGAGTTTTTTGGCAGGAAATCCGGTCAATGTTGTTAACTGAATTCATTTCCTCACACTCCCGCATACACCAGCAGTGCCAGCCCTGCCAGGTAGGCAAGAAACATCAACGTAATTAAAATATTTACCTGACTGGCAGCACCTTTGAACTCCTTCCAGATAAAGACTCCCCACAGCGCTGCTACCAGCGTGGCACCCTGACCAAGCCCGTACGAAATTGCAAAACCCGCCTTACCGGCAGCAATGATGCTCATGGACATTCCAATGTTCCAGATTATGCCCCCGAGCACACCTGTCAAATGTACTTTCAGATTTCCAGCCGAATAATCCCTGAACGACAGCGGCTCTCCCTCAATGGGCTTTCTCATCAGAAGATAGTTGAAAAGGAAGTTACTGATAAATACACCGACTGCAAAAAACAATACCGCGGTATAGGGAGTTAGCTTACCCGGCTCCGGAGTAGCAAAATTGGTTGCCATTGAACTTGCAACAAACCTGTAAAACATCGACATCAGTATCCCTGCCGACACTGAGAGAATTATTCCTTTCCCCGAAACCCTGCTCTGTGAGGCGCTGTGCCGGCGATATGCCACAGCATCAAGGATTATCGCAGCAATTATGAGGGCAAGACCGGTAAAGAGCACAACAGGATCACCTTTGGGTGCAGCAACATAATTGACAATCACCCCCACGGCAAGAGCAATGCCAACTCCGACAGGAAAAGCAACAGCCATTCCCGCTATTGCCATCGCTGCAACAAGCAGTATGTTTGAGGCATTGAATATCACACCTCCTGCAAAGGCTTTAAATATGTTGCCACTATCAGCCTGACCGATATCCTTCAGAAAACTCCTGCCTTCCTGACCGAAGCTTCCGAGAGTTAATCCGGAAATCACTGCAAAGAGCAGAATTCCCAGGACGTAATCCCAGTAAAAGAGTTCGAAGCGCCACGATTTGCCGGCAAGCTTCTGGGTATTTCCCCACGAGCCCCAGCATAACATTGTGATTACGCATAAAACGACTGCAAGCGGATAAGTTTGTGGTATGAACATTGTTTTTAAGATAAAAGATAAAAGATTAAAGATAAAAGTTTCTGGAATTTAGCAACTGTTATTCTTCAAACGAAAATCTGTACCCTTCATTCTTCTTTTTATCAGTCCTGAAAATTGTGGCTGATGTCAGGTAGATATTAGTTCCGGACGATTCCGTCCTCTTTTCGCCCCTTACCACAATCTTAACTTTGTGTTCGCCCGGTTTCAGATGCATCACATGCCAGATGCTTGTTGTATGCTGCTGGCGGGCAAAATCGTAGTATGTGTCAATGGTGCGGTGGAGCTCTCCGTCAATATAAATATCAGCTATCCCGCCGTCGCGCCACCAGTTGCCTTCAATTGAGATACCCGTGCCGGTAAATGTTATTTCCGCCTCATCACCTGCTTTGCCCGACACCATCGACTGCCTGCGTGGCTTCCTGTCCCTGCCGGTCACCTCATGAACCTTCCAGCTCCCTTTGAAAATCCATTCCTTACTGTCAAATACCGGGATTCTTTTATCAAAAACCACATCGGGAAATGCTACTTCCAGTTGAGGTGGCGAAGGCTCCTGAGTCTTAATCTTTATTTTTTTGCCCGAAATGATTCCGCCTCCCTTTTCAATATTCTGAAGGGCATATTTGTATGTGTTTTCCACAGCTTTATTAAATGAATAAGTGGTGTGAATGAAGGTCGAATCAGAAAAGGTCTGAATGCCTTTCTGCATATCTTCCGGCAGGTTGCTGAACCCTCTTATCACTCCAAGCACCGCCATGGCATTTGAGGGATTACAGTCGGAGTCCTGCCCGCACCGTGTTGATATTTCAAGTGTTTTCATCGGATCACCTCCACCGTAAAGAAGCCCCATCACTATATATGCCCCGTTGAGTTTTGCATCAATGTTAAAGGTTGACCCGGCACCGCAGATGTCAACATCACCCCATTTCCCCTCGAGTTCTTTCCATGCTGCACGCCAGTCGACCGGATATTGATTGTAAAGCCTGATCACATCTTTTATAATCTTATAGTAATCGCTTTCCGAAGGAATTGATAAGAGGGCTTTTTCAATAATCTTCATTATGTCGTTTTCAAAGAATGCTTCGGCATAGAGGGCTGCAACAAAGATACCTCCGTAAACGCCGTCTCCGTAATTCATTATATGACCGATTTTATCGGCTATCTCAACGGCCGTTGCTGGCATACCCGGACACATAAAACCGATGTAGTCAGATTCGATCTGGAAATCAATATCGTCGGCATGGATATTGTACATTGGGTGGCCCGACAGGGGAGGGAATATACTGTCGTACCAGTTTTTGCGTGCCTGCATATTTGCATGCCAGAGTCCGTAGCCTGCTTTTGCAAAAAGCTCCTGGAATTTCTTTGCCGGCGCATCCATACCGTATTGATCCATCGCCATCAGAAAAGTAAGCTGGACGTAAATGTCATCCTGCCAGAGGCTTCCACGGATGTCAGAAGGCTCCCATGTTATAGGGTCTTCGTAAGTTTTTCCCTGTGCCCTGAACTCAGTGGGGGCACCATAGGTTACCCCTATCATCTTGCCGGCCCATCCGCCTGCAATCTTATCTTTCAGAACTACGGAAGAGATAGTTCTGAATTTGCTATTATTTGATGTGCAGGAAATTACCATCGGAAAAATAATTAATGATAAAATCAAATTGGTTAAAAGTCTTGTCATATTCAAGGTTTTAAAAATTTTATCCGTTTATGGCTAATATAATAAGATTAACAATATTATGTTCAATGAACCTTTAATATGAAAATAAATATGCATGATCTGTCTTTCTTTTTACCCGGTCTCAACACTTTTCCTCTTCATTTTACTCTAAGAAGAGCATGATCCGGGTTCTCAGCACTACTGCTTATTATTATCGGGATACAACTTAATATTTTATATACAATGAGGTTAATGTTTAGCAGGATTCATTTTCTTCCTTTGAAGGCTGTATCATGCATGTTTTACCCCTTTGAAGGCAAAATAATACATACATTTACCCTTTGAAGGCAAAATCATACATACATTCCCCCTTTGAAGAGCCTGTCCCGAGTACTCGGGAGGGCAAGGGGGATGTTTTTAATTTTGGATTTTGACGAACGAAGTGCATCGCCTTCGGCAAGCCTTCGTCGACCGAAGGAGTCAATCCCGATCGACCGAAGGGAGAATCGGGATCGGATTTTGGATCTAATACACCCTGGATTCGCCAGATTTTTTATATCTTTATTGACCATTTAATAATTATGAATTCACCTGAGATTAAGGAATTTATTCGTCAGCACCGGGCACTTTTCTGGTATATACCGGAAGATAAAAAGGAAGATATCAGCGAGGATGTTCTGGTGGAATTTGTCCTTAATTACGGGGATATTGAAGCAGTGAAAAGTTTGTTTTCTCTTTTAGGTATTGAAAAGGTTGCCGAAATATTTTTCAATTCCATAAATCTCAGTGAAAGGAGAAAAGGTAATTACCACGAACTGACGCTCAATTATTTTACAATATTATTCAATAAATATGCACACAAGCATATTAACAGAAAAACAGAATGAGCTTCTTCCATATTTAAAGATTTTTAAGAGGAAATTCTATCTTGTTGGAGGAACAGCTGTTGCTTTACACCTTGGTCATAGGAGATCAATTGATTTTGATCTTTTCTGTAAAACAAGAATAAATAAAAAAGATATACTGAAAAAGATTACAGATTTACCCTTCAAAAAAGCAAAATTATCAGAAGATACAGACCAGATACATTTTGTAATAAACGACGTTAAGGTTACTTTTTCCCATTATCCTTATGAAATAGAACATCCCCTAAAACTGGGTGAATATTTATCTCTGCCGACACTTCTGTCTCTTTCGGCGATGAAGGCTTATGCTCTTGGACGAAGGGCTAAGTGGAAAGATTATGTTGATCTATATTTTATTCTCAGAGACCATTATTCCATTAAAGAAATCAGTGTGGAAGCTATTAAAATCTTCGACCAGTTATTTTCGGAAAAACTTTTCCGGGAACAACTTGCATTTCATAAAGACATCAATTACTCAGAACCGATTGAATACCTTGTCCCTGTACCCTCTGACGAAGAGATCAGGCAATTTCTGATTGACAGGGCGATAGACCTTGAATTCTAAAGGAATTCTTTTGTTTTTTGATTTACAAGGTTTATAACATTCCGTCAGCAGGTAGGCTATAAATGTAAACATATAATTCTTTGCAGGTATTTGATTTTACTCCATTTTTCCCCTGCATGTAACGGTAAGAGAAGTCATAAGAACGTAATAATTTTATAAAAAATATAAAATATTCACAAAAAATATTAATTTTGCAACAAAATGTTTAATAAATGTCATTTTATAATAACAGAGTGAAACAATAAATGAATGTTGAATTAAAAAACAGAAAAAAGGAATTTTCCAGGATTACCGTTAAGGTTGGCAGCAACGTTGTGACAAATGATGACGGTTCACTCAACACATGGAGGATCTCAAGGATTGTTGAAGACATAGCAATTCTATACAGGAACGGTATTGAAGTTATTCTTGTAACATCAGGTGCCGTTGCTGCCGGAAGGTCGGAAATAACTCCTTCGAGAAAAACAAGCGTTGTCGAAAGCCGGCAGATACTTGCTGCGGTGGGTCAGGTGAAACTGATGTCACATTATCAGTATTTCTTCGGAAAATACGGTATTCCTGCAGGACAGGTACTGGCAACAAGGGAGAGTTTTATGGACAGGCAACATTATCTGAACATGAGGAACTGCATGATGGCAATGCTGGAAAACAACATAATTCCGGTTGTCAACGAAAACGATACCATTTCTGTAAACGAACTTATGTTTACAGATAACGATGAACTTTCATGCCTGATCAGTTCAATGATGGATTGCAAATCGCTTATAATACTTACAAATGTTGATGGCATCTATACCGGCATTCCGGGTGATGACGGTACGGAACTGATTAGAGAGGTGCATCCCGATTCCGAAGGTGTTGAACAATATATCTTTTCATTCCGTTCCGAATTCGGGCGGGGAGGCATGCTGACAAAGTACTCCAATGCACGCAGACTTGCTTCGGAGGGTATCAGGGTGTTCATTGCAAATGGTCTGCGCGACTCCATTGTAACCGATATCGTGCGCGGGAAGGACGTACCATGCACACATTTTATACCTGTCGGCAAGCGGAGAAACAGCGTAAAGAAGTGGATAGCACATTCCGCAACTTTTGCGCGAGGTGTGGTGGTTATTAACAGGGGAGCAAAAGAGGCCCTTCTGGGTCCTAAAGCTTCAAGCCTCCTGCTGGTGGGCGTTACCCGCATCCAAGGATCTTTCAAAAAAGGTGATATCGTAAAAATAGTTGACGAAGAGGGAACCCCTGTCGGACTCGGTAAATCGGAATATGATTCTGATAAGGCAATACAGAATATCGGACAAAAATGCGGTAAACCACTGGTACACTACCATTATCTGGTTTTAAACGAAAATGCAGGTGTTGAACCTGTTGTTTTTTAACTACAATCCACAGGCAGATGAATTGCATTCCTCTTTTCAGAAAGGCCGCAGAAGCCGGCCGTAAATTGACTGTTACAGGCGGGAGCAAAATAAATGATGTGCTCCTGAAACTGGCTGATGCTGTTGAGAGAAATATCCCTTTTATCCTTGCCGAAAACGAAAAAGACCTCAGCAAAATGGATCATAACGATCCTAAATTCGACAGACTGCTTCTGACAGAAGAAAGAATAAAAGGGATTGCTTCAGATATCAGAAATGTGGCATCACTGCCATCACCTGTCGGACGAATACTCGACCAGCGGGTACGTCCGAACGGACTTAAAATATCGAAAGTAAGCGTGCCGTTCGGAGTGGTGGCGGTTATTTATGAGGCGCGGCCAAACGTTACCCTTGATGTGTTTTCTCTTTGCTTCAAATCAGGAAATGCTTGCATCCTGAAAGGAGGAAGCGATGCGATACATTCAAACATGGCACTGGTTAACGTGATTACACAAATCCTTGAGGAAGAGGGAATTGACAGAAATGTTGTAACCCTTCTTCCGGCAGGACGCAGTGAAACCATGCAACTGCTGAAAGCCCGCGATTTTATAGATCTTATTATCCCGCGCGGAGGAAAATCACTTATTGATTTCGTAAGGGAAAACGCACTCGTACCGGTTATTGAGACCGGAGCCGGTATATGCCATACATATTTCGATGAATACGGCGACAGAGAAAAGGGGAAGATTATCATTAACAATGCCAAGACGCGCAGAGTGAGTGTATGCAATGCACTCGACTGCCTGGTCATCCATGAAAAAAGGCTTGATGACCTGCCCTATCTGGTTAGTCTCTGTGCCGGGAAAAATGTGATAATTTATGCCGACCGGAAAGCCCTTAGTGCTCTCAGAAGTAAATATCCTGATCACCTTCTTCAGCCTGCCACAAAAGAATCGTGGGGAACGGAATTTCTTTCCTATAAAATGGCTGTGAAGACCGTTGCTTCGTTAGATGAGGCAATAAAGCATATCTCCCGATACAGTTCCAAACACAGCGAAGCAATAATCTCGGAAGATCCCGGCAGAATAAAGATGTTCTTTGATCTTGTGGATGCCGCTGCTGTATATTCCAATACGTCAACAGCCTTTACCGACGGAGCACAGTTTGGTCTTGGGGCAGAGATAGGCATATCAACGCAAAAACTGCATGCACGAGGTCCGATGGCACTCGAAGAACTTACTACATATAAATGGATTATAGAAGGAAACGGTCAGATAAGAAGCTGAAACATTTAATACCTCACATGCACAATTTTGAGAAGATAAGAGCTTTCTACGAAGCATTGCCGGAAAGAATGAAAAAAATCCGGGAAAGAGCAGGCAGACCGCTTACTCTCACTGAAAAAATATTGTACAACCATCTGTACGGCAATGATGTAAATAATGATTTAAAAAGATGCGGAGAGTATGCTGATTTTTGCCCCGACCGCCTTGCAATGCAGGATGCCACCGCGCAGATGGCATTGCTTCAGTTTATGCTTGCAGGTAGCAGAAAGTCAGCTATTCCGGCTTCGGTCCACTGCGACCACCTTATAGTAGCTGAAAAGGGAAGTGAGGAAGACCTGAAAAAAGCACTGGAGACCGGCAGGGAAATCTATGAATTCCTCGGGTCAGTCTGCAGAAAGTACGGAATAGGCTTCTGGAAACCGGGGTCAGGCATAATCCATCAGATAGTGCTTGAGAATTATGCATTCCCCGGAGGAATGATAATTGGAACTGATTCTCACACTCCAAATGCAGGTGGACTTGGAATGCTGGGTATAGGAGTCGGCGGAGCCGATGCCGTGGATGCATTGACCGGCATGCCATGGGAACTGCAGATGCCCGGGATAATAGGAGTGAAACTAACAGGAAGGCTTTCGGGCTGGAGTTCACCAAAAGATGTAATTCTGAAACTGACAGGAATACTTACCGTTAAGGGTGCCACAGGCTCAGTTATCGAATATTTCGGCGAAGGCGCTTCAACTATCTCATGCACCGGAAAAGCTACAATATGTAATATGGGTGCAGAAACAGGTGCTACTTCGTCGGTTTTTCCATTCGATGAATCAATGTCACAATATCTTAATGCAACCGGCAGAAAACAGATTGCTGAACTCGCATTAAAAAACAAAATGCATCTGCAGGCAGATCCGGAGGTTTATGATGCTCCTGAAAAATATTATAACCGTGTGATAGAAATAAACCTTACGGAGGTCGAACCCCATATCAACGGACCTTTCACACCCGATCTTGCCACCCCTGTTTCTGAGATGAAGAAAAAAGCAAAAGAACATAACTGGCTTGCAGATGTCGAAGCTGTCCTGATCGGCTCATGTACCAATTCTTCTTTTGAGGATCTTTCAAAAGCGGCATCTGTAATAAATGATGCACTTCAGAAGAAACTGAAACCTGTATCAAAGATTTTTGTCTCCCCGGGCTCTGAATTTGTAAGGAGACTTGCTGCAAATGAAGGCATCCTTGATTTATACCGGAAGGCAGGTGCCGAAATCTTTGCAAGTGCCTGCGGTCCATGCATCGGTCAATGGAACCGGCAAACAACTGATAATGAAAGAGTAAATACAGTAATCCATACCTTTAACCGCAATTTTTCAAAACGTACCGACGGTAACCCAAACACCTGCGTATTTATTTCTTCCCCTGAAATTGCGACTGCCATTGCATTTTCAGGAAAGCTTACATTCGATCCGTCAAAAGATAAACTCATAAATACCGAAGGGAAAGAAGTAATGCTTGCTGAGCCTTCGGGTAAAAATCTCCCGGAAAATAGTACCCGGCTGATCGCAGAAATATCTTCTGCGGTAACAGACCTGCATGATGAAAATACAGATGTGATTATCCCTGCAAATTCGGAACGGCTACAGATGCTTAAGCCTTTTGAGCCCTGGAACGGAAAGGACTTTCAGGATCTCTACCTGCTTATTAAGGTAAAGGGTAAATGTACCACCGACCATATCTCCATGGCCGGACCATGGTTGAGATACCGAGGACATCTTGAAAAAATATCCGGGAATTACATGACAGGTGCTGTAAATGCTTTTAATAATTTGACAAACAGTGTTCTGAATCATTTAACAGGAGAATATACCACTGTACCTGACGCAGCTAGGGCATACAGGGATGCTGGTACAGGTTCTGTGGTGGTTGCTGAAGAGAACTTCGGAGAAGGTTCATCGCGCGAACATGCTGCAATGGAGGCAAGATTCCTTGGAGTGAAGGCAATTATTGCAAAGTCGTTTGCACGCATTCACGAGACGAATCTCAAAAAACAGGGAGTCCTTGCCCTTACATTCATGAATCCGGAGGATTACGACCGGGTGAGGGAAGATGACCGTATTGATATAACCGGAATAACGGAGATGTCACCCGGAAGCATCCTGAAGCTTGTGCTCAGGCATTCCAGCGGTGTAACGGAAGAGGTATCTCTTACACACTCATATAGCGATAAACAGATTGAATGGTTCAGGGCAGGAAGTGCACTCAATGTGATCAGACGTAAATGGACTGAAAAGGATGCGAAGACTGAGGAGGGGGTGAAAAATAATAAAAGTAATTATTAACCAAATAATTATGAAACCTCAGAAAGTGACATTTGAAAATGGGAAGCTGATTGTTCCGGATAATCCTGTAATACCTTTTATTGAAGGTGACGGGACGGGGCCCGATATATGGCGTGCAGCAGTGCGAGTAATTGATGCTGCCGTGGAGAAAGCTTACAATGGTAAAAGAAAGATAGAATGGATGGAAGTTCTTGCCGGTGAGAAAGCCTTTAAACTTACAGGAAAATGGTTGCCTGAAGAGACTGTGAATGCGTTCAGGGATTATCTGGTTGGAATAAAAGGTCCGCTTACTACGCCGGTGGGAGAGGGCATACGTTCGCTAAATGTGGCACTGAGACAGGAACTCGATCTTTATGTATGTTACAGGCCGGTAAGATATTACAGGGGAGTGCCGAGCCCTGTAAAGCATCCGGAACTTGTTAATATGCACATCTTCAGGGAGAATACGGAAGACATATATGCGGGAATTGAGTTTATGGCAGGGGAACCCGGTACTGAAAGGTTTAAGGATTTTCTTGTTTCGGAAATGGGGGTCAGGAAAATCCGGTTTCCCCAAACCTCATCCTTTGCCGTTAAACCCGTGTCAATAGAAGGAACTGAACGTCTGGTACGTCAGGCCATAAGGTTTGCCATTGAAAGAAAGCTACCCTCTGTGACCCTTGTACATAAGGGGAACATTATGAAGTTTACCGAAGGGGCTTTCATGAAGTGGGGTTATGCACTTGCTGAAAGGGAGTTCGGGCAACATGTTTTTACATGGGAACAGTATCGTTTAATTGAAAAGACAAGCGGTACGGCAAAAGCTGATGACGAACTTCAAAAGGCTGCCGGCGCAGGGAAGGTTATAATCAAGGATGTCATCACTGATGCTTTTCTTCAGCAGATTCTTACCCGTCCCGCTGAATATTCAGTGATAGCCACTCTGAATCTTAACGGTGATTACATCTCCGATGCCCTTGCGGCAATCGTAGGAGGAATAGGTATAGCTCCGGGGGCAAATATAAATTTTGAAACAGGACATGCTGTTTTTGAGGCTACACATGGTACTGCGCCAAAATATGCAGGGCAGGATAAGGTTAATCCGGGTTCGGTAATACTGTCGGGCGCCCTGATGCTTGAATATATCGGATGGAACGAAGCCGCCATGAAGATTCATGAAGGCCTCGGGGCAGCAATTTCAGCCGGGAAAGTAACATACGATTTTCACCGCCTGATGGAAAATGCAGTTCTTCTTAAGACATCTGAATTCGCTGACGAAATAATTAAAGCTATGTAAAATTAAGTAAGATGAACGGGGTTGAATTTTTTAAAAAGTTCGAGGAATCTGTGCGTGAATCGTGTCAGATCGACAATGAATTGTTCGAGAAATACGATGTAAAGCGTGGTTTGCGAAACAGCGACCGCACAGGCGTCCTTGTGGGGCTCACTAACATAGGCGACGTGATCGGCTATGAAAAAAAAGATGGCAAGGTTATTCCTGTTCCAGGCAGGCTGCTTTACAGAGGTATCGACATTGATGAATTGACCCATGGTTTTCAGAAAGAAAACAGGCACGGCTTCGATGAAACCGTTTTTCTGTTACTGGCAGGAAGACTGCCATCAAAAAAGGAACTGGAAGAATTCTCTTCCTATATGGCGTCACTCCGGCCCCTGCCCGACCATTTTATCAATAACATGATCCTTTCTCTCAAAGGAAAGGATGTGCTTAATATTCTAGCAAGGTCTGTGCTGGGTTTGTATACTCTCGATGATGATCCGGATAATATTTCCCTCGATAACATGATCAGGCAATCACTCAACCTGATTGCGAAATTTCCATGTATAATTGCCTATTCTTATCAGGCTCTCCGGCACGCATTTTACGGCAAAACACTCTCAATACGCCATCCCCAGATGAACCTGACTACGGCAGAAAATTTCCTTCATCTTATAAAAGGAGATAAGGCTTACACAAAGCTTCAGGCCGATATGGTTGACCTTGCCCTTGTACTGCACGCCGAACACGGTGGAGGCAACAACTCAACCTTTACAATGAGAGTGACCAGCTCGACCGAGACTGATATTTATTCGGCAGTTACCGCAGCCATAGGCTCCCTGAAAGGACCTCTCCACGGGGGAGCTAACCTTAAAGTGCTGCATATGATGGAAAACATAAAGGAAAATGTCAGAGACTGGAAAGACAGGGAGGAAGTGGAAAACTACCTGATGAAAATTTTAAGAAAGGAAGCAAATGACTTCTCGGGAAAGATCTACGGCGTGGGTCATGCCGTTTATACAATCTCCGACCCCCGGGCAGTACTTCTTAAAGAAAAAGCACGTGAACTGGCTGCAGAGTCAGGGCGTCTCGATGAGTTCGACCTCTACTGCCTTGTTGAGGAACTGACTCCTGATGTCTTCAGAAAATTCAAAGGCGACCAGAACGACAAAACCGTGTGTGTGAACGTTGACTTCTATTCAGGTTTTGTTTATTCATGCATTGGCATTCCGAACGACCTTTATACACCGCTGTTTGCAATGGCAAGAATCGCAGGATGGTGTGCCCATCGGATAGAAGAACTTACATTTTCGGCAAAAAGAATTATCAGGCCTGCTTTTAAAAATGTATATGGTGTAAGGCAATATATTCCATTAAATGAAAGAGAATAAAATTTTTCAGAAAAAAATATTAATTTTTTCTTTGTTTTTAATTAAAAAGTTTATTTTTGCAAAGGAAAGAATTGCGATGAAGAGAATTATTTCTACGGGCACAGGTACCACCACCGCTACAACAGGAACAATGTTGTACCGGGGATGCTGTGTTTTGTAGATACTAATGGAGATTTATACCTGCAGCCATCCCCGGAAAAACCGGGGATGGCTTTTTATTTGGCGTCCCCTCATTTGGGGGCTTGTCCGCCATAGCGAAAGCGGAGGCGGAGATTCAGGGGGGCAAATATAAATGCCCCTCCCGACCTCCCCAAATGGGGAGGTGTTGAGGTTGTGTACAACTTAAATCCCCCCATTTGGGGGCTTGTCCGCCATAGCGAAAGCGGAGGCGGAGATTCAGGGGGGCAAATATAAATGCCCCTCTCGACCTCCCCAAATGGGGAGGTGTTGAGGTTGTGTACAACTTAAATCCCCCCATTTGGGGGCTTGTCCGCTATAGCGAAAGCGGAGGCGGAGATTCAGGGGGCAAAAAAATGGTAAAATAAATATTAAAAAAACACTTATGAAAATCCTTAAATTCGGAGGCACTTCAGTAGGCGATGCCGGAAAAATAAGAAATGTTATAGAAATAATCCGGCAAAATATTTCTGACGGAAATGAAATAGCCGTTGTGGTATCGGCCATGGGCGGTATAACAGATCGCCTTATAGAACTGTGCCGTGCTGTAACAGAAAACCCGGGAGACTGTGAAGAAATCGTTCGGGAAATTGAAGAGAGACACCTTGAGACTGCACGAACCCTGTTACCGGTTGAAAATCATCCAGGGGTAATGGCTGAAATTATGTCGCTCTGTAACGAATTGTCCGATATCATTAAAGGTGCCGTTTTGTTATCTGAAGTGACATCCCGTACCAGAGACCTTGTACTGAGTTTTGGAGAACGCCTGTCGGCTTACCTGATTAGCGAAACGTTAAGGGGAGAATTTCCCGATACAATCTATGTAGATGCCAGGAAAATCATCAGAACCAATTCTGACTTCGGAAAGGCAAAGGTTGACATCAGTAAAACAGAAAATCTAATAAAGACGTATTTTTCAGATAATAAAGGACTTAAGGTAATAACCGGATTTATAGGCTCCGACTCAAACGGTCAGACAACAACTCTGGGCAGAAGCGGCTCAGATTATACTGCCACAATCGTGGCATTTTCAATTGATGCGGAATCTGTTGAAATCTGGTCTGATGCTGACGGTGTTATGACAGCCGACCCGGCTTATGTACCGGAAGCCAGAAGTATCGAAAAGCTTTCATATTCCGAAGCTATGGAACTCTCACATTTCGGGGCAAAGATACTTTTTCCGCTATCCCTTCACCCTGCCATGCTGAAACAGATTCCCGTATGGGTAAAAAACACCTTTAACCCGGGGCATCCCGGAACACTTATCAGCCGTGAGACAAGCAAAGACAATGGAATCATAAAGGGAATAACATCACTTAGAAACATAAGTATTATAAACATTGAAGGAAGCGGGATGGTAGGTGTTGCCGGAATCTCTGCAAGGTTATTCACTGCGTTGTCGCAAAACGGAATAAGCGTCATCCTTATCAGCCAGGCCTCTTCCGAACACTCAATCTGCATAGCAGTCAGGCGTGAAGATGCTTCCAATGCCTGTAACATACTCCGGGAAGCATTTTCGGTTGAGCTTTCTACCGGTCTGATCTCATCGGTCAACCATGAAGATAATCTCGCAATTGTGGCGGTTGTTGGAGAAAACATGCGCAACGTTCCCGGTGTGGCAGCCAGAGTATTCAACCCTCTCGGAAGCAATGGCATTAATGTTAAAGCCATTTCACAGGGCAGTTCTGAATTGAACATCTCTTTTGTCATCAACGACAGCGATCTCAGGAAAGCCCTCCGGATACTGCACCAGGCACTCTTCAGCCGTGAAGTGCGCCGTCTGCACATATATATGGCTGGTACCGGAGCTATAGGGAGCCGCCTGATGGAAATGATTCATAACCAGCGGGAAAACCTGCTCTCCCAGAAAATTGAATTGAAAATATGTGGGTTAATAAATACAAGGAAAATGTTATTATTCGAGGACGGAATTGATCCGGTATCATGGAAAAAAACTATGGATAGCAGCGGAGTCAAGGCTAAATTCAGGGAATTTGTTGATGGATTACTGTCGCATAATTTCGAGAACAGTGTTTTCATAGATGCTACGGCAAGCGATGAGCCTGTATTTTATTACGAAAGATTTCTTTCATCCAACGTTTCAATTGTTGCAGCTAATAAACGTGCCAATACCGGAAGGCAGCATGAATACGACAGTTTGAAAATCAGTGCCCGGAACCGTAATGTCTCGTTCAATTACGAAACCAACGTCGGAGCAGGATTGCCGGTTATCAATGTAATCCGTAACCTTAAGGCGGGAGGCGATAAAATAATTAAGATAGAAGCCGTTCTTTCAGGTACCGTTAACTGGCTTCTCTCGGAATATGACGGTAAAATACCCTTCAGTGAACTTGTCCGTTCGGCAAGGGAGAAGGGAATAACTGAACCTTATCCAGGCGATGACCTTCTGGGTACCGACGTTGCGAGAAAATGTCTTATACTTGCAAGAGAGGCCGGACTGCACCTTGAGCCTGAAGAGGTGGAGGTTGAACCTGTTCTTCCGGCTGAAATACCTTCAAAGGGAACCGTTGAAGAACTGCTGAAGGCAATAGAGAAACAGGAACATCTGATTTTCAGCCGCCATATCAGAACAACCGAAGAGGGAATGAAATTGCGATATGTTGCTCTGATAGAAAACAATACTGCCAGAGTCAGGATTGTAAAAACAGACAAAGACCATCCGTTCTTTTCGCTTAAAGGAAGTGAGAACTGCCTGATATTTACAACAAAATACTACAGCCAGTACCCTCTTGTGGTAAAGGGACCCGGGGCGGGAGTAGATGTTACTTCTGCAGGCCTCCTGGCTGATATCGTAAGAATTGCAGAATCAGTAAGATTACAGGGAAATTGATAAAATTATTATATAAAATGATAACACTTAAATCCGTTACAGCTTTTGCACCCGCCACTGTGGCAAATATATCATGCGGATTTGATATTATGGGATTCGCCCTTGAAGGAGAAGGAGATAAGGTTACGGTTGAGGTTGAAGATTCTGGTGCGAAAGAAGAAATAAATGTCACTGGAAAATATGCAGACCTGGTTCCACGTGAACCCGGTAAAAACACTGCCGGCGTTGCAGTAAATGCATTTCTGAAAGCTGCAGAAAAAGAAAATATAAGTCTTAAAATTACACTTGAAAAAAATCTTCCTCCGGGAAGTGGTATTGGAAGCAGTGCTTCGAGTGCTGCTGCGGCAGTGTTTGCCCTCAACAAACTGTTCGGAAATCCTTTCAGAACCATGGAACTGATTCCGTTTGCAATGGAAGGGGAGAAGGCAGCCTGCGGAACTGCACATGCTGATAATGTGGCACCTTCGCTTCTCGGAGGCTTCGTACTTATCCGGAGTTATGAACCTCTCGACATCATACAGCTTAAACCACCGTCAGACCTTTTTTGTGTTGTGATTTACCCTCATATAGAAGTCAGAACTTCCGATGCCCGACGTGTCCTTAAACGCGACTTCCCTTTAAATGTGGTAACCAGGCAGAGTGCAAACACAGCAGCCCTCACAGCCGGTTTGCTTCTTGGAGATTACAGCCTTATAGGCCGCTCGATGAATGACCTTCTGGCAGAACCGAGAAGGACAGTGCTTATTCCCGGTTTTACGTCTGCTAAAAAATCGGCTCTCGAAAAAGGAGCCATAGGCTGCGGCATCTCTGGTTCCGGCCCTTCTGTATTTGCATTTTCCTCCGATAAAAAACAGACTGAAATAATTGCAGATGCCATGCAACAGGCTTTCCGTGAAGCCGGACTTAACTCCGACCGTATAATTTCATCACTGAACGCTTCCGGCGCAAA
>JGI11944J13513_1001365_pt1 | contig 19711 bp, 17 predicted proteins | sample TerdegcoTASludge_FD_13513 | JGI IMG/M metagenome (IMG submission 13513) | reverse complement strand
CATTGTCTGCGCCGTGGCTCATAAACAATTTAAAGACCTCAACTTAAAAACCATCCTGAACCATAATGCCGTGGTCTATGATGTCAAAGCCATCCTCGGCGAGTACGACGCCCGTTTGTAGAATTATGCAGCACGATAATACAGAAAACCACGGAGCGGGAGTGCCTCGGGTCAAAAACCGTCATACTAGATACCTGAGGCACTCCTTAACCGCATGACAATTTAAACAAGTTAGCCGAAATATAATCCATGTCAATCTGTGTAAATCAGTGGTGAAAAAATGTCTCTATTTAAAAGGAAAACCCAACTCTAAATCGGCGGAGAATAGGAAATTATTTCAAAGGAAAGAATAAAAGAATTGACTAGCGTTACCCGAGAAATATCGGCAATGCTTTATTAACTAATTAAAACTCGTCAGGAAAATTTTTTAACCCTTACTCTCATATCCAGTTTACTATTTCCTTAAGTTGTACTTAGCGTCATTTGTATCCTTTGCGAAATGAAAAATATAGTATATTTTGCATTACTTAGACCCGACATGCCGCGGGAAACTCTACTTTGCGAAAAATAAACATGACCGAAAGCTATATATTCAGGCTCTTCTTCGACATAGTATTTAAAATACAAACCGCCCTTGATCCCGTTCTTATCGAATATTCATACCATGATAAAATAATCAATGAATTCAAATAATAAACTCATAGTAAAAAACACCGGTATGTTGTATTTCCGAATGCTGCTCACCATGGCAGTTTCGTTATACACTTCGCGTATTGTGTTGAATATGCTGGGGGTTGAGGACTTTGGAATTTATAATGTGGTGGGCGGTTTTGTAACCATGTTTGGATTTTTAAACAGCGCCCTGGCCTCAGCCACGCAACGTTTTCTGGCTTTTGAAATTGGAAGAAACGACAAAATACAGTTACGCAATGTATTTAGTATGAGCGTTAACATTCATTTTATTATTGCCTTTATCATACTTATTTTAGCTGAAACAGTAGGTTTATGGTTTGTAAACACACAACTTACAATTCCGCCTGATCGCATGGATGCAGCCTGTTGGGTATACCACTTTTCCATTTTAACACTTATGGTAAACATGATAAGCGTACCCTATAATGCCATGATTATTGCCCACGAACGCATGAACGTATTTGCCTGGGTAAGCATTATTGAGGTAAGTTTAAAATTATTTATTGTATTTATATTGCAATGGTTTGGATTCGACAAATTGAAATTTTATGCTGTTCTAATGTTTGGAGTATCATTGCTAATACGGGTTATTTATGGCATGTATTGCAACTTAAAGTTCAAAGAAAGCCGCTTTCATTTTTATTGGTATAAACCCTTATTTAAAACTCTGGTTAATTATACCGGCTGGAACCTATGGGGGAATGCTGCTAGTGTAATCCTGGGGCAGGGCGTTAATATATTACTGAATATCTTTTTTGGTCCCGGGGTAAATGCTGCTCGTGGAATTGCTTACCAGATTCGTGGAGCAGTTAATCAGTTTGTGCATAATTTTCAAATTGCTGTGAACCCACAAATAATAAAATCTTTTGCAGCAAATGATTTAGAATATATGCACGAGCTAATATTTATGAGTGCAAAATATTCTTTTTTTTTATTGTTTATTCTATCTTTGCCAATAATTCTTGAAGCTGAAATCATTTTAAAATTATGGTTGAAAATAGTACCAGATTATACAGTAATATTTACAAGGTTAGTGATAATAAATATTCTTGTTGACAGCATTTCAGGGCCCCTAATGACTGCAGCCCAGGCTTCTGGTAAAATAAAAATATACCAGGGTATTGTTGGTAGTATAATAATTTTTAACTTACCTGTTTCGTATATATTTTTAAAAATGGGCTATTCACCGCAAATAACCCTTTATGTTAGTATTAGTATTTCACTGATAGCACTATACGCCCGTTTAATAATTATTAGTCCATTGGTCAAATTAAATATATTTAAATATATACAAGAAGTTATATTAAGAATTATACCAGTTACCATTATTGCTATAATAATTCCAATTATATTAATTACCAATTTACAGGGAGGTATTTATAGGATTGTAATAAGCGTATTTTCATCAATTTTATCTGTTGTAATAACAATCTATTTCGTCGGATTAAAAAAATCAGAACAATTCTTTATTAAAATGAAGTTTAAACAAGTTTTAAAAAGATATGTATTTTAATGAATATTCCGTGTGTAATAAGCACTGTTGTTAACTATGACCTTTGTATAGGTTGTGGACTTTGTGTTTATAAATGTCCAAAAAATGCTCTGGAAATGAAGTGGAATAAATTTGGTTTTTTAATACCCAAATTGACGGGTAATTGCGATTCTGATGGAAGTTGTATTTCTGTTTGTCCATTTAATCCTTTCCCTAAAAAGGAAGTTAAAACGGAAAATGAAATTTCTGAGATTTTTTTAATGAGTACAAAAAAATATCATTCAAAAATCGGTAAATATATTGGGATTTATGCAGGATTTGCGAAAGAGTTTCGATTATCTTCATCATCGGGTGGAATAGCTACCTACATTTTAACTGAGTTGCTTGAAAGAGGTATTGTTGATTATATTTTTGCGGTAAAGGAATCACATAAAAGTGGTGTTTACTATGAGTATTCTGTTATCAGTTCTAAAGAAGAGTTACTAAAAGCTTCAAAAACAAAATATTTTCCAGTAACATTAGGCACAGTAATGCCGAAGATTCAAGAACTAAATGGTAAGGTGGCCATTGTAGGGGTAGCATGTTTTATTAAAGCAATTCGTCTAGCACAACATTACGAACCGAAACTGAAAGAAAAGATCAATTTTCTTGTCGGTATTATTTGTGGTGGTTTAAAGAGTCGCTTTTTTACTGAATATTTAGCAGATAAAGCAGGTGTAAAATCAGATAATATTTTAAAACCGCAATACAGAATAAAAGATATTAAAAGCAGTGCAAGTGATTATTCATTCGGATGTTTAAGCAAGGCCGATCAAAAAGAGTATACTATTAGGATGAAAAATGTTGGCGACATGTGGGGGACAGGAATGTTTAAGGCCAATGCTTGTGATTTTTGTGATGATGTGACAGCAGAATTAGCAGATATTTCATTAGGTGATGCATGGATACATCCATACAATCAGGACGGAAAGGGTAATAGTTTGATAATAACGCGCTCATCATTAGCAGAAGATATTATTAATAGAGGGATAAATAAAAAAGATATAATAATTGATACTTTAACAATTGAAGACTTTTTAATGTCACAAAAAGGAGCCTTTAATCACCGACAAAAAGGATTATCGTTTCGATTAAAAAGAGCTAAAAAAAACGAAATTCCAATCTCTAGTAAAAGATTTGAAAAAGAAAATAATAATATAGAATTTAAATTAGTACAATATTTACGAATGAAAATAAGACAAAAAAGTCTAAAAATATGGGAAAATACGCCTGATTCGAATATATTTGATATTAAAATAAGTAAATTGTTATTACAATTAAAAATCGCAACAAAAATATATCATCTCATTAATTCATATAATAAATATTTTGAGAAATATTAGAATGAAAAAAATAGAAAAAAAATTAAAAAATATTGGAATCCTAACATTTCATTTTTCGAATCATAATTATGGAGCTGTTTTACAAACATTTGCATCTTATAGTATTATAAAAAAATTAGGATATACTCCTCAGATAATTAACCTTGTACCAGATACAAATGAGAATATTATAGTAAAAATAAAAACACTATTTATATCAATACTTAAAGGTTCATATAAATTTAAAACATTTATTAAAAATAATATGTATTTGACAAAAAAGATATATCCAAACCAAGATTTAAAATTTTTAAACTATCACTTTGATGGTTATTATGTAGGTAGTGATCAGGTTTGGCGACCTTCAATGGCAAAAGATAATTTATTACACTATTTTTTAGATTTTTCTGAAGATAATAAATTAAAAATTGCATATGCAACAAGCTTTGGATTATCAAAGTGGGAATGTACAGATGAAATAACTAAAAAAATAAAGATACTAATAAATAGATTCAATGCAGTTTTTGTGAGAGAAAAAAGTGGCATAGACATTTGTCGAGAGATATTTAATGTTAATGCTAAGCTCGTACTTGATCCAACATTATTAATGAAAGATACTGACTACTACCCAATTATGAATATTAAAAATAAATTTCCAGAAAAATACATCGGTATCTATCTATTAGATGATCGAAAATGCAATGGGAAATTATTTAATAAGATTAAAAAGTGTACAAATATTAGGTGTATTAACCTTTATGGAGAATTAATTAATATATTTGGAAAGAAAATAATGCGCTATAGGGACGTCGGAGAATGGTTAGCGGGAATTAAAAATGCTTCATTCATAATTACAGATTCATATCATTGCGTATTATTTTCAATAATATTTAGGAAAAATTTTATATGTTACGCAAATGTGAAAAGAGGAATAACAAGATTAATAAATATATTAAGCATGTTAGGTATAAAAGATAGATTATGTGAAACAACAAATGAAGATTTTAAGTATTATTTCTCATATAATATTGATTATGACACTGTCTATACAAAACTTAACATATTGAGGAAACGTTCTCTTAATTTATTGGATAATGCAATCACATTATATGAAAAGTATAAGATATAAATAATGATATATTATTTTATAGATTTCCGAAGATTAATGGTAATCCTTTTTATCATTTGGATAATACAATTTCCAGGTGTAATAAATGCGAAAACAATTGTTTTATTTCGTAACGATGATCTTTCAGTAAAATCAGACCCTGTGTTTGAGTATGAGGTCTTGCAAGTTTTCAGGCATTATAATATCAAGCCGCTTTTTGCTGTAATACCTGCAGTTGGTGATAATAAATTGACTTCTGATATGCCAATAGCAGATTCTCTAAGGTCTTGGTACAAAAAGAGCTGGATTGATCTCGCCATGCATGGATATACACATAAGTTCAAGTTTTCCGAATTAGATAAACTGGAACAAGAAAGAAGAATATTAGCAGGGAAAACCGTTTTGAAAAATGCTTTAGAAATAGATATTGATTGGTTTGCACCACCCTGGAATGCAATCGATAGAAATACTCTTAAAATACTAAGAGAGAATAAGATTAATAACTTATCCGGATATTTAGGTGAAACTGAATTAGAAGAAATGACTTACATAAATTGTAATTGCAACCTATTTGATGGTCCATTGGGTGCATTATCAGATAAAATTGAATTGGCAATTGAAAGCAACAAAGATGTTTTATTTGTAGCTCTTTACCATACAAGTTATGATTTTAGTAATAAGTCACTAGACCAGTTAGATTCGTTGCTCAATTATATAAATTCATTGGATGGTGTTAATATATTGTCCTTTTCAAAATTAGCTGGAGATGATTCCTATTCAGGGATGCTTAGTCTATCAAACAAAGCTGGTTACCGCCTTAAGTATTTGAAATATAATAAATACATAAGAAAGATTTTTTTACAAGTTCCAATGATTTCAAGTTATATAAAAAAACAAACAAAACTTGCTGAGACGTATTATTGGATCGGAAATTATATGGGTGTTAATCGAATCTATACAGGATTAATGTTAAGATTTTGGATAATTGTATCAGTAATCTTAATAGCAACAATCATGTTACTTATTACGCTTTACAAAAGAGATACAGGTATTGATATCATATGAAAAAATTAGCTATAATTTTTACTACAAGTCATGCAGATACGCTTGGTAACGCCTGTAGACTGGAGATGGTTGATTTTATTTTCGAATATTTTGAAACTATAATTATAACCAACAATGTGGAATTCATTAAAGAAAGATTCCATGGTTGTAGGGTAATAGGATATGAAAGTAAAAATAATAAATCTTTTCCGCTTATTTCAGATTACTTTGAGTGGAAAAAGCTTGGCAAATTGGTAAATAATTCAAAGTCAGATTTATGTTTTATGTTTGATGATACTTCTCCTGTTGCCAATTATATGAATGTTCCTACGTTTCAATATGTGCATCAATATGGCAATAGAGTAAGAAAAAAGGAAAGTCTGATTAAATCTATTTTCAGATTCATATTAAGTTTTATATTTGAGAAAATTTATTTATTAGGATTAAAAAAATCTAAAACCGTTTTTGTTGTATCGAAGCCGATTATACACATATTAATTAAAAAAGGAGTGAAAAATCTCATCCATACTCCTCATGGAATAAATATAGAAAAATTTTCTGATCCTTTAATCAATGATTTTCATATAGCTTTAAAAGAGAAGAAGAAACGCGGGTATTTTATTGTTACATATACCGGCTGGGTAACTGAAAATCGTGGATTTCAGCTTATGATGGATTCATTAAAAGAAACTGTAAAAGTTGATAAAAAAATTGCGTTAGTAATTGCCGGTGCAGATGCTGAATTTTCTCGCAGGATCAAAGAGTTTTCGGAAGCTAATGATTTGCAAGATAATATCTTAAATTTTGGAGTAATTGATGTTTCTCTAATTCCAGGTATTTTATATTTCTCAGATGTTTGTATTAGTTTCTTAGATGATGTGCCAGCATATCATATTTCTCCCCCTCAGAAAGTTATTGAATATTTTGCATCTGGCAAGCCAGTGATATGTAATAAAATTGAACCTCATGAATGGTTGGTTGAAGATGGTAAGACCGGATATATATTGGACAAAGATCCAATCGAAGTGAGTAAAGCTATCCTGAAGTTAAAAACAGATAAAGAGTTACACAAAACTATGTGTAAGAATGCACGTTATGAATCACAGAAATATGATATCAATAAAGTGTATAGCATCATGATAGAAAAATTAAACGAAACAATATGAATCGTTATTTAAAAAAAATTATAATAAAATCATTTATAGGTAAATTAATACTATACTTTAGATATTTAATTTTTCGCTATATCATAAAAAGACGCTTTAAAAATTATTATCTTTCAAATAGTGTAAATATTAATGCTGTAGATAACGATGGCGTTACTTTTTTTGGTTATTACAATATTTCTCCGCAGAATGAACAAGGAGATATTATTTACCTGAAAGTTTTACATGAATATATGCGTGGAAGCTTGCATGAGCCTGCTTCTATTATGCTTAAAACAAAGGAAGGATTAATATCAAAAATTACTGAAACCAAAGCCTGGAATTGGCAACAAGGCTGTATGTTGCAATGGTATCCCCGAGGTGGCAATTATATACTATATAATGATTTTAATGATATTAAAAATAATTATGTTACAAAAATAATCGATAAAAATGGTAGAATTATATATGAATATAATAAACCTGTTAATAATGTAAGTCGTGATGGTCAATTTGCATTAACACTTAATTATGACAGACTTGCTCTAATGCGTCCTGATTATGGATATTTTAATAAAAAAATAGCATGGAAAAATTTACCTACAAATGAGGAAGATGGCATATGGTTTATAGATTTAATAAGGAATGAATCAAGATTGATTTTATCATTAAAAACACTGACAGAGCTTAGACCAGTTAAAAGTATGCAAGGTGCTCAGCATAAGGTTAATCACATTGATATTAATCCTTCCGGAACCCGTTTCATGTTTCTACATCGCTGGAAAGGTCCCCAGGGGCGCTTTATGCGTTTAATAACAGTCAATCCAGATGGATCTGATATATTTATCCTTAATGGCGATATTATGATTTCACATTCCTGCTGGTTAAATGATAATGAAATTTTGTCATATTGTGAACTAAATGGAGAGCGAGGTTATTTTAAATTTTTTGATAAAAAAAATGGTGGGGTATTATTTTCTGATAAAATGCCGCAAATAGATGGACATCCGTCTGTGTCAACCGACGGCAATTTTATTATCACAGATACATATCCAGATAAATCCCAATTCTCGAGTTTGTATTTATTTAATAAAAAAAATGATACACCTTATTTGTTAGGGAAATTTTTTCAACCATTTAAATATCGTTATGAAGGGCGGATAGATTTACATCCTAAGTGGGGATATAATATTAGTAATATTTTCATTGAATCGGGACATAGCAATGAAAGAAAACTCTATAAGATAACTTTAAAATAAATTATGAGTCAATCCCACCAAATATATTATTATACTATTGTGTTTATAGCGATGCTATTTACATTTTACAAATTAAGAATAAATAAATTAAGTTTTCTGATAATTATTGTTTTTTGGGAAGGATTATTTGATTATTTAGGAACGATTACCATCTCCATTTTACCAATAGACATTAGGAAAATGTATAATGCTTTTGTAGTTTTATATATATTTTTCTTAACTGTAAATAAATTATTTAAATTACATAATTATAAAGAACGATATATTATTATTACCTTCTTATTGTTTTCAGCTTCATTTTGGTTATCATTTATTCTTAATGGTGGAAATGTTATAATTATTCTAAATCAATATTTATATAAATATACAATAATTATATTTATATATTTTTATATTAGATATATCATTAACAATCAAAATAAAAAAAGATATTTTGATAATATAATTATATTTGTTATAAAAATTCAAATATTTCTAAGTATAATCAAAATAATAATCTTTGGATTTGGTGAAGAATTTATTGTTGGTTCAGTATCATATAGGGGAGCAGCAGCAGCAGTTGTGCTTCCTATTTTATTTTTGATTTTTTATTGGCTTTTCAAGAATGGAGATTTAAAGACTAATGACTATATCTTTACTATATCACTATTGATTATTTGTATCGCGAGTGGGAAAAGACAACCTTTATTTTATTTCCCGTTTTTTTTCATACTATTATCGACATACGTAAAAAAAACTATTAGAGTAACATCGCTAATAAAATTTATTCCTGTAGGTATCTTGTTGTTTTATCTTGGAGTAAGATTCACTCCAAGTTTTACACCTGAAAGTAAAGTTTGGGGAAGCTTCGATTTTGAATATATTATTAATTATTCACTAAGATATTATACCGGATTTGGGAAATTCAGCTATTTAAAGGATGGCGGTATTGTTGTAGCTCGAAATAGAATTGGTGGACTAAATACTTTTTTTAAACCAAAAATGGTAAACCTAAATACAACAGAAGAATTATTATTTGGAAAAGGTCTCTATGATGTAGTAAGTGGAGCATATGGTAGATTTGTTCAAACAGGAGAGACAGGTTCTTATTATAGAACTGAAAATATTGGTCTTGTAGGGAATTCTGTGTTATTATTATATTCAATTGGATATTCAGGAATATTATCATTAATATTTTTAGGATTATTAATTTTAAATATGATAAATAATAAAAGGTTGAGACTAGTTATGGTCTTATATTATTTCTGGGATATATTATTTTATTATAATACCTTTATTTTTCATATTCAAAATGCAATTATTGTTTATAATATTGTTTTATCATCCAATAATTTGAATATATATTCTAAGGGGAAATTGTATGAGTAAGGTCACAGTTCTTTTACCACTTTTTAATTGTGAAAAAAGGATAAAATACACATTAAATTCTTTATTGAATCAAACATATGATAATTTTCAGCTGCTATTAATTGATGATGGATCTGTTGATAACACTGCTTATATTGCAAAGCAATATTATAAGAAATTCAAAGAATTTACTATTATTGAAAAGAGCAAGAATAGTGGTATTGCCGATTCATTAAATATTGGATTGAAAGAAGCAAAGAATGAAATAATTATTAGGCATGATGCAGAAGATATATCGCACAAGGAGAGAATACGAATACTATTATCTTTTTATCAAAAAAATCCTTTGATTTCTTGCATAGGCTCTTCTTGTTTCTTATTGAATAATGATTATACTTTTGTAGGTATAGTACCAGTAGTAAAAATTAAAAATGTAGATTTTCTATTAGACCATAATATAAATAGAATATATCATGCATCTGCAATTTATAATAAGTTTCATGTGTTAGAAGCTGGTGGATATCCTGATCTACGAGCCTCTCAGGACTATGCTTTATGGAAAGCGATGCGTCAAATGGGAATGAAATTTAAATTCTTAAATAAGCCATTATATGCATTTTTTAGGGAGAATAAAGGAATAAGTGATTTGGCAAACAATGAGATGCAATTATTAAATCGTTTTAAAGTAGAGGGAAAGCAACTTAGTATTGAAGAAATAAAAAAAATTCAGTATAAACAAATTATTCGTAACAATGTTATTTATAATATTAATATTCCTTCAGAAATAATATTTAAAAATGATAGCATTCGTCCGTATATATTATATTATAAAGCATTAAGATATATTAATAAAATGAATATGTTTTATAATAAGAAATATATTCATGGTTTTAATTATAAATAATTCTAAAATTAAATAATATAATGAAATCTGGTAATAATAAAAATCCTAAAATATATATTATTATTATTAATGTAAATTCTTACAAAGATACTATAGAGTGCATTAATAGCATCATTAATAATAATTACTCTAATTATACCTTGGTTATAATTGAAAATTCGCATGATGAAAAAAATATAATACAAATGACATCGTATTTTAATAATATTAAGCTAAAATTTTCTATTCTCAATAGAGAAGATATTGAAAATTATTCTGCGGTTACGAGAAGTGAAAATAAAAATATTGTCATTATAAGAAACAAAAAGGTGTCTGGATTTTCTGAAAATAACAATATTGGGATAAAGTATGCGCAGAAAATAAATGATTACGATTATATCTGGCTTCTAAATAACGATACGGTTATCAAAAGAGATAGTCTATATGAGTTAGTAAAGTATTCTGAAAATAATCCTGAATGTGGTATCATTGGATCAGTGTTAATATATTACAACGATCAAAAAAAAATTCAAGCAATTGGAGGAGGAATAAATACAAATATTCTTGGTGGAATAAAAACATATTGTAAAAATAGAAATATAATTATACTAGATGAATTAAAAGATTATGAGATAAATAAAAAATTAAACATGATAAGTGGAGCATCATTTTTAATAAGGAAAGAAGTAATCGAATCTATTGGATTAATGGATGAGCGTTTTTTTCTATATGGTGAAGATCTAGATTATTCAGCACGCACTATTAAATCTGGATGGAATATTGGAGTAGCGTTAAATAGTATAGTGTTTCATAAACATAATAGCTTAACAAAAAAAAAATCAAAGGAGTTTTATTATTACCATAATTCACGCAGCTTTACGATTTATCTAAAAAAAAATACTAATATTATTATGATGATGTTAGGGTTATTTTCGCATTTCTTAAATTCTATGAGAAAATATCCATCTATTAAATGTTTTCATACTTTAACTCGAGGAATAGCATCGGGTTTAAAAGTAAAAATATGAAAATACTAATTGATATCGGACATCCTGCAAATTTTTTACTAGTAAAAAACTTAGTTAAAGTAGGTATTAGAAATAAACATTCATTTTGTATTACCATTAGAGAAAAAGATGTTACAAAAAATTTGTTAGATTTAGAGGGTATTAAATATGTTTCTTTAGGGAAACCTAGAATAGGATTAATTAGTAAATTTGTTGGATTAATATATTTTAGCTATAAACTATATAAAATTTCAAGAGACTTTAAGCCTGATATTTATATTTCTCATAGTTCAATATATTGTTCAATGGTATCATTAATTACTAAAGTTAATCATATTTCATTTCATGCAAATGATAGTATCGCAGCTTGGCATAATTTGCTATTAAGATTAGGCACAAAAGTTTTTATAACACCTTCTTGTATAAAAACCAGTTATGGCTCGAAGCAAATAAAATATAATGGTAATCATGAGCTAGCTTATCTCCATCCAAGCATATATTTGCCTGATTATAAAATAGTAAAAAATTATGGATTTATTAATAAAAAATATGTGTTATTTAGATTTGTATCTTGGAATGCAATTGATGATTTTCGGATTAAAGGTCTAACCGATACTGAAAAAATTGAATTAGTTGAAATTGTAAAAAGTAAATTTGATATAATAATTTCATCAGAACAAAAATTACCTCAATCCCTCATGAAATATAAAATAGATATTCCTTATAATAAATTCCAAGATTTTATTGCGAGCTCTGCGATTGTAATTGGTGAAAGCGGTTCTGTTGCCTCCGAAGCTGCAGTATTAGGTGTTCCATCAATTTATTATAGTAGAAAAAAGATTAGTTTTATTGAAGAACTTCAAGAATATGGATTATGTTTAGTTCCAAAATCTTTTCAAGAGTTAAAAGATATTATTATACGTTTAATTAATGACGAAGATATTGGTATATTATTTCAAAAGCAAAGAGATAAATATATTAATAATGTAATTAATGTGCCAAAATTATTTAATTGGTTTGTTTTTAATTACCCGGAATCATATAGTAATATTAAAAAAAATAAGGGTTCGTTTATTATTGAGAATTTTATTAGGTGAAATATCTTCTTATAAGGCAATTGTAATTACAAAGTATATAAAGGAAAATTATTCAGGAATTACAATCTTCACATACGATTTTCGCAGATATACTCGTTACTTAAAAACAAAATATTCCGATTTCCATTATGTCTTACCTAATAAAGATGAACCAAATTATTTAAGAGAGATATCTAAATTAATAAAGAAAGAAAGCATTGATTATTTCTTCCCGGTTCATAGCGATTACATTGGCTTAATTTTAAAAAATAAGAAAATGTTTTATAATTCTTTGTCCTACCTCGGAGATTTTAGTGATTATCAGAAACTTCATAATAAAGAAAATCTATTACAAATAGCCTATGACTTCAATATTAGAGTTCCCAGAAGATACATTGATTTCGAAGAAGCAAAAGTACCATTTATCGGTAAACCAAAAGAAGGCTCTTCTGCTAATGGTGTATTTTACTTTTTATCTGACCATGAAAAAAGAAAATATGTTAAAAAAAGTTTAAAAAATTACATCTTTCAAGAGTATGTAAATGGTATAGGATGTGGCTATTCTGTGTACTCAGTAAATGGTAAAATTAAAATCGGATATGGTCATATCCGGTTGGCAGAATACCCTATAACTGGTGGATCTAGTATGTACCGGGATTCTTTTTACAAGCAAGAAATGTATGATATTGCTCAAAGAATATTAAATAAAATACCATGGACTGGTTTCGCCATGTTTGAATTCAAATTAACACTATCAGGCGAATTAGTTCTTATTGAGGTTAATCCGCGTATATGGGGCTCAATAAATCAGGGGTTGCAAAATGGTATAAATTACTTTGAAGAGATTTTAGGAAAATCAAATATAAGGGCTCAAAAAACGAAGAATATAAAAACATATTTATCACCACATATTTATTTATCTCTATTACTATATCTATCTAAAGGTAAATTTAAACCGCTTTTAAATTTTCTTAGAAATATAATGTTAAACAAAGCGGATATTTCTTTATGGCAAGATCCCAAAGGATGGTTGAGTATTATTCTTAGAAAAATCTTATGAAAAAAATTAATGTTATTGACCTTGACAATACACTTATACCTTTTGATTCATTTCGTTTATATGTGATTAATAAAATCCAATCTGGAAATGTTAGGCTAGCTATAGCTGCAGGTCTGCGAAAATTTAGAATAATATCAGCAGCAGATTTTAATAAAAAAGCACACTTGTATACACAAATACTAAAAAGCAATGAAGAAATCGATAAAGTTGCAGCATATATTTTAAGATTTATAAATGAGGAAATACTCAAGATTATTCAAGAAAATTCCGAGGAAGGAGTAATTAACATTTTATGCAGTGCTTCTCCTGATGCCTATGTTAAAAAAGTTGCTGAGCATTTTAAATGGTTAGGATATGGTTCTTATTTTAAAGGAATTGATTTCTATTATATGTGGGGCGAGAATAAACTTCGATTTATAAAATCAATGTATCCTCCTAATAAATTTATTTATAATTTTGCTATTTCTGATAGTGAGAGTGATTTAAATCTCCTTAAACAATTTAAAACGTTTAAATTAATTAAATAATATGGACTTCACATTAGAAGCATATCAAAATTTATTAAATACTCTCCAAACAAATGGATATTGTTTCCAATCATTTGTACAATTTATTTCTTTCTTTGACTCCCATCCCTATTCTTTAAATAAATCCATTATAATTCTACGTCATGACGTTGACCGTAATCCGAATAATTCACTAATAACTTCAAAAATCGAAAACAAATTAGGCATAAAAGCATCTTATTATTTTCGCATACCTAAAACCTTCAGATCAGATATTATTAATCAAATTGCAGAGTTAGGACACGAAATTGGTTACCATTATGAAAATATGGATACCTGCCATGGTGATATTGATAAGGCCTGGGATGACTTCAGATACAAACTCGAAAAATTAAGGAAAATCTTTCCAGTAAAAACGATTTGTATGCATGGTTCTCCTTTATCCCATTATGATAATCGTGATCTATGGAAAAAGTATGATTACCGAACTGAAGGAATCATTGGTGAACCTTATTTAGATGTTGATTGGGAAGAAGTATTTTATCTTACTGATACTGGACGTTGTTGGAATGGTAAAGATATCTCTATAAGAGATAAAGTTGAGTTAAAAAAGAAAATGTCTGTCTGTCAAGAAAATAGGCAAATCAAAACACATATATGGCCGGTTTATCATAGCACAAAAGATATTATCACTGCTATTAATGATGGAACCTTCCCGAAAAAAGCAATGATAACAACCCATCCTCAGCGCTGGACAAATAATCCTGTAGTATGGACTAAGGAGTTGGTATATCAAAATATTAAAAATTTGGTCAAATATTTTTTCGTGCAAAGCAAATCATGAAAATAGTTGTAATGATTTTAGTGAAATATAATTATTCTAAACATAATATTATCCGTATTTCCATTTCTTAGTAGCGAAAAAAATGAGTGATTTAATCAGGTTACCCAACAAATCTCTTAAATGGTATTTCCTGGCAGATTTTCTACTGGTAGGATTGTCTTTTTATGTTGTATATTATTTCCGCCGTAATATTCTGGTTCTTGATAATACCTATACCAATCTTCTTCTAGCTTATTACGGCTTCTGGTTCCTAATTGCCTGGATTGAGCGCAAGTTTCAAAAACTCGCCACACTTCGTCTACAAAGTGTCATCTGGCTTGCCGGCAGAACTGCCCTCTATCTGCTCTTTTTAATCTCCTTTCTGACGATTCTAATGCAGCTCTCCGGACTCTCCCGTAAGCAAGTATTCGGCTCATGCCTTCTGCTCTTTATCTCCGAATCTCTAGTTTTCGGCGCCCTGGCATTGCGCAGAAAAAATGGACAGGTCAGGGAATCCGATATTGAATCCAGGGAATTTAGCGGCAAAACATCTTATTGGCGCCTCTTACTTGACAGTCTTTTACTTCTGCTCAGTTTCATAATTATTAATCTTTATCGTCGTCGTTCGATGATCTTTTCATCTGATTATATTTTAATTGCTTACGCCGTTACTGGTCTATGGTTCATCTTTTCTGTTGCAACCCTCAAATTCCGTAAAAACGCTTATTCCAAAAATATCTGGTATTTTCTATCACCCTTTATAAAATCCCTTGTACTGATGACCTTTACGCTTACATTGGCGCTATTTCTACTTTACAGATTTAATTTATCTCGACTGGAAATATTCGGTACAGTGCTGGTTTTCGGTATTCTGGAATTAATTGTCTTTTCTATTCTGTATATTATAAAACATCCTGGAATTTCCGAAAGCGATTTGGAATCCATTGATGAAATCCAAAGAATAGCCAATCAAAAGCCTTTGGAATTGAGAGTGAACAATAATGGTGCACGATCAGTGCGCTTCATTTTAAAGCATGACTACCTATTGGAATACCCAAAACTTTATGAGTTTATTAATAATAATCTCGATTTAGACACATTTTCAGAAAAAGATCTGAGGGTTTTGAGTACTCGTAGCTCTTACAATATAATGCATATTAAACCGGGTTCTATATCGCTATTCATTAATATACGCCGCCTAAACGATTTTCGCTGGTTAAATCGCTACCTTATCTACCTTCACCAACGAGTATCTGACGGCGGCTATATTGTTGGCAATCTTGAGACGATTCAACAATACCGAAATCGATTTTTTCACAAGATTCCCGGCTACCTGGCAAACATTCTCTATATTCCTGATTTCATTTGGCGGCGGGTCTTCCCTAAAATTCCGGTCTTACAGAAAATCTATTTTTTTATCACCGATGGCAAAAACCGGGCGCTCTCCAAAGCTGAAGCTTTTGGGCGTTTGCATTTCTGTGGTTTTTTTGTGATCGCTGAACAAGAAATTGACAATCATCTTTGGTTTATTGCCCGTAAGGTTAAGACCGTATCCCTCGATGAAAACCCTAGTTATTCGCTACTGATTAAACTGCCTCGGATAGGTTTAAACGGAGAATTAATTAATATATATAAATTTAGAACGATGTATCCCTATTCAGAATACCTCCAGGAATATGCCTATCAGCATAATAGTTTAGATGAAAAGGGGAAGATCAAAGATGATTTCCGGATGACAGGGTGGGGAAAAGTATTTCGCAAATTATGGATTGATGAATTACCCCAGATTATTAACTGGTTCCGAGGCGAAGTTAGTCTTGTGGGAGTGCGAGCATTAAGTCAGCACTTTTTCGATCTTTATCCAAAAGACATGCAGCTTTTGCGAATTCAGTACAAGCCCGGCTTAGTTCCGCCTTATTATGCCGATATGCCTAAGAATTTTGAGGAAATTTTAGAATCAGAACGCCGTTATTTACTATGTAAAAAAGAAAAGCCCTTCACCACAGACATCATCTACTTCTGTAAAGCTTTCTATAACATTGTCTTTCGTCATGCGAGAAGTCGTTGATATTATCTATTATTCCCATCATATCTGGTAGTTTGATCATATTGCTAAAATTTCGGTTATTTTTGTTTTTATATTTAGTAAATATTTTATGATTTTTTTTAAAATATTAAAATCATAAAAGAATAATGAAAATATTGCTTATTTTATCATTATTAATATCATTGCCTCTATTTCTAATTGCGCAAAATCACTTACTCTTCCTAGACAACGCAACTTTCTACTCCTATATTGATTACTTGATCAACTCGGGTAATATCAATATTGAATTTCCCTTGCAACAGCCATATTCATTAAAAATTTTGGATAAAAATGATAGGTCGACACCTATCAATACATACTTTATAAACTACTTGAACGAATTTTACGGAAATAAAAATACAACCGTTGGTTTGCATTTACATAATGCTACGGAAAAATCCCATATATGGCGTTTTCAGTACCGCGGTGATTTCAACTTTTTTTATCACAATCAATACATTAGTTTTGTTAATCGTACAATAGTTGATAGTCGCTATAAAAATGACCCTTACTATGCTGGTGACCTTTCTGAAGCCAATCACTGGCTATATGGCAGAGTAAATGACGCTTTTCTTGACTTGAAATTAGGTGAATTCAATCTGTTTGTTGGTCGCTTATCTCGTAACTGGGGACCAATTACATCATTAGGCCTATTGGTCTCAAATAATCCCTATACCTATGATCAAATCTATTTTTCTTATACTCATAATCGGTTAAAATTATCCTGGATTTTCGCTCCATTGGAAGATTTACAAGGTATTGAGTACCAACCCGAAGATAGCATATATGTTGATTGGGGTGTTGCAAACAAATATATTAATGGACATCGTCTTGATATTCGTATAAGGGATAATTTTCATTTAGGCTTAACCGAAATGGCAATATATGGCGGTCCTGATCGCCGTTTTGAATTAGCATATGCCAATCCCATGACTTTTTACTATGGTGTCCAGCGTAATGATAAAAAAGGCATGAATGGATTATGGCTTCTTGATGTTTTTTATAAACCATCCAGTAAAATATCGTTATATGGTCAATTTTTAATTGATGATATTATAGTCAATAATGATCCCGGGGTGGATGACCGAGCGCGCTATCCCGATCGTCTGGGGATGCAGATGTCGTTTAGATCAGGAAATTTACTATTAAATGGTCTAAATCTGAACCTTACCTATATCCGCATCTGGAACCGCACTTATCAATCTTTGCGTAGTTGGGAAAATTATCATTATCGGGGATTGGGCTTGGGCTATCCCCATGCTGCTTGTAAAGAGGTCAAATTCAAGATTGGATATTGGGGCTTATTTCCTTTATTTATAGAAAACAAATATACTGTTGGGCGTTATGGAAATGTATCCTTGCAGAACATTTTCCCTTGTAAACATGAGTCCTTTCCTGTAAAACCAGTAAAAAATATTCAGACCAATGAATTCTCACTTTATTATTTATGGCACACCCGCTGGCAATTATTCTTTAAAATATACTACTATTCCGACATTTCACACTATCAAGCGCGTTATTATAAAGACAAAATGACCATCAGTGTTGGATTTGAATGGTTTATCAATACTGGTTGGAATTTTTAGTCATAAAATCTGATACTTCCTTTCCATCATCTACCTCTAAACAATATTCCGCATAAAATCTTATAATTTCATATAGGTTTTTTTGCCCCAGCGTTGATATGGTAACAATTACTATTAATAACGATAAGATCGAATATGACGAATTGATTATTGGCATCCTATTACTCCGAGTGGTAATTTATATTATATAAATTATCAATATATTGAATTCTGAATTGTAACATAAAAAAGCCCCGAAATTTTTCGGGGCTTTTTTATTTATTTATCCCGAGTAATCGGGAAATTAGCTAGAATGGATACCCGATGCCTAGCATTAACCCATATTCAAGATGTCCGTAGTCACGGCTGTCAACATCGAGAGTTGGGTAATATGTTTCATCGAAGAATGGAACACCACTGGTATCTTTAACTTTTCCTAAAATAAATAGACCCTGGGTAAAGCGTAGATCTATTTCCACGGGTTTGCCGACCAGATTTTGTAGATTATACTTAACTCCGGCGCCGTAAGCTATTCCAAAGGATGAAACGTTGTCAAATTCCCTGTTCCAATTTGGAAAATCCCAGCTATGCATATTATACTGAAATCCTACGGTTGCAAAGAAACCTAACGCGGGGTTTTCAAAACCAATCGCTTTCATTAAGAGATCAGTTAGGTCGTAACGCCCCAGAGCTAGGACAGAAATAACTTGATGTTTTGCATCTTTATAGTAGTTTTCATATTGAGGCTGGGCATTCCACATTCCAAGACCAACCATGACTTCGGCGGTAAGAGGTTGAAGAATCAGAGGTAATTTTACCCAGTTGCCAATATTTAGTTGTGCACCACCTTGGATGCGCATACCAGTATTGAAAATAGTACCGGTTCCTTTTTTATTTGGAGCTTGTCCGGGTTCCATTACACCGCCATTGATATAGGCTTTGGCAATCCAACCGGGTTTGAATTTGCTGGGTTCTTCTTTAACAACTTCTTCCGCTGGCGCTTCTTCAGCAACTTCTTCCTCTTCAGGAATTACTTCTTCAATCACTGGTTCTTCAGGTTGAGCAGTGGTATCCTCGGGTACTGGTTCTTGAGCGAGGACAAATCCGAAGAGGAAAAATACCGCGATTAACACTGCGCCCATGCTCGAAATAAATTGTTTTTCCTTCATTGTTTCCTCCATAACATATTTCTTAATTCATCTTTTACCAATAAATATCCACAAATCACACTTGTTAATCTAAATATTGTTTTTAAG
>JGI11944J13513_1001364_pt1 | contig 19712 bp, 10 predicted proteins | sample TerdegcoTASludge_FD_13513 | JGI IMG/M metagenome (IMG submission 13513) | reverse complement strand
TCCGCTTTCCGCCGAGCCTGAGGTCTTTCTCCTCCCTCCCTCTCAATACTTCTCAGGCACGCCCCCAGGGCATCGGCTTTTCCATACCCAGGCCCGCAATCACCCGGCTCGCGGGCCTACTCCTGTGCCCACCGGCCACAGTCGGTACAGCAATGCCGACCGCCACATAGAGCACCCCCAGGATGGCCCTCAGGTTCCGCGTGCCGAACCAGGTCGCGGCCATGCAGGGATACAGCGCGATGCAGCTGCCGTTGGCAGTGCCGAACTGGCCAGGGCGATGAAGCCCGTGTCAGGGCCCACAGCCCGCACAGCAAGGCCAGGCCAGGCACACGGAAAGCACCATCAGAAAGCGCAGCGCCCCATCCTGTCGCCCACTCGGCCCAGCAGCAGGATCCCAATGACATTGCCCATGCCGATCAGCCGGTTGCACTGCACTGCAGGCAAGCCTTACTGCCGAGAACACGACCACGGCGTATTGGCACAAGGCCCACAGACTTTCGACGATACGTCTTGAACCAAGACCAACCGGCCGGGATTGGGCTTGTTCGTCTCCAACAGTGAAGCAATTCGCATGGACTGTTCAAGACCATTGACACGGCCAATTGCTTTGCGTCAACCACAGAAAGAGCACTTGGATCTGATGGATTACCCGAACATCAAAGTCGATGCTGATGAAAATACGGAAATCAGGTGCATAGAGATCCACAGATGCAGAGCGGGTGTAAGATGCCGTGAGCATCACTCGATAACCTTGCACTATCTTGAGAGAAAAAACAACCACCCATAGAGAATACAAAGGTTTCCTTACGATATTCTCATTGATATCTCTTATCTATGGGATCTGGATATATGGCAATTGGCCAGGAAATCTGGGCAATGACAGCATGGCCGCCTTGATGGAGGCAACAGATAAAACAGGAAATATATCGGTTGGAAAAACAGCGATATGGATAGGCTTTATCAAGCTGGCACTGGCACTGAACAGCAGTATTGGCACGATCACAACACTGCAGATGATGGTTTCTGCATTCGTTTTCTCCAGAATAATCCACTACATTTACAATAACCACGGAATACTGCGATCTGCCATATTTTTTGCTTTCTTTGTTGCAACACCTCACATCCTGAACTTTTCCGGGATGCTCTACCCGGACGGACCATTTGCCATTTGCGGAATTGGATTTATCTTCGAAATATGGATATGCCTGAGGCGTTCTAAAGTCACATCCTTCTCCGCTTTCGTTATTTTTCTATGCATGCCTTTCACCATCTTCGCAAGGTCGAATGGGATAGTATTATTGATACCTTTTATATATCTTTTATTCAAAACAGATCGATTCGGCCGCATCATTATCGCCACAATCGGCATTTTCTGGACTCTGACATCCACGTTCCTGACTCTGCATCAAGCAGGAAAGCCACAAGAGGCCACTTATCCATTGGTTATTTTCGAGACAGCCAACTTTGTTCAACCACGCCCGTTTTCCGTGGCCTTCGGCCTGCCTGCATACAATGTCTCCAAGACCACCGTCGAAGTACTTGAAAAATACGGTGGCATTCAGAAATTCAACGATTGGTACGATCGAGACTACTGGGATTCTCTTGTACACCAACCGAACTCACCGAACGTTCTTACAATACTCCCAGAGGACAAGGAGATCCTGATCAAGGAGTTTTCCAGATACAATCTCTGGCACAATATTCCCGCATTCCTGTCAAGCCGGGTCAATGTCTTTATGGTTTCCGCCTTGGCTGATGGCCACTTTCCCACGGCAGAGACAAAGAGCTATGTTCTGAAGAATTTCCAGGATTATTATTCAGAGCTGTCGCCCCCTCCATTTCTTAGCAAATGGATCACCTTTCTCAATTCCATTTCATGGAAATACAGGTTTATTCTCTGGTCACCTTTTTTCGGCATGGCCATGCTGGCTGTTGCCACCATAATGGCATGGAAACGCTTGAAGGCCGACCATCTGGTTATCTATGCTTCTCTAATTCTGCAGTTGTTCGCGATTTTTCTCTTCTCCAGCGCCGGGGAATACAGATATCTATTGACCTACTTCCTGCTCCCGATAGCTCTTTACCCGATGATCTGCGATTTACGCCGCAGCGCCCCTGCGACAACGAAGATGTCTTGATCTGGAGGCAATCGCCTTTCCACGCACCAGCCCACATCGACATCACACAGAGAAGCTTCTCACAGGCGCAAGATTGGCGTGACCGGCAGCCTTCGACATAGCGTGGCCAGGCCCACTGCGTCCTCAAAATCGATCGCGCTGCGGCCATCCGTGCTAGCCGCTCGCCATAGAGCTTTTTTCGAGCTTTGATGGGCATACTGACGGCATCCGCTTTCCGCCGAGCCTGAGGTCTTTCTCCTCCCTCCCTCTCAATACTTCTCAGGCACGCCCCCAGGGCATCGGCTTTTCCATACCCAGGCCCGCAATCACCCGGCTCGCGGGCCTACTCCTGTGCCCACCGGCCACAGTCGGTACAGCAATGCCGACCGCCACATAGAGCACCCCCAGGATGGCCCTCAGGTTCCGCGTGCCGAACCAGGTCGCGGCCATGCAGGGATACAGCGCGATGCAGCTGCCGTTGGCAGTGCCGAACTGGCCAGGGCGATGAAGCCCGTGTCAGGGCCCACAGCCCGCACAGCAAGGCCAGGCCAGGCACACGGAAAGCACCATCAGAAAGCGCAGCGCCCCATCCTGTCGCCCACTCGGCCCAGCAGCAGGATCCCAATGACATTGCCCATGCCGATCAGCCGGTTGCACTGCACTGCAGGCAAGCCTTACTGCCGAGAACACGACCACGGCGTATTGGCACAAGGCCCACAGACTTTCGACGATACGTCTTGAACCAAGACCAACCGGCCGGGATTGGGCTTGTTCGTCTCCAACAGTGAAGCAATTCGCATGGACTGTTCAAGACCATTGACACGGCCAATTGCTTTGCGTCAACCACAGAAAGAGCACTTGGATCTGATGGATTACCCGAACATCAAAGTCGATGCTGATGAAAATACGGAAATCAGGTGCATAGAGATCCACAGATGCAGAGCGGGTGTAAGATGCCGTGAGCATCACTCGATAACCTTGCACTATCTTGAGAGAAAAAACAACCACCCATAGAGAATACAAAGGTTTCCTTACGATATTCTCATTGATATCTCTTATCTATGGGATCTGGATATATGGCAATTGGCCAGGAAATCTGGGCAATGACAGCATGGCCGCCTTGATGGAGGCAACAGATAAAACAGGAAATATATCGGTTGGAAAAACAGCGATATGGATAGGCTTTATCAAGCTGGCACTGGCACTGAACAGCAGTATTGGCACGATCACAACACTGCAGATGATGGTTTCTGCATTCGTTTTCTCCAGAATAATCCACTACATTTACAATAACCACGGAATACTGCGATCTGCCATATTTTTTGCTTTCTTTGTTGCAACACCTCACATCCTGAACTTTTCCGGGATGCTCTACCCGGACGGACCATTTGCCATTTGCGGAATTGGATTTATCTTCGAAATATGGATATGCCTGAGGCGTTCTAAAGTCACATCCTTCTCCGCTTTCGTTATTTTTCTATGCATGCCTTTCACCATCTTCGCAAGGTCGAATGGGATAGTATTATTGATACCTTTTATATATCTTTTATTCAAAACAGATCGATTCGGCCGCATCATTATCGCCACAATCGGCATTTTCTGGACTCTGACATCCACGTTCCTGACTCTGCATCAAGCAGGAAAGCCACAAGAGGCCACTTATCCATTGGTTATTTTCGAGACAGCCAACTTTGTTCAACCACGCCCGTTTTCCGTGGCCTTCGGCCTGCCTGCATACAATGTCTCCAAGACCACCGTCGAAGTACTTGAAAAATACGGTGGCATTCAGAAATTCAACGATTGGTACGATCGAGACTACTGGGATTCTCTTGTACACCAACCGAACTCACCGAACGTTCTTACAATACTCCCAGAGGACAAGGAGATCCTGATCAAGGAGTTTTCCAGATACAATCTCTGGCACAATATTCCCGCATTCCTGTCAAGCCGGGTCAATGTCTTTATGGTTTCCGCCTTGGCTGATGGCCACTTTCCCACGGCAGAGACAAAGAGCTATGTTCTGAAGAATTTCCAGGATTATTATTCAGAGCTGTCGCCCCCTCCATTTCTTAGCAAATGGATCACCTTTCTCAATTCCATTTCATGGAAATACAGGTTTATTCTCTGGTCACCTTTTTTCGGCATGGCCATGCTGGCTGTTGCCACCATAATGGCATGGAAACGCTTGAAGGCCGACCATCTGGTTATCTATGCTTCTCTAATTCTGCAGTTGTTCGCGATTTTTCTCTTCTCCAGCGCCGGGGAATACAGATATCTATTGACCTACTTCCTGCTCCCGATAGCTCTTTACCCGATGATCTGCGATTTACGCCGCAGCGCCCCTGCGACAACGAAGATGTCTTGATCTGGAGGCAATCGCCTTTCCACGCACCAGCCCACATCGACATCACACAGAGAAGCTTCTCACAGGCGCAAGATTGGCGTGACCGGCAGCCTTCGACATAGCGTGGCCAGGCCCACTGCGTCCTCAAAATCGATCGCGCTGCGGCCATCCGTGCTAGCCGCTCGCCATAGAGCTTTTTTCGAGCTTTGATGGGCATACTGACGGCATCCGCTTTCCGCCGAGCCTGAGGTCTTTCTCCTCCCTCCCTCTCAATACTTCTCAGGCACGCCCCCAGGGCATCGGCTTTTCCATACCCAGGCCCGCAATCACCCGGCTCGCGGGCCTACTCCTGTGCCCACCGGCCACAGTCGGTACAGCAATGCCGACCGCCACATAGAGCACCCCCAGGATGGCCCTCAGGTTCCGCGTGCCGAACCAGGTCGCGGCCATGCAGGGATACAGCGCGATGCAGCTGCCGTTGGCAGTGCCGAACTGGCCAGGGCGATGAAGCCCGTGTCAGGGCCCACAGCCCGCACAGCAAGGCCAGGCCAGGCACACGGAAAGCACCATCAGAAAGCGCAGCGCCCCATCCTGTCGCCCACTCGGCCCAGCAGCAGGATCCCAATGACATTGCCCATGCCGATCAGCCGGTTGCACTGCACTGCAGGCAAGCCTTACTGCCGAGAACACGACCACGGCGTATTGGCACAAGGCCCACAGACTTTCGACGATACGTCTTGAACCAAGACCAACCGGCCGGGATTGGGCTTGTTCGTCTCCAACAGTGAAGCAATTCGCATGGACTGTTCAAGACCATTGACACGGCCAATTGCTTTGCGTCAACCACAGAAAGAGCACTTGGATCTGATGGATTACCCGAACATCAAAGTCGATGCTGATGAAAATACGGAAATCAGGTGCATAGAGATCCACAGATGCAGAGCGGGTGTAAGATGCCGTGAGCATCACTCGATAACCTTGCACTATCTTGAGAGAAAAAACAACCACCCATAGAGAATACAAAGGTTTCCTTACGATATTCTCATTGATATCTCTTATCTATGGGATCTGGATATATGGCAATTGGCCAGGAAATCTGGGCAATGACAGCATGGCCGCCTTGATGGAGGCAACAGATAAAACAGGAAATATATCGGTTGGAAAAACAGCGATATGGATAGGCTTTATCAAGCTGGCACTGGCACTGAACAGCAGTATTGGCACGATCACAACACTGCAGATGATGGTTTCTGCATTCGTTTTCTCCAGAATAATCCACTACATTTACAATAACCACGGAATACTGCGATCTGCCATATTTTTTGCTTTCTTTGTTGCAACACCTCACATCCTGAACTTTTCCGGGATGCTCTACCCGGACGGACCATTTGCCATTTGCGGAATTGGATTTATCTTCGAAATATGGATATGCCTGAGGCGTTCTAAAGTCACATCCTTCTCCGCTTTCGTTATTTTTCTATGCATGCCTTTCACCATCTTCGCAAGGTCGAATGGGATAGTATTATTGATACCTTTTATATATCTTTTATTCAAAACAGATCGATTCGGCCGCATCATTATCGCCACAATCGGCATTTTCTGGACTCTGACATCCACGTTCCTGACTCTGCATCAAGCAGGAAAGCCACAAGAGGCCACTTATCCATTGGTTATTTTCGAGACAGCCAACTTTGTTCAACCACGCCCGTTTTCCGTGGCCTTCGGCCTGCCTGCATACAATGTCTCCAAGACCACCGTCGAAGTACTTGAAAAATACGGTGGCATTCAGAAATTCAACGATTGGTACGATCGAGACTACTGGGATTCTCTTGTACACCAACCGAACTCACCGAACGTTCTTACAATACTCCCAGAGGACAAGGAGATCCTGATCAAGGAGTTTTCCAGATACAATCTCTGGCACAATATTCCCGCATTCCTGTCAAGCCGGGTCAATGTCTTTATGGTTTCCGCCTTGGCTGATGGCCACTTTCCCACGGCAGAGACAAAGAGCTATGTTCTGAAGAATTTCCAGGATTATTATTCAGAGCTGTCGCCCCCTCCATTTCTTAGCAAATGGATCACCTTTCTCAATTCCATTTCATGGAAATACAGGTTTATTCTCTGGTCACCTTTTTTCGGCATGGCCATGCTGGCTGTTGCCACCATAATGGCATGGAAACGCTTGAAGGCCGACCATCTGGTTATCTATGCTTCTCTAATTCTGCAGTTGTTCGCGATTTTTCTCTTCTCCAGCGCCGGGGAATACAGATATCTATTGACCTACTTCCTGCTCCCGATAGCTCTTTACCCGATGATCTGCGATTTACGCCGCAGCGCCCCTGCGACAACGAAGATGTCTTGATCTGGAGGCAATCGCCTTTCCACGCACCAGCCCACATCGACATCACACAGAGAAGCTTCTCACAGGCGCAAGATTGGCGTGACCGGCAGCCTTCGACATAGCGTGGCCAGGCCCACTGCGTCCTCAAAATCGATCGCGCTGCGGCCATCCGTGCTAGCCGCTCGCCATAGAGCTTTTTTCGAGCTTTGATGGGCATACTGACGGCATCCGCTTTCCGCCGAGCCTGAGGTCTTTCTCCTCCCTCCCTCTCAATACTTCTCAGGCACGCCCCCAGGGCATCGGCTTTTCCATACCCAGGCCCGCAATCACCCGGCTCGCGGGCCTACTCCTGTGCCCACCGGCCACAGTCGGTACAGCAATGCCGACCGCCACATAGAGCACCCCCAGGATGGCCCTCAGGTTCCGCGTGCCGAACCAGGTCGCGGCCATGCAGGGATACAGCGCGATGCAGCTGCCGTTGGCAGTGCCGAACTGGCCAGGGCGATGAAGCCCGTGTCAGGGCCCACAGCCCGCACAGCAAGGCCAGGCCAGGCACACGGAAAGCACCATCAGAAAGCGCAGCGCCCCATCCTGTCGCCCACTCGGCCCAGCAGCAGGATCCCAATGACATTGCCCATGCCGATCAGCCGGTTGCACTGCACTGCAGGCAAGCCTTACTGCCGAGAACACGACCACGGCGTATTGGCACAAGGCCCACAGACTTTCGACGATACGTCTTGAACCAAGACCAACCGGCCGGGATTGGGCTTGTTCGTCTCCAACAGTGAAGCAATTCGCATGGACTGTTCAAGACCATTGACACGGCCAATTGCTTTGCGTCAACCACAGAAAGAGCACTTGGATCTGATGGATTACCCGAACATCAAAGTCGATGCTGATGAAAATACGGAAATCAGGTGCATAGAGATCCACAGATGCAGAGCGGGTGTAAGATGCCGTGAGCATCACTCGATAACCTTGCACTATCTTGAGAGAAAAAACAACCACCCATAGAGAATACAAAGGTTTCCTTACGATATTCTCATTGATATCTCTTATCTATGGGATCTGGATATATGGCAATTGGCCAGGAAATCTGGGCAATGACAGCATGGCCGCCTTGATGGAGGCAACAGATAAAACAGGAAATATATCGGTTGGAAAAACAGCGATATGGATAGGCTTTATCAAGCTGGCACTGGCACTGAACAGCAGTATTGGCACGATCACAACACTGCAGATGATGGTTTCTGCATTCGTTTTCTCCAGAATAATCCACTACATTTACAATAACCACGGAATACTGCGATCTGCCATATTTTTTGCTTTCTTTGTTGCAACACCTCACATCCTGAACTTTTCCGGGATGCTCTACCCGGACGGACCATTTGCCATTTGCGGAATTGGATTTATCTTCGAAATATGGATATGCCTGAGGCGTTCTAAAGTCACATCCTTCTCCGCTTTCGTTATTTTTCTATGCATGCCTTTCACCATCTTCGCAAGGTCGAATGGGATAGTATTATTGATACCTTTTATATATCTTTTATTCAAAACAGATCGATTCGGCCGCATCATTATCGCCACAATCGGCATTTTCTGGACTCTGACATCCACGTTCCTGACTCTGCATCAAGCAGGAAAGCCACAAGAGGCCACTTATCCATTGGTTATTTTCGAGACAGCCAACTTTGTTCAACCACGCCCGTTTTCCGTGGCCTTCGGCCTGCCTGCATACAATGTCTCCAAGACCACCGTCGAAGTACTTGAAAAATACGGTGGCATTCAGAAATTCAACGATTGGTACGATCGAGACTACTGGGATTCTCTTGTACACCAACCGAACTCACCGAACGTTCTTACAATACTCCCAGAGGACAAGGAGATCCTGATCAAGGAGTTTTCCAGATACAATCTCTGGCACAATATTCCCGCATTCCTGTCAAGCCGGGTCAATGTCTTTATGGTTTCCGCCTTGGCTGATGGCCACTTTCCCACGGCAGAGACAAAGAGCTATGTTCTGAAGAATTTCCAGGATTATTATTCAGAGCTGTCGCCCCCTCCATTTCTTAGCAAATGGATCACCTTTCTCAATTCCATTTCATGGAAATACAGGTTTATTCTCTGGTCACCTTTTTTCGGCATGGCCATGCTGGCTGTTGCCACCATAATGGCATGGAAACGCTTGAAGGCCGACCATCTGGTTATCTATGCTTCTCTAATTCTGCAGTTGTTCGCGATTTTTCTCTTCTCCAGCGCCGGGGAATACAGATATCTATTGACCTACTTCCTGCTCCCGATAGCTCTTTACCCGATGATCTGCGATTTACGCCGCAGCGCCCCTGCGACAACGAAGATGTCTTGATCTGGAGGCAATCGCCTTTCCACGCACCAGCCCACATCGACATCACACAGAGAAGCTTCTCACAGGCGCAAGATTGGCGTGACCGGCAGCCTTCGACATAGCGTGGCCAGGCCCACTGCGTCCTCAAAATCGATCGCGCTGCGGCCATCCGTGCTAGCCGCTCGCCATAGAGCTTTTTTCGAGCTTTGATGGGCATACTGACGGCATCCGCTTTCCGCCGAGCCTGAGGTCTTTCTCCTCCCTCCCTCTCAATACTTCTCAGGCACGCCCCCAGGGCATCGGCTTTTCCATACCCAGGCCCGCAATCACCCGGCTCGCGGGCCTACTCCTGTGCCCACCGGCCACAGTCGGTACAGCAATGCCGACCGCCACATAGAGCACCCCCAGGATGGCCCTCAGGTTCCGCGTGCCGAACCAGGTCGCGGCCATGCAGGGATACAGCGCGATGCAGCTGCCGTTGGCAGTGCCGAACTGGCCAGGGCGATGAAGCCCGTGTCAGGGCCCACAGCCCGCACAGCAAGGCCAGGCCAGGCACACGGAAAGCACCATCAGAAAGCGCAGCGCCCCATCCTGTCGCCCACTCGGCCCAGCAGCAGGATCCCAATGACATTGCCCATGCCGATCAGCCGGTTGCACTGCACTGCAGGCAAGCCTTACTGCCGAGAACACGACCACGGCGTATTGGCACAAGGCCCACAGACTTTCGACGATACGTCTTGAACCAAGACCAACCGGCCGGGATTGGGCTTGTTCGTCTCCAACAGTGAAGCAATTCGCATGGACTGTTCAAGACCATTGACACGGCCAATTGCTTTGCGTCAACCACAGAAAGAGCACTTGGATCTGATGGATTACCCGAACATCAAAGTCGATGCTGATGAAAATACGGAAATCAGGTGCATAGAGATCCACAGATGCAGAGCGGGTGTAAGATGCCGTGAGCATCACTCGATAACCTTGCACTATCTTGAGAGAAAAAACAACCACCCATAGAGAATACAAAGGTTTCCTTACGATATTCTCATTGATATCTCTTATCTATGGGATCTGGATATATGGCAATTGGCCAGGAAATCTGGGCAATGACAGCATGGCCGCCTTGATGGAGGCAACAGATAAAACAGGAAATATATCGGTTGGAAAAACAGCGATATGGATAGGCTTTATCAAGCTGGCACTGGCACTGAACAGCAGTATTGGCACGATCACAACACTGCAGATGATGGTTTCTGCATTCGTTTTCTCCAGAATAATCCACTACATTTACAATAACCACGGAATACTGCGATCTGCCATATTTTTTGCTTTCTTTGTTGCAACACCTCACATCCTGAACTTTTCCGGGATGCTCTACCCGGACGGACCATTTGCCATTTGCGGAATTGGATTTATCTTCGAAATATGGATATGCCTGAGGCGTTCTAAAGTCACATCCTTCTCCGCTTTCGTTATTTTTCTATGCATGCCTTTCACCATCTTCGCAAGGTCGAATGGGATAGTATTATTGATACCTTTTATATATCTTTTATTCAAAACAGATCGATTCGGCCGCATCATTATCGCCACAATCGGCATTTTCTGGACTCTGACATCCACGTTCCTGACTCTGCATCAAGCAGGAAAGCCACAAGAGGCCACTTATCCATTGGTTATTTTCGAGACAGCCAACTTTGTTCAACCACGCCCGTTTTCCGTGGCCTTCGGCCTGCCTGCATACAATGTCTCCAAGACCACCGTCGAAGTACTTGAAAAATACGGTGGCATTCAGAAATTCAACGATTGGTACGATCGAGACTACTGGGATTCTCTTGTACACCAACCGAACTCACCGAACGTTCTTACAATACTCCCAGAGGACAAGGAGATCCTGATCAAGGAGTTTTCCAGATACAATCTCTGGCACAATATTCCCGCATTCCTGTCAAGCCGGGTCAATGTCTTTATGGTTTCCGCCTTGGCTGATGGCCACTTTCCCACGGCAGAGACAAAGAGCTATGTTCTGAAGAATTTCCAGGATTATTATTCAGAGCTGTCGCCCCCTCCATTTCTTAGCAAATGGATCACCTTTCTCAATTCCATTTCATGGAAATACAGGTTTATTCTCTGGTCACCTTTTTTCGGCATGGCCATGCTGGCTGTTGCCACCATAATGGCATGGAAACGCTTGAAGGCCGACCATCTGGTTATCTATGCTTCTCTAATTCTGCAGTTGTTCGCGATTTTTCTCTTCTCCAGCGCCGGGGAATACAGATATCTATTGACCTACTTCCTGCTCCCGATAGCTCTTTACCCGATGATCTGCGATTTACGCCGCAGCGCCCCTGCGACAACGAAGATGTCTTGATCTGGAGGCAATCGCCTTTCCACGCACCAGCCCACATCGACATCACACAGAGAAGCTTCTCACAGGCGCAAGATTGGCGTGACCGGCAGCCTTCGACATAGCGTGGCCAGGCCCACTGCGTCCTCAAAATCGATCGCGCTGCGGCCATCCGTGCTAGCCGCTCGCCATAGAGCTTTTTTCGAGCTTTGATGGGCATACTGACGGCATCCGCTTTCCGCCGAGCCTGAGGTCTTTCTCCTCCCTCCCTCTCAATACTTCTCAGGCACGCCCCCAGGGCATCGGCTTTTCCATACCCGGGCCCGCAGCCATCTGGTTCGCGGGCCTGCCTGTCAGCCCCTGCCATCACGCCCGGCGCATTCGGCACGCCACACCGCAAGAGCCGACAGCGCGGCACTGCCACCCGCCAGCAGGATGGATGGCGTATAGCCACCCCAGACATCGAACAGCCAGCCTGCCAGGCTGCCCCCAGCCACGGCAGCAATGCCGACCGCCACATAGAGCGCCCCCAGGATGGCACCCAGGTTCCGCGTGCCGAACCAGGTCGCGGCGACAGCCGGATACAGCGCGATGCAGCCGCCGTTGGCCGCGCCGAACACCAGCGCGAAACCGGACAGTGCCACGAAGCCTCGCGCCATGGCCCACAGCCCGCACAGCACTGCCAGGGACACGGTGAGCACCAGCAGAAAACGCAGCGCCCCCATCCTGTCGCCCAGCCGGCCCAGCGCAAGGCGCCCCAGCACATTGCCCACGCCGATCAGCCCGATCAGCCCATTGGCCTGAGCGACAGACAACCCCTGCTGGCGTGCCAGCGGGTTGATGTGGATCAGCGCCAGGAACAGGCCGATGGAGCCCAGAAAGATGGCCGCGAAATACCACCAGAAACGGGCCTGCCGCGCCGCCTGGGCCAGGTCCATGCCCTGGGCGGACTGCCCGGCGGCAGGGTCACCCGAAGGCGGCACGCCGTCGGGATGCAGCCCCAGCTCCTCAGGCCGGCCGCGCAGGACCGCCGCCGCCAGGCCAGTCAGTGCGATGGCTGCGGCATATACCTGCATTGTCAGTTGCCAGGACGGGTGCTCCATGAGTGCGCCCGCCACCACGGGGCCGAGCAGCGTGCCCAGCCCGGTGCCCGCCAGCGCGATGCCGGAGGCAGAACTGCGCCACAGCACGAACCAGCGCGCAATGGTGGAGACGGCGGGCACATACACCAGGCCCACGCCCAGGCCGACCAGAATGCAGAAGGCGCCCAGGAACAGCACCAGCGATGAGGACAGCAGGCTGCTGGCCACAAAGCCCAGCGCCAGCAGCACATGGACGGCGCCCACGATGTACCAGCCCCGGAAAAGTCTGCCTCGCCTCATTTGCATCTCCTTGGTATGGGATGACTTTAGTTGTCTATACATGCTTAGACATTAGGTATCAACCCCAGGAATACAGAGCAAAGAGCGAAATTGCAAGGACGGCGCACCTGCAAGGCCGGCAGCATTCCATAGCCGGTGTATGGGAGACAAGGCGTTGTTCAGAGGGACGGCCGCAAGGGTGCATGGGCTGGGGCCATCGCCTGTGGCAATCCATGCCTCCTTGCGCCCAGCCGCTGAGCATCTATGATCGCCACGAAGAATCGTTTTCTTCCTGCATCCGTTCACGGGCTGCATTCTCTCCATGCGCAGATCTTCTCGCCGACAGCTTCCCTCGCCCGCCCGCACGGTACCGGGCACCGTGCCCGGCGTTTTGCAGCGCTTGGCTTTCTGGAGCCTCATTGCAATCTTGGCGTGCGCCCTAGGCACTCTTTCCGTGGCTCATCCGGCTGCCACAGCTCTCACAGTCACTGCATTGGTCAGTTGCGGAGCATGGTCGAACAACCGCGAGAAAACCAGATTGCAGGCGCTTGCCGCCACCCGCAACGGCGAGTCGATCTGCGGCTTCGCCCGTTCCTTCGATTTGCGCAGCACAGATCCTTTGGTAATCCGCGCTGTGTATGAACAGCTTCAGGAAGAACTGCTCAGCTACCAAAAGAGCTTTCCTGTCCGCGGATCCGACCGGCTTGAGGAAGAGCTCGGCCTGGACGGTGATGATCTGGACATGAGCGTTGCGACAGCCATTGCACGTCGCTCGGGCAGGTCACTGGAAGGCACGCAGTCCAACCCCTACTACGGCCGCGTCATGACTGCATCCGATCTTGTGTATTTCTTCAACGGCCAGTCTGAAGTGGCACCGCAGGCCACCGCATTTCACTGACGACGGTACCTTGCCCAAAGCACGGCACAGACCGCTGCAGCGCCCTCAGGAAATCACATTCCGAATGAACCGCGTCACGCCTTCGTGCAGGTTCACGTAGGCGTAGTCCTGGGCGCTGCCGTAGATGGCGTAGTCGCCGGCCTCGATGGTCATGGGGCCTTCGCTCAGGTCCACCAGCAGGCGGCCTTCGACCACGACGATCATCTCGTGCCAGCCTTCCGGGTCGGGTTCGGCCTGGTAGCGTTCGCCGGGGCCCAGGGACCAGGACCACAGCTGAGCCTCGCGCGTGGCGGGCACGCTGCCCAGCAGCATGGCCTGGCTTTCGGGCCGGGTGCCGCGCCAGGCCATGGCGTCCATGCGCAGGCGCTGCGCGGCCGGGTCGCTGACGATTTCTATGAAGCTGGCGCCCAGCGCATCGGCCAGCCGATCCAGGCTGGACAGGCTGATATTGGTGTCGCCGCCTTCCAGCTGCACGACCATGCGCCGGCTCAGGCCTGCGGCCTCGGCCAGGGCCGCCTGGCTCAGTCCTGCACGCTGGCGAAGGCGGCGCAGGTTTTCGCTGACGAAAGCCAGGACATCGGAGCGCTCGCCAGCGCTGTGCAATATATTTCTCATATGATCTGCGCAATATGTTGCACACGTCATCTTCTCACAGTTCGCGCACGCCGCTGCTCAGCCGGCAGGAGCTGGCCCTGATCGCCGTCACCATGGTCTGGGGCGGCACCTTTCTCGTGGTCCATCTGGCCATGCAGCACAGCGGGCCGCTGTTCTTTGTGGGCCTGCGCTTCGTCACGGCGGGTCTGATCGGGCTGCTGGTGTTCCGCAAGGTCATGGCCGGGCTCACGCGCACCGAGCTGGTCGCAGGCACGGCCATCGGCGCCAGCATCTTTCTGGGCTATGGCCTGCAGACCTTCGGCCTGCAGACCATCAGCAGCAGCAAGTCGGCGTTTCTGACCGCCTTGTATGTGCCCATCGTGCCCCTGCTGCAATGGCTGGTGATGGGCAAGCCGCCGCGATTGATGAGCTGGATAGGCATCGGCCTGGCCTTCACGGGCCTGGTGCTGGTGGCGGGGCCCGAGTCCGGGGGAATGGAGTTGAACGTGGGCGAGATGGCAACCATGCTGAGCACGCTGGCCATTGCGGCCGAGGTGCTCCTGATCGGGCATTTCGCGGGCAAGGTCGATGCGCGGCGCGTGACCACGGTGCAGTTGCTGGCGGCCGGCACCATGGCGCTGCTGGCCATGCCCGTGGCTGGCGAGTCGGTGCCGGATTTCTCGTGGATCTGGCTGACGGCCGCCGTGGCCATGGCCTGCGCCAGCATCCTGATCCAGCTGACCATGAACTGGGCCCAGAAGTCCCTGTCGCCCACGCGTGCGACCGTGATCTATGCCAGCGAGCCGGTCTGGGCCGGCATCGTGGGACGCATGGCCGGCGACCGGCTGCCGGGGCTGGCCATCCTGGGGGCAGTGCTGATCGTGGGCGGGGTGCTGGTCAGCGAGCTGAAATGGAGCCGGCGCAAGGCTGGAGCATCCACGGCTTGAGAGGGACGGGGGCGACATCCGTGGTGCTGTCCCGGTGCTGCCTTGATGCGGCCTTGATGGCGTTGTGCGCAAACACAATCCGCCCTTGAGGCAGCCGTCCCTAGAGTCAAGGCCTCACAACAAATGGCTTCCCGATGAAGCCGCGCCGCCATGAGACCTGTCGCCATCCTCCAGCACGAATCCACCCAGGGCCCCGGCGTTCTGCGTGAACACCTGGAGCAGCAGTGCATTCCCTACCGAATGTTGCAGCCCGCCCTCGATGGAAGAGCCCCTGTGCATGCCGCCGACTACAGCGGCATCGTGGTGCTGGGCAGCAACCATTGCGTCAACGAGGGCCTGCCCTGGATGGAGGATGAACAGTCCCTGCTGGCCGACGCGCTGCGGCATGACGTTCCCGTGCTCGGCCACTGCTTCGGCGCACAGATGCTGGCGCGCGCCATGGGCGCCAGGGTCTGGCGCAACCCCTGCCCCAACATTGGCTGGAGCCGCATCTGGGTGACGGCCGCCGCCCAGCAGCTCATGGACCTGCCGCGCGAGGCCACGATCTTCCATTGGCACTACGACACCTTCGAGATCCCGCGCGGCGCCGTGCGCACCATGTACGGCAGCCATTGCCTGAACAAGGGTTTTCGACATGGCCGGCACTGGGCCTTCCAGGGCCACATGGAGGTGACTGCCGCCAGCGTGGCTGCCTGGTGCGCCGAAGGCCATGACGAGCTGCTGCGCGCACGCGGCCCCGCGGCGCAGACCGAGAGCGAGATCCTGCGCCACCTGGACCTGCGCATTCCCGTGCTGCATGCCCTGGCCCACCGCACCTACCGGGCCTGGACGTCACAGCTGCAGCGGCCCGTGGTCGTGCCCCTGAGCGCGGCCAGCCGGTAAACCTTCCAGGCCAGGCAATCCCTGGTGAATACCCTGGGTGCGCTTGACGCAGCTTTTGCGTGCAGGGAAACTTTCGATACGAAATAGAAACCTTTCGAATCGAAAGAATCCATGCAGGAACAAGGCAACAGTTCACTCAAGCGCAGGCTGCAGATCGTGGAGCTGGCGCGCAAGACCGACGAGGTGCGGGTGGAGGCGCTGAGCGTGCTCTTCGGCGTCTCCACCGTCACCATCCGCAACGACCTGCACTACCTGGAGCAGCAGGGCTATGTGGTGCGCGCCTTCGGCAAGGCGCGCTACAACCCGGCCCTGCTCAAGACGGCGGCCGAGCTGCCCGGCGCCCACGCCGCCGCACAAGGCCCGGCACAGGCCCAGGTGGCCCAGGGCGCCCTGGGCTGGATCGAGGACGACGCCTCGGTCTTCCTGGGCAGCGGACGCATCACCCACCGCGTGCTGCCGCTGCTGGCCAGCCGCCAGGGCATTGCGCTGACGCTGCACGACCTGTCCATGGTGGCGACGGCACGGCAGTTTCTCGATTGCACCATCCACGTCACGGGCGGCTCGCTGGCCGGCGACGAGCCCTGCCTCATCGGCCCCGGCGCTGAAACGGGCCTGCGCGGCCGGCCGCTGGACATCTGCCTTTTCGAGATCTGTGGCATCGACGAGCGCAACCGCCTGCTGTGCCGCGACCCGGGCGCCGCACGGCTGTACGCGGCAGCCGTGGAGCACAGCGCCAAGGCCGTGGCGCTGGCACTGGATCTGGACAGCACCTCGGGCGGACACCCGGTCTGCGACATCGCTCAACTCGACGGCCTGTGCGCACACCAGGACATGGAGCCCGGCGCCTTCGATCTGCTGGAACGCCACCGGCTGCAGGCCACCCACAAGGCCGAGGGCCGCATCGAGTTCGCCAGAAGCTGAGTTTTTCCACAACGACAGAGGGAGGGAGACCGCCATGGACCGCAACACGTTTCTCCGGCGCATGCTGGCCGGCGCATTCACATTCGGCCTGCCGGCCAGCCCGGCGCTTGCACAGCCGGGCCCCGGCCCCGCGCGCACCCTCGGCGTGTCCCTGCTCACGCAGCAGCACCCGTTCTACCTGGAGCTGGCCCAGGCCATGCAGCAGGAAGCCGCGCGGCAGGGGCTGAAGCTGGACCTGAGCATTGCCAACCAGGACCTGGGCAAGCAGATCTCCGATGTGGAGGACTTCGTCAGCAAGAAGGTCGATGCCATCATCCTGTCGCCCGTCGATTCCCGGGGCGTGAAGGCCGCCGTGCTCAAGGCTGCCGCCGCCCGCATTCCCGTGATCACCGTGGACATTGCGGCCAGCGGGGTCGAGGTCGCATCGCACGTGGCCACCGACAACCGCGCCGGCGGCGTGCTGGCCGGCCAGCTCATGGGCCGCGCCACGGGCGGCAAGGGCCAGATCGGCGTGCTGCACTACCCGTCCATACAGTCCGTGGTCGATCGCGTGGAGGGTTTCAAGGCCGCCATCGCCACCTTCCCTGGCATGAAGATCGTCTCCGTGCAGCCGGGCATCACGCGGGCCGAGGCCCTGGCCGCCTCGCAGAACATGCTGCAGGCCCACCCCGATCTCGCGGGCATCTTCGGGTTTGGCGACGATGCGGCCCTGGCTGCACTGGCCAGCGTCAAGGGCGCAAGAAAGCTGGAGCAAGTCAAGATCGTCGGCTTTGACGGCATGGCCGAGGCGCGCGCGGCCGTGGACCGCGAACCGGCCTTCGTGGGCGTGATCCGCCAGTACCCCGACCAGTTGGGACTGCAAGCCGTGGCCATTGCCGCGCAGCTGCTGTCGGGCAAGCCGGTGGAGAAACTCCACCCCGTGCTGCCCGGCGTGTACACGGCTGCCGCCAGGTAAATGGACCTGCGGAGCCCGCCATGCCAGGCCCCACTGCACACGGCCGCCCAGGCCGTGCCATGCTCGACGCCGTTGCGCCGCCCCCCATGCTCGAGGCCCGGGCGCTGGCCAAATCCTTCGGCGCCGTGCAGGCGCTCAAAGGCGTTTCCTTCCGCCTGCGCGCAGGCACGGTGCACACGCTGCTGGGCGAGAACGGGGCCGGCAAATCCACCCTGCTCAAGATCCTGGCCGGCGTGCACCGGCCCGATGGCGGCCAGCTGCTGATCGAGGGTGCCGGCACCGAGCTGGCCAGCCCCGCCGATGCGCAGCGCCACGGTATCGCCATCGTTCACCAGGAGCTGAGCCTGGCGCCCAACCTCAGCGTGGCGGACAACCTGTTTGCCGCGCGCCTCCCGCAGCGGGCCGGCTGCGTGGACCGCCGCGCACTGCGCCGCGACGCCGCCGCGCTACTGGCCCGACTGGGCATGGACCTGGACCCCAACGCGCAGGTGGCCGAACTGTCGCTGGCCCAGCGCCAACTGGTGGAGATCGCCAAGGCGCTGGCCCAGCCCTCGCGCATCGTCATCATGGACGAGCCCACGTCCTCGCTCAGCGACAGCGAGGCGCAGATTCTCTTCACCCTCACCGCCCGCCTCAAGGCCGAGGGGCGCGCCATCATCTACGTCTCGCACCGCATGGACGAGATCATGCGCATCTCGGACGAGATCACCGTCATGCGCGATGGCAGCTCCATCTGCACCCTGGCGCGGGACGAGACCGACATCGGGGCGCTGATCGCGCTCATGGTGGGGCGCCAGATGCAGGACATCTATCCGCCGCGCGGCCCCGCCCCTGACCGCAGCACGCGCGCCCTGCTCCAGGTGCGCGGCCTGGGCCTGGCCGGGCGCTTCGAAGGCATTGACTTCGAGGTCCACGCGGGCGAGATCGTGGGCTTCTTCGGGCTGGTGGGCTCGGGCCGGTCCGATGTCATGGATGCGCTGTTCGGCATGCACCGCTGCACGGGCAGCATCCTCATGCACGGCCGGCCGCTGCGCCTGCGCTCGCCGGCCGACGCCATTGGCCAGGGCATGGCCTTCGTGACCGAGAACCGCAAGGAGCAAGGCCTGGTGCTGGACCAGTCCGTGCAGCACAACATCTGCATGGTGCAGGTGCACAGCGGGCGCGGTGGCGCACTGCTCACCGACGAGGCCGCCGAGCAATCGCTGGCCCGCGCCTGCGTGCAGCGGCTGAAGATACGCGTTGCCGGCCTGTACCAGCCCGTGCGCCAGCTGTCGGGCGGCAACCAGCAAAAGATCGTGTTCGCCAAGTGGCTGGCCATGCGCCCCCGGCTGCTGGTGCTGGACGAGCCCACGCGCGGCATCGACGTGGGCGCGAAGTTCGAGATCTATGCCCTGATCCGCGAGCTGGCAGCAGCCGGCACGGCCGTCATCCTGGTGTCGTCGGAACTGCCCGAGGCACTGGCCATGAGCGACCGGCTGCTGGTCATGCGCAACAAGCGCCTGGTCCAGAGCCTGGACACCCTCCATCTGCGCCAGGAGACCGTGATGGCGCACGCCACCGGAGGAGGACTGCCATGAACCATTCCGACCTAGGCCTCCCCGCCACGGGCGCGCCCGAAGAACGCCTTCCCGGCGACCGGCGTTATGACGGCAGGCATGGCTGGG
>JGI11944J13513_1001363_pt1 | contig 19716 bp, 16 predicted proteins | sample TerdegcoTASludge_FD_13513 | JGI IMG/M metagenome (IMG submission 13513) | reverse complement strand
CCCGTTTCGGGGCCGGGCCTTTTGCTTGCGGTCGGATTAAGGGTTCGGGATGACCCTCAGATTTGAAACGTCGATTTCCTTATCTGGATCCACTTTGTTGTAATACCATTTCCCGGAAGGAATATCGTAGATCAGGTCCCAGTTCAGCGTGCTTCTGAAAACATATTCCGTCCCGTTTTTTTGTCGATGAAAACAAGAGCGTATCCGCTTTCAGGGCGGACCACCACGGTCTGTCCTTTCGGTTCGTAGCCGATATGGTCAGGCCACGGTTTATCCTTTCCCCAAACTGCCGGATCCAGGCCGAGTTCGGTATATCGTTCCTCTTTCCAGGTGCTGGGCCACTTGCCCGTCCGATTCCTGTACTCTTGAATTCGTCGAATCAGTTCTGCCGTAATTTCGAAAAAGTTGTCACCGATCGGACTCATCGGTTGTCGATTCGCGGCCATAATTCCGCTTCCCGCCTAAGACACCGGGTACACCGCCAGGAGCTCTCCCCCGTAGACCTTCGCCAGGGGCGTGTCGGAATAGAGGGAAACGGTTTCCGCCATCCCCTTCAGCCGCTCCCTCACACCGGGCGCTGCCTTTGCCAGGTCCGCCGTGAAGCCGATAAAATTTCCTGCCTCTCCCGAGGCCACACCGTAGCAGACCGGTCCCACGCATTCCAGGGGACCGTCCAGGTAACCCGAAAGGTCCGCCAGGGACGCGGGCCAGGCTCCCGACGAGGTGTTGTACTGCACCGCAGCCGCCTTCAGGTTTCTCAGGTCGCTCACCACCCGCATCGCCTGGGCCTTGTCAGATCCCGCCGAACTCACTAAAAGCAGAGCTCCCGCCAGGATCCCCACGACCACCAGGGCGACCAATAGCTCGACAAGGGTGAAACCGTTTTTTGTCCGTTTTCGTGTCGGTTTGTGTTTCGATGGGTTCATGCCTTTTCACCCCGCCCACTTCAGCGTTGTTTGAACGCATTTCAGTATAGCAGGTTAAATCGGCACCCACTAGCTATCCTTCGATCATCTCGTCCATCCCCGCACCCGGCGGGATCATGGGGAAGACCTTTTCCTCCATGGCGATGCGGAACTCCACAAGGGCCGGCCCATCGGCCGCCAGTGCCCCTTCGATGGCCCCGTCGACTTCCTGTTCCGAAGAAACCCGTGTGCCCTGCACTCCGAAAGCCTCCGCGATCCGGGCGAAATCCACCAGGCCATCCGTAACGGTATGGGCGTATCGTTCCTTATAGAACAGCTCCTGCCATTGCCGGACCATCCCGAGCGAACCGTTGTTGAACAGGAAGATTTTCACCGGGATACCGTACCGGGCACAGGTGTCGAGTTCCTGGATGTTCATCAGGAAACTCCCGTCCCCGGTCTGGCAGGCCAGGGGCCGGTCCGGGGCCGCAAAGGCAGCTCCGATGGCCGCCGGCAGTCCGAACCCCATCGTCCCCATCCCTCCCGACGTGATGAAGCTCCGGGGCCCGCAGGCTTCGAAGTGCTGGGCCGCCCACATCTGGTGCTGTCCGACGTCGGTCGTGACCAAGGCCCGGTCTCCCATGGCGGAGCGGATGGCCTTCAGGATCCGTCTCGGGGAGAAACCCAGCGATTCCAGCTCCAGCCGGGCCCGGTCTTCTTCCTTCCACCTGGAAACCGTTTTTCCCCAGGAATCCGACACCTTTTTCAAGTCGCCGAGTGCCTCGATGATCTTCTGCAGCACCGTTGCAACCGATCCGACCAAAGACCACCTGGAAGGCACGTTCTTAGCGATTTCCGCCGGGTCGATATCCACGTGGAGGATTTTTGCCCGCGGAGCAAACCGGTCTGCACGTCCGGTCGTCCTTTCGCTGAAGCGCGTTCCCAGCGCCAGGATGAAGTCCGCCTCCTGAACCGCGCGGTTTGCGGCAAGGGTGCCGTGCATCCCGCAAAGGCCCAGGAAAAGGGGATGGTTCTCCGGAAAGACCCCCTTGCCCCGGAGGGAAACGGCAACGGGAATGCCGTGCGCCCCCGCCAGTTCCGCAATGAAACGGGCGGCTTCGGGGTCGTTGGCCCCTCCCCCGGCCAGGAGAAGGGGCCTTTCCGCAGCCTTCAGGGCCTCGATCGCCTCAGGCAGGTCTTCCAGGCGCTCAGGCACCTCGGGCCGGTAGCCGGGGAAGAAGACCCGTTCCGGGTAGGCAAAGGGGGCGCGGGCCTTCTGGACATCGACCGGAACATCCACGAGGACGGGCCCAGGGCGACGCGTGGCCGCGATGGTGAAGGCCCCTTTCATCGCGAAAGGAAGCCGTTCCACTTCGCGCACCGGGAAGCTGTGCTTCAGGATGGGCAGGGTCATGCCGATCATGTCGGCTTCCTGGAAGCCGTCTGTCCCGATCACGGCGGTCGCGGCCTGCCCGGTAATCGCCACGACCGGCACCGAATCCGCCCAGGCGGTCGCCAGTCCGGTCACGAGGTTCGTGGCTCCGGGTCCCGAGGTCGCGAGGCAAACTCCCGGTCGGCCCGACGCCCGGGCATATCCGTCGGCCGCGTGAGCGGCCGCCTGCTCGTGGCGAACCAGCACGTGGAAGGGTTTTTTCGTATCGTGAATGGCATCGTATAGGGGAATGACCGTCCCGCCCGGCAGACCGAAGACCACCTCGACCCCTTCGGCCTGGAGGGCCCGGATCACCATTTCGGAGCCGGAAAGGATCTCCATGGGCCTTACCCCCTCTCTCCCCCGAGAGTTCGGATCACGCCAAGGCCGACTTCTTCGGTGGATGCCCGCCCCCCGAGTTCGATGGGCAGTTCCTCCGGTTTCGAGTCAGCCAGGAAGTTTTCCACCGCCCTTTCGACGGCCGCCGCCGCTTCCGTCTCCCCCAGGTGGTCCAGCATCAGGGCAGCCGTCAGGATGGCCGCCAGTGGGTTGGCCTTTCCCTGCCCGGCAATGTCCGGAGCCGATCCGTGCACCGGTTCGAACATAGAAAGGCCTGTCCCGATATCGGCACCCGCCGCCATCCCGAGTCCTCCCGAAAGCCCTGCCAGCAGGTCGCTGACGATATCCCCGAACATGTTCGGGCAAAGGAGGACCCCGTAGGACGCGGGCTTTCGAACCAGGTGGTAGCACAGGGCATCCACGTTGGCCTTTTCCAGGGCCAGGTCTGGATACTCCGCGGAGAAAAGAGCCGCCGCGGTTTCTTCCCAGAAACCGTAGATCTGGGGGAGGGCGTTGGATTTCGTCACGAGGGTCACCCGGTTTTCGCCGCGTTTTTTGGCCGTCTCCGCTGCGTAGCGGGCGATCCTCTCGACCCCGGGCTTCGTGGCGATGCCCAGCTGAACGGCCATCGGGACGGGGGGGTCCGTCGCTGCCGAAACCGACCCGCTCAGGGTGTAGGTGGCGCGTCCGCAGGAAAGAAGGAAGGTGACGTCGCCGTCATTCGCGACTCCACCGATCCCCATGTAGAAATCTTCGGTGTTCTCCCTCACGACAACGGTATCGAACCGTTTCCCGGAGGTGTCCACCGGCAGGGGCACCTTCGGGAAGGCTTTCGCGGGACGGAGGTTCACGAACTGGTCAAATGCGAAGCGCAGGGTTAGCAGGATCCCTCTTTCGAGGATCCCCGGCTTCACGCGGGGATCCCCGATCGCCCCCAGCAGGAGGGCGTCGAACCCTTTCGCCTCTTCCAGGAAGGATTCCGGGAGAACTTCTCCCGTTGCGAGGTAATGGTTTGCCCCGAAGGGATAATCGGCCCACTCGACCCGAAAGCCGAAGATCTTCCCGGCCGCGGAAACGACCTTCTTCGCCTCGTCAGTGACTTCGATGCCGATTCCGTCACCGGGGATGACGGCAATCCGAATGTTCCTTTCGCTCAACGTGCGTTCCTCCTTTTCTCTTCCAGGCGGGCCTTCACGGTCGGGACAAGCCCTCCGCGGGCCACCAGCTCCCTCAGGAACGGGGGAAAGGGTGTGGCGGAAAAGACCTCTCCAGTGTCCAGGTTCAGGATCCGCCCTTCTGCCAGGTTGACTTCGATCCGCTGGCCGGAACGGATTCCCTTAACGGCCTCCGGGCATTCCAGGATCGGCAGGCCGATGTTCAGGGCGTTCCGGAAAAAGATCCGGGCAAAGGAAGCCGCGATCACGCAGGAAACCCCGGCTCCCTTGATGGCAAGAGGGGCGTGTTCCCGGCTCGACCCGCAGCCGAAGTTGCTCCCGGCGACAAGGATGTCGCCCGGGGCCATCCGCTCCATGAATCCGGGATCCAGGTCTTCGAGGCAGTGCGGGGCCAGTTCGGCCGGATCGCTGGTGGAAAGATAGCGGGCCGGAATGATGACGTCCGTGTCCACGTTGTCTCCGTAAACCCAGGCTTTTCCCAAAAACCGGTCGGTCATTCCTCTTCCCCCCCTTTTGGGACTTCGTCCAGGCCGAGGAACTCCCTGGGATCCGCCACCCGTCCCGCCACTGCAGAAGCAGCCGCCACGAGGGGGCCGCAAAGGAGCACTTCGCTTCCCGTGTGCCCCATCCGCCCGACGAAGTTCCGGTTGCTGGTGGAAAGGCAGCGTTCCCCCGGGGCCAGGATTCCGTAATGACCCCCGAGGCAGGGACCGCAGGTCGCCGTGCTGATCGCCGCACCGGCTTCGAGGAACGTCTCGATGAACCCGCGCTTCAAGGCTTCGGCGAAAACCTCCGCTGTAGCGGGGATCACGACCAGCCTCACCCTCTCGTGGACTTTCCGCCCTTTCAGGACGGCCGCCGCCAGCTCGAGGTCCCTGAGCCGGCCGTTGGTACAGCTTCCGATAAAGACCTGGTCCAGGTCGATATGGGCGCACTCGCCCGCAGGCTTGACGTTCGAAGGCAGGTGGGGAAGGGCGACTACAGGTTCCAGCCGGGAAGCGTCCATCCGGACCGTTTGGGCGTATTTCGCGCCCGGATCGGGGAAAACCGGCTCGAAGGGCCGTGCGGCACGCTTGTTCGCGTAACCCAGGGTCCTGGCGTCCGGGATGAAGAGACCGACCTTTGCACCCGCCTCGACGGCCATGTTCGCCACGGTGAAACGGTCATCCATGGGAAGGGCTTCGATCGCCTGCCCTTCGAACTGCAGGGCTGCGTACCGGGCCCCTTCCACCCCGATCCTGCCGATCAGGGAGAGGACCAGGTCCTTCCCGGTCACCCAGGGGGAGGTTTTTCCCTCCACCACAACACGGATCGTTTCGGGAACGCGGAACCACGTTTCCCCCAGGGCCCAGGCCGCGGCGAGGTCGGTGGACCCGACTCCCGTCGCAAAGGCTCCGAGGGCTCCGCCCGTGCAGGTATGGCTGTCCGCCCCCAGGATCACCTCTCCCGGGAGGATCAGGCCTTTCTCCGGCAGGAAGGCGTGTTCGACGCCTGCCCTTCCAACTTCCCAGAACAGCATCCCCTGTTTGCGGGCAAACTCCCGGGCGGCCTGGACCTGCCGTGCCGAGGCAATGTCCTTGTTGGGGGTGAAATGGTCCGGTACGATGGCGCACCGGGCCGGATCGAACACCGTTTCCGCCCCCATGCGCGCGAACTCCGCGATCGCCGGGGCCCCCGTGATGTCGTTGGCGAAGGCGAAATCGACACGGACGCGGCAGATGGCCCCGGGTTCGACATGATCCTCCGTGCGCGAGGCAATGAGGGCCTCAGCCAGCGTTCTCGCCATTCAGCGTTTCCCCCTTTGCCGCCGCGAGGGCGTAAAGCCGGTTCACCGCGTTGACATAGGCCTTGATGCTCGACTCGATGACGTCGGTGCTGGCCCCGCGCCCCTGGGCTTTCAGACCGTTCAGCCGCAGCGTGATGACGGCCTCTCCCATGGCGTCGGAACGCTCGCTCGTCGCCTGGATCCGGTAACTGGTCAACTCCGGGGAAATCCCGACGAGGCGCCGAATCGCGCTGTAGGAAGCGTCAACCGGGCCGTTTCCGGCCGCCGCGTCGGTGACTTCTTTCGTCCCGTCGCGAAGGGTGATGGAAGCGCTTGCCCGTCCCCGCCCCGCGACCTGGACGGAATAGTCCTTCAGCTCGAAACGGCGCTCGGGAACGACCACCAGGACTTCGTCCACGACGAGGGCCTCGATGTCCCCGTCGGAAACCGTCTTCTTCCTGTCACAGAGTTCCTTGAAAAGCAGGAAGGCTTTTTCCTTCTGGGAATCATCCAGCTCGAAACCCAGGGATTCCAGCCGCTTCAGGAAAGCGTGGCGGCCGGAGTGCTTGCCCAGGACCAGTGCCGTTCCGGGTGCCCCGACATCTTCGGGTTTCATGATCTCGTAGGTGGCCCGGTTGCAGAGGATCCCGTGCTGGTGGATTCCGGCCTCGTGGGCGAAAGCGTTCTCACCCACGATGGCCTTGTTCGGCGGAACCAGCACGCCCGTCAGGCGCGACACGAGCTTGCTCGTGGAGTAAAGCCGGCCCGTTTCCAGGCGGGAGACCACTCCGTACCGGTCCGGCCGGGTACGCAAGGCCATGACGACCTCTTCCATGGAGGCGTTGCCGGCCCTTTCCCCCAGCCCGTTGATCGTGCACTCGACCTGCCTCACTCCTGCCCTGACGGCCTCCAGGGAGTTCGCCACCGCAAGCCCCAGGTCGTTGTGGCAATGCACCGACCAGACGACCCCGGGGGGAGCCTTTACCCCGTCGAGGATCGCCTTTACGAACCCCCCGAACTCGTCCGGAGCCGCATACCCCACCGTGTCCGGGATGTTCAACGTCGTGGCCCCGCACTCGATCGCCAGCGAATAGACCTTCACCAGGAACTCGATCTCGCTCCGGCTCGCGTCCTCGGCGGAAAACTCCACGTCCGAAACGAAAGACCGCGCCTGGGTGACTGCCCTTCGGACCTCTTCCAGGACCTGCTCCGGCGTCATTTTCAGCTTGTGTTCCATGTGAATCGGGCTTGTGGCGATGAAGGTGTGGATCCTCGGTTTCTCCGCGTGTCTTACGGCCTCGGCCGCCGCTTCGATGTCGCCCGGCCGGGTCCGGGCCAGCCCGGCGATGACGGGCCCGCGCACTTCCCGGGCGATCGTCGAAACCGCCTCCATGTCCCCGGGCGAAGCGGCGGGGAAGCCCGCTTCGATGACGTCCACCCGCAGCTTCGCCAGCTGGTGGGCGATCTGGACCTTTTCCGCCGTATTCAGGTTGACCCCGGCGGACTGCTCGCCGTCCCGGAGGGTCGTGTCGAAAATTCGTACCCAGTCTTCGGCCATTCCGGTTTCCCCCTAGGCTTCCGGCGGTCTCTTGGCCTCGAGCCAGGGCATCATGTCCCGAAGCTCCGCTCCAACCTTCTCGATGAGATGGCAGCTTTCCCTGGCCTGCCAAGCCCTCATGCGCGGCCTTCCGCACTGGTTTTCCAGGATCCAGTCCTTCGCGAAGGTGCCGTCCTGTACAGCCCTGAGGAGGTCCTTCATGGTTTCGCGGGTGTGGGCGTCCACGACCCTGGGACCCGCCACGCAGTCGCCGTATTTTGCAGTGTCGCTGACGGAGTAGCGCATCCAGCCCAATCCGCCCTCGAACATCATGTCCACGATCAGCTTGAGCTCGTTGAGGCACTCGAAGTAGGCGATCTCGGGCTGGTAGCCTGCCTCGACCAGCGTGTCGAACCCCGCCTTGACGAGCTCGGTGACCCCGCCGCAGAGGACGGCCTGTTCGCCGAAGAGGTCGGTTTCCGTTTCCTCGGCAAAGGTCGTCTCGATGACCCCCGCCCTGGCGCAGCCGATGGCTGCCGCGTAGGCCAACCCGATGTCATACGCCATCCCCGTGGCGTCCTGGTAGACCGCCAGCAGGCCCGGCACGCCCTTGCCCTCGGTGTACATGCGGCGAACCAGGTGTCCCGGGCTCTTGGGAGCGACCATGAAGACGTCCGCCGTTTTCGGCGGTACGATCTGCCCGTAATGAATCGTGAACCCGTGGGAAAAACCAAGGGTCGTCCCCGGTTTCAGCGCGGGCCGGACTTCGGATTCGAAAACTTTTGCCTGCACGGTGTCCGGCATCAGGAACATGACGATGTCGGCCTCCGCCACCGCTTCCGGAACGCTTTTCACGATAAAGCCGTCTTTTTCCGCAACCGCCTTCGACCGGCTCCCGGCATGGAGGCCGACGACCACCGATACGCCGCTTTCCCTCAGGTTCTGGGCGTGGGCGTGCCCCTGGCTGCCGTATCCCAGGACGGCCACCTTTCGGTTCTTCAGGACTTCGGGTTTCGCATCCTTCTCGTAGTACACCTTTGCCATTTCTTAACCTCTCCCTTCGTATCGGATCAGAATGTGAACGCCACGGAAGAAAAATGACCCGCGGACGAATACGCCCGTTCCTCTCGATCCTCCTGCGCCTCGGCAAAACCGGCCCGCTCCATCGCGACGGAACCGCTGGAAGTCATTTCGAGGATCCCGTAGGGACGAAGAGCCTCCACACAGGCCTCGACCTTTCCCTTGTCTCCGGTCAATTCCAGGACGACCGCATCGGCACCGACGTCCACGACGCGGCAGCGGAAAATCTCCGCGGTCTGCAGGACCTGGTGACGCATGTGGATCGGAGCCTTGACCTTCATCAGGAGAAGCCACCTTTCAACGGATTTCCCCGGCGCCAGGCGGCGGACGGAAACGACCTCGATCAGCTTTTCCAGCTGCTTGACGACCTGGTCGATCACCCCGTCATCCCCGTTCACCACCACGGTAAAGCGGGAGAATCCCGGGACGTCGGTCCGGCCGACGCTCAGGCTCTCCACGTTGTATCCCCTCCGGTAGATCAACCCTGCCAGCCGGGTCAAAACCCCCGGGTTGTCCTCGGAAATCACGCTCAACGTCCTTCTCATCACATCGACACCTCCCTGAAGCAGTCTCTCTCTGTCTCTAGGCCTTTTCCTGCTTTCGACTTCCTAAAGCGCTGCCGCATATAAAAAAGGCCGGGACCCGCCTTTTTCTTGCGGGTCCCGGCCTGGTCGGCTTATGCGCGGCGCTTAGGCACCGGCTGCCCCAGGAGGGAACCCGTGTCCAATAATCAGCGCCAGTACCAGGACGAGCTGCAGGCTGAAACGGCTGCTTGTCTTCACGGATTTCCCCTCCTTTTTTCCAGGTATGCCGGTTTAAGGCTTCCGCCGTCCGGTTAATCTTTATTGGGCGGTATCATAAGGGGCTTTACTATCCTTGTCAAGCCCCCTCTTTACAGGTCTGAATAAGTGGATATTTCCAATAATTGTAAAACTTATAAACAGGATGGCGGGTTTCACTTCTTTCTTAAAAGTTCGATCTCCACCACTCCGGCTTCCCCGTCGCAGCGGATCTCGGCCGAGTCGGTCATCATCCCCACGAGGGACAGCTCCGTGTCGTAATCGACCGACCCGGCCAGCAGCCAGAGTTCCTCTTCCATGTCGGCCTGCCGGGGCATGCGCAGGAGTTTCCTGAGCTTGTCCAGTTTCCTGCAGATATTTCCCCTGGTGTTGCCTTTTATCGAAACGAAAAAACATTCCGGGGTTTCCCGAATTTCCGAATGGATTTCCATGGCACCCATGGAAAAGAGAAAATTCTGGAGCTCGGAAACCATGCGGACAACCCGCTCGTGTTCATGAACCATCGCTTTCCCTCCCTGACCTGATGGCCTCGATGACGGGAACGAGGACCGCCGCCACCGCTCCGCCCGAAAAACCGTTGTTGTAAAGGTTGAACCCGCCGTGCAGGGCCCCCACGTTCAACACCAGGGATGAATGCAGGAACCCGGCGACGATTCCCCAGAAGATCCCGAATTCCCCCGCAACCGGGGCCAGGGTCGTCGCAAAAAGGGCGGCGAGCTGGATGGGCGGGTCGCTCAGTCCCCAGACCTTCGTGAGGCCTCCCAGGACCACTCCCGCCACAATGGGGGCCATGTTCCTAGGGTGCTTGCCGAAGGCCGAAAAACCGACCACGGTGAAGACCCCTGCAAGGGTGGGGCCGTTGATGTCCCCTCCGATGGCAAGAATGTAAAGGATCGAACCGATCCCGCCAAGGGCCATGTTCATGAGGGTCGGCCCAAGCCCTTCGAGCAGGAGGAAATCGGTAACGACACGGCCGGTATATCCCATGATGGCGGATAGGCCGGTAAACCGTCGCCCGTTAAGCAAAAATCCGATGAGGAACTGCCAGGCGAAAAAAAGAATAAAGAGCGGGGCAAGGACCTTGTTCTGCCCCGTCGTCCAGATCAGGCGGCTCGCGGGGATGAACCCGTAGGAACGGAACAGCGAAAGGTAGACGGAGCCGACAAGGCCTGAAACAAAGCCGATGTTGTAGAGGTTGAACCCCTGGTGGAAGCGCATCATCGCCGTCCCCAGGGGCGGCAGGACAAACCCGATCGAGAGGCCGGCAAGGACCGCCAGGGAGATTCGAAACGCAAGGGGAAGGTTGAACCCGAAGAGGATCTGGGTGACCAGCGGGGCCAGGGCCGTCCCGAACAGCGCCGCGTAGACAAAGCGGCTGAACGGCTCCTTCCGGTAGCGGGCATAAAGCCACACCCCGGCCACGATGAACCAGACATTCAGGAGGTTCTTGCCGAAAAACGAGAAACCGGCGACCGTCCAGATCGCGGCAATGGTGATCCCGGTTGCTTGCACCCGAAGACACCGGAGCAGCCCGATGAAGAGGAGCGAAACGAGCCCGCTGTTGACGAAAGCGGCCCCGACGCCTCCCACCCCCATGTAGTCCGTGATCAGGTAGTCGGGGTCGGTCACGATCCTCTCCAGGCCCTGCAGGATGCCGGCCGGCGTGTCGAAAAGCAGGCTCAACAGCGCCAGTGAAAGAAACGTGCCGGCAAGGATCACGTAAACTGCGTTTTGGGGATTCGCTTCGTCTCGGGTTTTTACCACGGGCTCATTGCCTCCCGGCATCTACGGTTCCCGCAAAAACAGCCGGGTCCAGACGATAAATCGTCTCGAAGGAGTTGAAGAGGTCCAGGTACTGCTCAAGGTAGCGGGTCATCAGGAAACGTTCCCTGACGACCTCCCTGGCCCGGGCTCCCATTTCCCTCCTCAATTTCTCGTTTTTGAGCAGGGTGACGATCCTATCCGCCGCTTCCTTAACCGAAGAAACCAGGAACCCGGTTGCTCCGTCGACGATCTGGTGACGGATCCCCCCGACATTTCCCCCGATAACCGGCGTCCCTTTCCACATCGCCTCAGCAACCGTCAGCCCGAACCCTTCCCGAATGGATTTTTGCAAAACCACGGCGGCCTTTCGCTGAAGCGCGTTCACGAGCCCCGAATCCTCCTTGGCCAGAATCAGGATGCGTTCTTCCCTCAAAGCAAGCAGGTCGCGGTAGATCTCTTCCCCCTCCGGGTCGTCCGTTGCAAGGTTGCCCAGGAGCACCAGGGTGGCATCCACCTCTTTCCTGGCCGTCTTGAAGGCTTCGATCACACCCGCCGGATCCTTCCAGGGGTCGAACCGGGAAACCTGAACCACGAGGGGCCGATCGACGGGAATGCCGTAACGGGCCAGCCTCTCGTCGATTTCCGATTCCTCCATTTCCCGGTTCTTGAGCGAAAATGGGTCGATGGCCGGCATAAAAAAGACCTGCGGAACCCTCAATTTTTTCTCGTATTCCTTCAGGCTCAGGATCACCGCATCGTACCGCTCGATAAAAGGCGTAAGGTAGGACCAAAGTTCCGGGTTGGGCGCGGAAAGATCGACATGGCAGGTCCAGACCCAGGGACATCGTTTCTTGTAGTGGGTGATGAGCGGCAACGGCTGCGGATCGTGAACGATGACCATGTCCTGGTCGAGATGGTTCCTCAGGGCGTTTTCGTGAACCACGTGCTCGTAGATTGCCTTCTTCATCTCCGAAAGGTTGATGGAGCCCCCCTGGAGGGCGTTGTGCATTTTTTTCGTGATGCTGAAGAAGTCGGGCGATCCCTGGATGATGCGCCATCCGGCCCTGAGCCCCAGCTGGTTCATCAGGAGGGAAAGGGACCCCAAAAGCTCCGCCACGCCTCCTCCGTAGTAGGTGGAGTTGATGTGGACCACGTGAAAATCCCGGAGGGGGGCTGCCTTTCGGCGTATCCGCTCGACCGATTCCGCACCGATAAAGGGTTCGTAGTCTTCCAGGCTGGGAATTCGCAGCTGCTCCATGACATCGCCTCCTTGAAACGGGGAAGGAAAAGCCTAAAGTTTTTCCAGGGTGAACCCTTCCCGCAGGAATAGATCCAAGCAAGCGTCCACCACCTCCTCGTCGAGCGTGATGCCTTTCTGCTGCTCGATTTCCGCCAGGGCGGCCTCCAGCCCCCTTGAAGGCCGGAAAGGACGGTGGGAAGCCATGGCTTCCACGATGTCCGCCACGGTGATGATCCGGGCCTCGATGCAGATTTCGCCGTCTTTCAGGCCTCTCGGATACCCGCTCCCGTCGAGGAACTCGTGGTGCTGGTAGACGATCTCCGCCAGCGGCCAGGGAAGCGCGATGTTCTTCAGGATCTTCCATCCGGCCTCCACGTGCTGCTTCACGATCCCCATCTCGATCGCCGACAGGCTGCCGGGTTTGCTCAGGATCTCGGCCGGGACTTCGATCTTGCCGATGTCGTGAAGCAGGGACGCCCTTTCCACGGCAAAAAGGGCCTGCTCCGGGATCCCCATCTTGCGGGCGATGGCCCCCGCCAGCCTGGCAACGCGGCGCTGGTGCCCCGCCGTGTACGGATCCCGCATTTCGACCGTGGTGGAAAGGACCTCGATCGTTTCGTCCCAGGCACGCCGCATCGTCCGGTAGTTCTCCTCCAGGAGGAGCTCAAACCGCTTCTTTTCGGTGACGTCCAGGACGACCCCCTGGAAAAAGGCGATGGTCCCGTCCGCAGCCCGGACCACCCGGGTCTGGTCGTTGACCCAGATCGTTTCCCCGCTTTTCTTCACGACCCTGTATTCCTGCTGGAACTCGTCCCGGCCTTCGGCCTCGAAGTCCCGAACCTCCTGCAGGATCTTCTCCCGGTCATCCGGGTCGATCAGGTCCGCGTAGAGTTTCCGGCCTGACGACAGTTCCTCCGGTTCGTACCCCCACAGGCGGACGTTCTCGGAAACGTATTCGATGGGGGACCCCGGTCCGTTCCCCCACCGGAAAAGGATGACCGGGCTGCTTTTCACGACCTCGTTTGCAAGCCTTAGCTCCGCCTCCCTCTGGCGGATCTCGGTCAGGTCGTGGTAGAGGATATAGAGGTGGACATCTCCTCCCTCGAGACGGATGGGAATCCCGATCGCCCGGCAAGGGAACGGCGTTCCGTCCTTCCGGATCCGCTCGGTTTCCACGCTGATCGCCCTGCCGGAGGCCACTTGCCGCGTCAGGGTTTTTCCCTCCTGCCCATGGTGCCCCTGAGCCACCAAGGAATCGATCTGCCGCCCCAAGGCTTCATGGCGTTCGTAACCGAACATCTCGGAGAACCGTCGGTTCAGCCGGAGGACCCGGCCGAACCGGTCCGTCACGACCATGCCGTCCGGGGCGTTCTCGAACAGCATGTCAAGATACGCCCGCTCCCGTGCCAGTGCCTCGGTGGCCCGTTTCTGTTCCGTGATGTCCCGGACGAGGACGAGCGTCAGGGAGTCGGGGTTTCCCGAAAGCGGGCTGGACGAGACCATGACCGTCTTCAGGACGTCCCCCCTGCAGGGGAGAAGGCGCTCTTCCTCCGATGCCACCCCCTCGAGGGCCTTCAGGATACCGGCGACCGCCTCCTCGGCACCTTCCGCCCGGGAAAAGGAATAGGAAATCGCCGGAGGCTGGAGTTCTTCCAGCTTCCACCCCGTCATGGCCTCCATGGCGGGGTTGAAGACCAAAAAGCGGCCGGTGGAATCGAACACGGCGATTCCTTCGCCGGCGTTCCGGATGAGAGCATCCAGGAAGTCCCTCTGCTGCTGAGTTCTTGCTTCCTGCCTCTTGATCTCGGTGATGTCCGTGGAAACCGCCAGCACGGAACGGACGATGCCCAGGTCCGCCTTTTCGGGGACCAGGGCGGTTTGCAGGTAGCGGACCGAGGCTCCCGTGTCCAGGGTCACCTCGAACCGCATTCCCTGCCCCGTCCGGAACACGTCCTTCAGCCGTTCCGTCCATTGCCTGAGAAAGGCGGGCGGCAGGCCCGATTCCTCCAGGGTCTTGCACTGCAGCTCGTCCGAGGTCTTGCCGAAGAACCGTTCCGTGCTGGGATTGAGGTAAACCAGCCGGAAGTCCTCGTCGACCCGGAAAATCAGGGTGGGGAGGTTCTCCGCCAGCCTCTTGAACGCTGCCTCGCTGTGCAGCAGGGCCTCCTGGGCTTCGTGTTCCTGGGTCAGGTCCGTCAGGAAGACCAGGTAAGCCCCCTGGGACAGGCTCACGGCATCCCACCGTCCCCAGCCGGCCTTCCCCGTCGACGTGCGGAAGGGAACCTCGACGCTCAGGTGCCCCCTCGCCGCGAGCTCGCGAAGTCGTTTTCTCCCCTCGTCGACATAGTTTGCCGGGAAAAGCTCCAGGAGCGTCATCTCGAGAAGCTGTTCCCTGGAAAGACGGAAAAGCCGTTCTGCGGAGGGGCTTGCGTCCTGGATTTTCCCCTGCACGGAGGCCATGATCAGGGCACTCGGGGCGTTTTCCATGTACTGGCGAAACAGTTCCTGGCTGACTCGAAGGCGGTTTTCCATTTCCTCCCGTTCCGAGAGGTCCTGGATGACACCGGAAAGTCCCGTGGGGCGTCCGTCCGGGGTTCGGACCACGTGAACCCGTGCGGACACGTGGCGGACGGTTCGTGCGCCGGGTGAAATCCGGTACCGGAGCTCGTAGAGGTCTTCTCCCGCAGAGAGGGCCTGCTCCCGCGCAGCCCTGACCCTGGAACGGTCGTCGGGGTGGATCCGGCTTTCGTAATCCTGGAACGTCATCGCCTCGCCGGGACCAAAGGCGAAAAGCTTTTTCAGGAAAGGCGAGGCCTCGATCGAACCGCTCTCGAGGTCGACCCGGAAAAACCCCATCCTGGCCAGTTCCTGGGCCTCCAGGAGGAGTTCTTCCCCTTCCGCAAGGAACTCCTTCTTTTCCGCGGGAGGGTTGGGAACCTCTTTCGAAAGGCCCGCTGCATCCGGGACGGCCGCTTCCGGGGAGGCAACCCCGGCGGGGCTTCGCGCGTTTGCCGGCTTTCCGGCGGGAGCCGTCTGCCTTCCGGCAAAAAAGGCGCCCACGGCCGCGGCGAGGACGAGAACCGCCACCACGGGCAGGCTGAGCCCACCGGGTGGAAGATCTGCCGGTGCTGCCTGGGCCGGAGCGGCAAAAAGCAGGGCTGCCGGCAGGGAGAAGCAGAAGGGAAAGGGGGGCGGGCAGGACAAGGAACCCTTTCCGGAAAGGCTCCCCCGGAGCCTTTCACGGAACAGGGCGGGTGATGCATGGCAATTGCGCGAACACCCGCGAAAAAGAAAAGAAAAGGCCACGGTCCGGCACCTCGCAGGGAGGACAGACTCTTGAGTTACTTTAACATGAATTGCCTTGTCTGACTACACTCCGCTACAGTATCATCGTTTTTGAGAAGGGAGGAATCGCCCGTGCCGAAACCCGACCGGGAAGGGTGCCCGACAGAGTGCCGGGGCTGCACTCACCGCGGGCTGGACGAAGCTGCCAGCCTCGCATGGAAACAGGCCTGGGTGGAGGAGAGGCTCGCCCCGTGGGCGAGCGCCGTTGCCCCCATCGAAGCACCCCCCTCCTCGTCGCGCTGGGGCTACCGGGAGAAGGTGGCCCTGAAGGCCCGCTGGGAACCGGAATCGGGCTGGAGGTTCGGCATGGAGGTCCGAGACCGCCTTGTGGGGCTTGAAAACTGTCCCGTCCATGGCGAGCGGGTACGGACCGCCCTGGCCTGGCTTTCCCAGGCGCTCCCCCCCTTCGGAGCGTTTCCCCTGGCCATCTACTCCCAGGTTTGCGCCCAGGCCACCCTGATCCTAAAAACGCGGGAGGACCCCGGTGACGCCTGGCTGGCCGGGAAAGAGCCGTCCCTGGCAAAAACGGGCCTGGAGGGACTTTGGGTTCACCTTTTCCCCTGCGCCGGCAGGCACCTCTTCGGAGCCGGACCCCTGCAGCTCCTCTGGGGAAAACCCCTTTCCAGGAATTCCCTCGGCATGCTTTACGGGCCCCAGGGATTCCAGCAGCTCATCCCCTCCCTCTACGCCAAGTCCCTGGACGAAGCGGAGGGTTTCCTCTCGCCCGGGCCGGGAACGTCGGTGATCGACCTTTACTGCGGAGGGGGGACCACGCTTGCGAGATGGACAGCCTTGGGCTCCAGGGCCCTCGGGATCGAACTTTCCGGGGCGGCCCTCGACTGTGCCCGCCTGAACGCTCCCGGTGCGGAACTGCTCCGCGGGCGCTGCGCCCTGCGGATCCCTCAGGCGGAAGCCTGGATCCGCGACATACCAGAAGACTGCCGCCTGGTCTACGCCAACCCGCCCAGGAGCGGCCTCGAGCCGGAAATCACCGAGTGGCTCTCTGCAACTTGCAGGCCGGCACGAATCGCCTACCTTTCATGCAGTGCCTGGACCTTGGCCAGGGACCTGGAAAAACTGACAGCGGCCGGCTTCTCCGTTGTCTCGATCGTCCCCTACGATTTCTTTCCCCAGACTCGTCACGTGGAAACGCTGGCCCTCCTGGAGCGAACCCAGGAGCGCAGAATTTACAAAGGATAACTATTATTGAAATATTTTCCGAAGAATGCCGTTTCTTTTTATTTTCCGTGCACATTTCTCCCGCATCACCCGTGATAGAATAAACGCATCCGGACCAACCCAGGAAGGGAGGCTGCCGCCTTGAACAGAAGACGTCATCGGGGAGATTGTTCGATCCTGATCCTCCTGGTCCTTGCGCTGGTCGTAGGCGGGTGGTTCTACCTGCAGCGGCGCGACCACGAGCGGAAAACTTCCCCCGAGTTCCTGGAAGAGCTGAGGAAAGTGACCATCGCCCTTTCCGAAATGAAGGAAACCCGCCCGGACGGCAAGGTCCAGGTCTACGTTTCCCTCAAGAACGGTTCCGGGCGAACCCTAGACGGCAAGATCGCCGTCTTTTCCCGGGAAATCAACGGGGTGACCCTTGACCGGGCGATCCTGACCCTCATGCCGCTTGCCCCGGGAGAATCCACGACGCTGGTCGCCTGGCTCCGAAAAAGCTCCATCCGCCCCGATTTCCAGTACGAACTGGACGTGAACTTCAAATGAACAGCGAACTTCTGCCATCCTGCTTTCGCGGTTGCGAATCCGTCGCTGCCGCAGCTCTCGCTCAAGACGGGACCATCCTCGACTGCAACCGGGCCCTGCAGGAAATCCTGAAACTTGCCGAGCACCCGATCGGCCGGCCGTTCTGGGAGTTCCTTTTTCCCGGCCAGTCCAATCCTCTCGAAGGGGGAAATTCCCCAACCCGGGAAGGGGAATACCGGCCCCTTCTCCTGAGGACTTCCGACGGCACCCCGGTATCCCTGGACGGCTGCTTCGGCCAGGACGGGGAGACGGTGCTCTTCTGTGCCCCGGTTCGACCTGTCGGCGAAGAGGGTATGGCTTCCAGGATGGCTGCCCTGGCCGCGGAGCTGGCGAAAAAGAACCGCGAGCTGGAGGAAGCCAACGCCGTCATCACACGGCTCATGAACACCGACCCCCTGACGGGAGTCGCAAACCGGCGCCATTTCGAGACCGTCGCCCAGAAGGCCCTGTCATTCAGCCGAAGGCAAAACATCCCCCTTTCCCTGATCATGGCGGACATCGATCATTTCAAGCAGTTCAACGACCGGTACGGCCACGCGCTTGGGGATGAGGTCCTCGTGGCTTTTGCCCAGATGCTATTCCGGTCCTGCCGGTTCGAGGACACCGTCTGCCGTTACGGCGGAGAGGAATTCCTCGTGCTTTTGCCCGGAACGCCCCTGGTCCCGGCGAGGGCGATCGCCGAGCGGCTTCGGGAAAACACCGAAAGAATCGCCCTCCCGGGCCTGGAAGAAGGGATCCGTGCCAGCTTCGGCGTCGCGGAGTTTTTGGCTGACGAAACCCTGGAAGAACTGGTCGAAAGGACGGACAAAGCCCTCTACAAGGCGAAATCCAGGGGAAGGAACCGCGTGGAGGGCTGAGCCCAAATCGGCGAAAGCAGCAGGAAATCGCCCCTCGAAGGCATGAACGGGGAGGGGATTCGATGAACGGGATCTACGTGGGCTTCGACATCGGCTCTTCGTCGGTTCACTGCGCCGCCCTAGACCAAAACGGTGAACCCGTTTTCCTGCCGCCCAGCAGGCCTCATTTGGGCAACCCTCTTCGTGCCCTTCGCGAGCAATGGGAGGAACTGCTGAAGTCATGTCCCGCTTCAGGCATGCTTTCTACTGCCTTCACCGGCATCGGCTCCCGCTTCATTCGAAGGGCGTTTCCCGGTGCGGTCTGCGAACCCGAGAGCGTCACCCTCCCGAGGGGATTGGCCTGTGCCGCACCGGGGAAAAAGGTCCTCCTGCACGTCGGGGCAAGGGATTCCTTCTTCTTCCGGATTTCCGTCACCGGGGGAGAGACGGCCGTCACCGAGTGGGCGACCAACACGAAATGCGGGGGCGGCTCGGGAACCCTCCTGGAAAAGCAGGTCCGGAGGCTTTACGGCAAGGAGGCCTCCCTTCCGCACGAGGAACCGGAACTCCTGTCGAGACTTTTCGACGAAGCCGCCAGGGAAGCGGCTCTCCATCCTTCGGCGGAAGCCTACAATGCAAGGTGCGGCATCATCATCCAGTCGGATTTGATCCACGACCAGAATGAGGGACTTCCACGCCCCCTGCTTCTTTCGAAACTCGTCTCGACCCTCCTGCGCAACTTCAAGAACGACGTCCTTGGCGGAATCCGGCTGGAGGAAACCCAAGCCCTGGTTTCCGGCGGACTTTTTTCTTTCGCAGGGATGACGGAACGGCTTGAAGCGCTGCTTCAAATCCCCCTGGAACGGCCACGGTGGTTCCTCCATGTCGGTGCTATCGGGACCGCGGCCTGCGCCTTGCGGCAGAAAAACCGGACCTGCCTGGATCCGGGCCAGCTGGAAGCGGCTCTGGCCTCATCCGCTTGCCGCAAGGGATTCGCGCCCCCCCTTTCGGATTCTCTCCCGCGCGTTTTTCTCGTCAACCGGCACCCGGCCGAAAGAAAAGAGGCCTGCGGCAAACGGGTGGACGCGGCTCTCGGCGTGGACGGGGGATCCACCACCACGAAGGCGGCCCTGGTCGACGCAGAAAGCCATGGCGTCATCGACAGCCTCTACGTACCAACCCATGGCGATCCCGAGGGGGCCCTGAAAACCGTCCTGCGGCACCTGGCCCGGAACGCGGACCGGGTCCGCATCGTCGCCGTCTGTGCTACCGGATCGGCAAGGAAGCTGTACGAGCGAATCCTCACCAGCCCGTCCAGGCGGGCGGCACTCGAATCGGAGGGGTACTTCGTTCCCGACGGAACGGTGGACGAGATCACCTGCCACGCTCGGGGCGTGAAGGAGTTCGACCCCGAGGTCGACACGATCTTCGAGATCGGAGGGCAGGACATGAAGTTCACCACTTTCCGGAAGAGGGAAGGCCGGACCACCGGGGAAGTCCAGGAGGCCCGCATGAACTATTCCTGCCAGGCCGGGGCAGGGCAGACGCTGGAAAACATGGCCGCCCTGCTGGGACTGGACGTGAAAACCACTCTCCAGGAGGCCGCCCTCTCCGCGCGGCGCGTTCCCGTCATCGACGCCACCTGCGGGGTCTTCATGGAAATGGACGAGAAGCGGCTGATCGCCGAAGGTTTCCCGGTGGAGGAGATTGCAGCCGCTATCGTCCGGGCAACCG
>JGI11944J13513_1001353_pt1 | contig 19805 bp, 23 predicted proteins | sample TerdegcoTASludge_FD_13513 | JGI IMG/M metagenome (IMG submission 13513) | reverse complement strand
GATCCGGAGTGGTCGGGCTACTGCTCGGTGCTGGTGAATGTGCACGACATCGCCGCTATGGGCGGCTGGCCGGTGGCCATGGTGGATGTCCTCTCCGCAGGGGACCCCGAGATATCCAAGAGGGTTCTAGAGGGCATGAAGAAGGGAATAGAGAAGCTCCGTGTACCTATCATCGGCGGCCACCTCCATCCCGATACTCCTTACAGCGCCCTGGACGTTGCCATCATCGGAAAGGCGAAGAAGAATGCTGTGATCCTGAGCAGCACGGCAAAGGCAGGAGAGGTGGTCATTGCCGCATATGACACCGATGGCAGCCCTCACCCCCAGTTTCAATTGAGCTTCGACTCCACCAGCTTCAAAGAAAGCAGCGTGCTGGCTAGCCAGCTGGGAGCAATGAGAGAGCTAGGCGAGAGCGGCCTGGTCCGGGCGGGCAAGGACATCAGCAATCCCGGCCTTTTGGGGACCCTGGCCATGCTCCTGGAGACGAGCAAGGTGGGTGCGGTGGTGAATGTGGATGCTATTGTGGTGCCCGAGGGCCTGACTCTGGCCGGCTGGCTGAAGATGTATCCGGGAATGGGATTTGTGGTCACCACCAGGCCCGAGACTGCAGAGGATGTTATAGAGGTCTTCACCAGGCGCGGCCTTACTGCCAGGGTCATCGGCCGGGTGACAGAGGAAAGAAAGCTGATAATTCGCAGGGGAGAGGAAGAGGCTGTGCTCTTTGACCTTAGCCATGAGTGCGTGACCGGAATTCATTAGGACATGGACGCAAGCTTCATAAAATCCCTGCAGGACCGGGCGGAAAAGAGGCAAGCCCGCATAGGAATCGGCATCTGGAAAGCGGACAGAGAGCTGATCTCATCCCTGCACTCGGCGGAGAGGTTCGCAGAGCTGCTGGTGGTGGGGGATGTGGGCGAGGACTGCCCCTTTGACCATATGAATAGCACTGAGCCCTGGAGGGATCTGGTGCGTCTCTTAGCCAGCGGCGAGATCGATGGCGCAGTGCGGGGAAACCTGCCCGCAGGAAGGACGATGAGGGCTCTGGTTGATCAGTTTGGTCTGCCCGTTCGCCGCCTGGCCCTGCTCCAGCTCTCAGGCTGGGCTTTTCTCCTGGGGCCGGTAGGGATCGATGAGGGGGAGACGGCTCAGGACCGCCTGGATCTGCTGCTTGGGGGCTCAAGGCTCCTGCAAAATCTGGGTGTACTGCCCAGGGCAGCGGTGCTCTCCGGAGGGAGGATGGAGGACCGGGGAAGGTGCGAGCGGGTGGACAGGAGTCTATCGGAGGGCGAGCAGATCGCCGCCCACGCCCTCAAGGCAGGGATAAATGCCGAGCATAAGGGAATTCTGATCGAGAACTGCCGGGGAGACGACATAGTAATCGCTCCGGAGGGCATCTCAGGTAACCTGATTTTCCGGACGCTGATGCTCCTATGCGGGGCCCAGTCCTATGGCGCTCCGGTTATGATGGAAAAAATTAACAAGATATTCATCGACTCCAGCCGGGCGAGGAGCGGATATGACGGTCCGGTAATGCTGGCCGGGGCGATGGCCGGGATGAGAGGAGNGGAGTGAAAACTGGCTTTTCATTGCCATTATGCGGTCTTAATATTTGGCTNTTCGCTCTTTCCTGTGGGCTGTCTCTACAGACCGACCTGTTCATTGGCCTTCTGTTGCCTGTTCGGTTGTTTCTGGCNATAACACAAAAAATGAACCANAANGACACAAANGCACAAAAATGCTTCTTCATTTCTCTGATTAATCTTCATATCGGAATAAATACTTTGTGTCTTTGTGCCTTTGTGGTTTTGAGTTTGAGTCCCAATGCCCACATAAAACAGCGAGTAGCCTGATATTTTTCGCCAAGGTCAATTCTCTAGCCTGCTGTTTTGTAGTCCTCCAACCCCCGGACCAATTCCGTCAGCTCCGCCACCATGACCCCGTCCACCTCAGGGAGTGCCACCCTTCGCACCATGTTCGGCACCTCTATATCCGCCATGACGATCTTAGGAAGGGAGCTGTGCTTGAAGCCCTCCACCACCACGTAGTCCATCCCCTCTCTTTCCAGCTCCGCCAGGGCAGACTCCAGGTCTCCCCGATCCCGCCGGACCAAAAGGCGCGCCTCACCCAGACCTATGACCACATCCGCCCCGGCATCAAAATGCCGTTTGGTGTCCCCCCGGTCCACGGGATGATGGACCATGTTCTTGACCGTCCCCACCTTTCCGTGCTTTGCCAGGGAGCTTACCAGCGCCTCCACCAGGGTGGTCTTTCCCGTCTTCTTGGTCCCGACAACCGCTATGACCTTCATATCAAGCTACTGCAACAGCTCAATTAAGAATCTGGTGTAGCCCTCCAGATCAGCGATGCGCACATTCTCGTTAGGAGCATGGATATTGCTCTCCAGCTGCCGGCCGACGCCGTAGACGCAGGTGGGAATTCCCGTCTTCTCAGTGGCATAGGCCTGGTCTAAGCTTCCCTGCGCAGCCGAAAGCTGGGGCATAAATCCCATCCCCTTCTCCACTGCATCCCTTACCTCATTCACCCAGGCATGCTCCGGCTCCACGCTCATGGGCGGATATCCGGGATAGAACTTCAGCTCAAAGTCGATATCTGTCCTTATAGGCTCAAGCGTCTTCTCGATCTCCTCCATCGCCTCTTCCATCCTCTCCTCCGGTATCACCCTGCGGTCTCCCCGGAGAACGCATCTGTCGGGCACTATGTTCTCCTTGATCCCGCCATTGATCACGGTGATATTGAGCATGGGGATGAGGTTATCGATGCCGAGGGTCTTCACCGCCGTGCTTGCGGGGAGGCGGGAACGTCGGGCTTGCACCACTTTCTTCAGCTCCATAAGCCGCTCCATTATCGGTATCGACCTCTCCACCGCATTCACCCCCATGAAGCTGGAACCGCTATGAGCGGAACGACCTCGCACCGTAATTTCCCAGGTTATGATGCCATTGCTACCGATCCCTACTTCATCGGAAAATCCGTCCATACAGAGCATCAGGTCTCCTTGAACCTGGCCCAGATCGGTCAGATAGCACAGGCCAGAGTAGCCCCCCACCTCCTCATCGGTGGTCAAAAGGACGCTCAGATTGTATTTGGGCTTTTTCTTAGTCAGGAGCGCATTTAGTGCAGCGACCAGTGCGGCGACTGATCCTTTGCAGTCTGAGACCCCTCGCCCATAGACCCGGCCATTCTTCTGCACCGCACAGAAGGGATCGGTCTCCCATTTGCCCTCTGCAGGCACCACATCCAGGTGGGCATATATAACCAGGGTCTTTTCCGCCCCCACAGACAGATCGGCCCGGAGGTTATACCGGTCACCCACCAGCCGAGGGTCACAGCATTTGGCTGCAAACACCTCTTCTGGCATCCTAATCTTAGTCGTTTTAAACCCCATCTCCCTGAATATGGGCTCCAGCCACTCCACTATTTCCTGATAGCAGTCTCCTGGAGGGGCGACCGTCCTGAAGCTTATAATATTCTTCAGCAGATCCATGAGATAATCTCGATCTGCAAAAATGGGTTCTTCGGGCTTTGAATCTTCTCTCATCTCTCATTCCTTCTCTAGACAAGTAATACCAATCCCTGCAAGCTATAAAATGCTTCTGAGATTTATGAGAGTCCTCCCGGTCATGGCCTTGGGCTGGGGAATATGCATGAGTTCCAGTGCTGTCGGTGCCACATCAGCCAAGATTCCGTCCTCTCGAAGGCGGTAGCTCTTCCGGTCAGAGGTGATCAGAGAGAAGGGGACGGGATTGGTGGTATGGGCAGTATGTGGCTGGCCTGTATCGGAATCTCTCATCTTCTCTGCATTGCCGTGGTCGGCGGTGAGAAGGACTGCTCCACCCAGGCTCAGTATCCGGTCCACAATCTCTCCCACGCAGTCGTCCACCACCTCTACCGCCCTCACGGCTGCCTCATAGATGCCTGTATGGCCGACCATATCCGGATTGGCGAAATTGAGGACTATCAGATCGTACTTGCCTGAATCAAGACGGGCAAGGAGCTCATCCCGGACCTGATAGGCGCTCATCTCGGGCTGCAGGTCGTAGGTTGCCACCTTCGGCGAGGGTATAAGCACCCGGTCCTCCCCTGGATTGACTGCTTCATTTCCCCCGTTGAAAAAGTAAGTGACATGGGCATACTTCTCGGTCTCGGCTATTCTCAGCTGCTTCAATCCCGCCCGGCTGACCACCTCACCTAAGGTGTCAGCGAGATCCTCCGGCGGGAAGGCCACCGGGGCGTCTAGGGTGGCATCGTACTGGGTCATGCAGGTGTAATGGACCCGGATCGATTTCGTGGCAAACTCGCAAAAATTTCCATCCACGAAAGCGCGGGTTATCTCTCGCGCTCTATCCGGGCGAAAGTTGAAGAATATGATGCTATCCCCATCTTCCACCACACCATTCTCATCCACCACAGTGGGCATGATGAATTCATCGTTCTCGCCCCGCTCATACCCCGCCCTGACCGCCTCTTCTGCGCTCTTGGCCCTCAGACCCTCGCCATAAACAAGGCAGCGGTAGGCCTTCTCCACTCTCTCCCAGCGGCGGTCTCTATCCATGGTATAGTAGCGGCCGCTCACAGTAGCCGTCCTGCCCGTGCCCGTCTGGGTGAATTTCTCCTCCAGGTCCTGCAAATAGCCCAGAGCGCTGCGGGGAGGAACATCCCTGCCATCCAGAATGGCATGGACAAACACCTGCGATAGATCCATCGATTTTGCCATCTCCAGGAGGGCGTAAAGGTGGGTGATGTGGCTGTGCACCCCACCGTCGGAGAGAAGGCCGATCAGGTGAAGCTTGCAGCCTTTATTCCTTGCCTGGACCATTGCCTCTTGCAGAACAGGATTGCTCCCAATTGTGCCCTTCTCTACCGCCAAGCTGATCCTGGTCAGGTCCTGATAGACGATCCTCCCTCCGCCCAGGTTGAGGTGACCCACCTCGGAGTTGCCCATCTGGCCTCGGGGCAGGCCCACCGCCAGGCCGGAGGCCTTGAGGGTGGTGGTAGGATGTTCTTTCCAGAGTCGTTCCAGATTGGGTTTACGGGCATGAGCAATCGCATTTCCCTCCTGGATCGGGCTGATGCCGAAGCCGTCCATGATTATTATCGCTATTGGCCTCATCTTGCCTGATCGATCATTCAGCCGCATATATCAAATCTGCCGTTCTCCAAATCCCTCTTTGCCGATGAGGGGGACGAAGATCACTCCCATCTTCTCCTCCGCCAGAAAGCCGTTCTTTCTGGTGACCAGGATCAACTCCTGCGAGGCTCCTCCTACTGGAAGGATCAGTTTTCCCCCCACCCGAAGCTGCTCAGTTAGAGATTTGGGAATTCTTGGAGCTGCCGCAGCGACGCTGATCCTGTCGTAGGGGGCATGCTCAGGAAAGCCCAAGCTGCCATCGCCCTCCAACACAGTGACATTATGGATACCTGCTGCCTGCAGATTTTTCTTGGCTGCGGCAGCGAGATCCGGCATCCTCTCCACCGAATAAACCTGGCCCTGGGGACCGGCCAGGACAGCGAGAACGGCTGCATGGTAACCGCTTCCCCCGCCCACCTCCAGGATTTTCATTCCTGGCCTGACATCCAGAAGGTCGCACATTATGGCCACCATATGAGGAGCAGAGATGGTCTGGCCCTGGCCTATGGGCAGGGGAGTATCCTCATAAGCCCTATCTCGAAGCTGCGAGGGGACGAATAGCTCTCGGGGGACGCGGGACATGGCCTCCAGGACCGATTCACTTATCCGGCCTCGCATGCTCTCAAGAAGTCTGCTTTTCAGGTCGATCAGATCTCCCGCCCCCAGACCCGGACAATATCCTTCGCCTCTGCCGCATCGGCAAAACCCTCTCCTCTCAACTTGATCTTGACTATGGTGAACAGGTAGCGCTCCACCTTCTTCCTCTCGCCCACCTCCCAGACCTCGTCTCCAGGGACGGTGATCTTCAGGGAATGGCTCTTGCCGCCTCGGAAGACGGTTATACGCAGGGGGACCTCATCCGTACCCCTTGCCCAGACGGTCTTCACCGACTCGGCGGGAGCGCTATTGACCCGTCGATCTGTCTCTAAAGAGGTTATCTCGGTCATCACCACATCCTTTGTTGGGTCATCCACCAAGAGCTCATCTCCAACGTTCAGCACCGCCATTGCCGGGATGGTGATAAAATAGGGCATGGAACGATCGTCCTTGTTGACTATCACCTTGAGAACGACCAAACGCTCCCTTCTCACCACAACGGAATGAACTGTCCCGCATTCGTCGCAGCGCACCAGTTTCTCCTGTCCGGATTTGATCAGGGTATGCTCAGTATCTGTCTCGCAGGCAGGGCAGAAGATCTGATCATCAAGCATGCAATATTATTGTCCTCTGAGGTATTAAGCATGACCGGAGAGGAGGGAAAAAGGAGGCAACAAGTGGATTTGCTTTCTTTCGGCCCTGTAAGACTACCACCTCGTTAGTTTCTATACAAGGAAAAATTTTTTAAGGAAGATGTACAATTAATACATATGAAGAAAATGAGTGAAGATTGCTCTAAGAGCTCTAACCAGGGAACGGATGAATGTTGTCTCATAGCGGAGAGCATGATCGACGAATTGCATCAGATCGCAGTGCCTGAGAGAATATCCATCCCCTCAGGTGGTGGAAGGCACAAGGGCTCATTTAAAAGGAAGATAATGCAGCAGATAAAAAATGCCAGGAGGTTTGCCATGGTTGGTTGAGAATAATAATAATAATTTATAACAAAATATTTATGTATTTTATTCTTTGAATAAGCCTTTTTATTTAAAAACAGTTTTCATTCAATAAAAATTTATATTAGATCTAATAATAAGTCGTCAAAGAGCTTATTAAGAATATAACCGGTCTATCTGCCAGCGATCTTAAATTCAAGTCATCTAAAATTATTTTATTTATGTAACAGCGCTTTCGCCACGCAAACTATAAATATTAATTTAGCAAGTTATTATGATGTGAACTCCACTTCCTGCTCCATCCCGGCATCATGCTCCGAGCTGGAGATAGATCTCAAGAGGCTTGACCGCATGCTTCAGGCAGCTCACAGAAGCTCCATAGACATAAAGGATGGCTATGACTTCTATGTCCTTGCCTTAAAGGAGTTCAACAAAGATAACCTCTCCGAATCGTTCCTCTACTGCGACCGGGCAAAATACGAGCTCACAAGTGCGGTCAACAAGGCCAAGATCAATATCAGAGGCTCGAGGTTCCATAGCCTGAGGACCATCTCCTACTTCTTCCAGCTCTACGGCCTTTATGCCATACTCTTTGCCGCCCTGGCCCTCATCCTCTTCGCCCTGCTGATCTATGAGCATCCTGAGGCGAAGGTCCTTGATGTCCCTCTCTGGTCCTCCTTCTTCGCCGGCCTGGGGGCATCAGCTCAGATTCTCACCGGGGTGGCAGACGACCTGCGCCGCTACGGCCTGGCCACCCGGTACAAGAGGCTCTGGTATATGGCCATACCCCTGCTGAGCATGGTCTTCGGCTATATGGCTTATCTGATATCTAGCGCTGGACTATTAGCTCTGAATGACAATGGCGGAAATGGTGCCTTCAGCATTATGTTCATCTGCTTTTTGACCGGGTTCATGACCAAATGGATGATAAACAAGCTATCGCGACTGTCCAGAGATATTTAAACATAGAGCTTTGGAAATCGACAGAGCCATATACAAAGAGGTCAGGTCTATAGAATGATGAAAAAGAGGCTTGTGGCCTACGTATCGGGGACGGTGCAAAAGGTTGGATATCGTGCCAGAATGGTCGATCTTGCCAAAGCGCTGATGTTGACCGGTACGGTTGAGAACCTGGATGACGGCCGGGTCAGGATAGTGGCCGAAGGCGATAGTGATAAGCTGAAGTGGTTTGAAGAGGCCATTGATATCAAGAATACCATGATCAATGTCTCGGCCATTGAAATGGAGTATTCAGAGCCAAAAGGGGAATTCGCAAAATTCTATAAGCTCGTGGAAAAGGGCGAGACCGACTCCAGGCTGGATGCTGCTGCGTTATATCTCAAAGACCTGATTGCTGCCGTGAATAGAATGAACGATAATTTGGGCCAAAAGATGGACAACATGATCCAGGCGCAAGACGAGATGAGCAGAAACCTGGGCGGCAAGATGGACAGCATGATCCTGGCACAGGGCGAGATGAGCAGAAACCTGGGCGGCAAGATGGACAGCATGATCCTGGCACAGGGCGAGATGAGCGGCAAAATGGACAGCATGATCCTGGCACAGGGTGAGATGAGCGGCAAGATGGACGGCATGATCCTGGCACAGGGGGAGATGAGCGGCAAGATGGACAGCATGATCCAGCTCCAAAGCGATAGTCTGCAGGTCGAAGAAGAGCTGGTGGATGAGGTAAAAGACTCCAGAAAGGAGTTCAAAGGATATCTGGATCAAAGATTCGAAAAGCTGGAATCTGAGGTTGAAAGATTGCGTTCTGCCCTGATAGAAAAAGGGATCTTATCCTGATAGAAGAATTTTTGTTTATTTAAATATCTCTCCTGCTTCTTTGTACCAAAGCAATAGATCAAGCTGCCCCATGGGAATTCCTGCCCGGCAAGAAAAGGCGGTCATCTCCTGCTCGATCTCAAGGTAAAGCCTTTTGCTCGGCGATTCTGGAACCCTTGCTATCACTCCCAGCAGGGCCAGGTTCTTGAGGATATGCCGGTCGAGGATGGCCAGATCCTCCCCCAGGCCGATATTCCTCAAGAAATGGCTGGCTTCCTTATAGCCAAGGCCTTTGACGTTCTCCACCAGCCACTCCCGAGCAGCGGCATGACTGGAAAACCCGGCCAGGGTAGAGCGAAGAGATCGATGGCAGAACATGGACCGGGCAAGGCATATGTACTCCGCCTTCCGCTGGTTGAACCTCACTCCCACCAACTCCTCTTGAACCTGGCAGGGCTCTCCTGAAGCGATAAGGCACTTCCTCTCCAGCCTCTGCACCGCCTCCCAACATATCCGGGCCTTGGACTGAGGGGTGAGAAGACAGAATACCAGCTCCCGGAAGAGATCCTCATCATTGGCCTCCTCCCAGATCAGTCTGAACTCCTCCAGCCTCCTCTCGATCTGCTCTTTTACTGGATCGTAAAGATCCTGTAGATCCTGTACCGAGAATGGCTTATTTTTTTCCCAGTTCTCCCTCAGTTCGGCTTTGATTTTCGATTTCATCCCCCTTGCGCTCTTTCTCCGGATTATTTAGCCATTGTGCAGGGCAAAGGCTATTAGCACCAAGGATCATGCCACTGCCATTGAGCATGGCAGAAGATTCTTCATCCCAAAAGCGACAGCAAAAGCAGCATTTTCGCCTCCACTCCCGCTTTTCTCCCTGCGGCTCCCAGCCGGAGGCGATAGAAAAGCTAGTCTTGGGCTTGCAGAAAAATGAGAGATTCCAGACCCTTATCGGGGTCACGGGCTCTGGCAAGACCTATACCGTGGCCAATGTCATCCAACAGATCCAGAAACCCACTCTGGTGATCGCCCACAACAAGACCTTGGCAGAGCAGCTTTACAATGAGTTCAAAGAGTTTTTCCCGGATAACCGGGTTGAATATTTCATCTCTTATTATGACTACTATCAGCCTGAGTCATATATACCCTCAAAGGATCAGTACATAGAAAAGGACTCGCTAATCAACCCCAAGATAGAGCAGATGAGGTTGGCCACCACTGCTTCTCTCCTCTCCCGTCGGGATGTAATCGTAGTGGCCTCGGTCTCCTGCATCTATGGCCTGGGCAATCCAGAGAACTTCCAGAGGATGGGGTTTGAGCTTAAGGTGGGGGACAGAATCTCCAGAAAGGATATCCTGGAAAAGCTGGTGGACGTTCTCTACGAGCGCTCCGACCTGGATCTATCTCCGGGACGCTTTCGCGTGAACGGCGAGACCATCGATATCATCCCCGGCTACTTCAACAACATCATCCGGATTGAGCTATTCGGTAATAAAATAGAGAGGATCTCCGAGGTCGACAGGATCACTGGCAGAAGAGTTGAGGACATGAGCTACTTTTTCGTCTATCCGGCCAGGCATTATGTCATACCGGAGGATGAGCTAAAAGCTGCGGTCGAATCCATAAAGGCGGAGCTGGAGGAGAGGCTGCCCCAGCTGGGGATGATCGAGGCCCACAGGCTCAGGCAGAGGACAATGCATGACATAGAGATGATAGAAGAGACGGGCAGCTGCAAGGGAATAGAGAACTACTCCCGCCATTTCGACCGCCGCCAACCAGGAGAGCCCCCCTACTGCCTGCTCGACTATTTTCCTCGGGACTTTCTGCTGGTGATCGATGAGAGCCATCAGACCATCCCCCAGCTCCGGGCAATGAACAGAGGCGACCGGTCCCGTAAGAAGAACCTGGTGGATTATGGCTTCCGGCTGCCCAGCAGTTATGACAATCGGCCGCTGGATTTTGGGGAGTTTGAGCGGTTCATGAGGAATGTGTTATTCGTCTCCGCCACCCCGGGAGAGTATGAACTGGAGCATTCCAGCTCTTTGGTAGAGCAGATCATCCGCCCCACCGGCCTTCTCGATCCTGAGGTGGAGGTCCGGCCAATCGATGGGCAGGTGAAGGATGTGATGAGACAGATCGCGGGAGTGATCTCGAGAGGAGATCGAGCACTGGTTACCACCCTCACTAAACGGCTGGCAGAGGAGTTGACCGACTATCTGAGCCGGAATGACATTCGGGCCCGCTATCTGCACTCAGAGATCCAACCCCTGGAGAGGACGGAGATCGTGCGCGAGCTGAGACTGGGCAAATTCGATGTCCTGGTGGGGATCAATCTCCTGCGGGAAGGGCTGGACATACCCGAGGTGGGGTTCATCGGAATCCTGGATGCAGACAAAGAGGGATTCCTTCGGGATGAGAAGAGCCTGATCCAGACCATTGGCCGAGCCTCGAGAAACGCCAACTCTAGGGTGGTCCTTTATGCCGACCGGATGACAGGCTCCATAAAGAAGGCAATAGAAACGACGGAGAGGCGCAGGGCACTGCAGATGGCCTATAACCAAAAGCATGGCATCATCCCTCAGACCATCAAGAAACCCATCCGGGATAAGGTGGTGGAGATCACCGACACCAGGCATATTCCAAAATCTGATATTCCAAATGCGATCATCGAGCTGGAGGCGGAGATGATGGCAGCGGCGGAACGGCTGGAGTTCGAGAGGGCCATTCAGCTCCGGGATACCGTCCGCAGGCTGGAGAGGGAGATGAAGGTGGCTTGAAGGGAGAGGCGCGGTCAAATATTCTTTTCCGAACTGCGAATTCAAAGGGAACCAGAGATCGAAGGAGAGAAAGCCCGACCACTGGAGAGGAAATAGAACAAAATGGTATTACCAGAGGTGTCTCCCTGCTTATCGGAGAGCCGAAAAAGGCCCTCTTGAAGCTCTCCGGCCCCATGATCATCGCCATGCTGATCCTTGCCGCCTACAATCTGGTGAACGCCATCTGGGTGGCAGGCCTGGGATCGGATTCCCTGGCTGCAGTTGGATTTGTGAGCCCCATATTCATGGTGGTGGTGGGTCTTAGCAACGGCCTGGGGGCAGGGGTCTCCTCCTCCATCTCCCGCCGGATAGGAGCACAGGACAAAAGGGGGGCGGACAATACCACCATGCATGCGCTCCTGCTGGTTTTAATAGTCTCGGTGATACTGACTGCGGGGCTTTTCATCGCCTTGAAGCCTCTCCTTATCGCAATGGGTGCAGGGGATTCCCTGGGCCTGGCCATGGAGTACGGCAATATCGTCTTTTCCGGGTCCATGTTCCTGGTCTTCAATAACATCGCTTATGCCATCCTGAGAGGGGAAGGGGATACCAGGCGCACCATGTACGCCATGGGCGCTGGATCGCTGATCAATGCCATTCTGGACCCTATTCTGATCTACTGGATGGGGATGGGAATTGCTGGAGCGGCATGGGGCACCGTTATCTCTCTTATGAGCGTCTCTGGAGTTCAGATCTACTGGCTGATCATCAAGAGGGATACATACGTCTCCCCATCCAGAAAGGCATTTCTGCCCAGCAGGAAGGTGATGAAAGACATCCTCAGGGTGGGGATTCCGGCGAGCATCGAGTTTCTCCTCTACTCAATTGATGCCATAATCATCAACAGCATGCTGGTCCGGGTCTCGGGGACGGACGCGGTAGCCGTCTATACTGCAGGCTGGCGGGTGATAATGATGGCCGTCATTCCTCTGATCGCCATTGCCACGGCGGAGATCTCCGTGGCAGGAGCAGCAATCGGTGCCAGAAAATACGGAAATCTGCCGGTAATTCACAACTATTCGACAAAGCTTGGCTTTGCCATTGGAACGGTAACCGCCCTGATCACCGGCATATTTGCTCCTCAAATAACCCTGTTTTTTACCTATTCCCCCGAGAGCGCTCACCTTGCCGGAACGATGGTGGCCTTCATGCATGTCATGTGCCTGTTCTATCCATTCATGTCCCCGGGAATAATGTCCGCCAGCCTCTTCCAGGGGGCAGGCAAGGGGCTCACCTCCCTCATGCTCAATGTCTTAAGAGATGTGGTTCTCATAACTGGAGTGGCCTTCATCCTGGGAATGGTCCTGGGCCTGGGTCAGGAGGGCATATGGTGGGGAATTGTGTTTGGAAACATCGCCGGCAGCCTCTTGAGCTATTTGTGGGCCCGGCTCTATATAACCAGGCTGGTGAAGGTCAAAGGGACGGGATAGGAGAGAATTATTTATATGAGAGGGCTTATCTTCCCATATGGCCGGCAGGAGACGGGACCGCCTATACAGCTTATTGCTCGCAATCACCGCCCTGTTTGTATTATGGTGGTTCTTCGCTGTTTTTTGTGGGTAAACCTGGAGATACTATTTCTTCCTCGCCTTTGTGCCTCCGTGGTGAAATCGGTGTGCATGGGCCTCACCACCAAGACACCAAGGCACAAAAGAAAATTTCTCGGGAGGACAATACCCACACAATTTAGCGAAGAGCCATTATGGTTTATCCTCTCCCCGCTCAGGATTATAGTGGTGACATTTTTCCCCTGGTGGATGCTTGTACTTCTTCTCCTCCTCGCCGGGGTGGTTCTGTTCCTGGCAGTTGATTGGCTGATGGATCGACGTTAGAAAAGCCTGCATTCACCCTGAGAGGGAGCAGATGATTGAAAGCAGATTATTGACAGAGGGTGAGGAGAGGGATGGATATGAAAAGCGACCTATACGATGCTGCTTTTGTCAAAGAGAATATGATGGGCCCCAACTCAATGAAGATCCTGGAGGAAATGGCAGGCTCATTGCACCTGGAAAGAGGGATGAGAGTGCTCGACCTGGGTTGTGGAAAAGGGCTGACATCGATATTTCTGGCAGAAGAGTGCGATGTCTGTGTATTTGCCACTGACCTTGGATCGATGCCACCGAGAATTACCGCCGAATTCAGCAGTTAGGGCTGGAGGACAGGATAATACCAATACATGCAGAAGCTCATGATCTGCCCTTTGCTCAGGAGGACTTCGATTTGGCTGTGTGTGTTGATGCCTATCACTACTTCGGGGTCGAAGAGGACTATCTGGACAGGCATCTTGCTCCCCTGGTGAAAGCAGGAGGGGAGATCGCTGTTGCGGTCCCCGGATTGAAGGAGGAGTTTGCCGGCCGTCCCAGCAGAGCTCTTGCCCTATTGGGAGGAGAATATGAACCTTCATTCCTGCCAGTGGTGGCAGGAGCTGTGGAGAAGGTCTGATTCCGTTCGGATAAAAGAATGCAAAGAATTGGTATGCCATGATGAGGCCTGGAGGGACTGGCTTGGCTGCGATAATGAATATGCCCGAAGGGATATCAAGATGATGGAAGCGGAGGGTGGCAATTATTTTAATTTGGTCTCAATTATTGGCATCAGGACTTAATGTCTGCGGCTCGATTCTTTTTGCCCGGCCGGTTGCTCTCCAGATTCGGGCCTCAGCTCTCCACCCAAAACTCCTGCGGCCATAAACCATTCCCTCTGGGAGTCACTTCAGCCTGCACCTCTTGCAAGCGGCTGGAGATCATATCCTCCACCTCCGCCAAATCGATTCTGAAGACCTCCGCCAGGATCTCCTTTGCTGCCTCCAGCTCCATGGCCTCAAGATCATTGTGAACTGCCCTCTTATAATGCCTGGACCGCGGCTCGAAGACTCCTGCCATAACAGAAACCTACTACGTGTAAGTTTAAGTATTTTTGCCTGAAATTGATAGCATAAAAGCATTTTTACATAATAGAAAGTATGAATAAGATACAATAGAAAAATGATGATCCCTAGGGAGAGCAGCCAAGGGGATCTTTATGCCCTGCAAATGATGAGGGAGATGGATTGCACAACTCTTTTGAATTCCCTGCCATAAACAGGAAAGCTTGATACCCAGGGATCGCACCTATCAGCTCATGCCATCCGCATCTCAGCTCTCAGTCGTCTGCCACTTGGGCAAAAAGGAGATCTCGAGCGAAGAAGAGGAAAGAAACAGAGCAAAGGAGATGATTCGAGCCTCTATTCATCTGACGAAAGTTCAACCACCTTTAAAGGAAGTCGAGGTCAAGAAGAAGATGAAAAAGCGATGGTGGCAGATCTGGAGATAGAGGGATGGCAAAAGATATTGGATTTGCTGGGCCCAGGGGTTTTTTCAGCGGCCTTGGCCCCTCCGGCCGGATCCGGGACCTCTTGCCAGATGAGGCCCGGTTACATCCCATCACAGGGCAGTGAAATGCCTCTCTCTCCGGCAGTGTACGTGCCTTCACCTCAGGCATGAATCTTCTCCCTGCCGCCCTGGAAACCCTCGAACCTCTCTATCGCTTCCATCCCCTTCTTGGTGGTCTTATGAACCGACCGGGGGCCTTTGGAGGTCACCTCAATCAAACCATCATCGATCAGGAGCAAATACGATATCAACTTCAGGGAGTACGGGCTGGGCTTGGTCACTATCCTGGTCCCTTTTGCTCCATTTATACATATCTTTAAAACCCGGGATGTAGTCTGCTCACTGGATTTTGATTTTGATCTCATTTTTTTCTCCTCCTATATGCACCTAACACCAAACATAATGTACAATTTAAAGAATATATAGACGATTTAGCTGAACAGATGTGGACAATTCAGGGATTGTGCTGATAAAAGAGCACCTTAGATCTTTTCAAGAATCTGCTGCCGTCTCAGGACAGTAGAGTGGCCGCATGGACTGATCGATTTAAATAGTCTGCAGGCCGATTGATTCTACTATGCCAGGAAAGCTGAATCCCTCCGGAAGGCTGGTTTATGGCGGAATAGCAGTATCCCTGTTTGTATTGGGGCTCGCCTTGATTATGCTCCTGTTCTGGCTGGTCTTCCCGGTCATAATCGGATTGGGGCTATGGCTTATTGCATTGATATTTCTGAATCTGGCCATAAAGGGGAGGACATTCAGGGATTGGAATGAGGAGAAGATCGCCAAAAGGCTGCTGGCCAAAAAAAGAGGATAGGCAACAGAAGGCCGATACTCATGTCGGTCTGTGGAGGCGGTCCACAGGAAAGGGCGAAGCGCCCTCATTTTCTATGTGCTCATGCCAAGAGCAGAGGAGAACTCATTTAGGAGCGCCCTTTCCGGTTCACTGACCGCCACGCCCTGCTCTTTTGCTGCCTCTGCCACCTTCTCTCCTATCCCCAGCACCCACTCTTTATAGGCTGCAGCCTCTGTGGCTGAGACCTTGGAGAGAGCGGCTGCTGCCGACCTGCCGGCCTCGATAGTCCGAGAGCGATAGCCATCCTGATCCATCTTGAATAGCTCCTTCTGCTCATCGATCAGCTCTCTTCCTCTGGATTGGACCTCGGCGGAGAGTATGCCGACCAGATCGCTGCTGCTGGAGGCGGCAAGCCTAGCCGGCTCAGTGACCAGAGCCATCGATTCGCTGAAAGTGCCCAGCAATGACGGTGCGGCCATGACAATGGCCATCGAGAGGGCATAGGGGAGTCTGACCAGCCCTCTCCATTCCTCATCGGTAAAGCTGTCTTTTATCCTCATGATAAAATCCCCTGTAGGAATCAAATGGATCCAAATCCATGGGACCCAAATCAATTAAACCCAAATCCATCCCGATCCTAATATTGCCTTTTCTCTATATATCGGTTTTGAGATATCGATTTAAATATGGTCTCCAAGCATTGATCGATATTGGCAAAATAATCTGAGAACATGTTCATCAGTTTTAAATATGAATATTGCATATAAAGATATCAAGCCAGAATAAGACAGCATAAGCCAGAAAGATGGGCAACCTATTATTCAATTTTATTTATTGGGAGGGAAGAAGGTTATGAGAGCATCGAATTTGATTATCATCGCATTCCTGGTCATTTTCCTGGCGACGGCAATGGCCCAGGCATCTGATGTCAACATCAACGTAACCGGGAATGCAACAAACTACGAGAACCTATCATATACAAAGCCCAGCACGAGCAGATTTTATGAGGATAAGAGCAGCTTCAAGACCAATCTGATCAAGCTCATCCCTGCCCCACAGAAATACACTGACGATGTGCCTCCAGCAGGAGCGAAAGAGGTATTCTATGAGTCAGGAGATCTCAGCCTCAGAGCCTGGCTGTCGGAAAAACCCGAGGATGAAGATAAGCACCCTGCAGTGGTATTTGCCCACGGTGGATTCTCTTTTGGAGGATCTGCCTGGGAGGATGGGCAGGAGTTCATCGATCACGGTTACATATTGATGACCCCGATGCTGAGGGGAGAGAACGGCAATCCAGGCTATTTCGAATACTTCTACGGAGAGGTGGACGATCTGGTGGCTGCTGCGGATTATCTCGCCAATGTATCTTACGTGGACAGCGACAGGATATTTCTATGCGGCCACAGCGTGGGGGGGACGCTCTCCATTCTTGCCTCCCTGATGCCCTCCAGGTACAGGGCAGCAGCCTCCTTTGGAGGGATGCCCAATACAGAATACCTGATCCTGCATGGAGGATATCCCATTCCATTCGACACTAAAGATAAAAAGGAACTTGAATTGAGGTCAGCCTCATATTATTCAGATAGCATTATCACTCCATTGTTCCTGTATGTGGGGGATCAGGGAGAGGGATCACTCAAGGATTACAGCGAATATTTTGCCAAGAACGAAAGAATGAAGGGAAAACCAATTGAATTCATATCCGTTAGAGGAGACCATTGGTCTTCAGTTCCCGAGTCAGTGAGAATGTGCAGAGCGGAGTTTGATAACATTCAGGGTTATGAGGCCATCGCCCTCAATCGATCCCGGTCCTATTCTCTGTTTCTCGAAGGTAACGATCTATTAAACCTGAGCAGATACGATGAGGCCAAAGATTTGTTTGATCAGGCCATCTCCGCCGATCCGTCCTCTGTTCTTGCCTGGAATGCCAAGGGTGCAGCTCTTGGCGAATCGGGCCGCCTTGAGGAGGCACTAGCCTGTTTGGAAAAGGCCATTGAGATCGACGAAGAGTTCTACCTGGCCTGGGAGAACAAGGCTCTGGTCTTAAAAGCGATGGGAAAGACCGCAGAATCCAATTCCGCTCTCTTCAAATCCAGACAGCTGGCGAGGAGGTGGTGAGGATGATCAGGATAATCAAGAACGGCCCTTATCTGGTTAGCGGCAATCTGCCCCTTTATGAGCAGTCGATTGTAACCGATGAGGATGGCCACACCCGTGAGCTGAAGGATGAAAAGAAGTATGATCTGCCGGAGACCTACACACTCTGTCGCTGCGGATCGTCAAAGAGAAAGCCCTTCTGTGACGGCAGCCACAAGAAGACGGGATTCGATGGCAGTGAGACCGCCAGCAGAAAGCCCTATCTGGAAAAGGCAGAGGTGTTTGAGGGGCCCGAGCTGAGGCTGACCGATGCCCAGGAGTTCTGCGATCACTCCCGCTTCTGTCTGCGCTCCGGAGGCATCCGGGAGCTGATCCAGAAGTCGGATGATCCTGAGGCCAGGCAGACAGCCATTGAGGAGGCCATGATCTGTCCCTCAGGAAGGCTGGTCCTGTGGGATAAGGAGACGAATAAGCCCTTTGAGAATGAATACGAGCCCTCGCTGGTGCTGGTGGTTGATCAGCAGAAAGGTTGCGAGGGGCCGCTATGGGTGCGGGGAGGAGTTCCTATTCAGTCAGCGGACGGCAGCATGTACGAATCCCGCAACCGAGTAACCCTCTGCCGCTGTGGGAAGTCAGAGAACAAGCCCTACTGCGACGGCAGCCACTGGATGAACAGCGAGCAGAAGATCGAATTCAGGAAGAGATGGGGGCTGGATAAGGTCTGAGAAGGGATGGGAAAAAATATTTTTTGGGTCATATATATTCGATGGTGCAGCACTCCTTCTTGACCGCTATATGCTCGGCATTGGGAAACTTGGTGAGGGTCACTTTCAACTTTCCATCCAGGGGAATCTTATCAGCAGGAATCATCAAATAACCGATTGCCTGGTAGCCCCAGCCCATGGTGTCTGCAGGCATCTGCAGCTCCGGATGGGTGTTCCTCAGAGAGACGGTCGAATTTATGCTCCCAGTCCGAGTCTCATAGGTTATCCTCACATCGGTCGAGTATCCGCTGCCACCTCCATTTCCAGCAGGACGGGTCACCAGAGGAGCAAGATAGATGTAAAGCCTCCGGTTGGTGGGCAGATTATAGAAGGTCCAGGCTGCGGATTGACCGGGCTGTGTCAGCCAGGTCCAGCCGGATATATTGTTGCCCGGGCTGACAGAAAAATCGGCGTCGTCTGTAACAGAGGCTACATTAACCGGGCCATATTGAGCAACTCTGCTAGGAGTGGTTGCTGCATCTGCAATTCTCGTCCACTTGTAGTCATGCGGGCATAACCAGCTGGACGGAGAGGCATTTTCGGGCATCTTCGTCCATCCCGGGGGGAGGATAAGGTTTGCGGCACCGGCCAGGAGGGCGCATTCCCCGGTCAGGTCATTTTTTACCAGGTTCCGGCAATCTCCCAAGGCCCCGGAATGCCCCTCTGTGCAGCAGCGCTCATTCTCAAATCCCTGGCAATTGCCCCTTATGGTAACCAGGGTGTAGCCCTCCGGGCAAGATCCATAGGGACCCAGTATCTCCCAGCCATCGGGTGGGGTGCAGTCCATGCACTCATCCCCGGGCAGGAGACTGGCACACTGCATGGTATCATTGTTCACCATCAACTGAAGCGGCATTGGAGCAGCGAAGACGGTTCCAGATATTATAAAAATGGCCAGGACGGCCACCATATTAGCATCATTCATATATGATAATAATCCTCAACTGGTATATTTTATTTTCGATCACAATCTAATTCATTTGACGATCTAGCCATGCATTTCCTTCAATAGTTCTATCCTCACTACTCTGAGTTCTTTGACTGTCAAGGACTTCAATTCTTCTCCAAGACCGCTTACGCTTTGCCTTCTGCATTTCATCGGACTGCATTCAGATAATCCCCGGCCCCCAAATATAGGCAAATATTGAGCAGCAGGAGAGCGATCAGTCCGGCGGCACCGGTGATTCCCACCGTAAGGTCGCTGCCTCCCTGCAACAGCATAAAGGCCACCCCGGCCAGGCCGTTGATGGAGCCGTGCATTATGGCAGAAGCGATCACTGAGTTGGCCTTCAGGGTTATAAAATTCAAGAGAGGAGTGTAGAGGATACAGAACAGTATCATCATAAAGACGCCAAACACCGGGTGCTGGGGGTAATTGTAGCCCTGCAAGATTAGGGGGGAATGCCACAGTCCCCAGATCAGACCGATCAGGAGCGAGGCGGGGAAAAATCCCAGGGGTCTTGTCTCCTGCAGC